>Ga0265297_10012529_pt1 | contig 10158 bp, 9 predicted proteins | sample Munlanlwell13791_FD_192502 | JGI IMG/M metagenome (GOLD analysis project Ga0265297, IMG submission 192502) | Leachate microbial communities from a municipal landfill in Southern Ontario, Canada - Leachate well 137-91 | ecosystem: Engineered > Solid waste > Landfill > Unclassified | place...
AACAGTCAAAAAGGATGGCCCACCAACCATTGTTTTGGTTGATAATCTAAAAAAAGAAGAGGAGGAAAAGCCAGAATAATTTGAAATGAATTACCCGTTTGTTGTCTTGTCATTTATGTAATTACACTGAGAGGGTGGCATGTCAGCCGACGCTGTATTCTGTTGTGACTATTGCTCTAAAGTGTTCGAGCCTCGAGACCCTGACTATTGGGAGTGCGTAAATTGCGGCCTTGCATTCTGTAAAAACTGTTGGCTAAAACTGCCCGACCTAACGCTGGGCACTGGATGCTGTTCGAGCAAGTGCTTCTTCGAATCCATTCGAAAAAGTAAAAACCCGTATCTGTGAAGTGAAAATTTAATTATCTTTCGTGATGCAAAAAAAATAAAGATATATCTTCAAACTAAAAACATAAGTAACATGTGCGACTGTGACAAGAGTGTTTTGCAATATGGTTGTGGTGCGATGCAGTATGGTGGTCGTCGGCTCCGTCATCGTAAGGCGCCCCGTTCTTTGGTCCGTAAGACCCGTCGTCATACCCGCGGAAAGACCACCCATCGCAGGGTTGCAAGGCCGGTGATCCGCAGGGTGCGTCGCGTCCATCACCGTAAGGTGGGACGTCGTCACGTGAGGAAGCTGTGCTGCCTTTAAATAAGAATATAATCTATTCTTCTTTTAATAACATATGTCTATCAATATTCGTTGGCCATGGTTAGCACGTACACCAGTACTTGGGGCGGGTTTGCCCATTCCGAGGTCGGTAGTTAATTTGCCAGGGAGGTATAAAGGCGCTGCACCCCTAGGGTTCAGCGAAGATGCTGCCCGAAACTATGATCAGTTTGCTCGTACTGCCCTTGAAACGTACAGACACTCTTATCAGCCAGGCCCAACCTCGAACAGTGCAGAGTTTGGAAGGTTCTTCTCTGGCACAAACTTTGCCTACCTTGTCAACCAGACAAAGGAGGCGACGGGTTGGATGCCAGACAAGGAGGAGGTCATGGATGCCATGATGTATGCATTCCAGATGGTACAGCCTAGGAGCGACCTCTATGATGAAAGGTCCTCACAATTCACAGAGTCCGCTGTACAGTCTTATATGCGTGAGATGAACAAACTCGCCCTGGAACGTATTATATCCGAGACCGACGCATCGAATAACCTGTGGGAGGGGTATGAGGCAAGGTTCCTCAGACATGAGATACCCATGGAGGATACGAATATCGCTACGGATACCAAAGGTAAGGCGTGTACATATGCAATGGATTATTGGTTGCCGTAATTAATAAATAAATGATTTAATCCATTTCAAAAGATACCATAAATACGCAACGTGCTATTCACGTCATCACAATTACAAGACAGACAGACACCGCAGCATCAAATCTCTTTCGATGGTAGATTATATTCCTATCGCGATCATTTATGGTATAGAACAACTCAAGGAGGTATGCAAGGCATCCGCAACCTGGACGATGCTGGATGTAGTCGAGGATACGAGTTCTGTTCTGTGGGTCGTTCAGGGCAAATGGTTTACCAGTATGTGGCTGCGCTTGGGTATGCCGCGTATGCCATCGATCTCGTTCCGTTCGAACGAGAATTCAGATTACGAAAGTATCGTCTGGCTGTTTCCGATTAAATACGAAAAGTGCCGTGATGCTTGGATCGCCTTTAACAAAGGGCAGATCTCTCCGTTGGATCTGGAGCATGTTATCACGAGCTGCTGGTTCGCTGATACGAAAGCGCTGAGTGAGTCTTTCATCAAGGAAGCTGATCGTGTTCGCGAAGAGGCTGCTAAGAAAAAAAAGGCAGAACAGGCCGCCATAGAAGAAGCGAAGAAGAAGAAGGCGAAGGAGGAAGAAGAGGCCGCTAAACTGATAAAGAAGAAGGAGCGCTGGGGTGCTATCCAGGCAGCAGTAGAATATTATTCGACTCGTTACAGCCCGTATTGCCGTGTGACGAACTGGGATGGTTTCGTGAATGTCGAGGAGGGCTATCGTCGTGCATATGCTGGGTCCTTCAATGACGCTATGAAGACCATTTCGTGCACGATAGAACTGCTGGCTTCCATCTCCACGTTTCCTCCCCTTAGCCATAGCAGTGGGCAGATCAAGGAAGGCCTAGTCATGTTTCTAGACGAGCTCAATAAGTGGAGCAAGGAATTCCCTGCAGCCTCTACCCCCTCATGTTTCTAGAGGAGCTCGATATGTGGAGCAATGATTTCCCTGCAACCTCTACCCACAACTAAACATTTTACATGGGAAATCATCATATCTTTTCTTTTGATACGCAAATTGCTTACTTTATAAAATCTGACATCATACGCGCGTTCTTTCCGGGGTAGATACGCCTCTTGACGGTCAGCTTGTTCTCGATATCATCGGGACACATGAGGTGCACAATGTGTCCAGAACGTTGTTTCTTCTTTAAGTTGTTCGCTTCTGCTATTATACACTGTTCCTGCGTGGTGAATATGGGCTGCATTATGCGCACTTGGCAACCGCATTGACAGTATTCTCGAAACTTGTCTATGGTCATCCCACACTCGCCGCTGAACATATCCAGCAATTCTCGTGGTGGCGCCACCGTTATGTGCGGATCATACCCGTAGTATGGCGCTATCAGGCTGATCCATGATGAGATCTTCTCATAGGATCCATAGCCAGTGTTCAACGCATAGGCTTTGGCACATGATGGCCCACAGAATACACCTATTACATAGAACGTCTTCTTCTCTGGGTTGTACCCATATGGTAGGGGAAATGGGGAGCTGTCCTTTGGCAGCGGATGGAGGTCCCACCAGCAAACGAGATTAGTCGTCTCTGGATAGGGACATAGTTTTGCCTTTGGAAACTCCCATATTGTTGTACGCACCTCCTCTGGCTTTGGCATATCCCATGTTCGTGTAAGCTTTGATAATATATTGATTTGACTATCGAACTTCTTTGCCGTGGGTGATGCGGCATTCACAACCTTAATGGGCTTGGCTGCCTCTATTCTATTTAGGATGTCCTGTTTGTAGATTTCAATTCGCTTCTCGGCTGGCTCAATAGAGTCTGCGTCTATGAGCAGCAGAGGCATTGCCTCACCGGGTTGCCTGAAACTTATCCTCTTGCCCCGAAAAGCTCCCTTCTTATATTTGGTAGTTGGCATGCCGCTGCACTAAAGCACAAGTCTTTAAGAATATAAATTATTCTTATACGAAAATGGAATATATCTCTACGGTGTTCCGATATGGGTACAATTATCTGAACACATCTCTGTCGGCACCAATAGAGATTGTCAGCTATTGGAAACGACATAAGCAAACACAAAGAAAAACTGCCGCATTTGGGCCACAGGATTGCGACTTTGAGGACTATAGACTATTCGTAGAGTTTAGGCTCAATGGTCATGGCCCATATATCAACTATTTTGACAACAGGGTAGAGTTCGACAAGTGGTTTGGTGCACCTCACATCACTATGAGCCTTATGAACCCCGGTAGAAAACCAATTCAGATCACTTTGGTGGTTGGCGAGTCATTCGAGATGGATATCTACCCGCAAGTAGCGAAATATCTATCTATGCGAGGTACAGATTTAGATCTACTGGCGCCCATAATGGACATACTAGAACAAGATCCAATGCCTCTCAGCATAGCATGTATGACATCAGGAAAAGTCCCATCCATAGTGTTGAGGAACGCCATGGACGAGGAGGCTACCTTAACAGGACCAGAACTTAATTTAAAGGAAGCAAATTATCAATGATCTTTATTCTCTTTATCAGATGGAGGTGAGGGACGACATATGCGAAGTTCGCATGCAGGCTTTATCTTCATTATTTTCTTATGCCTCTGCTGTATTTTCCAATGGCCACTGAAATCCTGCGGTGGTATATACTTTGGCTTCATATCAGCCTGTTTCGGTAGCGTAGTGAGCTCGATGGGTACGCCCGGGGGTAATTCGTCTTCCACCGCAACGTGCGCCGGCGTGCCTGCTATACAGCATATGATTGGCGCGTGTTCTGAAAAAGATGTGCCAATCGGATGGTAGCCACGTGTTTGGCATACATCATTTGTTATGATATCGAGCCACCTATCCATATCATAATCTATGGTGTACATCCACGCCTCTTTGGGCGTAGCATCAGCTTCAATAGCATCAACATCAATCGCACTCGGCGCGGGCATGCCACTCCAGACGGATGGATAAAAAAGTGACACGAAGCTGCGAAACATCAATATAATTGAACTGGATTTTTACTCTTCCATATTAGTTTCCGAGTGGTGGTGTTCCTTTGTCTTGTACTTTTTTCTCTTCTTCTCCACAGGTTCTTCCTCTGCCTTGTCCTCTGGCTGATCATCTGCAGCCGCTGGTGCCTCATCCGCAACATCTCTCTTCTTCTTGCCACGTTTATGCTTGTGTTTTACCTCCTTTTCCTTATCGGGATCCTTCTTCTCGACCATCTGTTCTGCCAGTATGGACCTATATAAAGTAGTGTGTGCTGCCTTATTAGCCTGAGCCTCATCCTCCTCCTCGTCATCATCGCGGTTGTTTGGCGTTAAGTAATAACGCAGTGGCCCAATAGCAGTATCATAAAGGAACGAGAATGGAAAATCCCTTTGCATATAGATGGTCAGGATCTTACAGACCTTGTACGCCTTGGGGATGTTGTCAATGGTAGTCTTAAAGAACTGCTCCTGCAATGGTAGTGCGCACCCTGGTAGCACATTAGTATAGGCACCGCCCGTAGTGCCGCCATCGACGACAGGATCCAGCACATTTTGGGCAGCTATTAGGGTAGTGTGGCCATAGATCTTGAACTCTTTCTGGGCGGTGAGGCCCAGAGTCACAACACGTGTATCAGACGCTGGGGTGGCATCGCCCAAGTACTCGTGGAACTTCTCGCTGCAGATGGAGACTGACGCCTGATGTTCTGCGCCGCGCACCTCAAGGCTGAGGAAGAAGTCCAATGAGATACGTTCTCCCTGGTCCACCATCAGCTTAACATCCCACTGTGCATGCTTTTGCTTGTCATGGCAGCCTATGCACAGAATATCAGAGTCCTCTGATGGGAATACCATCACCAATATCTTATGGGTAGTCCAACGCTTAAGGCAGCTGGTAAGGTCCAACACGTTGGCATAGACCGTTATAAATGGCTTGTCACTGTTATAGGTATAGATTCCGCATGTTTCCTTGATCTTTTCAGCATCTATAAACAGGCATACATCGATACATGTATTGCCACTCTGGCCATCAATACGGACACCCTTGGCAGAGAAGGTAATTAGAACGACTGTAAGCAGATCCTTGAACGAATCAAAAGCGTGCTTCAGTATCTTGCCTCCCTGCTCTGTCTCTAACCTAACCAGTGGCTCTGCCGCTTGCATGTTTTAGATTGAAATGAATAAAATTTATATTTTTTCTCGTCTGCAATCTTACATTCTCTCTAAATAGGCTATGATGAGGTCTCGACGTCTGGCATCGGACTCTGGAGTATCTATTATAGTCACGTTCAACCCCTGTATCCTCTGCTGTGTTGTAGCCGCCTTTTCTACTGTAGCTGCAGGATTCTCTACGGCCACTTCGGCATCCATACGTGGTTTGCCACGTGCTGCATCATCACGCATACGATCGCTATATCTTTCGAGCATCTCTATGTAAGTAGATAGTGCCCTATACCTTGGCGAGTCTGGGTCATCATCTCCAAACATGGTCTCATCTGCAGGAAAGTCTATCCAGTTTTGGTTTTCAAATAACAGTGGGACCAGAGTTAGATAATGTACATCTTCTTTGCGCAGCATTGCATATGATCCCTTGGGCACCTTTGTACCCCTTATATACATATGCTCTCGTTGCGGATCAGTGAGTTTCATCCTATCCATGGCAGATATCTCACCGTAAAATAGACGTATGGCATTCCTATAGTGCTTTATCGCGTTTCTAAGCATTCCGTTTGCCTTGTTTATCATCGTCCCCTGGTCATTTACATAGTAGGGATGAATCAGACCAGGGTTAGCAGAGCCGTCTGCCAAACGTATTGGGTGTGCTATATAACCATTCAGGTCTTCACGTCTCTCTATGGTTATATTATCAAGCTTGTATGCTAACTTATTGTAGGCTGGGGTATATACATAGGCACTCAGTGATTCCCTTGTAGGGTGAATGCGTCTGTATTGAGGCAGCGAAACCAGCAGAGCATCCAATCCCTTACCGACGTTTGCTATCCATTCCCTCATCTCATTAATATCTGCTCTGCCCTCATCCTGATCTACGGTGTCTACACGCACGCCCCATTCCTGCGTAAAAGCCTCGTTCATTCTACCTACAGCTAGTTGTGGGTCCTGGCTCAGTTTCATGGGGCGTAGATACCTATCACGTACGAGCTGGCTGTAAGAGGCAAAGATGTTGGCCGCATAGTTGTAACGAATGTTAGCCCTCTGAAGCTGTAGCTTGATCCTCGTGCCCACGTCAAGGGCATAATAAGGGGCATACTTGGCCTGATCAGTGCTGGTCTCCATATCAGGTGGCACACTGATGGTCTTCATATTACACTGACCCAGCACGGCGCTCTGAGGGTTGCACGGCTTCTTTGATTCTGCTGTCCTTCTGCACCCTTTTGCTTTCATTGGGCCGACACATGCCGTACTCAGCATATTGTAGCCCAATGTGCCAGGAGCCCGCATGGGTAGAACCCTGGTGCGATCAGACTCTACTGCTCGAGTTTTCTCTACAGCATCAGTGTGTATTTGGATGGGTTCCTGAGCGATATCTGGCGACGGCGAAGGCGTTATTGATGGTGAGGGTGAAGGCAATGAAGGAGCAGATGGCGAAGGAGGAGAAGGAGGCGGTGAAAGAGGCGAGACAGGCGGTGGAACAGGTGAGGCAGCTCTGACTGTAACTTCTGGCACACCTCTACGGAGGGCAATTGGAGGGAGGGTGTCAAGAACGTTACGCATCATCTGACTCATAGGCTCCGCACCTGACTTTATAAAAAGGCGCCGAATGTCATCGTTGTTATCTGGCTTGGCCCTCCAGTAAGTGCTAGTATCTAAACGCTGTATTATTCCACTAGGCGGCCCAAAGTCGATGTTCAACTGTTTATATGTTATAATGTACCGATCATTAAGTAAAGACCTCGCAGCATTGATCCCAACATCCCCATCAGATGCTAGGATGGTACCTAGCTCTCTTAGTAATGCCACCTTCTTATGATGTGCTGGTATGCGTGAATATGACTCCAGTGTGTTCTCAACTGTCTTCCCGTTCATATTCGCATTGAGCACGTTCTGCAAGAAATGTAATATCGTATTACGAGTATTACGTCTCTCTGCAGTATTGACGGTCTGGTCCTGATCCAGCCTGGTGTACCTGAGAAACCACAGTACAAAGTTGACACACCGACGGATGTCCTTGTACAGAGTTTGAAACTTTTTATAACCTACCATATTCTTATGAACTGTTGTATATTTTTATAATATAAAAACAGCATCGTATCAATATAGAGTGGTGGTACTTATGATTAACCCTGCACGCCTTGCAAAGAACATCGATCGCATACGGTTCTACATTGATGTAAATGTTATCGAAAGGTATCAGAGGGTACTGGTCGATGTTGTAATGCATGATGTATGTGAACCTTTTGACCTCCTATTCTGTGCAAGTGGAAAGCCGAGCTCGGTTACAGATGAGAACATATGGCAGAATCTGGGCCACATACTCCTCATGGATCGGATGTTAGAAGCGTGGAATGCTACATGGGTCTCCATGATAAGTGGATTTGTTATCCGGCCGCAGTTTATGGACATTGAACATTCTACAGACTCAAACCTGCAGAGCATTAGGGATAATTCCGGTTGTAAACATGCAGTGCGCTTACATGTGAATGACGGATTCCCTGGACAACATAGGATAGTTAGCATATGGAAACAACAGCTAAAGGGCTGGAAAATCGATATTACTGACAACCTTCAGAGCTCATATGCGGTGTTAATACCCACATACAATAGTTCTATGGGCGAGACGAAATACGACATCATTATGGCAGACCTACCGATTCCAGACAATGTACATGCACTACCACCAATGCGGCCACAGCTAATAGGTTCTATTGTCGAGAATATATTCTACCAGAGCCCTAAGACCCTCTGCCTGATTCGCAGGAGCGAACAACACTGTCCGCCGAATCATAACCTGTATATATCTACCATTCCACATAGCTGTACCGAGCCTACCTTTTTGGGTATAAATGGTGCCATCTGTGTCGATATGACGAGATTGCATCTGTTAACATTCCACAATGTGAACTACCAACTGGTGCCTGCCATAGCTGGCTGTTTCTTAAAGGACTTTGATTATCCATTGTCTCACATGCCATTCATTATAACGCATGGTATGTCTGACGATAATGGCTTTACTACCTTTGAGGATGGTCCAGATGCCACTGTGCTAATAAAGACCAAGTACGAGACCTTCTGTGTCGATGTCACCTCAAAACATATGGTGGATGGCCTGCTATGGCTACCCATGTGCAAAGTGGCCCCAGAACCAAAACAATAAATATCATTATCATTTGTTAACACGCTGAAATGAGTGTAAACGAGCCGGCGTTTACTGCAGCCCAACAGCGGTTCATGGACGAACTATGTACCCGAGCAATACAACAGGATTCTATGAATAATGACTTCCCACTGGGCAATGCAAGTGGTGAGGCCCTAAAAGAGTACTATAGAAGCTCCGCAGTAGATCGGTTCATAACGGACGAGGAATGGGCAGCAATAGCTAAGCGTGCGACATGTTGGAAGACGGGTATGTTGGATCAGATGCATGACGATATCTATGTACAGATCTTCTCTCGATACCCATCATTCCCATCTATATCTATAGTGACTGCTAAACTTGGTGCCGAACAAGGCCAGGCGTACAGGCAGGCCCTGGAGAGCATAGAGAACGCTCCACAGTCGCTCACAATGCACATTGATAGCAATAAAAAGAGGGTATGGACAGAGAGAGCTTTAAGGGACCTGGTAGCACTGGTTATCTCTGTTATATCTCCTAATGTGGGTGACACTATAGCCACATATGATGCATATATGGACTTTTGTAGACGAATGAAAGAGGCAAAGAAGGATGGCCACTCTGATGCTGCGGCCAAAATACGATCATGGGCCAAATCTTTGGGTATATGGATTCCAGACTCATCACTGTTGGCTTCCTTGTCAGAGCGTGAAGAGGTTGCAGAGATGATACCTACACTGCAGGAACATGTCAAGCAGGTTGTGGAATGGATGAGCACGGTGCATCCAAAAAGTCACAAGTACATTACAAAGAAGCGAATGAAAACAGTAACAAAGCGAGCCGTACAGAAAAACATAGCTAGGATGCAAGAGTTGGTAACAGAGGCTAAATGATGTTTTTTTGGAGCAATTTATAATACAATATAATTGTAACAGTAAATAACCAAATGTCTACCTATGAGAAGCAGGTCTTGGCGCACGAACGTAATGGCCCGCTACTGACTAGCAAGCCATTTGTGAGCAGCAAGCAGTGTATACAAGCCTTTGGCGATATCGACAGAATACCATCGCAAAAGTACGGTGTCTGGTCTTGGGCAGGGCCAGAGGGATCAAAGGTAAAGTCTGCCAATAACTGTTTTAAGTTCTCTGGAGCATTTGCAACTGAGGAAGAGGCAAGCGTTCAGGCAAAGAAGATACGTGATGCTAACCCTCTTTTTGATGTGTACGTGGTAGAAAATTTCGAATGGATAACTTTGCCATGCCAACCTGATATAAAGGGTGTTATTAGACATAATTACACCGATGCAATCATGCAAAAGATCATGGATGGGCGTCATAAGGCTATTCAGCTTGGCAAGGAGGAACAGTTGAAACGGTATGAAACTGATAAGAAGAAGACTCTCGAGGTTCTAAAGAAGAAGTACGGGCCCGACTATCAGATGAAAGAGAAACCAGCATACGTCAACGAGTATGATGATGCACGACTATTGGCCGCCAATCCTATTTCCGAGGAACCAAAGTTTAGCCAGACGTACATGTCTAACATAGCAACAAAGTTCATGCTCGATAATGCCACCCCTGAACTGGCCACTAAATTTGCTAGACATTTAGCCCAGTGTATAAAGGAGACAGCAGAAGGAAACGCCCAACCAGCTGCTCC
>Ga0265297_10012530_pt1 | contig 10157 bp, 7 predicted proteins | sample Munlanlwell13791_FD_192502 | JGI IMG/M metagenome (GOLD analysis project Ga0265297, IMG submission 192502) | Leachate microbial communities from a municipal landfill in Southern Ontario, Canada - Leachate well 137-91 | ecosystem: Engineered > Solid waste > Landfill > Unclassified | place...
GAAAGCGCCGTTGCACAAACTTACCCTTTACTAACTGACATTGTAATCGTAGACGATGGGAGTACTGATGGAGTTGATCTTAGCAAGTTTGAAGCTCTCGATAAACGCATTAGAGTTATCCGGCAACCTAATCAAGGTGTCGCTCACGCTCGTAATAACGGCATTGCAAGCGTGTCTACAAAGTATATCCTGTGCCTGGACGCGGATGACTGGCTAGACCCGAAGTACTTGACTGCCACCATACCGAGCTTAGAGGCAGACCGCACGCTAGGGATTGCCTACACCGGTCTGATGTTGGTGGGCAGCGATTGGGAGAAGCCGGGCCGCTGGCCGCCGGATCATAGCGACTTCGATAAGCAGTTGATGGGCCAGAACCAAGTGCCAACCTGTTGTGTGTTTCGCCGCTCAGTATGGGAGAGGCTAGGCGGGTATCGGCAGCGCTACGCGCCGCGTGGCTGCGGGACAGAAGATGCGGAGTTTTGGTTGCGGATAGGCGCACTTGGCTACAAGGCTGAGAAGGTGTCACGCGCACCGCTATTTTATTACACCCTAGGCGGGCGCACAACCGGCAACGAACAGTACCGCGAAACAAATTGGCTGGACTGGCATCCGTACACAGTAGACGGACAACACCCGTTTGCCTCAGTAGCAACACCAGCGCACTTCTCGCATCCTGTAAGGCAGTATGATGAGCCGGTGGTCAGTGTCATCATTCCAGTTGGGCCAGGCCACGAGCAGCACGTCATCGAGGCATTGGACAGCCTGGATGCGCAGACTTTGCGCCAGTGGGAAGGGATTGTGGTATGGGATACCGGCGGGCCAATTCCCGAATCCTTGACGAAAGCCTATCCTCATATACAATGGATAGAGACAGAGGGTAAGACTGGCGCGGGCCATGCGCGTAACGTTGGAGCAGCAGCAGCTAAAGCACCGTTCCTGGTATTCTTGGATGCCGACGACTGGTTGCTTCCACCCGCATTAGAAGATATGGTGATGGCCTACAGCGAGGCAGAAGCTATTGTCTACGGCGAGAGCTATGGCCTGCGGGCGGTGGACGAGCAGACAGCCCGTGAGTACGAGCACAAGGGCGAGTTAGCACGTTACGAAAATGGTGTAGTAACAGTCCATCAGCCGGTAGCAGATTACAATTACGAATTGGCAATCAAACAGCCGTACACCGACCCGCCGTACTTCTGGTGTTACGTCAACAGCCTTGTGCCGAAAGTGTGGCACGACGAGGTGGGTGGATTCGATGAGGGCTTGCCTGCCTGGGAAGATTGGGAATACTGGATAAGGTTAGCAAAGGCAGGCAAGCCGTTTGTGGCAGTTCATACGCCATTGTCGGTTTACTGTTACGATGCTGGACAGCGCCGCGAGATTGGTAAGGGCATTAAGAAAGATTTATTGCAGTATCTACGCGAGAAGCACGAAGGAGTACAAATTATGGCTTGCAGTAGTTGTGGTAAAAAAGTAGTACGCAGCGCACCGCCGCGTTCACCTATTCAGCAGAGTGCGCCTCAGCAAATCGAAAGGATGGTATCAGCAATGGCAGATTCGGATTTTGTAATGATTGAATACAGCCCGGCGCGTGGCGGCGATCATGGTGTAGTGGGTATTGCCGTGTTTCCCAACAAGACTTACCCGAATATGCGCAAGGTGTCTGGTGGGTGGGTCTTTGACTACGGACATCGCACGAAGGGCGACCACTTTCTAGTTCATGTCGCTGACCAGCGGGCATTGCCGGACTGGTACAGGCTGGTACAGGTGCCGGACGCGCAGCGAGTTATCCGTGTCGCGCCGGCGCCGCAGCCTGTTACCGTCACCGCGCCCGTACCCGCCCGCCTTCCTACTGAGCCGGAACCCGCGCCAGAGGTGGTAGAGGACAAGTTCGACCCGCAGACGCTACCAGGCGTGTCACCGGCGTTGGCAAAAGCGATGCTGGCAGCGGGCTTCGATACCAAGCAGAAAATTCTGGACGGCGACCTGACAACGGTTAAGGGTATTGGTGAAGCGAAGGCGCAAGCCATCAAAGAGTCGCTAACCGTTGCGCCGGACGTGGCGCGGGTGCTAGAGGAGTTGAAGGCGGCATTGGGATAGCTTTGACATTTGACTAAAACTGGCTTACAATAGAATTAGAACGGCTAAACAAGTCGGGATTGCCTGTGGAGTTAGGTGGTAATAATAACCTACTGTGAAGCAGGAAGGTGGTAACAAGTTGTGTAAATCCACCATGATCTTAAGATGTCTTAAGATTTACTCTATAGAGTAATTGGTATGAGGTTCGGACTGGGCCTGGTGCATACACGCACCGGGCCTTTTTGTTTGGGAGAAACGATGCTAAAACTGATTCTAGCCACCTGGCGACTAACATCCTTGCTCAACCGTGAGGCCGGCCCGGCGTACCTGTTCGAGAAGCTGCGCTACAAGATGGGCGTGCGCTACGATGAGGCTAGTGAGCCGTATGCTACGACTAATTTAGCCGAGGGCGTGCTGTGTTTCTGGTGTAGCTCAGTATGGAGTGGAGTAGCGATAGCCGGGTTAGCTGCGTTAGTGGGTGCAATCCACTGGCGTGATGTACCGCTGACGGCGCTGGCGATTAGTACCGGTGCAATTCTGGTGGAGGAGCTAACGTGACTCGCGCCTCGACTCCCACCCTACTGAGCTTAGACCGCTACGCTCAAATAATGGGCATCAACCCTGTCCACTTCTCAGGCGCGACGGCGGGCGACTATTGGCCCTTGCAGAACCGTTGTAGCGACCTGTGGTTACAGCACGAGTGGCAGTTTGCCGACGCGGTGAGCCGCGAGAGCCTGGCACTCGAAATCCGCAATGCCGAGATTGATCTAGCGCGGGAGTTGGGATGGTGGCCCGCGCCGGTCTGGATTAGTCAGGAAGTACAACAGTACCCGCGCCACTATCGCCGCGACACTTACCGCCGCTACGGGCGCGACGTGCGCGACCAACGGGTGAGCGTGAAAGCTGAGTATGCGAAGGTGATAGCAGGCGGGCGGCGGGCAGCGGATGTAGTAGAGGCTGATGTGGTGGTAGCCTACACTGATGCAGACAATGACGGCTTCATTGAGACGGCAACCGTCACCTGCACCACGACTTTAACGGACGTGTTTGAAGTACAGGTATTCACCGCTGGCAAGAGTGGTGGTGAGACGTGGGAGATTAGACCGCCGCGTAGTAAGAGCATCAACGGCGGCACGTTCACCGCCACCTTTTGGGTGTGGCAGATGATCGAGCCAGAGAAGTGGGAATGGCAACCGACCGCCAACGACCTGGACGGCCCGACAGCACTAGACCTGAGCGACCAGATTGTGACAGATAACTTGGTAACGACAGTGGACGTGTACCGCATCCACAACGACACCAGCGAAGTATCGGCGCTGTTGGTATGGGAGCCATCGCCGCGTGGCGGCATTTTGAGCTTTGACTGGTCTTGCTCCACGACAGCCGAGTGCCAGGCGTGTGCGCTGACGGCAGAGGACGGTTGTATGCACGTCCGCGACCCGCTACGGGGAATTGTCGTCCCTACACCTGCCTCCTACTCAGCGGACACCGAAACGTGGACGCAAGTGTGTTCTAACGAGTGCCGTGACCCTGATTGGGTAAAGCTATGGTACTACTGTGGGGACATCAGCAACCGCTATCTAGGCGGGACGGCTTACGACCCATTGAGTGACCGGTGGGCGCGGGCCATAGCGCAGTTGGCGACGGCGCGATTGGAAAGGCCGCTATGCAGTTGTGGCAACCTGGCGGCGCTGACGCAGAAATGGCAGCGCGACACGCTGGTAACGACAGACGGGTTTCAAACCAACATTGCCGATCTGGATAATCCGTTTGGCACGCGCTACGGCGAGATACTGGCCTGGCGCGAGGTGCGGCGCGAGCGGCATGTTATTCGAGGAGGGGGGGCAATATGAAATCAGTTGAATGGACAGACGCGCAGGGCTACAATCACCGCGCCCTGATACGGGATGGCGACCCGCCAGCGGTAGCGCACGCCGGTCACGGCATCAGCGCAGACCCGCCGGACGTGAACCGCATTGATTGGGAGCAGGTCAAGCGCGACCTGCATAATCTGTTGTTGGCGCATAGGCTGACAACATTTGACGATGTGAATACCAGCGCCGCGCCGTTGGGGGCCGTGCTGATTAAGGCGCTGAAGGCGCAGGTTATCGGTCTGTATAAACAAGCATAAGTAGGGAGGTTGCTATGGGTACATCATTCAATCCGGCAAAGACCGCTTTCTCGCGGGTGTTCCTCATCGAGGGACGCGCTGGCCCCACGCGGGAGCCAGAATATCAAAGTTGTCTCCGTAGTGGAGGCGTGGATCAGTCGTTCGGCGACATCGAGAAAATCGAGTGTCCGAGTGATGACGAGTACGGGCAATTCATCGAAGTTGGGTCTATCCAAGGCGCTATCGAGCGGGCCAGTTCATCGCTAATGGGCCGCTACGCCGCCGACCTCGCCAGCGAGTTGCTAGAACTGGCGCGCAAACGCTGTGCGGTAGATGTGCAGGTACATTTTGGCGCGTGTACCAATCCCAAGGTGTTCAACACCTTCACTAAAGCCCTGGTGTGGGAGAACGTCAGTCTAACAAACTACTCCACCGAGGACTTGGGCGCGCTGAGTAGTGACGAGAACGCCGCCATTATGGAAACGTCTGACATCAGCATTGGCAACTTCTACGAGGTGCTGCAACTGACTTTCCAGCAACGGGCCAGTACGTTGGTTACTAGTACTCTAGCAGACGCTGTTATCTGTGATTTGCGCACGTGCGGCGAGTGTGGCTTATTCAGCGATGGTTGCTATAAGGCGTTTGTGTTGCAGAATACAATTGACGAGGGCAACACAACTGATGTAATCTACACAGACGACAAAGGGCAAACTTGGGCGCTTGATAATGTAAACACTACAACGGAAATTTCTAACGCAATTACCTGTCTAGGAGATTACGTGTTTGTGGTATCAAATGCCGATGGCGGCCTTCATTACAAAGAGAAGGATGTTATTCTAGCCGGTACACCCCTTTTGTGGACAGGGGTTGTAACTGGCTTCGTTGACGACGGTGAACCCAACGACGTGTGGAGTGTTGGTATCGGCGCTTACATCGTAGGCGAGGGCGGCTACGTCTACTATACTACTGACCCGACTTTGGGCGTCACCGTGCTAGATGCAAGCGAGGCTACAACCAATGACCTCAATGCCATTCACGCACTGAGCGATGAACTTGCTGTGGCTGTAGGTGACAGTGATACCATCATCTACACAACCAACCGGGTGTCCTGGGTGCTGGCGACAGAGACCGGCGGCGGCGGCAACCTGTTAGGCGTGTGGATGCGTAGCGAAACCGAGTGGTGGGTGGTGGACGATAACGGCGACGTTTGGTACACCCTCAACAGCGGAGTGACGTGGACGGAAAAGACTATCCCCGGCATTGCTATCACCGCGCTTTACAACATCCAGTTTGCCAGCGACAGTGTTGGTTACATCGCGGGTGTAGCAAATGGTGCAGGCGCTTTGTGGCGTACCTATGATGGCGGCTACAGTTGGGTGAAACTGCCCGAAGGCACGGGTACGCTGCCTGGTAGCTCTACGCAAATGACCGCCATTGCTTCTTGTATCCACGACGTAAACTATCTGGTTGCAGTCGGACATGATGTGACCAACGATGGCGTGCTATTGGTAGGGGAGGATTAGTAATGACATCTCCGGCAGTCGAACATGCTAACAAAAAGTCAGTGGTTCCCGATTGGGAGCCACTGACTACCGGTGTCATCGGGCGCATTGTGCCAGTCGGTGCAAGCCTGATTGACGATGTAGTAGCCTCTATCGCTGACCCGAAAGTGCCAACCTTCTTCAACGAGGACAAGCAACGCGAGGAAGAAAATCCCACCGACCCGGCCTATCTGGAAGCTCTCGCCACTACTCAGCGGAAGCGCGCCATTGCCGCAATGGAAACCTTGCTCCTGTTTGGACTGGAACTGCAGGAGTTGCCACCGGATGAACAATGGTTGCCCAAACTGCGCTTTATGGAAAAGCGCGGGCATATCTCGCTAGACGGCTACGATCTGGAAGACCCAATGGAAAAGGAACTTCTGTACAAAAAGTACGTGGCGGTGGGAACGGCTGACCTTATCAAAATCGGGCAGCACGCTGGTCTAAATAGCCGTGATGTGGAGGAAGCGGCCCGCAGCTTCAAAAGTTAGCCGTAACGGGTTTCCTATTGAAGAAGTCTGGTTAAAAGATAGTGTCAATACTGGTATCGTTTACGAGACGCTAACATTTCCGCTATGGGAAGCAGCGGTAGCGGCAGGGGCAACGCTGGATGAACTAGAGCGCCTTGACGACTATCCCAAGTCGTTCTTAGCAAAACTGATTGCCTGGCATCAAAAGCATCGCATCGTCCAGATGCACGAACAGGACGCAGCGGCGCGGGCGGCTGAGAAGCGGAACAAACCTAAAAAATAATGGGATTACAACAAGCGGGATTGAAATGGGTGAATGATGGGCTTGGCGGGTTCCTCGGCGGAGTCGGCCAAGCCAATCGCGCCATGCAGGACTCCGGGGCAAATGCTGAAGGAATGTCCAGTAAGTTTAGCTTCACTGATAACATTGTAGTAGGCTTTGCACGTGCAGTAGGCGAGACGTTATTCAATGCGCTGACCAAAGTATCGAAAGCGGCGGTAGGGCTTATTACAGACTCAGTAGGATTGGCACAGACCTTCGAGAGCATGGCAACCCGCCTGGAAATCGCTGGAACGGGTGCGGCGGCACAGGCCGGTATTGCCCTAGACGATCTGAGTGAAGCGGCCCTAAAAGTCGGTGGTGACACACGGCTGATGGGTGTAAGTGCTACCGGTGCGGCAGAGGCTATTACCGATCTGCTCAAAGCTGGTATGTCGGTTGACGATGTAATGGGCAACTTCAATGCCTATATGGAAGAAGGGGCAGACTTAGGCGGCGTGCTTGGCGGGGCGATTCGCCTAGCCGCTGCCAGTGAACTGGATATGGTCAGCGCCTCTAACCTGGCCTCTACCTCGATGACCATTTTCGGTATCAATGCGCAAGATATTACCCATGCAATGGACTATATCGTGCGCGGCGCAGATAGTAGCGTAGCCAGCGTTAGTGACATCCGCGATGCGTTAGAGGGCGCAGGCCCGACCTTGCGCGGATTTGGCTTTACGTTAGAGGATTCGGTAGACGCTCTCTCCCTACTGAGCAATGCCGGTATCAAAGGCGCGGAAGCTGGCACAGCCTTACGTTCGGCCTTCACACAAATGACCTCTAACAAAGACAAGGTGATTAACGCCTTTGCCGAGCAGGGTGTAGCAATCACCGATGCTGAGGGCAACTTTGTCTCATTCCGTGAAATCTTGGCGCAGTTGGAAGTTGCCACTGAGGATATGACTGAGGCTGAACGGGCTAACTTTCTACAGACTATTGCCGGTGCTTACGGTAAAACGGCGCTGACTGCCCTTATCAACCAGGGAACGGAAGCCTATGACAAATACAGTGTCAGTCTACAAAATGCAGCAGGTATCGAAGCACAGTCTGCCGCCAATGCCAAAACTGCCGCTGCTGCACAAGAAGCTCTACAAGGCAACTTGGAAACCTTACGCATCCGCTTAGGGAGCGTGTTCCTTCCTGTCTGGACACAGGTAATGAAAGGTGTGTCACAGGCTGTCGATATGCTTGGCCCGAAGTTGGAGCCGGTGCTTGCAACAGTAGGCGAGATGTTCACCAAAGTTGCGGACTCGATGGGTTTGTTCCTAGACTTGATCGGTGAGGGCGCTGACCCGCTGATGGCCTTCGATTTTGTACTGCGCAAGACGTTTGGTGCAGACACCGCCAACCAAGTCAAAGAAGTGATTGCTACCGTTGTTGAGAAAGTCGGCAACATCCGCACCACTTTCGAGAACGTCAAAAGCTGGATAGAAACGAACTGGCCGCCGGTGCGCGATACGATTATCAACGTGTTCGGGATGGTTAAGGACTGGATTGTTGCCAACTGGCCGGGTATCCGCGATACTGTAGTTGAGGTGTTCGGTAGGGTAATGGAAGTTTTTAACAACATCAAGGCGTGGGTAGACCAGAACTGGCCTACCATTCAGGCCGTGATTCTGACGGCCTGGACGGTTATCGGCGGTATTATTGACAGTGTAATTGCAACGGTGCGCCCGGCTATTGAGTCGTTACAAGAAGCATTTGGCAAGCTCAACCCTGAGACAGCCGGTAATGCCTTCAAAATGTTTGGGGATATTGTCAAGGGTGTGGCCGCAGTAATTGGCGCGTTATTCGTAGCGGCGATTGCCATAGTAACCGGCGCAATCAATGCTCTTGTCGTCATCGTGGAAGAAGTCATTACCAGTTGGGAATGGTTTATGGAAACCATTCAGGACGGCATAGACGCCTTCAAGAAGGGCGATGTTAAGAAAGGGTTGGAAAAATTCGGCGACCTGTTGCTCGGCGCATTTATTGCACCTATCAAGCTCATCATACGGACAGTATCGACCTTCATAGACAGTATCATCAAGTTCTTCAAAAACCTGTCTGATAAGTTGGTGGGTAAGTCCATCATTCCAGATATGATGAACGCCATCTTTGATGTAATTGACCGTATATTGGATAGCATCATCCGCATCGTCAATACCTGGGTCAATGCCATTATTAAGTTCTTCAATGATCTTGGCAAAACTATCTTAAAAGTATGGAATGACCTATGGGATGCAGTAGAGAAGGCAATTGACGTTGCGGTTAGCATCATTAAAAAGATTGTAAGCGATTTTATTGACGCAGTACAAAAACTATGGAGCGACTTCAAAGCCACGTTAGAAAAACAGTGGTCTGACTTGTGGGACAATATAAAAAATGCTGTTTCGACGGCATGGACAAATATTGTTACAGCCGTCTCTACTGGCTTAACCAATATCATCAATAAAATTACTGAGTATGCTGCACAACTCATTCAGAAGGGCCGTGACATTGTTGACAATATTAAGAACGGCCTGATCGAACAGTGGACTACGTTAATTGACACTATACGCACAAAGCTAGGCGAAATACTGACGGCAGTCCAAGAAAAGGCCGAGACTCTATTGCAGGCCGGGCGTGAAATCGTCATCAAACTGCGCGATGGTTTTGTAGAATGGTGGAACAATCCAGAGGGCTTGATTGCTAAGATTAAAGAGAAGTTCGCTGGTATCAAAGAAGACTTAGCCTCAGTCTGGACAACTGTGATGCAAGTGGGGCAAACAATCCTAGAAAAGATCGTCAAGGGACTGGAAGCTACTTGGTATAAGTTTACTGATGGCTTACGCGATCTGATTGCTAATGACCGAACAGGTATTATCAAAGGTGTAATTGATGCAGCTTCCGGCATCATAGCAGCCGGTGGAAAGATCATCGACTTAATCAAGCAGGGTATTACTAATGCCTGGGATGCTTTTGTGCAATGGCTGAAAGACATGGTTGTGGGTATCTTTGGCGACGGAGGCGGTAGTAGTGGCGGTAGTAGTAGCAACTCAATGTTACCTTCCAATATGTCATCGGCGGCTTTGCCGGTTATGGCGGGCGGGGCATTACGTGATGTAAACAATAGCCGTAGCGTAGTGGTAGAAGTGAACGCCAACTATGCCAACTCGCAATCTGAGGCCAGTATCTACTATGATGTGGTGGCAGCCTTGTCGGGGGCGCGTATATGAGAGAGCAGCACCTTTACATCCCGCCTGATGTAGCGAAGAACGTAAGCTCAGTAGGTGAGATAGCGACAAACGACTGGCCTAAAGTTTACCGTTTTGGTAATCGGCCTGACCGCATCTTACAATCGTTCACCGGCATGGGTATGCCGGGCATCACCTACATCACGCAATCCGGCCCTAACCAGCCAGGTGAAACCATACTCAGCTTTGCCCTTGAGCCACGCTACATTCAGTACGTTCACGCTCGCGCCGGTGCGTGCAACCGGCAAGAATATTGGGAGAACCGCCAAAACATCGGCACACTACTCAGCCCGGCGCGCCAGTCGGCAACGGCGACTCGGTATGAGCTTGGTAGGTTGCGGGTAGTACTGCCTAACGGAGCTATGCGAGACATAGATGCAGTGATACAGGATGGCCCACTATTTGTGGCCCGCGACCCGACCC
>Ga0265297_10012531_pt1 | contig 10157 bp, 9 predicted proteins | sample Munlanlwell13791_FD_192502 | JGI IMG/M metagenome (GOLD analysis project Ga0265297, IMG submission 192502) | Leachate microbial communities from a municipal landfill in Southern Ontario, Canada - Leachate well 137-91 | ecosystem: Engineered > Solid waste > Landfill > Unclassified | place...
CGAATTTCAAAATCGTACTCATTATTTCTTTATTGTAGCTGACAGCCACGCCGATTCTGGCACCGGGGCAGGAGAATCTTTTGGAAACACTGTCAACCATAATCATCAATTGCCGGCCAGCCGGAAATTTCAGAAGGCTAGTTGGTTTGCCTTGAAAAACAATTTCCCGGTAAGTTTCGTCGGAAATGATAAAAAGATTGTGGCGCTGGGCAATTTTTATCAGGGTGTTGATTTCTTTGTCACTTCTGGCCACGCCGGTTGGATTATCCGGGTTAATCAGGATAATCGCTTTAGTTCTTTTAGTAATTTTTTTGACAATTTCCGAACTTGCCGGCAGGGCAAAGTTATCCTCTAGCCTCAAAGTGACCGGTACCAACTTGACGTTGGCCATACTGGCAAAACCTTTGTAGTTGGTATAAAGCGGCTCAAAGACAATAATTTCATCGCCTGGGTCAGTCATGGCCAGCATAGAGAGTAAAATCGCCTCGCCCGCCCCAACCGTTGGAATAATATTTTCCGGTTTCAGTTTGATGTTAAAAGTGGAATAGTATTTTATCCAGGCCTCAACGTGTTTTTTGATCCCCGGCGAAGGGGCGTAGCCCAGACTTTTCCGATTGTATTTTTTAATTGATTTAAAAAATATCGGCGGCACACCGATGTCGGGATCGCCAACATTTAATTTGAATACTTTAACGCCTTTCTGCTCTGCCCGGAGAACTAAAGGCAAGAATTTTCTGATTGGCGAGGGGACAATATCTTGGGCGCGTCTTGAGACTCTAAGCATGGTGGATTATTTTATTTAATATGGTGGATTATTTTATTTAATATTTAGTAATAAAGCAATCGCACTTAGACTGTTTTGTAAAATGTAAGATGTAGTCATTTGAAATTTTTGGCTTATTCCAGATACAGTTTGATATCGCGGACTCTGGTTGACACGATATATAAAATATGCTATTATTACTTATCGTTCTTTGTCCTTTAATTTTGATTGGCTCTATCTGCCCATTTACTTTAAAAAGTATGTAGGTAACTAGAGCCAATCAAAAGATGGCTACAACACATCAAAGGTTGAGAAAGGAAACCCTATGTACGGATCCACCGATGCTATCCAGGAGTATATAAAGGAGCTTGAGGCAGCATTGGCATTACTTCGGGAAGTCGCAGGTGAGAAAAAGACAGCCGGAGACGTGAAGCGATGGCTGTCGAAAGAGTATCCCGATCGGTGCCATTCTTGTGGAGCAAAAGGTGAACATGGAGACTATTGCTCCCAATGTGGTACAAAGTTGGAGCACCCTGCTGCTTCGTCTGTTCCGGCGGGCAGCAAGAGGTGCGAAAACTGCAGTACCGTGAATAAGGAAACCAGCAAGCACTGCACCAAGTGCGGTACGCCGCTGTCTCAACCGCCTCAGGCCTAGCCCACAGCGTGAGCCAGACTAAAAGCAGGTACAAACCACTTACCAATACTCGTTTCCGATGAGGTAAGTGTTTTTTTAATTTTAAGCAACAAATTATATATCTTGCAGCAGCAGCCGGTAGACTGGTGGGAAAATTCACGTCTTTGGTTTTTCAATTATATCTTATTCTGTGAGAAGAGAGAAGAAAACGTGATTCTTTAGCGGTTATACATAACCCCCTTAATCCCCCTTACATTAAGGGGGAGACGCCACGTAATTCTTTCCCCCTCACTCTAGCCCTCTCCCACGCGGGGAGAGGGAATACGGGGGTTTACACTTTCTTTGTTTTATGGCCTAATTAATGTTTACTATGTTAGGAATTTGATTTCTAGCATGGCTTGCCAAAACTCAGTTTTGTGTTAAAATATGATTATGTCAATTGAGCGATTTAAGTGGCCAGTCGTTGGCCATAAAAGCATTGTCAGCTATTTGCAGAATAGCATTATTAATAATAAGGTGGCTCACGCTTATCTATTCTTTGGTCCGGCCGGCATGGGCAAAACCGTTGTCGCCGAGAGTTTTGTCACCTCATTGGTTTGCGCCCGGGTTAATCACGCCGATGGCATAGTGCCTTGCGGCGAGTGTGATTGCTGCCGGCAAATCGCTAATCGGTTGCATCCGGATATGATTTGGATTAATCGAGAGCTGGATGAAAAAACCGGCAAATTTAAAAAAAACATCAGCATTGAACAAATCAGAGAATTAAAAAATAAATTAAGTCTTCATCCTTTTCTTGATTCTTATAAGGCGGTGGTTATCCACGAAGCTCAGTATCTCAGCCCTGAGGCAGCTAATGCTCTTTTAAAAACTTTAGAAGAGCCGACGCCAAAAACCGTTATCATTCTCCTGGTCGACAATATCGCCTGGATGCCGCAGACAATTGTTTCTCGCTGTCAGGTTTTGAAATTTTTGCCGGTCCGTCAGGCGGAGATCTCCGAGAAATTAAAGCAATTGGGAGCGGATAAAAAGTCGGCTGATAAATTTGCCAGCTTGGCCTACGGCCGGCCGGGTATCGCCATTGATTATCTTTCTACCCCTGATCTATTCCAGGATTATCAGCAAAAGATTAAAGATTTTTTAACCTTAACTCAGGCGGATCTGCCGCAAAAATTTAAGTTTATCAGCTCAGCCTTTTCCTATTCGGATGTCAATGAGGTTCTGCCGACTCTGAATATCTGGTTAAAGACCGTGCGCGACCTGGCTTTGATTAAAAGTCAAAATCCCGGTTTGGTCGCTAATGTTCAGGTTAATTCTGATTTAGAAAAAATTGCGTCCCGGTACTCCGTTATCAAGCTCAGTCAGATTATTAAAGAAATTATTGCCGCCAAGCGCTATCTATCCGCCAATGTCAACCCGCGTTTAATTTTAGAAAATTTAATTTTAAATTTTTAATGATTTTAAATTTATGGCTAAGCCTGATTTTTTATCGAAAAGTCAAAAACTTTCTTTCCTGTTAATCGTTGCCGTTTTAGCAATTTCTGGTTGTACGATTTCACTGGGCAACAATACCGTCTCAACGGCCGGTGTTTTTAAATCGGGTGACAAAGGAGAAAATTGGCAGAGCAAAAATTTGTTTCTGCACTCTGGCGGGCTGGGCAGCATCTCCGGTATCAGCGTTTTGGATTTAATCTTCGATCCTCAAGACAGCAAAGCGATTTATCTGACCTCGGAAGAGAAGGGCCTATTCTATAGTTACGACTCCGCTCAGAGCTGGCAGAAAGCCGAAGGTCTGGGCACAGGCACAATTAATTCTGTCGCGATTGACCCTCAGAATAAATGCGTTATTTATGCCACCTTTTCTAATACCATCCGTAAAAGTGTTGACTGCAATCGCAGCTGGCGCGAAGTTTACGTCGACACCAGAAAAGATAAAGCCTTAACCGCTTTGGCGATTGATCCTTATAATAATTCATTGGTTTATGCCGGCAACACGGCAGGCGATATTTTAAAAAGTGTTGACGGCGCCGCGACTTGGCAGGTGATTAACCGTTTGGACAATAGAGTCGTCAAAATTTTGATTGACTCGACTGACTCCCGCATCATTTATGTCGCGACTCAGAAAAAAGGCATCTTCAAATCTTTGGATGCCGGGTACAATTGGTTTGATCTTAGCGAAGGGCTAAAAAAATATTCCGCGGCCTTGGAGTACAAGGATTTAATTTTTAATCCGTCCCAGCCGAATTCTTTGCTGCTAGCGGCTAAGTATGGTTTGCTCAAAACCGAAGACGGCGGTGAGACCTGGCAAGATATCAAGCTGATTACACCGGTTGCTTCGACGGATATTTATGCCATCGCTATCAATCCCAAAGACAATAAAGAAATTTATTACGCCACCGCCTCGACTTTTTATAAAAGCGTTGACGGCGGTCAGAACTGGATTACTCGCCGGTTGCCCAGCAATCTGCCGGCTGGCAGTTTATTAATTGATCCGACTAACCCCGGCGTTATCTATCTGGGTATGTCAGTACCGCCGAAAAAGTAATTTATTCTATCCACTAACTACTATCTACTAACCAACCTATGAATCCAATTATTGAAAGTCAGAAAGATAAATTTGAACAAGTCTTAGAACACCTAAGAGAAGAGTTGTCGACTTTGCGCGTCGGTCGGGCTAATCCCTTAATGGTGGAGAATATTTTGGTCGAAGCTTATGGCACCAAGACGCCGATTAAGCAGATGGCTTCAATTGCGGTGCCGGAGGCTCGGACACTTTTAATCCAGCCGTGGGATAAATCAATCATTAAAGAAATTGAAAAAGCCATCATCGTTTCTAATATTGGTATTTCGCCGGTTAATGAAGGCACTCAGATTCGTCTTACCATTCCGCAGCTGACCGAAGAAAGCCGACGGGAACTGACTAAATCGGTTTCGGAAAAAGAAGAAAAGGCCAGGATCGCGGTCCGCCAGGTTCGGGATAAAATCAAAGAAGACATAATTAAAAAAGAAAAAAATAAGGAAATTACCGAGGACAACCGGTACAGTTTCCTTAATGACCTAGACGAAGCGGTTAAAGATTACAACAATAAGATTAAAGAGATCAGTGAGGCCAAGGCCGCTGAGATCATGAAACTATAACCCCTATGCTTTTTACCGTTGTTACTTTCTTTATTGTTTTAGGAATTTTAGTCTTGGTTCATGAGATGGGCCATTTCGTTACAGCGCGCCGGGCGGGTATTAAAGTCGACGAATTCGGCTTTGGCTTACCGCCGCGAATCGTCGGTTTCTATAAGGATGAAAACAATAAATGGCAGCGAGTGGGTTTAAAGACTAAGGAGACCGGCCGAACCATCTGGTCGGTTAACTGGCTGCCGTTGGGCGGTTTTGTCAAGATTAAAGGTGAACAGGGAGAGGCTTCAACCGATACCGACAGCTTCGTCAATAAAAGCGTTTGGCGGCGGATTTGGGTGATTTCCGCTGGAGTAACGATGAATTTATTTTTGGCGGTAGTGCTGCTTTCAATTGGTTTTGCCGTTGGCGTTCCTCAGACGATAGACAGTCAGAATCTACCGGCCGGAGTTAGAGTCCGTGATCGTCAGATCCGAGTGGTTGAAATTCTGTCTGAATCGCCGGCCGCAAAGGCGGAGGTCAAAACTGCCGACACTATCAAATCAATTGATGGCCAGGAATTTACCGCAGTTGAAGCGGTTCAAGAGTATTTGGCCGGTAAAACCGATACACCGGTAACGATCGTCCTTCGGCGCGGTAACGAGGAACTGACCAAAGAACTAACACCGCAAACCTTGGCTGAAACCCAGAAAGTTGGTATCGGTGTGGCCTTGATTCAGACGGCGATCATTTCTTACCCTTGGTATACTGCCTGGTGGCATGGTCTGGTTGAGACTTTCAAGATGATCGGCGGGATAATTTTTGCTTTTTTCTTGATGATTAAAAATTTAATTATTTCTCACCAGCTAGTCGGTGAAGTCTATGGTCCGATCGGTATTGCCACTTTGGTTGGTGACGCCGCGCGGCTCGGGTTTCTGTACGCCTTGCAATTTACCGCCATTCTGTCGATTATCATTGCAGTGATTAATTTTTTGCCCTTTCCGTCTTTAGACGGTGGCAGAGTATTCTTTCTGGTACTGGAAGGTTTGCGGAAAAAACCGGTTAATCAAAAATTGGAAAACCTGATGCACAATATCGGTTTTGCTTTACTAATGATTTTATTACTGCTGGTTACTTTTAAAGATATCGCCCGACTTTCCGCCGGGTTGTTTAGCCAATTTGGCGGTTAGCCTTGATATATGAATATTCCCGTGCCATTTGATTTTAAGGGTGATCTGCGAACTTTGTTGCGTCGTTGCGGTTATCATGAGTTTAATAATTACCAATCCGGTGCTGCCAGCTATGTCAGAAGATTAACCAAGGATTTTTATCCGCGATTTCATATTTATATTGATAGCCGTGACAATCAGGACGTCATTAATCTGCATTTAGACCAGAAGAAGCCATCCTATGCCGGCGCCCATGCTCATAGTGGTGAATACGACAGCGAAGTTATAGTATCGGAAGCGGACCGGATAAAAGGCCAATTTAAGAATCAAATTGATAACCAATTAGCGCAGTCTAAGCCAGAACCTAAAAAAGGATTTTTTGCTAAATTTTTCAGTAATTAATTATGCGTCAATCAAAATTATTCGGAACAACCAACAAAGACTCGCGGCAGTATGATTCAATCAATGCCACTCTGCTGCAGAAAGCCGGGTTTATTGATAAAACCATGGCTGGGGTTTATGCTTTTTTACCTTTGGGTACTAGGGTGCTGCAAAAAATTGAAAATATTATCCGCGAAGAAATGAATGAATTGGGTTCGGAGATTTTTATGCCGGCGATTGCGCCTAAAGAAATTTGGGAACAATCCGGTCGTTTGGATTCGGTCGATGTTTTATTCAAAGTAGTCGGGGCTAACGCGGCTTCTCGGGCAAAAAACGATGCAGAGTATGTGCTTAACTGTACTCATGAAGATGTAGTCACCCCGATCGCTAAGAAATTTAATCTCAGCTATAAAGATTTGCCGTTTGCTGTTTATCAAATCCAAACCAAATTTCGCAATGAGGCGCGGCCTAAATCGGGGTTACTGCGCTGCCGGGAATTTCGGATGAAAGACCTTTATAGTTTTCATGCTGACGAAGCGGACCTGCTTAAATTTTACGAGAAGGCTAAAGTCGCATACACCAAGGTTTTTGCCCGGCTGGGTTTGGGCCAGGATACGGTGATCGCTTTGGCTTCCGGCGGAGATTTTACTGAAGGATTCTCGCATGAATTTCAGACTAAATGTGAAACCGGCGAGGATATTATCTTCTATTCTAAGAAATTGGACATTGCTTATAACCGGGAAGTGGCACCGGCTAAATCCGCCTCCCTTATTAATAGCCAGGAGAAAGAATTACCGATGGAAGACGTCAAAGGCGAGGGTATCACTGGGGTTGAGGACTTAACCAAATATCTGAAAATTTCCGTAGAAAAGACGACTAAAACGATTATCTTCGAAACGGAAACCGGCCAGGTTATCGCTGCTGCCATTCGCGGTGATTATGATATCAACGAAGAGAAGCTAAAGAAGATTGTTGGTTGTAAGTCCTTAAAATTGGCAAGCGAAAAAGTAGTTAAGAAAGTTACCGGCGCCGAAGTTGGTTATGCCGGATTTTTAAATCTTGATTCGTCCGTTAGGGTTTATATGGATGATTCGGTTTCCGGCCGGAAAAATTTTGAATGCGGCGCTAACCGGACTAATTATCATACTATAAATGTCAATTTCGGCCGTGATCTTGATGTGCCTAAAGAATTCTACGATTTTAAAGTTCCGCGAGAAGGCGATTGTCATCCTCAGACCGGTGAACAATATGAAGTCTTTCGAGCTTCGGAAGTCGGGAACATATTTCCTCTGAATACCAAGTTCACTAAAGCTTTTGATTATTACTTTAGTGACGCCTCGGGTCAGCAGCAGATAGTTTACATGGGTAGCTACGGCATTGGTTCTTCGCGCGTCATGGGTGTATTGGTAGAAAAGTTTAATGATGAGCGGGGAATAATTTGGCCGGAGAACGTTGCGCCATTCCGGATTCATCTTTTGCAGGTAGGTAAGAGCGAACCGGTTGCTCAAAACGCCGAAAAGTTGTATGATAAATTGCTTGCCCAGGGTTTTGAGGTTCTGTTTGATGACCGCATAAACGTTTCGGCCGGAGAAAAATTTGCTGACGCCGATTTGATTGGCATTCCTTGGCGGCTGGTGGTTTCAGAAAAAACTCAGGACAAAGTTGAAGTCAAAAATCGAACGGCCAAAGAAGTCGAATTGTTAACCGTTGAACAATTGCTTAAAAAGTTAAGAAAATAATTTAAGGCGTTATAAACCGAGATGTCTATATTTAAAAGATTATTCAAAAAAATGTCACGGGATGTCGGAATTGATCTTGGCACCGCCAATACCTTGATCTATGTTAAAGATCGGGGAATAGTGGTAAATGAATCTTCGATTGTGGCAATCAATAACCGAACGGATCAGATTTTGGCCGTCGGTGAAGAAGCTCGAAAAATGGTGGGCAAAGCGCCGGCTCACATTACAATTTCCCGGCCGTTGGTTGACGGCATTATTTCTGATTTTGAGGTGACGGAAAAAATGCTTAAGTATTTTATTAGCCGGCTTTATAACGAAAATTTCGGTCTGGCCGTCCGGCCGCGGGTAGTAATTGGTGTGCCGTTGGATATTACGGAGGTGGAAAAAAAAGCGGTTGAAGATGTGGTTTTATTGGCTGGCGCCCGCGAAGTTTTTTTGGTGGAAAATGTGATTACGACCGCGATTGGCGCCCGGCTGCCGATTCAGGATCCTTCCGGCAATATGGTAGTAGATTTGGGCGGCGGGATAACCGAAGTGGCGGTGATTTCTCTGTCTGGCGTGGTAGCTTGGAAATCGCTAAGGATCGCCGGTGGCAAATTAGACCAGGATATAATTCAATTTGCCCGTAATGAATTTAATCTTTTAATTGGTGAAATGGTGGCCGAACAAACCAAGATTAAAGCCGCCAAATTGGTTCTTGATGACCAGGCAGTTGAGTTGAAGATTCGCGGCCGTGATTTGATGACTGGTCTGCCTCGGGAAGTAAGTATTACCAGTGACCAAGTCGTTAGGGCTTTGCAGCGGTCAGTCAGCGCGATTATTGAGGGAATTAAGAGTACACTGGAAATCACGCCGCCGGAGTTAGTGGCGGATATCTACCAGCGGGGGATTATTTTGTCCGGCGGCGGATCGTTACTGGCCGGCTTAGATCAGGCAATCGCGCAAGCGACAAAAATTCCGGTCAAGGTGATTGAAGATCCTTTGACTTGTTCAGTCCGCGGGATGGGTCTAATTTTAGAAGACGACAATTTGTTGAAAGAAGTGGCCATACCGTCAACTCATGATGACCAAAGTCCTAGATAATTAAAATATTATGGTGAGATTATCAGCTCGGCAATTAAGGCTATCGGTAGTTTTATTAGCAGTATTGGTTCTGCTAATTTTTTTGCACTACCTAAAAATCACCGCGCCGGTTGAAAATTTGGTAGTAAAAATAATTTCACCAATCCAGAGCCGGGTTTATGGCGTCGGCGTGAAGTTAAAAGGCATTTATGGCCAATCAAATTTACAGCGCGATTTGTCCTCCGCCAACGCGGTGCTGGAAGAGGAAGTCAAGCAGCTGACTATCGCCAATGCTCAATTGAAAGTTATTTTGGAAGAAAATTTTCAGATTAAAAACCAGGTTGACTTCTTGGCCAGCCGGGGGCTAGAGGCGGTAACCGCTCGGGTGATCGGCAAAGGCTTCAGCCCGGATAATCAGGTTTTAATTTTGGATCAAGGCAGTGAAAGCGGCATTCAAATTGATCTGCCGGTTATTGCTCAAGACGGTCTAATCATTGGCAAAGTTTTGTCGGTTGACGGTGTCAGCACTAAAGTTTTATTGATTAATGACAGCCAGAGCAGCTTGGCGGTTACGATTCAGAATCAAATCCAGACCAAGGGTGTGGTGGTAGGTGAACATGGCTTGAGTTTAAAAATGGAATTGATTCCGGAGAATGAGGATGTCCAGATTGGTGACGTGGTCATCACTTCCGGTTTGGAAGTTAACATTCCGCGTGGTTTGATTGTCGGTCAGGTCGAAAGATTGGAATCCGAGCCAAACAGCTTTTTTAAAGCCGCGTACCTTCAGCCTTTAGTTAACTTTGACGATCTGACGGTGGTTTCTGTCCTAAAAGCGCCAAAATAATGGCAGCTAAAATTTTGCTCAATCTGTTGGCCGTTTTGATTCTGGGGATTATCCAGGTGAGTTTTTTGACTACCTGGCCGCCGCCGATTAACGCCTTAAATTTAATTTTAAGTCTGGTAATTTTTTTAGGAGTTATTGTCGATTATCGGCGCAGTTTGGTTTTAGCTTTTGCCGGCGGCTTATTTCTGGATTTATTTTCTTTTAATACTTTCGGGCTTGTCACTCTGGCGATGATTTTGGTAGCCATTACCGTTAATTTTTTGTTCAACGAGATATTTACTAATCGATCGCTATACTCACTCCTAATTTTAGGCAGTACTGGTATTTTAATTTATAATATTTTAATAACTGTCGGCAATTTTTTCGCTCATTTTTTTGGCTTTGGTCTGGCAGTCAGTTTAGACTGGATTTATTTTTCTGGGCTAGCTTGGCAGTTATTCTTGAATGTTTTGATCCTAAC
>Ga0265297_10012532_pt1 | contig 10156 bp, 8 predicted proteins | sample Munlanlwell13791_FD_192502 | JGI IMG/M metagenome (GOLD analysis project Ga0265297, IMG submission 192502) | Leachate microbial communities from a municipal landfill in Southern Ontario, Canada - Leachate well 137-91 | ecosystem: Engineered > Solid waste > Landfill > Unclassified | place...
ACCGATAAAAACCAGGATGAACGGCTCAAACATAGCTACAAACCTAACCAGAAAAGTATCGCATTGTTCCTGATAGAAAACGTTAACCTTTTTAAACATTTGAGGAAGCTCACCGATTTCTTCTCCGATACTGACCATCTGAATAAACATCGGTTCAAAAAAAGCACTGCGTTCAAGGGATTCACGAAGCGATTTGCCTTCCCTGACATCTTCTTTTATTTTACGAATAACTTCGGCCATTACCAGGTTATCTACGCTTCGTTCGGCAATTTCTAGGGAATAAAGTATAGGTACCCCGGACTCAAGCAGAGTCGACATTTCAGATGAGAATTTTTCGATGATTAAAGCCAGAAAAAAATCTCCGAAAACAGGCATCTTAAATTTAAAATTCTCGAAATTCTTCCTTCCTGCCTTAGTCTTTATATACCTCTTAAACATAAAAACAACACCAAAGCTTACTAAAATTATAGCCAACATGCCTTTTCTTAAAAAATCGCTTATCCGGACCAAGATCTCGGTTAACAAAGGCAAAGTGATATCAAACCCTTTAAAAATCTCGGTAAAAGTAGGAATAATTTTTACGGCCATAAAAAAAAGAGCCCCTAAGCCAGCGCAAGTTAAAATACCCGGATAGATCAACGCTGAAATAATTTTTCTTTTGAATTCGGCGTTCTTTTCAAGATAGGCAGCTAGTCTGCCTAAAACTACTGCCAGGTTACCGCTGGCCTCGCCACTTTCGACGAGGTTTACCCAAAGATCAGAAAATATTTTAGGATGCATGGCCATTGCTTCGTGAAAGCTTAAGCCTGCTTCCATACTTTTGTTTAATTCTAAAATTACTGTATGTAATTTCCGGCTGGCCACCTGATTGGAAATAATATCAAGGCTTTTAAGTATAGTAACTCCGGCGCCGATTAAAGTGGATAGCTGACGGCAAAACAACATCAGGTCTTCGCCGGTTACCCTTCCGTGTTTAGGCTTAAGTTTTACCTGTTTAAGCTTTCCGCTATTAAGGTCAGCCGGAGAACCCACAGTTTCAGGGATGACATTCACCACAATCAATCCTTTGGACTGGATTTTATTTACTACATCCTCCTGGCTTACCCCGTCTTCGGTGCCGGTTTCTTTTCCTCCGGTACGGTTTCTGGCAATATAATAAAACTTAGGCATTATTCAGCTCCCAATGTGATCGAAAATACTTCTTCCAGGGAAGTAATTCCATCTTCAACCTTTTTGATACCGGATTCATAAAGTGTCTGCATCCCCGACGCCCTGGCTACTTCACGAATTTTCTGGAAATTGGCTCTTTGGTTAATCAAATCCTGAATTTCTAATGATACCGGCATTACTTCTACTATACAGGTCCTGCCCTTATAACCGGCATTGTTACATTTAGCGCACCCTTTAGCCCTATAGATCAATTCAGCTTTAACCGCTGCTCCCTTAAGCTGGGCAGCAGTCGGCTCATAAGCTTCTTTACAGTCAGGGCAAAGCTTGCGGATTAACCTTTGAGCAATGACTAAAAGTAAAGAAGGAGCCAACATATACGGTTCTATACCTATATCCATAAGACGGCTCACGCAGGACGGAGCGTCATTGGTGTGCAGCGTAGTTAAAACTAAATGCCCGGTAAGTGCTGAACGGATACAAATTTGCGCGGTTTCAAGGTCCCTAACCTCGCCTACAAGCATAATATCAGGGTCTTGACGTAAAAAACTGCGTAGGGCTGCGGCAAAAGTAAGGCCGACTTCAGGTTTAATCTGGACCTGATTAATACCATCCATCTTATACTCTACGGGATCTTCAACTGTTACTATATTTTTTGTAGGGCTTTTTATTTCATTCAAAATAGCGTAAAGAGAAGTTGATTTACCGCTTCCGGTAGGACCGGTAATAAAAACTAGGCCATAGGGGGAGAAAATTGCTTTACGTACCTGTTCAAGCTGCGAAGGATCAAACCCCATGGTGCTTAAATCGAGCATTACTCCGCCTCTGTCCAAAATCCTTAAGACTGCTTTTTCTCCGTAAATAGTCGGAATAATCGAAACACGTATATCAATAGGCCGCTCGTCGATACGAACCAGGATTGCCCCGTCCTGAGGAAGGCGTTTTTCGGCAATATCGAGCTTAGCCAGGATTTTTACGCGTGAAACAAGCGGTAAATGCAGATGTTTAGCCGGCGGAGGTATTTCATAAAGCTTCCCGTCAATCCTATAACGCAGGGATATCCTGTCCTTAAATGGCTCGATATGTATATCTGACGCCCTTTCATTGATCGCCTGGCGGATTATCAAATCTACTAATTTTATGACCGGCGCTTCTTCAGCCCTGGCTATTAATTTGTCAAGGCTAAGTTCCTGGCCCATCTCTTCGGGCTTCTGGAGAACCGTCGCGCTCACATCATAGCTTGAATCTACGGCATCTTTTAGCATTGAAGATTTACCGTAGAATTCTTCTATTGCTTTTATAATATCGCTGCGCGTAGCGATTATCGGGTTAATTTCATTACCGGTAAGTTTCCGCAAGCTGTCGATAAGCAAGAGGTCAAGCGGATCGCTCATCGCAACAGTCAAAGATTTAAGCATCCTTGAAAGCGGAAGAACACAGTTCTTAAAAGCAAAATCCTGGGGAACAAGGTGTTCCAGACCCTGATCCATAGCCGGCTTAAGCATACCGGTGCCAAGCGAAAAATATGGCATGTTCAACTGTTTGCCTAAGGCGGCGACTACCTGGTCTTCTTTAACAATTCCCAGTTTGATTAATATTTCACCCAACCGTCCGCCTTCTTGCCTCTGGACGCTGATTGCCTTATCAAGTTGGCTCGGCGTAATATAACCTTCCTTTACAAGGAATTCGCCTAGCCTCAGGTATTTATCTTTGGCCATTTATTTCTTTTCGAATTTATTAAGGTTAGAGTTGATAATATAATCCCTAGATGCGCCGGAAGTAACCCCCTGCTCCCTCATCGGAAGCTGCACATTTTTAACCTGGGCCAATTTGCTTAGGTCAGGCTTGTCTCTTATAATGCGAGGAGTAATAAAAACTACCATCTCACGTTCTAACCCATCGGTCTGGTCTTTATGCCTAAACAACATGCCAATAACCGGGATATCACCTAAAATAGGCAGCTTTGATATAGCTACTTTTTTATCATGATGAATAAGACCGCCAAGCACAATAGTCTCTCCGTCCTTGACTTTTACAATCGATTTGGTGCTTCTTACTTCAACATCCGATTGAGGATTGCTGGCTGAACTTAATTCACTTATGCTAGATACGCTTGATTTTGGATTTACTACCATGGTAATCTCATTTGTTTCAAGATTAATCTGCGGAGTCACCCTAAGAAAGATACCGGTCCCTTCTTTTGTAAGAGCAAGGTCTGTTGACCTTTTATAGGTGCTGGTAGTTGTGGGAGCTCCCTGGTCAAAAGTAGTCGTATCTTCCCTTCCCACTATCTCATCCTTGGTAATTGCAATTTCAGCAGTTTCATTGTTCAGGGTAAGAAGTTTAGGCCTGGCTAAAAATTTGGTATCGGTTTGTGTTCTTAAGTAGTCTAACTGCACCTGATAGGTATCCGTCGAAGGATTGATGGATAACTGGCCTAAACCGCGGTCCATTATCTTACCCCAGCTTCCATAGGGGAAACCCATGCTGGCAGTAGCGCCGGTTATAATCGCCGTAAAAGGAGTCTCGCCAAACTGAAACCCTAGCTTATCTACGACATTTTTACTGACATCGAGCATTTCTACTTCCAAAAGCACCTGAGCAACAGGGACATCCAATGAAGCAATCACCTGGCTGATAATTTGTATCTTTATTGGGGTATCGGTAACAATGAGGCTGTTAGTGCGGTGATCTTCGATTACAGAACCGTTTGTCGAAAGCAGCTTTCGCACTGAATTGGTAATTCCGCTTTCCTCGTCTACCTTCCATTTACCGTTGCCTCCGCTGCTAGAACCAGAAGATGCAGACGTAGCTGTAGAGGTTTCGGAAGATGAGGAACTTGTGCTATCGGTAGCATTCTTGGCAAGATCAGCCATAAGCGAAGAGGTGGTCACAGTGGCATTCTTCAGGAAAAAAACCTTGGTTATTGTGACGGTTTCCATCTTTCCCCATTCTTTTACCACAAAGATATTAGCTTTATGGTCTAATTCATAGGAAAGATTATTAGCGCTGAATATCTTATCAATTACCTGGCTTAAGGGAACTTTATCAAAATAAAGGGTAATTTTCCTGTCCTGCACCGCTTCAGAGGCGATAAAATTCATCCCTGACTGCATGGAAAGCGCCTTCAAAATATCCTTAAGACTGGCGTCTTTAAAATCCATTGAAATGGTTGGCTCGGCCAAGCCCGTATCCGGTTGATCCTGGGCGCTTATTTGACTAATAAATAAAGTAAGGATCAAGCTTAGGGCAAAAACAGTGGTCAGGAATATTTTTTTCATTTAGGCCTCCTTAAAATTTTATCAATTATAACGTTTGTTGATTCTGGGGATTTACCCCTTCATCGCTTGAATTTCCGCCTTGGCCTGGCGGAGGTAAATTAACTATGCCAATTACACTGCTCAAACTAACCCCTTTATTATCTATACCTATAATTTCAGCATCTTCAATCTTATCGCCAAGATTATAAATCCTATTATTAATTATCGCCTGAGGAGTTTTTACTCCCCAAATAATCCCCTGCACCTTTAATTCACTAAAATCAACCTTTGACTTGCTTAAATCAGTCTGCGGCATATCATATGTACTTGGGCCTTTTCTTTCTTTAATTATATAGGTCTGAAACGGGTCCCTTAGCCCGCCGGATTTATATTCAGGAATTACCCGGCTTGATATTATATCAGGCACAACCTCTTTCGGCTGCGGCTGAAGGCTCTCATCCTGAGGAAGTCTTTCCTCCAGGCTCTTAGCCCAGGCTAAACGATAGCAGCTTGCGACTGCCAACATAACAATAAGTAATCTTAATTTATTGGTTCTCATTGTTAAGAAGTATAGTGTTAATTTTTAAATTAAGCGTCAGATCAGAATTATCCTGCTCTTGGCCCATAGAATAACCTAAATTCGAAGAAGTTATGCTCACCTCTCCGACAATATACAGATCAACGCTGGATTCTACCTGGTTTATAAAATTAGCCAACGCATGATAAGTCGGAGAAGTAACAGTTATCAAAAAGGCGGATTTAATATAATCCAGAGAAGCCTCCGAATCCATAGGTTTTATTGAAACAAACTTAACCTGGGCGTTTTTGGCGATCTTTGAAACCGAATCAAGGACATAGCTTATATCTTTTTTCGTAAAGACTCTTTTATAACTTTCTATCTTGACTTCCAAATTCGCTATTTGCTCCATCTCCTGGTTCCTTTTAAGCTCATTGGCCTTCTTTTTGTCTAACTCTTTGACCTCTAAATCTGCGTTTTTGTAAATTTGAAAAGCTATAAAAACCGCCAAAAGGATTATCCCTAAATTTAAGAGCCTGTTTTTATTTTTTTCGGTCAGCTCTAGCTTTTCCATGCTTATTTTTTCTCCGCTTTGCAAACTATCGTAAAAGTCAGTATGCTCTTCTCTTCTTCTGAAACCCGGTCAATGGAATTTATATTAATTTCCTGAAAATACCTGGAAAATTCAGGGATCTTCTTAAGGTTTGCCAAAAAGTTATTTACGGACTCAACTTCTTTTTCGCTATCCGCCAAATAAACCTTGCCGCTAAGAATCAACTCCGGCCCTCCGGAAGCATTTTGATTAAAATTGAAGTTCTCAAGCCAGACGCCTACGGGTAAAGCCGTCGGCACAGAATCAAGGGGGTAAGTAGCAAACATCTGGTTTTTAGTTAAATTATCTAAGGTAGAAATCTTTTGGCTGAATTTTGAGCTTAAATCAGAAAGCTCCTCGATAGTTTCGCTCCCGGAAACGGAATTAATTTTCACCCGGTTATGTTGTATATCAGAAAGCTCCTTCTTCAAAGGCTGCACACGGGTTATCCCGTAGACAAAAACACCCGCGCAGATAAGAACCCCGAATATTATAAATTTTAGATCTATCTTTATGCCTTCCAGTAAATTCGTGGTTGTCTGCCTTGCCGAAGGCACTGTTTTAGCGGCTTTAATTTTAGCACCGATAAGGCTTATTTTAATTTTAAGTGGGGATAACTTGAATAAAGAAGCAGCGAAACTTTTTATTAATACGGATGAATAAATTGCGCCTTTACCCAGGACTTTCTGGGAATCAACGAATTTAATCGAAGCTTCTGAAGAAAAAGCGGATAATTCCTGCTGGCTTTCTTTATCCGAAACAACATAGATCTCCTTCAAGCTCTTTTCAGGAAATTTTCTTTTATAATAATCTAAGGAAATCTTGATTTCATTCTTTAACTTTTCAAGCCTTTGCATACGGTCAGCTTCTGCTACCTGCTCAAAACCTGAAGGCTCTCCGGTCAGTACAAAATCCCGGCTAAACAGGGAAAAACCGTTTTCATAAACGGTAAAATTTGCCTCATCTTCGTTGTTCAGATCAAAGCAAAGGCTGGCCTTTACTCCGGAATCGTTAACTCCGGAAAGCTTTAGGAAACGAAGTACGCTAAAAGCGGAATACTCCAATACTCCGATCTTAATGTTAAGCTGTTTAAAAATCGAGATATAATTATTAAGGATTTCCTTTTTTATACCGACAAAAAGGACAAGGCTGGTTTTATTCTTACTGTTGTAAAGAATTTGGAAATCATAATCAAGCTCTTCAAGCTTAAAGGGTATATATTTTTTTACTTCAAAGCTGACTACTCCTTTTAATTCATTCTGAGGTATTAGCGGAATTTCGAACGTACGGATAACCAGGTCCTGGCCGGAGATACAGATTGCCGCTTCATCCGCTTTAATACGGTAGGTACGAAAAGCGTCTTTAAGGAGCGCGATTAATTTTATATCAGCCGGAACTTTTTCCTCCAGCTCGGTCATAGCCGTATTGGGGTGCGGCAGCCGGATATTATTTAAAATCTTTTTCGCGCTGGTTTCTACCAGGTTAATATCCTTGATCCCAAAATAGATGCCTAAAGAACTCATTGGCTATCTCCCGGTCTAGTCTCACGTTTTTTGGATCTTAGCCAGTTATCGATATCTTTACGGTCGAATCTCCAGACCCCGCCGACTTTAATGCCGGATATCTTACGCTGGTTAAGCCAATTATAGATAGTCTGTTTCTTTAATTTTAAGTAATCTGCTAATTCATCTATATCTATAAGCCTTGACATATTTCTCCGCTTTTAGGTTCAAAACATTACCTTGTTAATTAAAACATAACATACTTATCTTGTCAAGTGTTTTTTTACATATACTTACTCAAACTTACTTATAACCTTTGACAGCGACGGAAAACATAAAACGATATATTATAATAGACTTACTTAGATTATAATGGATTTAATCGGTATACTCGAAGTGACTATGGGCTTCAATTTTCCGGGAGTTTAAAAATCCGGAACCGGGAGGAAAAACGGTGATATCAATCCTTTCAACAGACGGCGGAAGGTCGGCTTCAACTATATTACAACTGCTGTCCCTGCACATTGTCCTAACGTAATTAGGGCCTGTAGCAGGCCACAACGGATCATCATTTCTACGCAATTTATCGGTGGCATAAACAATAGCTGCTTTGATGGCATATATATTTTGGATACGGCTTACTTGATGGTGGGTAAGACGGGCTTGATTGGAGACTATCCTTAACATTGCGGTGGATAAAACAGCAACCACCATAATAACTCCTATAGCAATAAAAAGAATAGACCCTTTTTTATTAAGCATCTTTCCTTAAAGAAATCCGGTAACTATCCTGTGATTGGATCAGGATAACATGGCCTTCACGGGCAAGCCAGCCTAAACTCATAAGAATGTTTTCAGGCGAACGATCAAGGCTTTTAGTCAAATCCTTTAAATCAACTTCCCCGTGCTGATCCAAAAAGTGCCAGATTTCCCCAGCAACTATCCCGATTTCAATTATCATCATCTCCCCCCTGTTTGTCTTATTTTATAAACATTCCAAAATAAGTCAATAAGTTTTTTATAACAATAATTTTGAGCACCTTAATTATCAAATATAACTAAATCCTTGCGAGCAAAACGAGCAAGAAAATCCCGGCTCTACGAAAAGATACTAGAGCATTCTCAAGTTATTTGAGGCAGGATGCTTCAGCACCTTTCCTATATTATTGCGTTTAATGAGTTTATCTATAGCAAATATAGCATTAATCTTAAATTAAAACAAGTGGGCTTTATTTTTTTCCGGATTTTATCCACTGGATCTTTTCATGGGCAAGCTTCGAACCATCTACGCCCTGGGGAACTCGATTATAAATTTTTAAAGCGGTTTTAAAATCTTCTTTATCCTCATAAAGTTTTGCGGCCCTCAAAAGGGCCTTAGTATGCAGCTCAGGATATCCCTTGTTTAGATCAGCTGCTTGAAGGTACTGTTGAGCTGCTTCTTCAAACTGCCCCATAGCTTCAAGCACTTCTCCAAGGTTAAAACGAATACCGGCTACCTCTTTATCATCGGCTATGCCAATGCTCTTACTATAGAAATTTTTTGCATTTCCATAATCCCCTGCCCGGTAATAAGCATCGGCGATTCGGGGCAGCACCATTTTCTCCAAACCCGGATTTTCTTTAATTGTTCCCTTATATTGACCAATTGCTTCTTCAAAAGAACCTTGCTGAAAATATACGTCGCCTAAAGCAATCCTACTTTGAAGTATTAATTCGGGGCTGCCGCGTTCTATCGCTTTTTTAAAATTACTGCCGGCATCGGTAAACTTATTCTCATCATTATCAATTAAACCTAACGCGTAAAATGCATCCCCGGCAAGGCTATTATCAGGATAATCCCTGGTCAAGCTCGTAAAATACCTGCGGGCAACCTTAAAATCATTCTGTCGGTAATAATATTTTCCCAACCACCACAAAATATCCGAAGTAAGCTTGGAATCAGGATATTTGGCGCGCAAGTATTTAAACTTTGCGGCAGCCTCGTTTTCCTGGCCCAGCTTATAATAACAATCGGCAATCTCATATTCGGCTTTCTGAAGCAATTCGGCATCCTGAAAATCAAGTTTTGGAATTTCTTTAAAAATATCCAGGGCATTATTGATTTTTTCCAGCATTATATATGCCGTGCCCATCATGTAAAAAGCCTGCGGTCTTAGCTGGCTGGTTTTTAGTCCGTCCTGGAATCTGGAGAACAATTCGATGCTCTTTTGGTAATCACCTTTATGGAAATAGGCCAAACCTAAAGAATATGTCGCTTGCGGCAGAAATTCAGACTGCTTTATTTTTTCTAAAAAAAGTTCGAAAGAAAGCGCTGCAGCATTATAATCCGAACGCTTAAGCTGCAGTAATCCTATTTGATATTGGGCATAATCAGAACCGGGTGAATCCGGATACTTAGCCAGGATTTTTTTAAAAGAATCTTCGGATTTTAACAATTCACCTTGTACCGCATAATTTTCCCCAAGCTGGATAAGCAGGTTGATTTCTGCATCCCTGTCATTATTTTTGGCGACTGATTTTTTTAGCATTTCACTTCCTTCATCTATTTTGCCCATCCTGATGTAAGAAAGCCCTAAATTATATTGTAATTTAGCTATCAGTTCTGCCGGCACAACGCTGCCGTTTACTTTATCCAAAGCTGCTTTATAATTTTGGGCGGCCTGGTCATATTCTGCCAGGTTAAAAAACGCATCAGCCAGCCCCATATGAGCCTGGACAGCTATAAAAGAATCGGCAGTTAAGCTGATAACCTGTGAGTATAACTTTTTAGCTTCATAGATCCGGTTAGTGGCAGACATAAGCCCTGCCTGGCCCAATATAAGGATATCTAAACTTTTTTTATCCAAAATATTTTGTTTAATATCGTAAAGAACTTCCTCCGCTTCTTTATATTTATTGAGCTTCAAATAGCTCCAGCCTAACCCCAACCTTGCCAAAACCTGGATTTTCGGGTCTTTGAAACCTTGGGATGATTTAAGGTAATTCCTAGAGGCATCTTCCGGATTATTCAGATAATAATCCGATTCAGCCAGGTAAAAATAAAGATACGGCAGGCGCAATGGATCATTTGCATAAAGCCTAAGGATAGGGTTAATCTTATTTTTTAGTTCTTTGTATT
>Ga0265297_10012533_pt1 | contig 10155 bp, 11 predicted proteins | sample Munlanlwell13791_FD_192502 | JGI IMG/M metagenome (GOLD analysis project Ga0265297, IMG submission 192502) | Leachate microbial communities from a municipal landfill in Southern Ontario, Canada - Leachate well 137-91 | ecosystem: Engineered > Solid waste > Landfill > Unclassified | place...
GTTCCGCCTGGCTGAACGGCACGATCTCGTCCTCACGGCTGTGCAGACTCAGCAACGGCGCCTTCACCGAGCCGATCTTCAACAGCGAATCGTAGCGGATGCGGCAGAGCCAGTGCATCGGCAGCCACGGATAGATTGCGCGCGCCATCTCCGGCACGCTGGCAAACCCGCTCTCCAGCACCAGCCCGCGAACGGGTTGCTGCCGGGCGAGTTCAACAGCCACCGCGCAGCCGAGCGATTCGCCATGGACCACGATCCGCTCCGGCGCAATTGACTTTTCCCGGCGCAGCCAATCGCAAGCCGCGAGCGCATCGTTGTAGGTGCCTTGTTCCGAGGGCCAGCCCTCGCTGCGACCGTAGCCGCGGTAGTCGAAGATGAAAACGTTGACGCCGAGGTCGTGGAGGATGAGCAGTTTTTCGTACCGATGGCTGATGTTGCCGGCATTGCCGTGGCAGAAGAGGACGGTCAGCTTTGCGTTGGACTGTGGCAGATACCAACCGTTGAGCTTCACGCCATCGGCGGTTGTGAATGTCACGTCTTCAAAAGGCAGCCGGAAATCTGCCGGCGTATTCTCGACCTGGCGATAGGGGATGAAGACGCTGCGCCACTCGAACCAGCGCAGGAACAACCACACCAGCGCCAGCAGGGCCAGCCACTTGAGAACCTGGATTGCGATGTCGCGGGTCAACATAAGCCTGAACGCACTGTCGAAACCGCCGGCCGGCCGCTCCGCCGATTACATGCAGAAGACCGTCAGCTTCTTCGGGCCGTGCGCGCCGAGGACGAGGATGCGCTCGATGTCACCCGTGCGGCTGGGGCCGGTGATAAGGCACATCATGCTCGGATAGTTGCTGCCATAACAATTCTTCAACGCCGCAAACGCCGCAGGCAGGTCTCGCAGCAACTGGTCGCGGTGCGCGAGCACCACGTGATGCGGCGGCAACACCGACAGCGCGCGGCCACCGGCGCTGCGTGTCGTCAGGACCACGGAGCCGGTCTGGGCCACGAGCGCGTCACACTCGGTGATGCCGGCGTCGCACGATTCAAGTTCGCTCAAGTTGTAACGGGCGCCGGTTTGCAGCACCGGCAGGCCCAGCGCGGCGAAGGCGAAGTTGGTCATTTCGCCAGCGTGCGTCGCGATCTTCTTCCAGCCTTCGGCGTGGGCCAGCGCGAGAAGTTTGTCCTGAAGCTCGTTGCGGTTGGCGACGAGCTGGAAGTCAGTCTTGAGTTCCGCCGAGTTCTTCGCAAACAGGGCCGCGCGCTCGTCGAAGCTGTCGCCCACCGCCGGCAGCCACGGCTTGAAATCCGTGGGCCGCTTCTCGTGGGCGGGCACGCGCTGGCCCGGCCCGGAGAGCAGGCCCGGTTTCGGCGCGGCGACGCGCAGCGCCTCGCGGATGCGTCCAAGAATTTGTTCGCGCTCGCTCAAGATTGTCTCCTCCGCCAGTAATCCTTGAAAGTGTGAAGGGCCAGCTGCGGCGCCTCGCGCGACTGGGTCCACGCATACATCGGGTCGATCTTCGTGCCTTTGATGAGGCCGTGGAACTTCTGGCCGAACCAGCCGAACTTCACGCCGAGGCGGTAAAGCAGCGGACGGTTCATCAAGATCACGAAACCCTGGAAGATCAGCTTCTCCCACCACGGCGATTTGCAGCGGATGGCGTTGCGGCGGTTTTGCAGCAGGTGATGATGCAGGTCAATCTTCACCGGGCAGGCTTCGGTGCACGCGCCGCAGAGCGACGACGCGAACGAGAGGTGTTTCCATTCCATCAGGCCGCGCAGATGCGGCGTAAGGACCGAGCCAATCGGGCCCATGTAGGTCGTCGCGTAGGTGTGGCCGCCGATGTTCTTATAGATCGGGCAAACGTTGAGACAGCCGCCGCAGCGGATGCAGTGCAGCGTGTCGCGTTGTTCGGCGTCGGCCAGCAGGCGCGTGCGGCCGTTGTCGAGCAGCACGACGTGAAACTCCTCCGGACCGTCCGCTTCGCCTTCCTGCCGCGGGCCGCCGATGAGCGTGTTGTAACAACTGAGCATCTGCGCCGCGCCGACCGTGGCCAGCATTGGAAGGAACAGCGCGAGATCGTCGAGCGTCGGCAGCACCTTCTCGATGCCGATCAGCGCGACGTGGATCCTCGGCAGCGAGGTCGAGAGCCGGCCGTTGCCCTCATTGGTGGTGAGCGAAATCATGCCCGTCTCGGCGACGGCGAAGTTCGCGCCGGAGATGCCCATGTCGGCGGCGCAGTATTTCTTCCGCAACGTCCGCCGCGCGATCATCGTCAGCTCTTCCGGGCTGTCGGTCGGCGCGCTACCGAGTTTCTTGTTGAAGAGGTCGCTGATCTCGTGGCGCGTCAGGTGCATCGCCGGGAAGACGATGTGGTAGGGCGGCTCCTCGCGCAGTTGGACGATGTATTCGCCCAGGTCCGACTCCACGACCTCGACGCCGGACTTTTCCAGCGCCTGCGCGAGATGGATTTCCTCGCCGGTCATCGCCTTCGACTTGACGATCGAGCGGACGCGATGCTTCTTGGCGACCTCGACGATGTAATCGCACGCCTGCTGGCCGGTGCTGGCCCAGAAAACCTTTGTGCCGCGCGCCTCGATCTTCTTGACGAACTCCTGCAGATACGTGTCGAGGTGGTTGACCGCTTCCCACTTGATCTCTGCCGCGGCCTGGCGCGCCTCCTGCCAGTTCTGGAACCGCCCCTTCTTTTCATCGCGGCCGACGTAGTATTTGCCGAGCGCGTTTTGGATCAACGACCGATGGCGCAGGTCGCGCGTGAGGCGACGGGCGGTTTCTTTGAAAGTCTGGGCGATGGTGCTCATTGCTTGGCCAACACCTCCGCAAGATGCATCGTGCGCAACGGCTTTTTCTGCCGGTCCGCCAGGCCCTGGATATGCATGAGGCAACTGGCGTCACACGACACGATGTAGTCAGTCTTGGTTTTTAAAGCCGAGTCGCATTTGACCTCGCCCATCGCCGACGAGATCATCGGGAATTTTACCGAGAACGTTCCTCCGAAACCGCAGCAGCTTTCCGCCGCGTCCATCTCGACCAGTTCCAGACCCTGCACCTTGGCCAGCAACGCGCGCGGCTGTTTCTTGAGGCCCACCTCGCGCAAACCGTGGCAACCGTCGTGGAACGTCACCTTCGCCGGAAACTTCGCGCCCACGTCGGTCACGCCGAGCTTGGTCACGAGGAAATCGGAAAACTCCCAGCACTTTGCCGCGTGCGCTTTGGCCTCGGCTTCGAGCGGCGTGCCGTGGAACAACTCCTTGTAGAACGTCATCATCATCGCGCCGCAGGAGCCGGAACAGCCGACGATGATTTCGGCGCTGCGATACATCCCGATCACCTTCTCGGCGACCGCGCGCGCCTCGTCCCAATAGCCGGAGTTGAACGCCGGCTGGCCGCAGCAGGTGAAATCTTCTGGATAATCCACCTGATGGCCCAACCGCTCCAACACCTTCGTCATGCTGATCCCGACCTGCGGAAAGCACGCGTCAATGAAACACGGTATAAAAAGCGAAATCTTCACGTGTCTGTTCTAAACCTCGTTTACTCCTTGCGACAATTTCGAGCAGACTAAAACCTGGCTTTCCCCGGAGCAAGCTTTTTGATGATTTGGCAGTAAGTCTGTTTGCGGCAAAACAGATTCCGGGTCGGCGGCCATCATCCCGGGTTGTGTTGGAGTCCACACTTTAGAGTCCGTGCTGATGTCCGTTCGGCAACCGATAAAACGATTTTATCTTGCCCTCTTTGGAATTGAATCTACTATCCGCGCCTGTCGTCGGCGCGCCATATGTGCGGTGCCTGTCCCTTCGGGGATTCCACGGCTCCGCCCTTTCCCTCCTTGGCGCGCTGGCGACACTTTTCTCCGATGTTGCCAGACATGGGCATCAAGTTGGGCTTGCGGTTTGCAGCCCAAGTGCTAAGCATCAAAAGCATGGCTCTGATTACTTGGGACGACAGCATCAAGGTCGGTTTGTGGACGATCGACACGCAACACGAACGTTGGGTGGGTTTCATCAACGATCTGTACGAAGCGATGCTGGCCGGCAAGGGGAAAACCGTTCTGAGGCAAACGCTCGCGGCCATGGTTGACTATACACGCACCCATTTTGCCGACGAAGAAAAGCTCATGTCCACGCACGGGTATTCCGGATATGCCGAACACAAAGCCATCCATGATGCCTTTGTCGCCCAGGTGCTCGACTTGCAGCGGCGGGTGCAAGCCGATGAAATCGGGGTATCACGCGAAGTGCTGAATCGTCTGAAAGACTGGTTGCTCAACCATATCAAGGTCACTGACCAGGACTATGTGCCGTTTCTGAAAAGCAAAGGGGTCCTCTGATTTTGGCGGGCACGCCATTGGACACAGACACCGAAGGTTGGTTGGCAGGAATGCCATCGCCACGGTCAGCTTTGATCGCTGGTCAATGACAACAGTCCGGTGGCGATGAAACCGGGAGACGGTTTCGTTCAGGAGAGCTTGCGGAGCTTTTCCTTCTTGGCCTCGCACTCATCGCGCAGCTTCTGACGTTGGGTGAGCAGCGTTTGCTCCAGACTTAGGACCTTCTCCACGTCCTGGGCCGCGCGGGCGGCGGCGATCTTGTCGCTCATGGAAAGCTCCAGGTCGGCGATCTTCGCCTTATAGACGGAGTCCATTTCGGCCAGTTGCTTTTTCTGATCCCCGGTCAGCTTGCGTTCCGGGCCGAGCGTCTTGCCGAGCCGCTCCATCGCGAGGTCGTAGGAGGATTTCAAGGCCATAAGAATCTCCGGTTGCGAGAATCGCGTTGTCAGTCCGCTTTTTCCGCAGCGGCGGCAGCCGCGCGTTCACGGTGCTCGATGAGCCACGCGCCCCAGACGCTCAGTTCGTAGAGCGCGCAAAGGACGACGGCCATGACGAGTTGGGTGAAGACTTCCGGCGTTGTCAGCAACGCGCCGGCGACGAGAGAGAACACAATCCAGAAGCGGCGGCCTTTTTTCAGCCCGGCGTGGCTGAGGATGCCCATCTTCACCAGCGACAGCAGCACCACGGGCGTCTCAAACGCCAACCCCATGCCGAGCATGAAGCCGGTGACGAAGGAGACGTATTCGCCGACGCGCCAGAACGTGACATCCACGTGCATCCAGCGCGCCCAGGCGATGCTGACGGATAGCGCGCGGGGCATGATCCAGAAGAAGCAGAAGCCCGCGCCGAGGAAAAACAATCCGCCGCCGATGGTGAACGCCGGCCAAATGTAGCGTTTCTCGCGCCGTGTCAGCGCTGGCAGGATGAACTGGCCGATGTAGTAGAGGATGAACGGCAGCGCCAGAATCGAGCCTGCGTAAAGGGCAAGCTTGATGGAGAAAATGAAAATCTCGCCAGGGCCGATGGTGTTGAGGAACTTGCCCGGATCAAAATCCTTGGGTTCCTTGAGCTTCGCCAGTTCGGATGGGAATGCTTCTTCCAACAGCAGGCGATTGAGCCGAACGCGGTCGTTGCCGTCGGGCTTCTGTTGCAGCCATTCCAACGCCTCGTCGCTGAGCTTGATGTTGGCGAAACGTTCCGGCGTGTAGATGCACTCTCCCCCCGTGATTCTATTCAGGTCATCCGTCAAGTCCGATCGCAGCGCACGGGTGGACAGTTGGGCGGGGTTATGCGACTGCAACTCGTTCTTGGTGCTCTTGGAGAGGTGGTCTGCGAGGTATTGCGACAACGCATCGGGCGGGTTCTTCAGCTTGGCAGCGAGGTCGCCGGCGTGGCGCAAGTCGCGCGTGATGAACGGTACTGGTTCACGAAGGACCTCGGCGACGCCATTCAACGGCCACACCAGCGCGGCCATAATCCACGGCAGACCGTAGAACGCGACAGAGATGGTGATGAACAACGCCGCCAGCGACTTCAGGAGGGTCCACCGCAGGTCTTCGAGGTGGTCCAGAAACGGCTTGGTTTCCAGCTCTGCCTCTTCGTCCAGCTCTTGATCGGGAGGCGGCGTATCGGATGGCTCGGCCATAGCAAGTTTGCCGAACGCCCCGCGCCGTTGCGCGCGAGGCACGCGCATCAGGACTTGGGATCTTCGGGCTTGTTCGGTTCGGTGGAGGCTGTCTTTGGCGGCTCGGGCTTGGGCGGCTCAGGCTTGTAGGTCGACTCGTCAGGGGCATTGGCCGCCTTGGTGACCTCGTCCTGGATGTCACGCGTGGCTTTCTTGAATTCCTTGATGCCCTGGCCCAGACCCTTGGCCAGATCGGGCAACTTTTTCGCGCCGAACATCAACAGCACCACCAACAGGATGAGGATAATTTGTCCCATCCCAAGATCCCAAACACCAAGTATTACGTTCATGTCTCTTCTCCGTTCCTAAGATTCACAGAAGGTTAAGACCTTCGTGGCCAAATGTAAAACTCCAACTCCGCTGGACAAAACGGCCCGGACACACGCGTCATCCGGGCCGTTTCGAATTGAAAACCAGCCGCTGCAATTACTGGCCGGTGATGATGAATTCGGCGCGGCGGTTCCTCGACCAGGCTTCCTCGCCGTGGCCAAGGTCTGCCGGCTTCTCTTTGCCGTAGCTGATGGTTTGCAGTTTGTTGCCATCCGCTCCAACGCTGGTCAGATACTCGCGGCAAGCCTGCGCGCGGCGCTCGCCCAACGACCGGTTATACTCGGCCGTGCCGCGCTCGTCGCAGTGGCCTTCGATCGTGATGATATGGTTCGGATTCTCGCGCATGTAGGCGGACATGTCGTCGAGTTTCGGGCGCTCGCTGGGGTTGACCACCGAGCTGTCGAAGGCGAAATGGACGGTGTCGGCCGCGAGACGTGGCGGCTGATTGCGCTGGGTCGGGTCTCCGATGCGCGCGGGCATCACACCCGTTGTATCCATCGGCGGCGTTACGGAGACGGGGCCGGCGCCTTCCAAACCGCTGGGGCCGGGGCCGGGAGTGGCGTGGGTCTTCTTTTTGCAGCCGACCATGCCAGCGCTGAGAACGACGGCAAGGCTGAGAACGCTAATCTTTGTCAACAATCTGGTGTTCATCTTGTCTCCTTAACTATCCAACGATTTTTTTGAAATGCCACATCCGCAACTTAACGCGACCACGCCGGCGCTGTGCAATCGCCAAGAACGCGCAAATTCGGGTTGAGTTCTATCGTCCGGCCTGTGAATGCGTCAAGGATATAAAGCGACGACCGGTGGTTGACCGTCCGCGCGTAAACGATGTGCCGGCCGTCCGGCGCCCAGCACGGGTCTTCGTTATCCGCGGCGTCCTGCGTCAGCAGCATTTCCTCGCCGGTGCGCGACTTCATGCCGAAGACCTGGAATTGTTTCCCGGCGCGCGCGCTGAAACAGATGTCTGGCACTTCGGGCGCCACCGACCAACTCGCCCAGTCCGGCTCGGTCTTGTAGCCGCCGAATGTGACGCGCCGCGCTTCGCCGCCGGAGGCCGGGATCATGTAGAGCTGCGGCTGGCCCGCGCGGTCGCTGACGAAGCAGATTTGTGACCCGTCCGGGGACCAGCAGGGCGAGGACTCCGCCTGCCGCGTGCGGGTCAGACGCACTGGCCCGCCGCCGGCCAGATCCATCACGTAGAGATCCGGATTGCCGTCCTTGCTGAGAATGACAGCGAGCTGCCGGCCGTTGGGCGAGATCGCACCGCCGGTGTTCAGACCGGGAAAATAAGCCACACGGCGCGGCGCGGGCGCGGCGATGTCGGACATGATGTAAACATCCGGCCAGCCGCTGCGGTAGCTGGTATAGACGAGCGTGCGGCGGTTCGGACCGAAACGCGGCCGCACGGTGAGCGTGTGGTCGTTGGTGAGGCGCTTCACGTTGGCGCCGTCGTAGTCCATCACGTAAATCTCCTTGCTGCCCGTGCCGTTGGCGACGCAGGCGATCTTGGTCTGCGCAATGCCGGGTTTGCCGGCAATGTTGCGCACGATCTCGTCGGCCATCTGGTGCGCCACGCTGCGCGGGCTGGAGCCGTCACCCGAGCAGACCTTTTGAAGCACGGGCGTCGATCCGCCGCGGCTGAAGACCGCCCCGTTGAGCGTGCCGCCCGACATGGTGCCGCGCACAATGACTTCCGCATTGGCTGCGGCGACGTAGTTAAACCAATCCGACCGCACCAGATCGCTGGCAAGCACTGCCGCAGTCTGCTGTGCGTTGGCGTCACCGCCAAACGATTCGACGGCGATGTTGATCTTCTGCGCCTGACCCTTGATCACTCGCACGGCCGGCGTCGCCGCCATGACAACGCCCGCTGCTCCGCACAAAAACAAAACACTCCACATACGATATTTCATCAGTGACTCCTTAATCTATCAAAGCAATCTATCAAATCAACCCGGCCCTTTGGGTTTCAGTTCAAACGCCACCGGTATGTCCACGTAAGCGTTGCCCAAGCCGGGCGGCAACGGTCGGATCCGGCCCACACTGTTTACAGCAGAAAGCACCGACTCGTCCATCACGGGATTGCCTGATCGCTGGTCGAACCAGACGTAGCTGATCGTGCCGTCGCGTTGAATGCGGATGAAGACGACGCAATTCAGGTGCCCCTGCAACTGGCTCGGCTGCGTCCACGCCTTGTCCATCGCGTCCTTGATCAAGAGATAATACCAGCCGAATTCCGACGGCAGACCACCGCCGGTGCCCGGCCCGGTGCCCGGCCCCGAACCTGTGCCAGGTCTTGTGCCGGGGCCGGAGCCTGCACCTGCATATTGGCCGGCTCCGCGGCCTCGTCCTGGTCCTGAGAATCTGCCGATGCCGGTGCCGGGACCGGAGCCTCCAGATGAGCCGTAACCGAGTCTGTTGAACATGCCTCTCTTGAAACTGTCCGCGTTGAAACTGCGAGCGGCGTGTTTGGTGCTTTTGCCTTTGCTCTCGGCGGGCCCCGTGCCCTTGCTGTTCACGGCCTTGGAGTTTGGCACGCCGGTTCTCGTCCGCTGCACCAGCGTGGTGGAGGTCTTGATCTTGCTGGTCGGTTCGGACTTTGGCTGAGGCTTGGGTGGCGGCTGCTGTTTGGGCTGTGGCTTGGGTTTCTCTATCTTTTTTGGCTGCTCGGTGTGAATCACCGGCTGGCGAGTATCCTGCTTCGGCGGCGTAGGAGGCTTGATGGTGTCGAACTTCGGCGCAGGTTTCGGCGTGGGCTTTGGCGCATCTTCAACCACAGCAGGCACGCCGGGTGGCGCGGGCGCGGGTTCGTCGGCCGGAGTCGTCGAGGGCAGGGACGGCTCCGAGTTGCCGCCGCCTTCGCTGCCGCTGCCACCCCCGGCTTCGCCGCCCGTGCCGATTTCGAGCCACACCGGTTGATCGGCCTGCTTCGGCGCGAACGCAGCCCACATCATCACCGCGCCGATCAGCACGATGTGCAGCACCGCCGAAACAAACAGGTTCCAGCGGTATCTGGGATCGTCGTTCTTCGCTTCCATTGCTAACGTGACTGACTTTCGCCCAACGCCACGATGCCCACGTGGCTGATGCCGGCGCTCTTGAGCACGTCCAGCACCTGTACAAATTTCTCGAACTGCTGCTGTTTGTCCACCCGGATGAGCACAGCCACGTCCGGGTCTTCGTTGTGCAGCGCGCTCATGGACTCCCGCAGCGTGTCAATATCCACCGGCGAGCGGTCAATGTAAATCTGCCCCGTCTTGTCAATGCTCACCGTGCGGCCGCGCGTCGGTTTCTGCTGCTGTGCCTTGGCGGCCTTGGCGAGGTTGACACCGATGGATTGCTCGAACAGCGGCGTGGTGATGATGAAGATGATCAGCAACACGAACGCCAGGTCCAGCAGCGGCGTGATATTGATTTCCGCCAACACCGACAGATGACGTTGGGAGAAGCGGCGCATGGCGACATTACTCCCGCACGAACTCGCGCTCCAGCGCCGTGGCCAGTTCACTGGCGAAGTTGTCCATTCCCACCGTCATCGCGCGGATGCTGTGCACCAGCCAGTTGTAGGCGAACATCGAGGGAATGGCCACGAGCAGGCCCGTCACCGTCGTGATGAGCGCGCCGCTGACGCCGGGCGCCATCGTCGTAAGGCTGGCGTTGCCCTGAATGGCGATCTCGCCGAACGCGTCCATGACGCCCCAGACCGTGCCGAGTAATCCGAGAAATGGCGCGCCGCTGACCGCTGTCGCGAGCATTACCAGGCCCTGCTCCAATTTCAACCCCTGCTCG
>Ga0265297_10012534_pt1 | contig 10155 bp, 10 predicted proteins | sample Munlanlwell13791_FD_192502 | JGI IMG/M metagenome (GOLD analysis project Ga0265297, IMG submission 192502) | Leachate microbial communities from a municipal landfill in Southern Ontario, Canada - Leachate well 137-91 | ecosystem: Engineered > Solid waste > Landfill > Unclassified | place...
AAAATACACTGGAAGATGCTTTCATATCACGAAACAATCCGTTAATTATATGATTAACCGCGGGATAACCCCGCTATCCTGGACGACGGGAAATTATCGATAAAAACAAAAATTAAATCTTCTTTTCGTCTTCCTGGGTGATAATCTTAATTACGGATTTTTCGTCCGCGCAGGTGCGCAGGGTATCGCGGAAATATTTGTCTTTCAGCAGACGAGAGATCCGGGCTAAAGCCTTAAGGTGCGGTCCGGCGGAATCCTGCGGGGCGACGAGGAGAAAGAAAATATAGGCCATCTCTCCGTCCAGGGAATCAAAATCCACGCCTTTTTTGGAAAGCCCAAAGGCGGCTACAAGCTTGCCCACGCAATCGCACTTGGCGTGCGGGATGGCTATACCCTGTCCGATCGCGGTAGAACCCAATGCCTCCCTCGCCATAAGGGCCTCGATCAGTTTCCCGCGGTTGCGTTTTTCGACGTCTCCGGATTCGATCAGCAAATCCACCATTTCATTGATCACGTCTTCCTTGCGGGTGGATTTTATATCGGTAAGAATGGCTTTTTTGGAAAGAAAATCCATTATCTGCATCTGTGTCTCCTTTCAAAAGTAATGGGCAAATTTCCCGCCCGGGTTCTCTTGCGGGGGTATAAATAAAGCGGGAGACGGGATTCGAACCCGCGACATCAACCTTGGCAAGGTTGCGCTCTAGCCAGCTGAGCTACTCCCGCGCAAAAAGCACGGCACTTGCGTAATACCCGAACAGACGCAAGCTGCCGTAATCAACCGGCGCATACAGGATACCGGATATGCACACATGCTTAAAATTATCAAACTGGGCGGAAGAGGATTTGAACCTCCAAGGGTTACCCCAATAGCTCCTAAGGCTATCGCGTATGCCAATTCCGCCATCCGCCCGGAATTTGTCCTCTTTCCACCGGCAGCAATATTCATAACTTGCGGCATTGCCAGGCCAAAAGCACCGGATTCCCGCTGCCTGCGGGAAAACCGCAAGTTATCAAATTAATGAGCCTCCCGCGACTCGAACGCGGCACACCCACATTAAAAGTGTGGTGCTCTACCGGATGAGCTAGAGGCCCAAATCTAAACCTGCCAAACGCTTTAATTTTTCAAAATTCCAGTATTTCTTTTTCTTTGCTCTTCAGCAGCTCGTCTATTTTCCCGATATACCTGTCGACGAGCTTCTGTAATTCTTCTATACCCCGGAACTTATCGTCCTCGGAAATGAACTTGTCCTTCTCAAGCTTTTCTACGGCCTCTTTGGCGTCTCTCCTGACGGTACGCAGGGAAACGCGTCCGTCCTCGGCCATCTTGTGTATCAACTTTGCCATTTCCTGCCGCCTCTCCTTGGAGAGCTGCGGGACGGCAATCCTGACAACCTTACCGTCATTGGAAGGGCTGATCCCGAGATTGGACTTTATGATCGCCTTCTCTATCTCCACGATCACCGAAGGATCCCACGGCTGGATTACGATAAGATGGGCATCGGGAGCGGATATCGCGGCCAGCTGTTTAAGCATGGTAGGCGTACCGTAATAATCTATATGCATGCCTTCCACCAGGCTGGGGCTGGCCCTGCCGGTCCTTACCTCGTGGAATTCACGGTTCATCGACTCAAAAGCCTTTTTCATCTTCTCTTCGGTATTGTGCAATATTTCCTTGGTAGTCATAACTTCCGCCTTTCGCCTATTTTACGACAGTGCCGATCTTTTCTCCCAGGATTACACGCTTGATGTTCCCCTGGCGGTTAAGGTTAAAAACAACTATCGGTAATTTGTTATCCATGCACAAACTGACGGCCGTGGCATCCATAACCTTCAGCCCCTTCTTAAGCACGTCTATATACTTCAAGCTCATGAACTTCCTGGCCCCCTTTACCTTCATCGGGTCGGCCGCGTAAACTCCGTCCACTTTTGTGGCCTTCATGATAGCGTCCGCGTTTATCTCCATGGCGCGCAGCGCGGCCGCGGTATCTGTGGTAAAATACGGATTCCCGGTGCCGGCGACAAAAATAACGACCCTTCCTTTTTCAAGATGCCTTATAGCCCTTCTTTTTATATAAGGCTCGGCTATCCTCTGCATCTCGATGGCGGTCATTACCCTAGTGGGCACGCCCGATTTCTCCAGGGCGTCCTGCAGGGAAAGCCCGTTGATAACGGTAGCCAACATCCCCATGTAATCGGCAACGCTGCGGTCCAGGTCCAGGCCCCGGGAAGCGGTATTCTCCTGCCCGCGGAGTATATTCCCCGCTCCCAGGACAACGGCCACATCCACCCCTAAATCCCTTATATCCCTGATTTGCAACGAGATGGCCTTAAGCACTTCCGGGTCTATTCCATGGTTGTTTTTTCCTTGAAGCGCTTCCCCGCTGAGCTTAAGTACGATTCTTTTATAAACCGGTTTGAGCATTTATTCGCCGATCTTGTAACGGACAAACCTGCGGATAACGATATTTTCCCCTATCTTGGCCACTACAGCGCCCAGATAATCCTTGATTGACAGGCTGGGATCCTTGACAAAGGCCTGCTCCAACAGGCAGTTATTCTTATAATACTCCTCTTTATTCTTTTCATCCTTCAACACGGCCTCGGGGACTTCCTCTTTCTTGATGTAAGCTGGGCTGACGGCGGCTATATGCATCGCCAGGTCTTTGGTAAACCTGGTGAATTCCTCGTTTTTAGCCACAAAATCCGACTCGCAGTTTACCTCCAATAAAACCCCGATCTTGTTTCCGTGATGCACATAACAATCGATCCTGCCCTCTTTGGCAGCGCGGCTCTGCTTCTTGGCGGCGATCTCCAGCCCCTGTTTACGCAATAATACCGCTGCCTGTTTTATATCCCCCTTGGCTTCCTCCAGGGCCTTCCTGCAATGCGCTATGCTCGAGCAGGTCATATCCCTTAATTCCTTTATCGCGCTCAACGAATTCTTCATTACAACGTCCCTTTCTTATTCGCTTTTGTGTCGGGTGCCGGCTTCGCGTGAGGCTTCTTCCCGGAATCCTCTTCTTCTACCGGCTGGCTTTCTTCGACAATTTCCTCTATCTCATTGATATTGATCTCTTCCCCGGGAGCCGCTTCGGAGGGGGCCTCCTGTTTTAAATCGCCCACCTTTACCCCTTCCTGGGAAAGATAAGACAAGAATTTCTTTCTTCCCTCGATAATCGTATCCGCGATCAGCGTGGCAATGGTAGAGATGGATTTCGTGGCGTCGTCGTTTCCCGGGATAGGATAATTCACAAGATCAGGATTGGAATTGGTATCGATCAAGCCTATTATCGGGATACCCAGCCTGCGCGCCTCGAGTACGGCGGTCTCCTCTTTCTTGGTATCGATGACAAAAACGGCTTTGGGCATATTCTCCATGGCCACGATACCGGAAAAATTCTTATTCAGCTTGCCCAGCTCTTTTTCCAGGCAGGCAACCTCTTTTTTAGTCAGTTTCTCGAAAGTGCCGTCGGTGCGCATCTTCTCGATATCCTTGAGGCGGTTAATGCTTTTCTTGATGGTCACGAAATTGGTAAGCATGCCGCCCGGCCAGCGGTCGGTCACGTAATACATCCCGCAGCGCTGGGCTTCCTGTTTGATCACGTCCTGGGCCTGTTTTTTAGTGCCCACAAAAAGGATATAGTCGCCTTTTGAGGTTATATCCATCAAAAAATCCCTGGCTGCGTTTATGCACTCTTCGGTCTTTTCCAGGTCGATTATATAAATTCCGCTTCTTGAACCGAAAATAAATTTTTTCATTTTGGGATTCCAGCGCTTGGTCTGGTGTCCAAAATGCACTCCTGCTTCTAAAAGCTGTTTGATTAATTCTGACGGCACGTTTTACTCCCCCTTCTTTGGCCCTGCCCCGTTGAATTTCCGGATCATGGCTTTTTAATCAATAGTTAATATAATTTTACCTTCCGCGGCTCCAAATAAGCCGCTAAACCCAAGGTAAAAAGTTAATTGTACAATTATATCAAATTTTCGTTTATTTGCAACTATTTTATAAAGCCCTATTCTCTTTCCTGGGCATCGTAAAGTCTCTTGTATAAACCGTTTTTCCCGAGCAAATCGGCATGCGTGCCCTGCTCGACAACCACCCCCTTGTCCAAAACTACGATCTTATTGGCATTCCTGACCGTAGAAAGCCGGTGCGCGATGACAAATACCGTCCTCCCGCTGACAAGCCTGTCCAAAGCCTCCTGGACAAGACGTTCGGAAGCCGAATCAAGCTGGGAAGTTGCCTCATCCAGCACTAATATGGGGGCATTCTTCAGCAGCGCCCGGGCGATAGCGATCCTTTGCCTCTCTCCCCCTGAGACCTTAACCCCCCTGTCTCCGATTACCGTATTGTACCCCTCGGGAAATTTGGTTATGAAATCATGCGCGTGGGCCCTCCGCGCGGCTTCCTCTATTTCCGCATCCGAAGCGTCCAGCTTTCCGTAAGCTATATTCGCCTTTATAGTATCGTTAAAGAGTATGGTCTCCTGGCTGACTATCCCGATCTGGTCGCGCAGGGATTTCAAATCAAACTCGCGCACGTTCCTTCCGTCTATAAAAACACTGCCTTCCTGGGGGTCGTAAAAACGGGGGATCAGGTCAACCATGGTGCTTTTGCCTGTCCCGCTCGGACCGACAATCGCCAGCATCTGCCCGTATTTTACCTCCAGGCTTATCCCTTTCAGAACCGGGGTATCGGTATAACTGAACCATACGTCTTTAAACTCGATGCTCCCCCCAAATCCCGATAATCTCACCGGGGAAACCGGCTCCTTCACGCTCGGTTCGGCATCAAGCACCTCATGTATGCGCTCGCTGGCCGCCATTGCCTGCTGGTTTAATGCATTCACCTGGCTTAGTTTCTTGAAAGGCCGGATAAGAGACAGGAGCGAACCCAGGAACAGCCCAAAAACGCCGAAAGACAGCTTTCCCGATATCACCTCGCGCCCTCCCCAGAAAAAAACCAGAACGCCGGCTATACAACCCAAAAATTCCGTGGAGGGGTTGAGCAGGAGGGTGCGCTTGATCGACTTCATGCACAGTTTATAATAATCCATATTGACTTTATTGAATTTGCCGATCTCATACTGCTCCATATTAAATGCCTTGACGATGCGCGCGCCCATAATCGTCTCGTAAAGCAGGGAGTTGGTGTCTGCGGTTTTTTCCTGGGAGCGCTTGGAGAGCTTCCGGAGCACCTTGCCCACCTTTATAATCGGCAGACTTATCAAAGGGATGAATACCAGGGAAACCAGGGCCAATTTGAAATAAATAAAGAAGATCACCGTGGAAAATATAACCACCTGCAGGCTTTGATAGATCAGGTCGGTCGAACCGTAAGAAACCGCGTTTTCCACCAGCCTCACGTCGTTGGTAATCCTGGACATAAGCTCGCCCCCCCTTTTATGGGTAAAATAATTAAGGGAGAGCGATTGTATTTTTGCGTAAAGTTTTGCCTTGATGTCCCTTACCACGCGCTGGCCGATGTCCGACATAAAATAACTTTGATAAAAGCCGAAAACTCCTTTCAGGAAGAAAAGCACCAGCACGCTTACCACCATGTAAACCAAAAGAGTTTCCGGGGAAGTATTGTTTATTTTATCCACGATCCCGGACAGGAAATCCGGGAGCTTCGCAGGAACGACGATCTTCTTGTTGGTCAGGACCTTGTCCGCCAAAGGAACCATCATTGCCAGGGATACCCCGTCAAATATGGCGGAAAACCCCATGCATACTATGGCTACGGCGAATAATCCGTAATAAGGCCTGACAAATCTCAATAATTTAAGGTAATCTCTCATTATTTCCCCTTCTGGAAGAAATTATTCTAACATATCCCCATGCCTATGGCAAACCTTTTCTCTTGCAAAAAATACCCCCCTCTGCTATCATTTGGGCATGAACATGAACAAGATCAGAGTTGCGGTCGTGGGAGTCGGGCATCTCGGCCGGCTGCACGCAAAGGCTTACAAAGAAAACCCGGCTTGCGAACTTGTGGGGATATGCGATTCCGACCGCGGGCGCCTGGATGAAGTGTGCTCGGAACTGGGAGTCAGGGGATTTGGCGAACACAAAGAGCTCTTCGATAAGATAGACGCCGTAAGCGTAGCCGTGCCTACTGTATCGCACTATAAAGTAGCCGGTGATTTTCTCGGCCATGGAATCCATACCTTGGTGGAAAAGCCCTTCACCTTGACACTCAAAGAAGCCGACAATCTTATAAAAATCGGCCGCAGGCGGAAATTAATCCTGCAGGTAGGGCATATAGAAAGGTTCAATTCCGCCTTTTCCGCTACCCTTAAAATCATAAAATCCCCAAAATTCATAGAATGCCACCGGCTTTCGAGCTTCCCCAACCGCTCCCTTGATATCGGGGCCGTACTGGATATCATGATTCACGATATAGATATCGTTCTCGGATTGGTAAATTCACCTTTAAAAAGGATAGATTCCGTGGGTGTAAACGTATTAACCAGGTTCGAGGATATCGCCAATGCCCGGTTGATATTCAGGAACGGGTGTATCGCCAATCTTACGGCATCCCGCGTCTCCGATGAACCTATGCGTAAAATACGCATTTTCCAGGAAAATACCTATATATCGCTTGATTACAAAAACGCAGAGGCTTCCGTATACCGCAGGAACGGGCTGCGTATCTCAAAAGAGAATCTCCCTATCGAAAAAGAACAGCCATTGCAAAAGGAGTTGGAATCCTTCATCTCCTGCGTAGCCGGGAACAATACCCCGCTCGTCTCCGGGGAGGTTGCCCGTCAGGCGCTCGCCGTGGCCTTGAAAATCCAAGAACAGATATGGCGCAGATAAAAAAAATATTCATTATTTGCGGAGAACCTTCGGGGGACCTGCTCGCGGGCAACCTCGCCGGAGAGATGTTGAAACTTGACCCGGGAATAAAGTTTACCGGCATAGGCGGGAAAAACCTGAGAGATACCGGGGCAGAGATCATTTACGATATCGGCGGGCTTTCCGTGATGGGGCTCCTGGACGTATTGAAAAAACTGCCCAGGTTCCTGAAGCTAAAACGCCTTGTCCTGGAAAGGATAAAGGCGGAAAAACCCGACGCCATAATCTTCGTCGACTTCTCCGGGTTCAACCTGCGCCTGGCCAAGGCGCTCAATAAAAGCATTCCCGCTTTTTACTACGTCAGCCCGCAGGTATGGGCCTCGCGCGAAAAAAGGATAAAACGCATAAAGGAATTTATTGATGAAATGGTCGTGCTCTTCAAGTTTGAAGAGGAGTTCTACAGGAAAAGGGGTATCCGGGCGCACTTCGCCGGCCATCCTCTGGCTGACCTTTCCCCCCGGCCCCTGCAAAGAAAACAAATCATGGAGTCCCTCCGCCTTGATCCTTCAAAGAAAGTCATCGCCCTGCTCCCCGGTTCGCGCAAACAGGAAATAAAGGCAGTCCTGCCGTTGATGCTCAAGGCCGGTGAGATCATCGAAAAGAATATCCCCGGCATGCAATTCATCATCGCAAAATCAGCCGGCGTAGAAAAAGAAGTATATGAAGACGCCTGTTCCAGGAGCTCCCTGCTGCCCCGGATTGCCGAAGGAAAAACCCATGAATGCCTGGAAAGCGCGGATTTCTGCCTGGTATGTTCAGGAACGGCGACGCTGGAAGCGGCAATACTGCAAAAACCTTTTCTTATTGTCTATAAAATGGGTATGCTAAATTACTTTTTTTACAGGCCGCAGATAAAGATTCCGTATATAGGGATAGTCAATATCGTATGCGGCAGGAAGATCGTGCCTGAATACATACAGTTCAACGCCTGCCCGGAAAAAATAGCCCGCAACGCGCTCGCATTGCTGAACAACCCCGGCCTCACCATGCAGATGCTCGAAGAATTACGGCGCCTCAAGGAGGTGCTCGGCCCTCCCGGGGCGGCAGAACGGGCGGCCAGGATATTCCTCGCATTCCTCAATAAATAACCCGGGTAAGATAACCTTTAAAATGATCTGGCTCTCTCTATGCGTTCGCTTATCGGAGGATGGTCGAAGAAGAAAAACTTAACCAGCGGATGCGGAGATTTGTCGGAAAGATTTTGGGCGGCCAATTTCTCCATTACGGATACAAAAGCCTCTTTGTTCCCTGTCGTCCTAAGGGCAAGCATATCCGCCTGCCTCTCGAACCTCCGGCTGATATAAGCCTCCAGCGGCCGCATAACAAACCCAAAAACAGAGAAATAAAGAAACAGCACAGGAATGCCGGCCAGGCTGGCGAGGGAACCGATTCCGAAAAGATGAAGAAAATAGGAGTTGGTCCTGAAAATCAAATACAGGAGCCCGGAAGTAAGCAGGGAATTGACGGTGATTATCTTGACAATATGCCTGAGACGGAAATGCGCGAACTCATGCGCCAGTATGCACTCGATCTCATCATAGCTGTACTTATCCTTCAATGTATCCGCCAGGATGACGCGTTTTGCATTCCCCGCTCCGATTAAAGCCGCATTCGCCTTCATGGTCTTCTTGCTGAAATCTATTTCGAATACATCAAGCAGCCCGACTTTCATCTTCCCGGCCAAATCCAATATCCGGCCGCGCAGGGAGATATCTTCAATCTTTCTGTATTTGAAAAACAGCGGGACGATAACCACCGGGGTCAGCCTTGCCAGGATAACGACGAAAAATATCCAAAAAACGGAAACCGCTATCCACCACTGGGAAAATCTTCCCAGGATCCAGTAAAAACCGTAAACAAGTATCAAAACCGCAACATAACCCAAGGCGAAAGACTTAACCTGATCCAGCCACCAGTCACCCGCCTTTTGCAGGGAAAGATGAAATTTGTGTTCCAGCGCATACCCGGAATAAAAAACAAACGGAAGGTTGAATAATGGATAAAGCAGGAGCGAAATAAGGAGAAATACGGCCTTTGCGGCATACCCGGAGAACCCCATGCGCAGCACAACAGACTCAAAATAAACAGATAGCCCCGAACCGATAAAAATCAGGATCAGGGCTATACCGTAAAACATCTCGCAGATCCCCGCCGCGTATTTCCGGCAGGAATAACTTTTGGCAGGATCGGGCATCCTACTTCTTCGCCGCCTTTTCCTTCAAGGGGGCAACATTCACGAAAGTGCGCACCTTGCCATGGCTTGTTTTCTTGCGCGTAAAATAAACTTTCCCGGGATAGGCGGCGAGCAGTGTGCCTAAACCACGGACGCCGACTCCGGCTTTATACGTACTGATACCGCGTACGAGTATCTCCCCGGATTTAACCGTCTTCCCGCCGCTTGCCTTAACCGCTTTATCCTTCTTTGGGGTAGAAAAACCGCCAACCATCTTAAAATCCTCCTTAACTGTTTTTGGCGAAAGCCTCCTTCTTCCGCAGGAGGCCTCCTTGATTCTGATCTAATGTTTTAATTTACCACAAATCGCCTAATTAAGCAATACCTCTTCGTCTTTATCGGGTATATGCACCTCCACCCCTCTTTCGGCCAGGAGGCCGGAAAGCGTAAGGGACTGCTCGAGCTCCCCGTGGACCAAAAAGACGCGTTTTAAAGGGAGGCATCCGGAAACAAAATCCAAAAGCTCCCTTTGGTCCGCGTGCCCCGAAAAAGAATTGATCACCACGACTTCGGCGTTAAGTTCATATTCTATGCCGAATATTTTTACAAAGGGGACCTTTTCCACTATCCTTCTGCCTAACGTATCCTGGGCCATATAGCCGACCACAAGGATCATATTGCGGGAGTCTTCTATATTATTCTGCAAATGGTGCAGAACCCTGCCGGATTCGCACATACCGCTTCCCGCGATAATAATCATCGGCCGCCTGTCCGAGTTCAGCGCTTTCGACTCTTTCTGGTCGCGGATAAAACGCAGGTTAAGGAGCTCAAAAGGATTGTCGCCTTTATGGAAAGCCTGCCTGGTCTTTTCGTTCAGGAAATCCAGATGGTAGTTAAAAAGATCCGTAATATTGGTAGCCAGCGGGCTGTCCACATAGATCGGCACCGAGGGGATAAGTTTTTCCTTAAGCAATTCATTCAGGAAATAAATGACCTCCTGCGTCCTCTCCAGGGTAAAAGACGGGATAATTACCTTCCCCCCTCTTTTGACCGCGCGCGAAATGGCTTCTCTTAATTTCGATTGGGCTTCATCGATCGGGCGGTGCAGCCTGCCGCCGTAA
>Ga0265297_10012535_pt1 | contig 10153 bp, 14 predicted proteins | sample Munlanlwell13791_FD_192502 | JGI IMG/M metagenome (GOLD analysis project Ga0265297, IMG submission 192502) | Leachate microbial communities from a municipal landfill in Southern Ontario, Canada - Leachate well 137-91 | ecosystem: Engineered > Solid waste > Landfill > Unclassified | place...
TTGGGAAAATATCTCCAATATCGAAATCACTCCTTTTTCCGAAAAATCCTCAATCTATCACCCTACTGTCAGTTTTTTTAATCAAATAAAAGGCTTTTTTACCAAATTATTTTAGTGCCGCAGAGACCCGCTTCGACTCGCATTCGCTCACGAATCGAGGCGAGGGACTCGAACATTTTTAATTATTTTATCCAAAATTAATTTTAATTTTTTTCTACCTGCACAAGATTTGTAATAGTGTTCTCTTTTTCTAGCCTGATCAATAGAACTAAATTTTTCAAAATAAATAAGCTTAACTGGTAAACGATTCTTTGTTGATTTTACTAAACCTGCTTTATGTTCAAAGAATCTTCTTTCTAAATTATCTGTAGAACCGACATAAGTTCTTTTATCTTTGAGACTATAAAGAATATAAATTATTCCTTCCATTCTGTGCCGCAGAGAGGACTCGAACCTCCATGTCTTTCGACACACGGTCCTAAGCCGTGCTTGTCTACCAATTTCAACACTGCGGCAAAATTGATTAATTTCTATGATCTGGTGTCCAGCACTACTAAAAAGTAATACCGAAGACACCAGATTACAAAAATCAATGTGGGTCCGGCGGGACTCGAACCCGCGACCAATCGCTTAAGAGGCGACCGCTCTACCAACTGAGCTACAGACCCCTAAAATACTGTGATATTGTAGCATTTTATTCCATTATTTTTTCTCATTTGTCTGATATCCGTCATCACTTGTCCATTCTAAATAAATCCTTTTACTAAAACTACCTTTTTTATCAAAATTATTTTTTTTAATTTCATTTAATTCTTGATCTGAAATTTTTTTTACTCTTTTTATTTCATCAATAACATACAATAAATCACCAAATTCCATGAGAAATTCTTCTCTGGTTTTAGCTGCTACCAAACCTTCTCCTTCTTCTGGAACCTTTTTTACCAATTCTTTTTCAAATTCTTCTTCACTTAATTCCCTGGATCTAAAAACTAACCCTTTACCAATTAATTTATCTAAAATTTTATCTCGAATTAATCTGTTGAAATATAATTTTTCCATTTGAGTACGCCTAGAGGGAATCGAACCCCCATCACTAGTTCCGAAGACTAGTACTCTATCCATTGAGCTATAGGCGCAAAAATCGGTATCCCCAGCAGGGATCGAACCTGCGACCTCCTCCTTAGAAGGGAGGCGCTCTATCCAACTGAGCTATGAGGACATGTTTCTCTGGTATTTTACCAAAATAAAGCAAAAATTATTTTCTAGACAAATATTGTCCTGTCTCAGTACTCACCAAAATTTCTTCCCCAGTTTTAATAAACAAAGGCACTAATACCTTCATTCCTGTATCTAAAATTGCATTTTTTGTCGCATTAGTAGCCGTATCACCTTTGATCGAATTTTCTGCTTCAACTACTTTAAATGCAATAGTTTTTGGTAAGCCAACACCTACGGGATTTTCTTCATAAAATTTGATTCGATACAAAAGTCCTTCTTTCAAATAAACCTTATCATCACCAATAATTTCCACTGGCACCATATATTGTTCAAAAGTTCTTGGTTCAATAAAAACATAATTCGATCCATCAAAATAAGAATATTCCGCTTCATGTGTTTCTACCAACACTTCTTCTACTTTTTCTCCCGATTTATAGGTATATTCTAACACTCTTCCAGTATAAAGATTTTTAAGTTTTGTTCGATAAAATGCTGAACCCTTACCAGGGGATACAAAAAAAGTGTCCACCACCATATATGGTTCGTTTTGGAAAATAATATATATTCCGCGCTTAAATTGTGATGTTGATATAACTCCCATGAGAGCGATTTTAACACAAAGTTAACCTTTAAAAAAGATTCTTGACCAAAAAAAATCCCAGAGCATGCTTTTTAGAGGAGCCACCCCGGGATCTAATGTGTAGTATATCAAATATTATAAGAATGTCAATATCTGTCTCAAATACACACTTAAATCTTACCGTTCTCCATTTCGTCTATAAACTGCTGTACACCTTTTGCCCAAGAACCGTTAGAACTTGGACAATATTTTTTCATTATCAATTCTGGAGTGTTCAGACCTTTGTCAAAATACTCTCTTTTTAGATACTCTGCATAGCTCTTAATAGATAGCTCATAGTTATCGAATTTTAACGTTCCTTTCTTATGTATTCCATAGCCCCAACAATTATATGAATCATCAGGAATTTTTTTACACAAATTTGATTCTTGTTGGGCTATCGCTACTATCCAATAGTATTCATACCCATAACTCTCTGACAATTGAAAAATCAAATCAGCATAAGGCAATAAAGGTGATTTGTATTTCTCCAAATATTTTTTCAAAATTACCGGCCTAGCATCATCCATCGAAATCTGCTCACTTATTTTAAGATTATTTTTTTCTCCACCAGATTCTCCTACCATTAATTTCAACGAATCATCAGTGTTTACTCCCAACACCTTTTGTTCAGTATTTTTGTCCAAAAAAATCACTTCTCCTAAACCAATTCCCACACCTAATACCAAAAAAACTGACAAAAAAAACAACCTCTTCAGATCCTTCAAAAACTTGCTCATGTTTACATCCATGGTATCATAAACCCAATTATGAAACCAAATTCAAAAATCCAAAAAAATCCCAACAAAACTTTCATTCTCAATCTCGAAATCAAAAAAGAAGAAGTCATCAAAGAACGTCAAAACGCCCTCAAACAATTTCAAGCCGAATTTGAAACCAAAGGTTTTCGCAAAGGCAAAGCTCCACTCGATGTAGTCGAGTCTCAAATTTCTCCCGAAAAATTATTCGAAGAAGTTGCTTCCCATTTAATTTCTCATCTTTATGCTGACGAAATCAAAGCCAACGATCTCAAACCAATTGTTCAACCTCAAGTAAAATTCAAAAATGAACACGTCGATTTCGATCACGATTGGCAAATCGAAATAACCGGTTGTGAACTTCCCGAAATTGAATTACAAGAAAAATATTTAGACGAAATCAAAAAAGTAAATACTGACAAATCGATCACTGATGAAAATCAAAAAATGGATCAAATAGTTAAAACTCTAATCAAAAACGTCAAATTAGATTTACCCGAAATTTTGGTTGAATCCGACACAAATATTCAATTATCTCGACTTGTTGATCAAGCCAATCAAGCTGGCATTACTGTTGAAAAATATCTCGAAGCTCAAAAACAGACTTTAGATCAATACAAAGAAACCGTAAAAAATAGAATTATTGAGGAATGGACCGTCAATTTGGCTATCAACAAAATTGCCAAAGACAACAAAATTGAAATTACTGATGCCGAAGTCAAAGATATTTTAACCAAAAACCCTGGCTTAGAAAAAAATATCAACATGATCTACTATCTTTTGACCCAACAAAAGGTATTTGAATTCCTCAAAAAATAACTTTTTCCTGCTATAATACGCTTACTATGGCAGGTAGTTTTGGATTCAAACCAAACCAAAAAAGTAAAAATTTTCAAAAAAATAATAACGGCGAAATTTTAAAAGATCTTCCCAATAATTCTTCTGACAAAATATTTCCCCAACTTTTTGGAACCCTCTTCCCTGGACAAAGTGTTGAGTTTAACAAACCCGAAATTCCTAAAAACAATATTAATTGGGCTCAAGAATTCCTTACTGTCAATCAGGAACAAACTGTTTTTATCAACAAAAATACTCAAGAGGTTGAAGCTGCCATCAATCAACTCCGTCTAGAAATCAAAAAATTAATTCAAGATACTCAAGATCTTGATGTCGAAGTCCAAAAAACCGTTTTTCAAGAAACCACCGACTTTAATCAATATCAACTAAAATTTTTAGAACGCATCAAGATTTTTATCATTAATTTTCGCAAAAATATTTCCGAAGCTTCTTCCTGGTTGGAAAGTTTTAGCCACAAAAAAAACAAAAAGAATGCTTTTTGGGGTAAAGTTAGGAATAAAAAGAGTGGGGGAGAACAATATCTCTTCAGTAGCGAACACAGTGTTTCCCGATCCGCCAACTAATGATATAATTTTGCCTGTCCGAGTCTATAGCTCAGTTGGTTAGAGCGCTTCGTTGACATCGAAGAGGTCAGAGGTCCGAGTCCTCTTAGGCTCACTCAATTTATGAAAGAAAATTGTGTCTTTCCTTACGAACAATATAAAGGTAACCAATTTTTAATTTTTCTAGCCGGACCAATAATTGGAGCACCAAATTGGCAACAAGAAGCAATTCGTATTATTCATCAAAAAGCACCAGAAATTATAGTTGCTTCTCCTAAACATCCAGACCAAAAACAAACCAATTTTACATTAGAACAACAAGCCGACTGGGAAAGTTTTCATTTAGAAAAAGCTTCCAAAAATGGATCGATCATGTTTTGGTTAGCCAGAGAAATCCAACACCGATGTGATCGACCGTATGCTCAAACATCTCGATTTGAATTAGGCGAGTGGATGACCAAACAAAAAGATCGAGAAAAAATATTTTTAACAATTGGAATTGAAGATGGTTTTACTAATAGTGGTTATATAAAAAGACGAATTTCTCAAAATTGTCCCAACGTTTCTTTTCAAAACAATTTAGAACAAACTTGTAATTCCGCTATCGATATTTGTAAACCCTAATCGTTTCCAATTCCTCTACCAAAGGATAATTTTGTTTAATAATGTTCCATTCGTCAGTTGTAATATCTGTCCTGTTTTTCGGTTCAACTATAAAATCAAATTTATAATTCCTCATTTCCATAAACGCCCAAATATGAACCGCCACATCCGTTGGCCATTCGCCCAACATCCATCCTTGTCTATGCGACAACGACAAAGGCACTGAGTCAGCCACCGCCAAATAAATTATTTTTTTATCTTCTGGAATTGCCTTTTTAATATCTTCGGCTATTTTTATTTCTATTTCTCCGCCAGCATGGTTTCCAAAATAATAATTACTCGTCCGAATTCCATTGTAAATTACCCCTACCATCAAAATTATTGAAATTATTTTATTCTTTTCCCAAATCCATCCCAATCCAATACTCCCCAAAATCACCACTAAAGGAATATAAACATCAGCATAATATTGATGAGTTATATTTCCATTTGGCACTACCAACCAATAAAATATCACCCCAACCATCCACAATATTAGAGGAAAAATTTTTTTATCTTTTTTAATTAAACTAACCATCAATCCCAAAGCTGCTAACCCACTAACTACCTTTCCCATCACCTCACCTGCCACATTTTTCCAAATTAAATTTTTAAGATTAGCCCACTGAAACAATTTTTCTCGTCCTGCCAATACCCAATTTTCCCAGTCCATATCTAATCCCAGTTTCTCAGTTCGCCATCTCCAATATCCATAAAAAACCGCTGACAAAACTATTAAAATCAAATAATCTTTTATCTTACTTTTTCTCAAAAAAAGAAAATAGCCCAACATTGGCAAACATATCAACCCAAATGGTCGACTTGCCACACTTATTCCCAAAAATAACCCCGCCAAAATTAAGTTTATTAATTTTCCATTTTCTTTATATTTCCATGCCAAATATAACGATACAAAAATAAAACTCACTGCCATTGCATCGGGGTGAATCGCATGTCCCACAAAAAATATACTCCCTGGCATAAAACTGAAAATAAAAACACTCAATAACGCATATTTTTTGTTCCACCACTTACTCATAAAACCAAATAAAGCCGCCCCTCCCAACAAATATAAAAATAAATTTACCAATCTTGCCGCCCATGGATAAAACCCAAAAATTTTATAACTAGCAGCAATTAACAATTCATAAAATGGCATTTCCAAGAAAAAATATCCGTCAGTATTTAATACCGGCCTCATCAAACACGCTTTTGGATTCAAAAAATCTGCCTTACCTTTGGCCAAAAAATAAGCCACACACTCTGTATCCGTCTGTCTCATCGGATGAGCATCTATTGGTGTTACGTTAAAATCTTTTAATCTCACCACCAATCCCATCATTAAAATAATTACCAAAATAAATTTTTTCATCCCTTAACTATTTAAGTAAACTTTTCCTTTTTAAGCAATCTCTTTATTTCTTTAAATTGAATCTCTACTTCTCTTAATTTAGATAAAATCGAAGTTTCCACAGTATCATTTAGGAAAAAACTTAATGGTTGGTTGGTTACTTTGGAAATTTTTTCCACCACGTTCAAAGGAGGATTAGCCCTACCAGATTCATAAGCTGAAATTGATTTATCACTTACCCCCATAGCATTAGCCAATTCTTCTTGGGTAACTCTTCTAATTTTACGGGCTGCTTTTATTTTTTGACCAATTTTTGACATCTACTTATTGACACCCAAACTCTAATATGATTAGATTTTTATATAACAAATGAAGAAAATTCTCCTCATTATTACTGATAATAAAGTTAGGCAATTATACCATGAAGTTCTTTTATCCAAAGAAATCGAGGTTGTCCCTATTACCGATTTATCCACCGCTATTATGCTTCTCCATCTCGACAAATTCAATCTAGCCGTATTAGATACTGGTCCAAATCCAATAGAGACAGAGATTTTTCTCCGGCTTCGCCAAAAACATCAATACCTCTCCAAAACAAAATTCATTATCATCTCCAAAGAAAATAATTTTAATCCCAAAATAATCAAAACTGATTTATTTATCAATATCTCTAAAGTTTCTTTCAAAAATTCCATTAATCAAATCAAAAATCAATGTTGTCTTTAGTTACAATTGATTAATGAGAAAAATCAAATCACTTCCTCTCGATCTTCGTCCCAGAGAAAGATTACTAAAATATGGCCCCGAAGTATTAAATCTTGAAGAATTACTAGCCGTTATCCTTATCACTGGCAACAAAATTTTATCATTATCCCAAATCAGCAATAAAGTTTCTTTTCTAATCAAAAAACATAACCTTAAAGACGAGCTATTAAAACTAAAAATCGGCCAAAGTAAAACTGCTCAAATTTTAGCCACTGTCGAGTTAGGAAAAAGACTATTTGGTCAAGACATTATTACCCTAAATTCAGACAAACAAATACTCGGACTCTCCTACGAAATCATTAATCAACAGAAAGAATCTATTCTTTGTTTTTATCTAAACGGCCGAGGTGAAATTATCCAAAAGGAATTAGTTGCAGTTGGTTCACTCAATCAAGCCAATATTCTCCCCAAAGATATTTTCAATCTGATCAAAAACTTACCTATAACTTCCATTGTTTTAGTTCATAATCATCCATCAGGAAATTTAAAGCCATCAAAAGAAGACTTATTTTTTACCAAACGAATAAAATTAGCCGGAGACATCCTTGGTATCAAATTACTCGGTCATTATATTGTTTCTCACAAAGGCTGCCGCAAAATTACTTTTTCCTGTTAAAATACACATATAACTTATGCAAGAAAATAACCAAAAAAATTCATTAGACCAAATTCGTCATTCAGCCGAGCATGTTCTTACTCAGGCGATGCAACGACTTTTTCCAAAAAAATTTATCATGGCCATGGGTCCATCTACTGATGACGGTTTTTATTTTGATTTTGAAACTTTAGGTGATTTCAAAATCAGTGAAGATGATTTTCCCGCCATCGAGGCCGAAATGACCAAAATTATCAAAGAGAATTTACCTATAGTTAGACAAGAAATTAGTCTTGACGAAGCCAAAAAATTATTTGCCGATAATCCTTACAAAATGGAATGGCTCGAATCTATCAAGGATAGGGGAGAGATCATTACTATTTACAAAACTGGTGATGAATTTGTTGATCTTTGTGCCGGACCCCACGTCCGCTACACCAAACAAATCAAAGCTTTCAAACTCCTTTCTATTGCTGGTGCTTATTGGCATGGGTCAGAAAAAAATAAAATGCTCACCCGTATTTATGGTACTGCCTTCGAAAGTAAAGAAGATTTACAAAATTATTTAACCAATATTGAAGAAGCCAAAAAACGCGATCATCGCAAACTTGGCAAAGATTTAGATTTGTTTTCTATAGATGAACAAGTTGGTCCAGGGTTAATACTCTGGCATCCAAAACTATCAATTGTCCGTGAAGAAATCGAAAACTATTGGCGGCAAGAACACCGAAAAAATGGTTATCAATATGTCTATACCCCTCACGTTGGTCAATCAAATTTGTGGGAAACATCTGGACATTTAGTTTCTTTCAAAGATGGTCTTTTTCCTCCAATGTCCATGTCTACAAAAGATAAAGAAGAAAATGTAACCTATTATGTTAAGCCAATGAGTTGCCCTTTCCATATTCGCATTTATAAATCTCGACCGAGAAGTTATCGCGAATTACCACTTCGATGGTGTGAACTTGGAAGTGTTTATCGATATGAAGAGTCTGGAGTTCTCCATGGTATGCTTCGTGTTCGCGGTTTTACTCAAGACGATGCTCATATCATTTGTCGAGAAGACCAATTTGTAAAAGAAGTAAATTCAATCCTTGATTTTGCTCTAAGTATCAACAAAACCTTTGGTTATGACAAGTTAAATGTTTATCTTTCAATCCGTGATCCTGAAAATAAAACTAAATATGTCGGAGAAGAAAGAATTTGGCAATTAGCCGAAAATACTCTCAAAGAAATTTTAGACAAAAGAAAAATCGAATATCAAACCGATATTGGTGGAGCCAAATTTTATGGACCAGCCATTGATCTAAAAGCTGTCGATGCCATGGGTCGAGAGTGGCAAGGAACCACTATCCAACTTGACATGAATGAACCTTCACGTTTTGAAATGGCTTATGTTGGCGAAGACGGCAAAGAACACACTCCAATAATGCTTCACCGTACTTTATTAGGATCAATGGAAAGATTTGTTGGTACTTTGATTGAACATTATGCCGGAGCTTTCCCAGTTTGGCTATCTCCAGTCCAAGTTAAAATTATTCCCATTACTGATGAACAATTGGAATATGCTCAAAAGATAGAGCAATTTTTAAAAGACAAAAACATTAGAGTTGAACTTGATGATAAGTCTGAAACTATGCAAAATAAAATTAGAACCGCTGCTGGTGAAAAAATTCCCTACATGATTATCATTGGTGGCCGCGAAGCTGAAAATAATACTATTTCTGTCCGTCAACGCGATGGTCAAGATTTGGGTGTTATGCCTTTAGAAAAATTTTTAGAAAATATTGAAGATCAAATTTCTAAAAAGAGCTTAAATCTGATAAAATAGGCAAATATTAATATGAGTAGTTTTAGAAACAAAAGTCAAAATCACAAGTTTTATAAAATTAATCAGTACATTACTGCGCCTACTCTCCGACTTTTAGACGAACACGGTAAACAAATTGGTGTCATGTCTTTATCAGAAGCTAAAACCCAGTCTTTCGAAACTGGTTTAGATTTGATTGAAGTCAACGGCAATGCTGTCCCTCCAGTCGTTAAACTAATTAGTTTTTCCAAATTTAAGTATCAGGAAGCCAAAAAACTTCAATCTGAGAAAAAAGGTATCAAAGGTGGAGAACTTAAAGAGATCCAAATGACCCCATTCATAGGCCAAAATGACTATCAAATCAGAGTTGATAAAGCCAAAAAATTTTTAGCTACTGGAAATAAAATCAAATTAAGTATAAAATTCCAAGGTCGCCAAATGAATCATCAGGAGTTTGGGCATAATCTTGTAACTAAATTTAGAACTGATTTACAAGAAGTCGCTACTCCCGAAGGCGAAGCAAAATTAATCGGCAAAAGATTAATGATTACTTTTACTCCTTCTAAAAAGAAGGCTATTACAAACAATGAAGAAACAAAGTAAAAAACTAAAAGTTAGAAAATCGGTTTCCAATCGATTTGAAGTCACCAAAACTGGTAAAGTTTTGCGTATGTCTTCTTTCAACCGACATTTACGTCGTAAGAAAAGCAAAAAACAGCTTCGTCGTCTCAAAGGCAAACAAGTTGTTAGTGGCGCTTTAGCTATCAAAGTTAAAAAGTTATTAGGTCAACTATAAAAATATGCGAGTTAAAACTGGAACAGTTAGACGTAGTCATCACAAAAAAGTTCTAAAAGCCGCCAAAGGTTTTTGGATGACTCGCCACAAAAGATATAAAGTTGCTCATGAAGCAGTCATGCACGCTGGTCGATATGCTTTCGTTGGTCGCCGTCTCAAACGACGTGATTTACGACAAGTCTGGATCGTCCGTATTAAT
>Ga0265297_10012536_pt1 | contig 10153 bp, 11 predicted proteins | sample Munlanlwell13791_FD_192502 | JGI IMG/M metagenome (GOLD analysis project Ga0265297, IMG submission 192502) | Leachate microbial communities from a municipal landfill in Southern Ontario, Canada - Leachate well 137-91 | ecosystem: Engineered > Solid waste > Landfill > Unclassified | place...
AATAGTGAGTGCAATAAGCACTTCAATTAGCGTAAATCCTTTTTGTTTTTTTAATTTTATCTTCATATGTTAAAAAGGGCCGGCTTTCCAGTCCGTTAAAATTGTCGGTATTGTTATGCTTTTTTTGGCGCTTAATTCTTCCCATTCAACCGTAACCGCAACATAAATTTTAAGATCGGTTCGTTCATCGCTGAATTCATATTTATTGTACGGAATCGGTTTAATGTAAATCCATCTTGAAAATCCGCTGGGGCTTCCGGAAGGATTTGAAGAATATTCTTTAACATCACCGAAGTCTTTAAGATAAAGTTTTGTCTCATCGCTGCCGCCGGATAAAATCTTGCTTAATTCCCATGGTGCATAACCTTTAACAATCGAAGGTTCATTCTGGCACTGCAGCTGGTTAAAAGCCGGATGTTTTTTTTCTACAATATAATACCCCTCGCTCCCGAACTCATCGCCCAGAATATTTCTTTCGCTTTTCTGGCTTTCCTCGCCTGTCCATTTAACATTATTAAGCCAGTATCCGTCGCGGATATTTCGCATTGCCTCAATTCCTTCTTCGGCAAGAGAATATGCAATAATCTGATTTGTATTCGATCTGTTTGCGCGTATCGATGAAACAAGAAGATTGGTTGCCGTAACAATAATCAAAGCGACCATCGTAACCGCGATTATTACTTCCGGAAGTGTAAAGCCTTTTTTTAAAGTTTTAATCTTCATTGTTCTCGTTTAATAATTGGAGTTTAACGTTTCCTGTAAGCACGTTAAAAACAACCTGCCTCTGGTCCTGAATGTTATCGGAATTTGAGTACCCGACATTTAATTTCATGACAGGATCGGATGTTAAATTCATACTTGTAAATTCAATTTCAGCATTTGGTGGCTGAAAAAAAACAATAACCGGATCGGCCTGCTCTGCGCCGAACATTTCAACTTTTTTAAGAATAATATCATTTGATGTTTCCGGTTTCTTAACTACAATAATATTATTTAAATTTAAGCTGCATTTTTCAGTAGTTTTAATAGGATCATAGGGCGTTGTAAGAAGTTCAACTCCTCCCCCGGGGTAAGCTTTAAATCCGTAGCAAAGAGATTTTGCCTCAACCGCATCCGAAGAACTTTCATAATAACCGGCTTTGGTTTTATCTCTTGCCTCCGAGATTAAACTTTGCACACTGTTTGCGGCTATATCCAGCCTTATTTTTTTCTGTGCAAAGCCGTAGCTTGAAAATCCAAGCAAAACAACAAGGCTTATAATTGTTAGAACAATTAATATTTCAACAAGGGTAAAACCTTTTTTTTTTGAATTAACCGTATCCATTATACAATTCTTGTTAAGTCAAAAATCGGCATTAATACTGCAAGAGCAAGCAGAGCAACAATTATACCGACCGTCAAAATCATGATCGGTTCAAAAAGCGTGGTTAAACGTTTTAACGAATGGTCGATTTCTCTGTCATAATGTTCGGAAATCTTCTGTGATATTGCTCCTATTGATGCGGTATTTTCACCAATGCTTATCATCTGCGTGACGGTTTCGGGGAATAAAAAAGGAGCATCAGCCAGATTATCGGAAATCTTTTCTCCGGCCTGAACTTTCTTTATAACATCCCATGTTTTTACACGGTACAATTCATTATTTATAGCTGACATAATAATCTGAAGAGACTTTAAAACCGGCAACCCGGATTCAATTAAAATGCCCAGAAGAGTTACAAATCTAAGTACAATAACTTTTCTTACAAGTCCGCCGATTACCGGAATTCTCAATTTAAAATAATCGACATTAAACTTGCCGGAATTTGTTCCTCTGTAGAAATAATACAAACCGTAAATAACCAAAATCACAAGGATAATAAGCCACCAATAATTGCTTAAAAAACCGCTGAATGCCAAAAGCGCTTTAGTAGGTCCTGGAAATTTATCTTCCGACAGGCCTCCCTCTTTTAAAAGATTCGTAAGGATCGGAACAATCCATAGCATCATTCCAACTCCGATAATCACAAGTGTAGTTAAAATAACCAGAGGATATGTTGCGGCGGTAATTAATTTTGTCTGAAGCTCATGAGTTTTTTCCGTCTGTTCGGAAAGTCTGAAAAGCATTTTATTAAGATTTCCCGCAGCTTCTCCCGCTCTTATTACTCCGATATCCGCGTCCGAAAAAACATCCGGAAATCTGGCCATCGAGTCGGAAAGCGAAACACCGGAAGAAGTAGAATAAACCATTGTATTTAATATTCTCTGCAATCTTAAATTCTCTGATTTATTGGAAAGAATCTGAAGTGTTTGTAAGACGGGTATTCCAGCATCAATCATCACGGCAAGAAGATGAAAGAAATATGCTTTTTCTTTTAAACTAACTTTCTGATGATCAATAAAAAAATCATTTATCCTGGTAAACAGATTTGCATTTCTATTGTCATAAATGCCATAAACGGCGGTTTCGGTTTTTTTTGAACCTTTTCCCTGAATGTTTTTTAGAAGTGCGGCAGATTTTTCGTTTGTTTCTTGCATATTATTTTATTAAAGGAAAAACGCTTCAACGTTTATAGACATATTTTCCAGATTGTTCTCAAGAGACTGAATTGAAATAGTATTTACTCTGAATTTTCTTGAAGCGGTCTCAAGACTTCCCAAAAATTTAAGCAAATCCTGTCTTCCGCCTGAAATATTAAGTGAAATATTAAGCACCTGTGAGTCTGTGTCTTTGCCCTGTCCAAGACTGAAGCTGAGAGAATTTAACGATACTTCGTTGTCATCTGCAGCTTTGGCAAGAATTGTAATTACTTTATCCTCATTAACACCCTGCGGAATAAGATTTAAAACATCCTTTTGGGTCACCTCGCTTCCCGTAAAACTTGATTCAAGGTTCTGGAGATCTGCAAGCTGTGACTTTAAAGTGTTTATTTCAACTTCTTTCTGGCTTAACTTCGTATTGTTTTCATCGTACTGGGCTTTTAAAGGCAGTACAAATACTGTCAGCCCCGCAATAACTGCAATCAATAAAAAAACCGCAGCAAGAGTGCTGAATTTAAACGATGATTTTGAAATGTTTTGTTCTAATGACATATATTTTTATGTTAATTTTTTATTTTCTGGGGACTGTTCCGTTTGCCGAATCGGTTGACGATGAAGTTGATTGTTTTTTATAAGAAACATTAAACACAAAACTCAGCATTGTCTGATCGTTTTCATCAACGCTTATTGAAATAGACGGAACAAAGGCTTCCCCGAAAACCGGGCTGGCGTTGAAAGTCGAAATTGTCTGAGAAATTGAATTAAGCTGCAGTTTTATATCGGACGACGGGATTGTATGACCGTTGAAAGTAAGCATGCCGTTTGACTGGCCGCTGTATGTTGAGAATTCAACCATTGGTTTTAAATCAACAAGATCAAGCGGGATAATTTTCTGAATATCGGCGATTACATTAGACCACGCAATTTCGCTCTGTTTAATTACTTCCAGAGTGTTTAAGGCTGTCTGTGCGGAAGAAGTTGTACTTGTTTTAGCCTCATCCAGCTGCGTTTTAATGTCCGCAATTTCCCGGTCAATAACGCTTAGCTTGTTTACCGCGAGATTGTTCTGAGACAAAAAATAGGTGTAAGCAAGGCCTGTTACGAAAGCAAGTACTATTGCAATAACAAGAAGCATCGGAAATCTTTTTGAATCGTATGACATATTTTTTGGTTTTATTTTTATTTCTTTATATTATACTATAAATTCAAGCCATAATCAATCATCTTTAGCATGAATAAGAGGAAAAATTACATTTTTGTCAACGAAGGATTCATCTGCGAAAAATGCGGCGAAAAGAATCCCGCGCAAAAAGGCGGCTGCAGAAATCACTGCAGAAAATGTCTGTACTCAAAACATGTAGACAAAGAAGTCCCCGGTGACCGAGAAAGCACCTGCTTTGGCTTGATGGAACCGTTCGAAGTTGATCTTTCAGGCAAAAAAGGATATATAATCATGCATAAATGCAAAAAGTGCGGCAAAATAATCAATAACAAATGCGCCCCCGATGACGATTTTGATGTTATTATCAAACTCTCAACCAGAAAAATGATATGACAAACGAATTCTTAAACATAATAAAAGAAAATTTACCCAAAAAATCGGCTGTAGTGCTGGCTTTTTCAGGCGGCCCAGATTCCGTTTATCTTCTATATAAACTTCTGGAAATCCGAAAGAATCATCCTTTAAAAATCATTATCGCTCATTACAATCATAAACTCCGTGGCAAAGACAGCGATAAAGATGAACTGTTTTCAAAAAATACATCTGAAAATCATAAACTAATATATGAAACCGATTCTCTGGATATTAAAAAATATGCAAAGGCAAATCTGTTGAATCTTGAGGAAGCAGCACGCATTAAACGCTATGAATTTCTTGAAAAGACCAGAAAAAAATACAACGCGAAGGCTGTTTTAACTGCGCATCACCTAGATGATAATCTTGAAACTTTTATTATTAATTTACTTCGGGGAAGCGGAATTCAGGGCTTAAAAAGCATGCAAATAAGAAATCAGAATATCTTAAGACCTCTTTTGTATATTCAAAAAACGGATATTTTAAAGTATTTAAAGTTAAAAAAACTAAAATTTCAGAATGATATAACAAATAATGATAAATCAATTATAAGAAATAAAATCAGGCTCGATGTTGTTCCGGTTTTAAAACAAATTCAGCCGAAACTTCAGAATACTTTTATTTATACATGGGAAAATCTTAACGAGCTTTATGATTTTACTGATAATGAAGCGAAAAAATGGATCAGCGAAAACACTTTAAACCCTGACGAATACAACCGAATCGTATTTAAAAAGCTTCATATCTTTATGCAAAAAAAAGTACTGCAGACAATTTACGAAAAACTTTACGGAAGCATAGCGGGACTTACAAGAGAGAATCTCATTAGACTGGTCGGCCATGTGTTAAATCTGAATTCGGGCAAAAAGGCTCCTTTTGGCAAAAAACATATGCTGATTCTTACAAGAAACACATTTAAAATCGTTCAATATAAAGCTTGAAAACTATGTAAAACCCGTTAAACTGTAATAGCTCTTCTAAACAACAAACAAACTTATGGAATCACCACTTAAAATACAGAAGAAAAAACCGCAAAACAGTCTTCTTTATCTGTTTATTGCTGCTCTTCTTATAACCGCGGCTGCAATTATTTTTAATCCCGAGTCCGGAAGCACAAAAAAAATAGGCTTAAATACATTTATTGAACAGGTTAAAAACGAAGAAATTAAATCCGTGCAGGTAAAAAATGAAAAAATTGATATTACTTTGGTAGACGGCAGCGAGGAATATGCATATAAGGAGAAAGGACAGACATTAAATGAAATTCTTGCGGATATCCCCGAGGATATTAGAAACAAATTTACAACCGAAATTATATCTACCGAAAGCGAAGAATGGTGGATGAATATGCTTTTCAGCCTTATTCCGATCCTTCTTATAATAGGATTTTTTGTATTTATGATGAGGCAGGCTCAGAGCACAAACAATCAGGCTATGTCATTCGGAAAATCAAAAGCCAGATTAAGCGACAAAGAAAGAAATAAAACCACATTTAAGGATGTTGCCGGAGCTGTCGAAGCCAAACAGGAACTTATAGAAATTGTAGATTTCTTAAAATCGCCTTTAAAATATACACAGATGGGAGCCAAAATTCCTAAAGGTGTAATTTTAGTGGGTGCTCCTGGAACAGGTAAAACACTCCTTGCGCGCGCGGTTGCAGGCGAAGCGAATGTTCCGTTCTTCAATATTTCGGGTTCCGAATTTGTGGAAATGTTCGTGGGTGTCGGAGCCAGCCGTGTTAGAGATCTTTTCAAAAAAGCTAAAAGAAACGCACCTTGTATTATATTTATTGATGAAATAGATGCTGTGGGAAGACACCGCGGAGCCGGAATGGGCGGCGGACACGATGAACGCGAACAGACTTTAAACCAGATTCTTACCGAAATGGACGGATTTGAAAAAGATACAAATGTAATAGTTATGGCAGCAACAAACAGGCCTGACGTGCTTGATCCTGCACTACTCCGACCGGGAAGATTCGACAGACGTGTGGTTGTTGATATGCCTGATTTAAAAGCACGTGAAGAAATTCTGCAGGTTCACGGCCGCGGAAAGCCGCTTGCAAAAACCGTTGATCTTGAACTTATTGCAAGACATACTCCCGGATTTTCGGGAGCTGATCTTGAAAACCTTATGAATGAAGCAGCCATTCTTGCGGCAAGAAACAACAAAAAAATTGTTGCAATGAAAGATGTTCAGGAAGCTATAGAAAAAGTTGCCATGGGTCCGCAGAGAAAATCCATGGTTCTAACAAAAGAAGAAAAAGAAATTGTTGCATATCACGAAACCGGGCACGCACTCATTGGCTATTTACTTCCTTACTGCGACCCGATTCATAAAGTTACCATTATTTCACGCGGACATGCACTTGGTGTTACATGGTCTCTTCCCGATGAGGACCGTCGTCTTAATACCAAAAAAAGATATATTGATGAAATGGCTATGGCTCTCGGCGGATATGCTGCTGAACAAGTTGTATTCGGAGAAATCACAACAGGAGCAGGAAGCGACCTTCAGTCAGCTACTGGTATGGCCAGATATATGGTGACTCAGGCGGGAATGAGCAAACTGGGACCTGTTGTTTACGGAGATCAGAACCATGAAGTATTCCTTGGCCGCGACTTCGGACATGTTAAAAACTATTCCGAAGAAATGGCTGCAAAAATCGATGATGAAATAAAATCATTTATTGATGCTGCTTACGCACAGGCTAAAGAAATAATCGAGAAACACCGCGATTTGCTTGATACAATAGCCAAAGATCTGATCAAGAAAGAAACATTAAACGCGGAAGAATTCGCAGAATATTTTAAAGGAATGAAAGTTCCTAAAAAACTTGCATACAGTGCAAAATCAATAACTTCAGAAGAATAAAACAATAAAAATATGAAAAAACCAACACCGCAGGTAATCAGCCAGGCACAGTATGACAGCGAAAATGAAGAGGGTCAGCTTGCCCTTGATGTTTACCAGACAAAAGACCACATAGTAATTCTTGCGCCTATAGCGGGCGTTAAGCTGGATGAAATGAGCGTAGCTGTTGTGGACGATGTTCTTACAATAAAAGGACAAAGGCATCTTGATGTTACCGTTGCTGAAGAAAATTATTTTACCCAGGAATGTTTCTGGGGAGATTTTTCACGTTCTATTGTTCTGCCGGCCTCCGTTGATTCAAACAGAATCAGCGCATCATTTAAAGACGGTGTATTAAAGATAGAAATCCCGAAAATTGAAAAAGTCAGGTCAAAAGTAATTCGCATTAAAACTTCGTAATCAGCAATAAAATATCAATCGTCAAAAGTTAATAGTCCCAATATGTCTCAAAAAATTAGAAAAGCAGTATTCCCCGCCGCAGGTTATGGAACACGTTTTCTGCCTGCAACAAAAGCAATGCCGAAAGAAATGCTTCCGATTGTGGATAAACCTGTAATTCAGTACCTGGTAGAAGAAGCTGTGGCATCCGGAATTGAAGAAATCATTATAGTTACAGGCCGCGGAAAGCGCGCAATAGAGGATCATTTTGATTATTCCTTTGAACTTGAACACACCCTTGTAGAAAAACATAAACTCGATCTGCTGGCAAAAGTACGCAAAGTATCCGAGCTTGCAAAATTCGTTTATGTAAGGCAGCCGATGCCTCTGGGGGACGGACACGCAATCCTCTGCGCAAAGGAGGTAATCGGCAACGAACCTTTTGCTGTGTTGTTCGGCGATGATCTTGTTGATAATAAAGTCCCCGCATTACAACAACTTATAAATGTATACGAAAAAACAAATTCATCCGTAATCGGGCTAGAAAAAGTGCCACTATCAGAAGTTCATAATTACGGAGTAATAAAAGCTTCCGAACGCGACGGCAGAATTCATCACATCGAATCACTGGTTGAAAAACCAAAGCCGGAAAACGCACCATCCGACCTCGCTATTATAGGTAAATATGTATGCACTCCCGAAATTTTCGAATCTCTCGAGAAAGCCACACCCTCAAAAGACGGAGAAATACGGCTGATTGACGGATTTAACCATTTAATAAAAACCCAGCAGATTTACGGCTACGAACTTGAAGGAAAAAGATACGACACTGGAAACACACTCGGATTTATCGAAGCAACTATAGATTACGCACTTAAAAGAAAAGAATTATACGAACCTTTAAAAAAGTACATTAACGGCATTGATTTAAAATAGATTTTTGAGTATAATGTACAGATATCAAAAAGACGAAAAACAAAAATAAACAAAAAAATGGAAGAAAGAGAGCCAAACATTCTGATGAATGAAGCAGAACGTCTTAAGATGGAAGGAAACCATAAAGACGCCATTAAAATCTGCGAAAAAATGCTTGTTGAAGATCTTGAATGCGTAGAAGCATATGAAGAGATCGGCGATAACTATTTAAGTCTTCGCGAATACGACAAAGCAAAAAAGGCTCTTGAAAAAGCACTAAAAGTAGATCCAAAGGGGGCCAATTCAAATTACCTTCTTGGATTTTTATATTCCGCAACCGGCGAATTTAAACAGTCAGTAAAATACTTGGAACTTTCAGACAGTTTTGAACCAAACCACCCAGAAATCTTACGATGTCTCGGATGGTCTCTGTATCACGACGGCCAAAGACAGAGAGGCCTGGTACTTCTTGAAAGAGCTCTAAACCTGGCACCAAACGACGCTTTAATTTTAAGCGACCTGGGAGTCTGCTACCTAAACAGCAAAAATTTTGAACGTTCACAAAGCCTATTCCACAAAATCCTCGAAATCGAACCCGACAACGAAAAAGCAAAAGAATGTCTTAACGCCGTAAAGTTCTTCCAGCACGAATACAAGAAGTTGAAAGAGAAAAAGATGAAGAAGTTTAGTTAAGTAAAATTTATTATATGATGATTTCTTGCCCTGATTGTAAAAAAATGGTTAGCGAATCTGCAGAAACATGTCCAAAATGTGGTTTTAGGTTTTCACCTGAGACCATAAAAAAGGCTAAAGAAAAACAAAAGAAAGCACAAAAAAACTGTCTTATAATTTTTATTTTAATTATTGCTAGTATATTTTCTTCATATTTAATAAAAAATTTTTTATTAGAATCAAGTAATTTAAAATATACATTATATAATGAACAGTCAAAAAACGGACTTTATAGCAGTATAATTATTGTCGATCCTATAAATAGTAATGAAGAATTTTTAAAACAACTTGGAGAAAAACTTAAAATTGAAACACAACAATATACTCATGTTTATGTAAATATTTACGATAATTTAAAATCTGCAGAAATGGATAAAAAAGTTATGGATTTAAGTGAAGAAGAATACTTGTATTTTAAAGAACACCACATTGCAAGTTATACAAAAAATTTGTCAAGTAATTTCCATGAATTTGTTATTATGTTAGATGAAAAGACATTACAAATAAAATATTAATTTGATGAAAAAATCTATTATAAGAGCAACAGGACAATACTTCATTATTACAAATATATAAGGCATTTTTGTGAAATTTAAAGTTAAGTAAAATTTTTATAATTATACAATAAAACCAGCTTAGACAAACATGCCGTCTATTGTTTTTTGGCTCACCTATGCGACGATCACAAAACAACTTGACGCGGCTTGCCAGTCAGTTTTGTTGAATTTTGGCTTATTGTTGCTACTATTTAATATGTTTTTTAAGTATTTTTTAACCCAAATTATATGAATAACCTAAAAAATTTATCCGACAAAGAACTTTATTTGATATGTAAAAAATTCGGAGCAGCAGCCCTGGAAGCCCGAAGAAAATTTACAGGGCTACTTCCCGAAGTTTACGCGAGAGAACAGTCAGAAAGGGAAAAAGGCGGTTCGTGGCTCAAGAAAAGAGGATTTTTCACCGTATATGAATTTGCTGCGAAGTTGGCAGGAATAAGCCATGATCAGGTTAATCTTGTGTTGCATCTTGAAAAAAGATTTGAGGATAAACCGCTTCTACAAACGGCTTTGGTGAGCGGTGAAGTAAGTGCGAATAAACTTGCCCGGGTTGTTTCAATAGCAACGGCTGAAAATCAAAATGATCTTTTAGGGAAAATTG
>Ga0265297_10012537_pt1 | contig 10153 bp, 10 predicted proteins | sample Munlanlwell13791_FD_192502 | JGI IMG/M metagenome (GOLD analysis project Ga0265297, IMG submission 192502) | Leachate microbial communities from a municipal landfill in Southern Ontario, Canada - Leachate well 137-91 | ecosystem: Engineered > Solid waste > Landfill > Unclassified | place...
TAAGGATGATAAAAAGGCTAAGGGCCGCCCTTGTTTGGTTAAAGAAATCCAGTATGACCCGGTGAGCGAGGACATTATACACGTTGATTTTAACGAGATTTCCCTGACTGAAGCCATTAAGGTCAATGTTTCTATAGAAGCCAAGGGGGAGGCTATAGGCGTTAAACAGGAGGGTGGATCTTTAGAGCATATACTTTGGGAGGTAGAAGTAGAGTGTTTACCCACAAATATCCCTAAGAATATTGAAGTGGATGTGACCGCGCTTAAAATGGGCCAGGCCATTCATGTTAAGGACATAGTTTTTCCCGAGGGAGTTAAGCCTTTAAATGATCCTGAAGCGATTGTCTTGCATGTCGCTGCTCCAATGAAGGAAGAGGCGCCGGCGGAAGCAGTTGAAGGAGAGGCTAAGGCTGAGCCAGAGGTAATCAAGGAGAAGAAGGAGATTCCTGCTGAAGGCGCTGCAGCGGTTGATGAATCTAAGGGGAAAGAAAAAGAGAAGAAGTAAAGAGTTGAGTAAAAAGAGGGCTAATAGGATAGAGGGTGTTGGGTGAAGCTGATTGTAGGATTAGGAAATCCCGGGTTAGTTTATGGGGGCTCTCGGCATAATATTGGTTTTATGGTGGTTAAATCCCTGGCCCGTTCTTTAAAGATTGTTTTTAAAAGAGATAGTTCAGTCTCGGCTTTAATCGGTAAAACAAATTGCGGTCGGTATAATTTGGTGCTAGCTCTTCCCCAGACTTTTATGAATTTAAGCGGGATAGCAGTTAGGGCTTTGCTTAAGAAATATAAGGTAAGCCCGCAAGAGCTTTTGGTGGTTTGTGATGATTTGGATTTAGAGTTGGGGAGAGTTAAGATCCGGCCGCATGGCTCAAGCGGCGGGCAGCGGGGAATGGCTTCTATAATTGAGCATTTAGGAACGCAAGAATTTAACCGGCTGCGCATCGGTATTGGCCGTCCGAAGGATCCGGCAGATGCCGCACGGTACGTTTTGGCAGGGTTTTTACGTAAAGAAAAAGCAATTGTTGAAGAAGCAAAAGAAGATGCCGTTCGCTGTTGTTTGAGTTGGGTAGAAAAAGGCATAATTATGACTATGGACAGTTTTAACACAAGGAGCAGAAATGAATAAGTATGAAGCAATGTTGATTGTTAAGCCGGACTTATCCGATGAAGATAAGAAAACGTTATTTAAACAGATTGATGATGCAGTAATTAAGAATAACGGTCAGATTTCCCAATCGGCGGTATGGGCAGAAAGGCGCAAATTGTATTTTCCTATTAATAAATTCCAGGAAGGTATATATTATTTGGTAGCCTTTGCCGCTCCGCCGCAAGCGATCAAAGAGATGCGTAATATTTATAAACTTAATGAAAATATCCTCAGGGTTTTATTTACCCGTATGGATATTTAAAGCAGCTTTTCCGGCAGTGGTTTGATTTGAAGATTAAGGAGGGTTGATATGGCTAGTTATAATAAAGTATTATTGATGGGTAATCTTACAAAGGATCCAGAATTGCGCTATACCCCGCAGGGCACTGCTGTAGTTAATCTGCGCCTGGCGGTAAATCGTAAATACCGCACTAAGGAGCAGGAATTAAAAGAAGAAGTTTGTTTTATAACAGCGGTGGTCTGGAATAAGCAGGCAGAGACATGCAATCAGTATTTACATAAAGGCAGCGGCGTATTTGTTGAGGGAAGATTGCAGTCGCGTTCCTGGGAGGATAATACCGGAGCCAAGCGTTCAGTAATTGAAGTCAGGGCCGAGCGCGTGCAATTTATGGGTGCTCCCGGCCAGGGTAAGGTACAACAAGGCCAAGCCAGTCAAACACACGCAGAGGTATTAGTTGATGAGCCGAGCAGTGAATCAGCCTGGTTGTCAGAAGGCGGCGATGATGCCCAGCTTTCTGAAGAAGGGATAAATTAATATTTATGTTTGGCAGTGCGTGGAAAATCTAAAATAAATAGAATAAAAAAGAGCATAGGGGGTATGTATGAAAGTTAAGACCAGGGGTTTTGGCAAGGACAAAAAGATTATCAAGAAAAAAAAGGATCTGCTTGGTCCGGTGAGAAAAAGATTCTGCCGGTTCTGCGCGGATAAATTAGGTAGCATTGATTATAAGGATATTAAAAGGCTTGAAGTTTTTATTACAGAGAAAGGCAAAATTGTCTCCAGCCGTTTTTCCGGCAATTGCGCCAAACACCAAAGAAGGATAAGGGAATTGATTAATAAGGCCAGGTTTCTTTCCCTGCTTCCTTATACCCGCTAAATAATATGGAAGTAATTTTAATCAAGGATGTAGAGAAAGTCGGCAAGGCAGGCTCGGTGGCAAAGGTTAAGGAAGGGTTTGCCAGGAATTTTCTTTTCCCGCATAATTTAGCAAAGATAGCTACTCCGGAAGGGCTTAAACAACTAGACAAGGAGAAGCAGGCGAGGTTAGCGCAATATGCTAAAGTTAAAGAGGAGTCAGAAGAAACCAAGAAGAAACTAAGCGCGCTTTCTTTAACTATTTCCGCTTTGACCCAAGGAGAGGAAAAGTTATATGGCAGTATCAGCAACCATGATATAGCCGCCGCTTTAAGAGACGAGGGTTTCCTTATAGATAAAAATACTATTGAATTGGCTGAACCAATAAAATCTTTAGGGATTTATGAATTGCCCGTGAAGTTGCATCCAGAGGTAACTGCAATGATCAAGCTATGGGTAGTAAAGAAATAATATGCCACAAGACTTAAACCTAGATAAGCTTCCTCCGCAAAATCTTGACGCCGAGATGGCCGTATTAGGATCAATGCTTCTTGATGAAGAAGCAGTTTCTGTTGCCGTTGAGAAATTAGACGCAGGATGTTTTTATAAGGATACCCACAGGAAGATTTTTCAGACAATAAGTGATCTTTATAATGCCAATAAGGCTGTAGATTTGATCACTCTTGCTGATGCCTTAAGGAAGGATAACTCTCTCGATGGAATAGGCGGGGCAAGCTATCTTACCTCTTTGGCTAATGCCGTTCCTACCGCCGCCAATATTAACCATTATGCCGGCATTGTCCGTGAAAAATATATCTTAAGGACTCTAATAAATAATTCTACTAAGATTATTACTGTTTGCCATGAGAGTGAAGGTAATATCGCTGAGGTTGTGGATACTGCCGAGAGGCTTATTTTTGAGGTCAGCGACCGCAGAAACCAGGGTTCTTATCTGCACCTTAAGGAAATTGTAAAGGATTCAATTGAAACCATTGACAGGCTTTATCAGAATAAGGCGCACGTTACCGGTATCCCGACGGGATATATAGATTTTGATATTAAGACGGCGGGCTTACAGCCTTCGGATTTAATTATTGTTGCAGGCCGCCCCTCAATGGGAAAAAGCGCTTTTGCCTTGGGGATTGCCGAATACGCCGGAGTAATTGAAAAGGTGCCTACTGCGATTTTTAGTCTAGAGATGTCCAAAGAACAGTTAGTACAGAGAATGCTTTGTTCACATGCGCGAGTTGATGCGCATAAAGTAAGGACCGGGTATTTAGCTACCAGCGATTGGCCGCGCCTGACTGCGGCTGCTGGAAAACTTTCCGAGGCCCCTATATTTATTGACGATACCCCGGCGATTTCCGTAATGGAATTGCGTGCCAGGGCCAGGCGACTAAAGTCACATCATGGTATAAAGCTAATTATCCTAGATTATATGCAGTTAATGCGTGGATCGGCTATGAATATGGAAAGCAGGCAGCAGGAGATCTCTGAAATTTCACGGTCGCTTAAAGCTTTAGCAAGAGAATTAAGCGTTCCGGTTATTGCTATAAGCCAGCTATCCCGTGCAGTTGAATCGCGCACAGACCACAGGCCGCAGCTTTCGGATTTAAGGGAGTCCGGGGCAATTGAGCAGGATGCCGATGTAGTCGTGCTGATTTTAAGGGAGGAGTATTATACCCCTTCTCCTGATAACCAGGGCGTAGCGGAAGCTATTATCGCCAAGCAGCGTAATGGCCCGGTAGGGTCTTTAAAATTAGCCTTTATTAAGGAATTTACCAGGTTTGACAACTTATCCAGGGTGGATAGTTCATCGGAATGAGTTATCCGGCATCCGCTTACGATAAACCAGATAATATATTTGATTTAAACAGCCTATTCTTATATAATAACCATAAATGCGTAAATTAATTTTAATATCTTTAACCGTTTTTCTCCTTTTTGTTGCTTTATCTTTTGCCTTCGCTGAGGAAAATTCACAGGGCCAGCCTCAACAGAACACTGTTGTTCCTTCTGAAGCTGCGCCTCCAGCAAAGAATGTCACCGCAATAGAAGTCAAAGGCAATAAATCTATTAGCACCAATGTAATTGTTTCTAAGATGAAGACGCGTATTGGAAGCCCCTATCAGGAGAATATCATCAGTGACGATTTAAAAAGGCTTTACCTGCTGGGATTCTTCAGCGATGTTAAAATAGACACTGAAGACTATAAGGATGGATTAAAAGTTATTCTCAATGTTGTGGAAAGGCCGATTATAGATAAGATAAGTTTTACAGGGATAAACCGTATTACGATGAAAGAAGAAAAACTGAAGCAGCAATTGAAATCGCTTCAGGGCCAGTATCTGGATTACCCCAGTTTGACTGAGGATGTGCGTACCTTAAAGAAGATGTATGAAAAGATAGGTTACAGTCAGGCCGACGTTACTTATAAAGTTGATCTTAATACTGAAACAAATAAGGCTAAGATAAATTTCAATGTCGTAGAAGGCCAGAAGGTCCGCATCAAAGATATTATTATCCAGGGAAATACCTCTTTTCCTTCCGGCCGCATTTTAAAATTGCTAAAAACTAAGCGCGCCTGGTTTTTTAACGCCGGCGTATTAAAGGATGAAGTGCTGGCGGAAGATATGGAGCGTGTTAAATCATTCTACCAGCGAGAGGGGTTTACTGATGTAGCGGTAAGTTATGAGGTTAATCCCGATGCCAAAAAAGCGTATTTGTTATATATTACAATTAAGATCACCGAGGGCAAAAAATATCTTGTAGGTTCGGTTCTTGTGCAGGGGTATAAAGATATTACTGAAAAGGCTATCCTTAGCCGTTTGAGCGAATGCGTGCCGGGTAAGGTTTTCAGCGCGGATGCGATGAAAAAAGATGTTATCAGTATACAGGGTTTATATTTTGACCGGGGGTATATATCTGCGCAGGTCCAGGAGTCAACTATAGTTAATCCGGATACCGGGCGCGTAGATATAACCTATTCAATCATTGAAAACCAGATAGTTTATGTGGATAAGATTAAGGTCCGCGGAAATATTAAAACTAAAGATGTGGTTATCCGCAGGGAAATGAGGCTGCATCCCGGAGATAAATTTGACGGAGAAAAGTTGCGTCGTAGTAAAGAAAGGCTGACAAATTTAGGATTCTTTGAAGAGGTAAGTTATGATACCGAGGATACTCAGGTTCCAGATAAGAAGAACCTGGTGGTTGATGTTAAGGAAAGCAAGACCGGCGCTTTCAGTTTTGGCGGCGGATATAGCACGGTTGATCAGTTTGTTGGTTTTGTAGAGATTGAACAGAAGAACTTTGACTGGAGGAACTGGCCGTATTTTACAGGTGCCGGACAGAATTTAAAGCTGCGCGCCTCCATCGGCAATTTAAGCAACGGTTTTGAACTGAGTTTTACCGACCCCTGGATATTTGATTATCCGGTTTCTTTCGGTTTTGATTTGTACCGGCGTACACATGATAGGGATACTGATACAGGTTATGGTTATGATGAACAGGTTACCGGAGGAGACTTGCGTTTAGGTAAAGAGATATCTGAGTATCTAAGAGGGGATATTATGTATCGCCTGGATCAGATAAAAATCAGCAATCCTACGAGTGATGATAGCGACTTAAATGATGAGGTAGGCACGAATCTGATCAGTGTTATTTCTCCTGGCCTCACCTATGACTCCAGGGATAATGTTTTTGATACCAGAAAAGGTAATTTATTAACCGCTTCTTTTGATTTTGCAGGTGGCCCGTTAGGAGGGAATAAAAATTACACAAAGTTTTTTGCCAGGGCATCGCATTATTTCCCGATGCCCAAAGGCGCTGTGCTTGAAGTCCGGGGTAGGATAGGTTTAGCAGAGCCATATGGTGATACAGAAAAGGTCCCTATTTATGAAAGATTTTTTGCCGGCGGCGCTTATACTATCAGAGGTTACGAGGAAAGAAAGGTTGGCCCGGTTAGCAGCAGCAGTGATCACGACCCTTTAGGTGGCGCATCCATGGCAATAGGTAATATCGAATATACGTATCCTTTGTTTAGTTTCTTAAAAGTCGCAGCTTTCTATGATGTGGGTAATGTCTGGGAAAAGATAGGGGACATATTTTCGAATAAAGATGCTAATGGCGTAGCTAATAGTGGTGGTCTTAAGTCCAGCGTAGGTTTAGGTCTGCGTATTAAAACACCGATTGGCCCGATAATGCTGGATTATGGTATACCTTTTGATAAAGAGCCTGGTGAGAGTGATAAGAAAAGCGGGCAATTCCATTTTAGCGCCAGTCATGGATTCTAAATTTAGCAGACAGCATGTAGTATATAGAATAAAGGTTTTAGTTGTTTAATTTTAATAAAAACTTTAAAAGGAGGAAACAGAGATGAGAAAGACTGCAGTAGTCTTAGGCGGAATGGTTATTGGTTTGGTACTATTGACGGGAAGCGCTCAGGCTGCGGATAAATTTGGTTATATTGATTTGAGCCGCACCTTTAGCGAATACAACAAAACCAAGGGGTATGATAAGGTTTTAAGCGATAAAGAAAAGGCTTATACCGACGAACGCGATAAAAAAGTAGCTGAGCTTAAAGCCCTTCAGGACAAGTTTAATTTACTTAACGATAAAGAAAGAGAAGCGAAAAAAGGGGAACTTGAAACCAAGATGAAGGCCTTCCAGGATTCTGACCGAAAGATGCAGGAAGATCTGCGTAAAGAGCAGGACGTGAAGATGAAGGAGATACTTAAGGACATTGAAGATGCGGTGAAGAAATACTCGGAAAAAGAAGGCTACACCATGATTTTTAATGACCGGGTGCTGGTATATCAGAATAAGTCCCTGGAAATTACAAATAAGATTATTGAGGCTTTAAACAAGGCCAGTAAGTAGGTTAATATTTATAATGTTGCATAAAACCTTAAACGAAATAGCCAAACTGATTGACGGTAAGGTTATCGGTAACGGAGATACCTTAATTACGGGTATTTCAGGCATCAAAGAAGCTACGGAAGGAGATATTACCTTTCTGGCTAATCCTAAATACAGCCCGCTCATGGAGAAGACGGCTGCTGCTGCGATTATTACTTCAACTGACGCGCAAAAAACCGAAAAGCCCGTTATTTTAACCGAGAACCCTTCCCTGGCATTTGCCAAGATTATCTCTATGTTTATGCCCGATAATATAGTGCATCCACAGGGGATAGATTATACTGTGGTTATGGGCAAGAACGTAACCCTGGGCAAAGATGTGGCTATCGGGCCTTATGTGGTTATTGGAGATAATGTATCCATAGGAGAAAACACCATAATTTACGCGGGTTGCTTTATCGGCCACCACAGCAAAATTGGAAGCCAGACATTAATTTATCCGCATGTCTCAATACGCGAGCGCATAAGTATCGGCAGCCGTGTAATTATACATTCCGGTACCGTGATCGGGTCAGATGGTTTTGGGTTTGTTACAATTAAAGGCTCGCATCATAAGATTCCTCAGATAGGTATTGTTGAGGTGCAGGATGATGTGGAGATCGGGGCTAATGTTACGATCGACCGGGCGCGTTTTGATAAAACCGTTATCGGTAGCGGCACTAAGATCGATAACCTGGTACAGATTGGTCACAATGTAAATATTGGGGAGAATGCTTTAATTGTTGCCCAGGCGGGTGTAGCCGGCAGCACGATTGTCGGTAATAATGTAGTTTTAGGCGGGCAGTGTGGCTTATCCGGCCACATTACTCTTGGCGATAACGCTATTGTGACGGCTCAATCTGGAGTGGCTAAATCTGTCCCGGCGGATACAATGGTTTCGGGCTATCCGGCCAGGCCATTTATGACTACCCAAAGAGTAAATGCCAGCCTGCAGAATTTGCCCAAGTTATTTGGTTTAGTAAAAGAGTTGAAGAAAAAGGTTGAAGAACTGGAAGCCAAGTTGAATAAAAAATAATGGAAAAACAAAAAACAATTGCCAGCCAGGTTTCGCTTTCGGGTGCCGGTATACATACGGGGAATAAGGTAAATATAACATTTAAGCCCGCCCAGGTTTCTTCCGGGGTGTCTTTTATCCGTACGGATATTACCGGAGCCCCGAGAATACAGGCTAATGTGCAATCATTTCTTGCGGCCAAATTCAGCCGCCGCAGTTCAATCGGCAATAATGAGGTAGAGGTGCAGACGATCGAGCATCTTATGGCCGCCTTATCCAGCCTGGGGATAGATAACATTGATGTAGAGATAGATAATAATGAACTCCCCGGCCTGGATGGGAGCTCAATTAAGTTTGTAGAGGCTCTTGAACAGGCTGGGATAGTTGAACAAGAGCAGGAAAAATATATCCATGTAATTAAGGAGCCCATATGCATTGAAGACGGGTCTTCTTCTATTACGGTTGTGCCGTCAAAAGAATTTAAAATTTCCTATACCTTAAATTATGATCATCCCTTGTTAGAAGCACAATTCTTAGAGATATGCGTTAATGCGAAATCATTTAAAACTGAGATTGCCCCGGCTCGGACTTTTTGCCTTGAGAGCGAAGCTTCTGAGTTGCAAAATCAGGGTTTAGGTTTAGGCGCCAGTTATGAGAATACCCTGGTTGTAGGCAAAACAGGAGTAATTAAGAATAGTTTGAGATTCAAAGATGAGTTTGTCAGGCATAAGATACTTGATTTAATCGGGGATCTTTGCCTGTCTGCCTGCCCTATCCGTGGGCATGTGATCGCATTAAGAAGCGGGCATTCTTTAAACTTAAAGATTGCCCAAAAGATTTATGAACAGAAGATAAAAGCACAAGGAGATAGTACTATGGAAGGGGTTTTAGACGTTAATGAGATTATGAAGATTATCCCGCATCGTGAGCCGTTTTTGTTTGTGGACCGGGTAACCCATTTAGAAAAAGGCAAACGCGCAGTCGGCGTTAAGAATGTAACTATAAACGATTATTTCTTCAGAGGGCATTTTCCGGGCCGTCCGGTCATGCCGGGGGTAATTATTGTTGAAGCTATGGCACAGGTAGGCGGGGTAATGATGCTGGCCTCCGAGGAAAATAGAGGAAAGCTGGCTTTTTTCCTATCTATTAATAATGTGAAATTCCGTAAACCAGTAGTCCCCGGAGACCAGTTAGTGCTTGAGGTTGAGGCAATAAAGGTAAAATCAAAGACTGGCCAGGTTCGCGGCAGGGCATTAGTAGATGGCAAGGTAGTAGCGGAAGCAGATTTTGTATGTGCCTTGGTGAGTAATTAATATGCAAATACATCCCAGCGCGATAGTTTCCTCAAAAGCAAAACTTGAATCGGGAGTAATTGTTGGTCCGTATAGCATAATTGGCGATAATATAAATATTGGCGCCGATACGGTAATTGGCGCTCATTGCGTAATTGAAGGCAATACTACTATTGGTAAGGGCTGTGAAATATTTACCGGCGCGGTAATAGGTAGCCGTCCGCAGGATCTTAAATTTAAAGGAGAGGATGTTTTTCTGGAGATAGGCAATAATAATATTATTCGCGAGTATTGCACGCTTAATCCTGGTACAGGCCAAGGGGGCAAGACTACTGTCGGGGATAATAATTTATTAATGGCCTATTCTCATGTTGCCCATGATTGCTGGGTTGGCAATGGCTGTATATTGGCTAATAATAGTACTTTGGCTGGCCATGTTAGCATTGAAGATAGGGCAGTTGTAGGCGGGATAGTTGCTATACATCAGTTTGTCAGGGTTGGCATGCTTTCTATCATTGGAGGCTGCTCCAAAGTGGTTCAAGATATACCCCCGTTTTCTACATGCGATGGGCATCCTGCCCGTGTCTATGGTTTAAACCTTATCGGCCTGAGGCGCAAAGGAGTTTCCCGCGAATCAATCAAACAAATTGACCAGGCGTTCAAATTAATATTTAATTCCGGGTTATCCGTAAAACATGCTATTC
>Ga0265297_10012539_pt1 | contig 10151 bp, 8 predicted proteins | sample Munlanlwell13791_FD_192502 | JGI IMG/M metagenome (GOLD analysis project Ga0265297, IMG submission 192502) | Leachate microbial communities from a municipal landfill in Southern Ontario, Canada - Leachate well 137-91 | ecosystem: Engineered > Solid waste > Landfill > Unclassified | place...
GCCGCCGTGCTTCGCGGTGCCGGCATGGTTGGCATGCTTGAACACGTCGCCGCAGCGGTCGACGCCCGGCCCCTTGCCGTACCACATCGAAAAGATGCCGTCGAACTTCGGTTGGGGGAACAGGTGCAGCTGCTGCGTGCCCCAGATCGCGGTGGCCGCGATGTCTTCATTGACGCCCGGCTGGAATTTGATGTCGTGTTCGCGCAGGAAGGCTTGCGCCGCATGCAGGGCCGTGTCCAGTCCGCCCAGCGGCGAGCCGCGATAGCCGGAAATGTAGCCGGCGGTGTGCAGGCCGGCGCCGCGGTCGATGGCATGCTGCAGCATGGGCAGGCGGGCCAGCGCCTGCATGCCGGTCAGAAAAACGCGGCCGCGTTCCTGCCGGTACTTGTCTTCGAGTGAAACGTCTGCCAGATTCATCTGCTCCTCCTCCGTGTCGCTGCGCCGTGTCCGGCGTCCGGGTCACACGCGCGATGCGGACCGCATCGCGATTTCAGCGGGGGCGAGAGGGCTGCGTCAGGGAACCGTGGGTGGTCGTGCACCACCAGTCACGATGCCGGATCGAGATGCGGTGGGAGGGCGTCATGTGAGCAACGATGGGGTGGAAACGGGGCGGCCGGCGGCCGCCCCGGGCTTCCTCAGTCCTTGATCAGGACGAACTTGCCGTCCTTGACGGTGACCAGCACCTGGCCACGAAGGTCGTAGCCGGAATGGTCCTTGGCCGACATGGTGATGACGCCTTGCGAGGCCAGCATGTCCTTGGTGTCTTCCAGCGCGTCGCGCAGCGCACTGCGGAATTCCGGCGTGCCCGGCTTGGCCTTCTTCGCGGCGATCGGGATGGCGCGGACCAGCAGCAGGCCGGCATCATAGGTGCCGGCGGCGAAGATCGGCGGTTTGGTGCCGAAGGCCTTGTCGTACCCGCTGACCAGGTCGAGCGTGATCTTCTTGGAGGTGACGCTGTCAGGAATCTCGCCGGGCACCACCAGCAGCGGTCCCATGATCAGCGCGCCTTCGACCTTCTTGCCGCCGATCTGGACGAAGGCGCCAGAGGCTGCGCCGTGGGTCTGGAAGATCGGTCCCTTGAAGCCGGAATCGATCAACTGCGAGTGCGGCATCGCGGCGTCGGCGCCCACGCCGGCCACCATCATGGCATCGGGCTTGGCGGCGATCATCTTCAGCGCCTGGGCCAGAGCCGTGGTGTCCTTGGAGCCGTAGCGCTCGTTGGCGACGAGCTTGATGCCGGCCTTTTCCGCCATCGGGGCGAAGGTCTTGTACCAGTTCTCGCCATAGGGGTCGGCGCGGCCGATGAAGGCTACCGTCTTGACGCCGCGCTTGCTCATGGCCGCGACCAGACCTTCGCTGATCACGTCGTCGTTGGGGTGGGTCTTGAACACCCAGCGCTTCTTGTCGTCCATCGGTAGCACGACGGCCGAGGTGCCCACCGGCGCCAGCATCGGCGTCTGCGCCTCGGCCACGAAGCCCAGCACGCCCATCGCGTTGCCCGAGCCGGACGGACCGATCAGGGCGTCGATCTTGCTCTCACTGAGCAGTTTCTTGGTCAGTTGCACGCTTTGCGTGGGATCGCTGGCGTCGTCGAACACCAGGTACTCGACGCTGAAGTCGCCGATTTTCTTGGGCAGCAGGGCGACGGCGTTCTTCTGCGGAATGCCGACAAAGGGTATTGCCCCCGTCGACGAGGCAATGACGCCGATCTTCACCTGCGCCTGTACCGACATGGATGCGGCCAGCGCCAGCCCGGAAAGGGCCAGTAACAGCTTCCTTGCTTGCATGGTGTCTCCTCCTTGATTGATGTTGTATGAAAACGTTTGCTGCGAACTGCATGAGACGGATTGTGCCCTCAACCTGCGATGATGCCCTGATTTTTCAGGCGCGCACAATCCTCCGCGGTGAATCGTGCTTCCTTGAGTATTTTCATCGTGTCCTGCCCGTACTTCGCGGGAAAGCTCAGTTCGGTCGCCACGCCGGGAATATCCACCGCCATGGGTTGCATGCGCACGGTCTTGCCATCGGGCGTCCGGGTGGTCGTCAGGCGACTGCCGACTGCCTGCATGTTACGCACCGCCGGGATGTCGTGGATCGGCGCATGGGGGATGGTCGCCTTGCGGAACTCTGCCGCAATGTCGGCGGTGGCGAGACGGCGAGTTACCGCCGCCATGTCGCGGTGGATTGCCTCGCGCTCGCGGACACGGCCCTCGTTGGTGGCGCGTACGGCGTTGGCGACGGGCGCGAAGCAGGGGATATCGGTCAGGCGTCGCCACTGCACGTCGCTGCCGATGGCCATGTAGATGAATCCGTCCGCCGTGGGATAGACATTGGTCGGAATGAACTTGCGATGTTCGTTGCCGCAGCGGGTGATTTCCGACGGATCGCAGTCGAAGTCGAGCAGGGGCAGGGTGGTGATCAGCCACGACGCCGCCGCCTGCAGCATCGACACATCGATGCGGCTGCCCTTGCTGGTTTCCGTGCGTTCCAGCAGCGCCATCATGACGCCGGCGTAAACCTCGTCGCCGGCCTTGAGGTCGATCAGCGGCACGCCGGACAGTGTCGGCGGGCCGTCGGCCGGGCCGGTCAGTTCCATGTAGCCGGCCATCGCCTGGATCACCGGATCGTAGCCGGGTGCATCCGGGTACTCGGGTCCCATGGCCGAGATGCCGGCCCAGATCAGGTCCGGCTTCACTGCCGAAAGGCTCTCGTAGTCGATGCCCAGTTGCTTGTAGCGCTTGGGCACGGTATTGCAGCAGAACACGTCGACGTCGAGGTCCACGATCAGCTTGCGCAGCAAGGCCTGGCCCTGGGGATCTTTCAGGTTGATCGCGATCGCTTCCTTGCCGACGTTCGGCGCGATGAAGTAGCTGCGGCGGTCGTCATCGACAACCTTGCCGCCGATGTAGCGGTTCGGGTCGCCGGGCAGGCCTTCGCCGCTCGGCGTCGACTCGATGCGGATCACGCGCCAGCCCAACTGGGCGAAGCGCAGCGTTGCGTAAGGCAACGACAGTGCCTGCTCCATCGAGAGGACGGTACGGCGGCGCACGCTATTCAGCCCTCCAGGGTTTCCAGTACAGCTTCGGCGTCTGGCCGTGGAGCGCGCGGTAAACCTTTTCCGGCGTGAAGGGCAGCTCGAACATGCGCACGCCGGTGGCGTTGGCGATCGCATTGGCTGCCGCTGCAGCCATGCAGATCGACGGCGCCTCGCCGACGCCCTTGGCGCCCTGCGGTCCTTCGCCGTCCATCGATTCGATGAACGCGATGTCCATTTCGGGAATCTCCGGCGCCGTGACCAGCTTGTAGTCGCGGAAATTCGGGTTCTTCATGACGCCGTTTTCGATCATCAGGTCTTCGGTGAACGCATAGCCCTGGCCCATGACAATGCCGCCCTCGATCTGGCCCTCGATGCCGAGCCGGTTCAGCACGCGGCCGACGTCGTGCGCCCCGGTAACCTTGACCAGCCTGGTGAATCCGGTGTCGGTGTCGACCTCGACTTCCACCACTTGCGTGCCCCAGGCATAGGCGGCCGATACGTCGCCCTTGAAGCCCTTGTCCTGATGCACGCTGGGCGGCTCGTAGTAGAAGGTGGTCATCACCAGTTCGGCCTTGTCCTGGAAATGCAGGTTGCGAAGCAGCTTGGAGAGCTCGACGATGGCTTCGCCGCTGTCGGCCTTGATGACGAAGCCGCCCCGCAGGTCGAGGTCGCTCTCGGCAGCTTCGTACTTTTTCGCGGCCACGGCGAGGATCTTGGCCTTGGCCTTCTTCGCCGCGCCGATGGCGGAATTGCCGGCGATGAAGGTGGTGCGGCTGGCATGCACGCCGACGTCCCACGGCGTGATCGCCGTGTCGTTGTTGACCACGGTCACGGCCGAAATGGGCAGTCCGAGTTCCTCGCAGACCAGCTGCGAGAGCACGGTTTCCGAGCCCTGGCCGATTTCCGAGGCGCCGGTGATCAGCGTCACGTTGGCGAAGTCGTCCATCTTGAGGATGGTGCCGCAGCCGTCCGACGGGTAGATCTTGGCGCCGCCGCCGACGTGCAGCATGGAGGCCATGCCGATGCCGCGCTTGATGTTGCCCGGCTGGTTGCGGTTAGCCGCGTTCTCCCTGAACTTGCGCGAGTAGTCGCTGCGCGTCGCGGCGGTGGTGATGCACTCCTTGAAGCCGCAGCTCTTGAAGCTCATGCCCTGGCCGGTGACCTCGCTGGCATCCTGGGCGTTCTTCATGCGGAATTCGAGCGGGTCCATGCCGATTTTTTCGGCCAGCATGTCCATGTGCTGTTCGATGGCGAAGGTGGCCTGCAGGTTGCCGTAGCCGCGGAAGGAGCCAGCATAGGGGTTGTTGGTGTACACGGCGGCCGTGTGATAGTCGCAGTGCGGCACGCGGTAGAGCGAAGAGAAGGTCTGCATCATGACGAAGGGCGTCGTCGCGCCCCAGGACGTGTAGGCGCCGTTGTCGTGCAGGGTATGCACCTGACGGAAGGTCAACGTGCCGTCCTTCTTGCAACCCGAACGCAGCGTCAGCAGCACCGGCTGCCGCGTCGGCGAGGCGAGGAACTCCTCTTCCCGGGTAAACAGCATTTTCACCGGCCGCTTGGCGGCGCGGGCGAGGTAGAGGCAGATCACCTCGAAGGGATAGATGTCGAGCTTGGAGCCGAAGCCGCCGCCGATGGGCGGCTGGATGATGCGGATGCGCGCCGGGTCCATGTTCAGGTATTCGGCGAACTCGCGCTTGTGCAGGAAGGGCACCTGGGTGTTCGAGTACATCAGCAGGTTTCCCGAGGCATCGAACTCGGCGATCATGCCCGAGACGCCCATGCAGCAATGGGTGACGTAATGCAGGCGGAAGGTGTCCTCGATCACCACGTCCGATTCGGCTTCGCCCTGGACCACGTCGCCATGCGCGTAATCGAAGCGCATCGCGATGTTGTCCGGTTTGCCCTTGTGGGCGATCGACGTGCCTTGCTTCAGGTGCATGTGGCTGCCGTCGGCGCCGTGCGGCTCGGGGTGGATCAGGGCGGCACCGGGCTTGATGGCGTCCTCTGGATTTCCGATCACCGGCAGGTCTTCGTACTCCACCTTGATCAGCTTCAGCGCGGCTTCGGCGATTTCTTCCGATTCGGCGGCCACGGCCGCGATTTCGTCGCGTTCGCTGCGGACCCGTCCGACCTTCAGCGGGAAGTGGTCCTTGGCGACGCCGATCGGGCGCTGGTCGGGAATGTCGGCGGCGGTGATCACCACGTGCACGCCGGGCAATGCCTTGGCGGCCGTAGTGTCGATCGACTTGATCAGGGCGTGGATTCGCGCCGAGCGCAGGATCTTGCCGTAGAGCTGGCCCGACAGGTTGATGTCGTGGATGTAGCGCGTCCGGCCGCTGGCCTTTTCGGGCGCATCCATCTTCTGGATGCGCTTTCCGATCAGCGAGTCGGGCTGGATGATTCTGGGCTTCTTCTCTGCAACGTTCATGGTCTGGTCCTTGTCCTTACACGCCGTCGGCGGCGACGATGGCGTCGACGATCTTCTTGTAGCCGGTGCAGCGGCACAGGTTGCCTTCGATGCCGCGCTTGACGCAGGCCTCATCGGGGTGCGGATGCTTGTGCAGCAGATGATCGGCCTGCATCACCATGCCGGGGGTGCAGAAGCCGCACTGCACCGCGCCGTGTTCGACGAAGGCATCGAGCAGGGCGTCGGCCCTGCCATCGTTGGCCAGGCCCTCGATGGTGGTGACATTGCGGCCGTCGCAGTCGACGGCGAACATCAGGCAGGAATTCAGCGAGGCGCCATCGACCTGGATGGTACAGGCACCGCATTCGCCTTCGCCGCAGCCGTACTTGGTGCCGGTGAGGCCGATGACGTCGCGCAGCATGGCGAGGGCATTCATGGTGACGTCCACCGAGACGCGCCGCTTGACGCCGTTCAGGGTGAATTCGATGTCATGCTTGAGCGACATGGCTGAGTATCCTCTTGGTGATGTTGTGGATCATTTCCTTGCGATACCAGGCGGTGGCGCGCACGTCGTCGATCGGCTTGACCTCGTCGCGCGCGACGGCCGCCACCTTGTCGATGGTGGCCGCATCGAGCCGCTGTCCTTCCAGCGCCTGCTCGGTTTGCGAGGCCCGCACCGGCGTCGGCGCGACGGCGCCGAAGGCGACCCGCACGTTGGACAGGATGCCATCCTTGAGCGTTCCCGCGACGCCGATCGAAATCGTCGAGATGTCCAGCGCGGGGCGCGTGCCGTGCTTGTAGAAGCGCGCGACGTGATTCTCTGCGGGCACCGGAATGCGCACGCAGGTGACCAGTTCGCACAGCGACTTCCGCGTTTTTCCGGGCCCGACAAAAAAGGTCGACAGCGGCATGCAGTGACGGTAGAGCTTGGCTTCCGGCATCGAGGCCAGTTCCCAGGCGTCCAGCACCAGCAGCGGAATCAGCGTGTCGCCGGCCGGCGAGGCATTGCAGATGTTGCCGCCGATGGTGCCGGCATTGCGGATCTGGTCGCTCGCAAAATGGTCGCAGGCCTCGACCAGCACCGGCAGATGCTCGCGCACCAGCGGGTGTTCCATGATCTCCGTGATCGTGGCCAGCGCACCGATGCGGATTTCCTTGCCCTCCAGCGTGATACCGGACAGCTGCGGTATGTGGCGGACGTTCATCAGCGTGTGCTTGATCTTGATCCGCCCGGCCTGGCTTTGCGGCGTCAGGTCGGTGCCGCCCGCGAGTATGGTCACGTCCCCGTCCTTGAGGCACTCGACGGCCTGGTCGAGGCTGGTGGGTGCGAAGTAGTGCTTTAGTTCAGTCATTAGTGTTGTCCTTGATGTAGGAGCGAGCTTGCTCGCGATTGTGTCGCCATCGCGAGCAAGCTCGCTCCTACGTAGTTCTCAATGGTTTTTGGTATCACGCTCAAAATCTGATCGGCTCCTGATAGCGCCCGAATACATTGACAAGCTCTTTGGTCATTTCACCGACGCTGGCGTAGGCCTTCACCGCCTCGACCAGGGCCGGCATCACGTTGGTTCCGGCTGCCGCATCCTTGCGCAGGCGCGTCAGCGCTGCATCCACCGCCTTGTTGTCGCGCTCTGCGCGGATGCGCTTGAGGCTTTCGATCTGCAGCCGCGCGTCGTCCTCGTTGTAGGGGTGGAACTCGACAGGGTGGTCTTCTTCCTGCTCGTTGCGGTAGCAATTGACGCCGACCTTGGGAAACTCGCCCGACTCGATCTTGCGCTGCATGCCATAGGCCTGCGCCGAGACCTTGGCCTGGATGCTGCCTTCGGCCACCATCTTGACGATGCCGCCCTGGGCATCGACCTCGGCCATGATTTCCTCCATCTTCTTGCGCATCTCGTTGGTCATGGTCTCGACGTAGAAGGAACCGGCCAGCGGATCGACGGTTTCGGTCAGGCCCATTTCCTCGATCAGCAACTGCATGGTGCGCAGGGAAATCCGCGCCGAGTACTCGGTGGGGATCGTGTAGGCCTCGTCGTAGGAACACAGCGCCATGGTCTGCGTACCCGATAGCGCCGAGATCAGCGCGTAGTAGGCGCCGCGCACGATATTGACCTCGGGCTGCTCGAAGGTGAGGCCGCCGCCGCCGCCCGCGGCGATCATGCGCATCCACATCGAGCCGGGTTTTTCGGCGCCGTACTCTTCCTTCATGATCTTGGCCCACAGCCCTCGGCCGGCGCGGAACTTGCACACCTGTTCGAAGATGTTGCCGAAGATGTTGAAGTTGTAGGAAAGCCGCCCGGCGAACTCGTCCACCGGCAGGCCGCGCTTGATCGCGTCGTCGGCATAGGCCTTGGCGATGCAGAAGGCATAGGCGATTTCCTGAGCCGGCGTCGCCCCCGATTCGCGGATGTGGTAGCCGCAGACCGATACCGGCGTGTACTTTGGCGCTTCCTTGGCGCAGTACTCGATGGTGTCGCCGACAAGGCGGATCGAGGGCTCGACCGGGAAGATCCAGGTGCCGCGGCCGATGAATTCCTTGAGAATGTCGTTCTGCGCCGTGCCGCGCAGTTCCTTGATGTCGTAGCCGCGCTTTTCCGCCATGGCGAGGTACATGGCGATCAGGATTGCCGCCGCGCCGTTGATGGTCAGCGAGACGGTGATCTTCTTCAGGTCGATGCCCTCGAAGGCGATCTCGAAGTCGCGCAGGGTGTCGATCGACATGCCGACGCGGCCGATCTCGCCCTCGGCCATGGGATCGTCGGAATCGAGGCCGATCTGCGTCGGCAGGTCGAAGGCGACGTTGAGGCCGGTCTGGCCGTTGGCGATCAGGTACTTGAAGCGCTGGTTGGTGTCGGCCGGATTGCCGAAGCCGGCGTACTGGCGCATGGTCCAGGGTTGCTTGCGGTACATCTCGCGGTGGATGCCGCGGGTGAAGGGGTAAGCCCCGGGCTCGCCGACCATTTCCATGCCGCCGCTGGCGGCGACATCCTCCGCGGTGTAAAGCGGTTTGACCTCGATGCCGGACTCGTTGATGACCTTCTTCATCACGGGTTTCTGCGGGGCGTTCATTTCACGTTGCTCCGGATGTACTCGGTGATCGCGTCGAGTTTCGAGCCCGAAGGGAAAATGCCCTTGAAGCCAAGATCGCGCAGGGCATCGTGGTCCTGCGCCGGCAGGTTGCCGCCGATGACCCAGAGCTTGTCGGTGAGGTGATTGGCTTCAAGCAAGGGCTTCAGCTTGCGGCAGAAGGGGATGTGCGAACCGGCCATGGAGGACAGCGAAATCACGTCGACGTCCTCTTCGAGCGCGATGCGCGCAATCTGTTCCGGCGTCTGGCGCAGGCCCGTGTAGATGACCTCGAAGCCGGCGTCCATCATGGCGCGGGCGACGACCTTGGCGCCCTGGTCGTGGCCGTCGAGGCCGGGTTTGCCGAGCAGGACCTTTATTCGGCGTGGTGCTTGAGTCATGACGATACTTCCTTGGCAATGATGAGTTTCAGTATCTCGCTGGTACCGCCGCCGATCAGCGTGAAGCGCACATCGCGCAGGTAGCGCTGCACCGGGTATTCCATGGCGTAGCCGTAGGAGGCGAACACCCGTGCCGCCTTGTCGCAGACCGTGGCCGCGGTTTCGGTGGCGAACAGCTTGGCCATCGCCGCTTCCTTGTGGTACGGCTTGCCCGCATCGCGCCGCCAGGCGGCGTAATACACCAGGTGATCTGCGGCTTCGAGCTCGGTGGCCATCTCGGCCAGCTTCATCTGGATCGCCTGGTAGCGGTTGATCGCCTTGCCGAACTGTTTGCGTTCTCCCGCGTAGCGCACCGCCTCGCCGAGCGCGGCGCGCGCCACGCCGAGGCCCATGGCCCCGGTGATGATGCGGATCTCGCCCAGCGTCTTGCGCAGGTGGCCTTCGCCGTCGCCGTCTTCCTTCGACAGGCGATGGCTGTCGGGCACGAAGCATTCGTCGAAGGCGACTTCCGAAGTCGGCAGCGCCCAGACGCCCATCTTGTGGATTTCGCGGCCGACGGTGATTCCCTTGAAATGCTTCTCGACGAGGAAGATGGTCAGCTTCTTCTCCTCGCCGGCGCGGGCGAATACGGTGAAGAAATCCGCCACCGGCGCCGAGGTAATCCAGGTCTTCTGGCCGTTGATGACATAGCCGCCCTCGACCTTCCGTGCCGTGGTGGCGATCGAGTCGAGGTCGGAACCGGCATTCGGTTCGGTCATGCAGATCGCCGCGATCTTCTCGCCGCGCAGGGCCGGCTTGAACAGGCGCTCGATGATGTCCTCGTTGCCCAGCAGGTGCAGGAACTTGGTGCCCATCAAGGATTGCATGGCCACCGCGCCCGCCAGGGACATCGAACCGCGGGCGATTTCCTGCAGGGCGAGGCAGAACTCGGTCAACGCCGTACCGCTGCCGCCGACTTCTTCGGGATAGCGCATGCCGAAGAAGCCGAGCGCAGCCAGTTCCTGGAACAGGGCATGCGGATACTGCTTCGCTTCGTCGAGCGCGGCCGCCTGCGGCGCGATGCGCTCGTCGCAGAAGCGGGCGAAGGTGTCGCGGATCTGCTGCTGGTCTTCGGTCAGTTCGAAATTCATTGCTTCAGCTTGCCTCGTAGCCGTAGTCGCGCTTTGCGGCTTCGGAGGTGATCACGCCGTTCCTGATCTCTTCGGCAAGCAGCTTGCGGTCACGCTTCTTCGGGTCGCCGTAG
>Ga0265297_10012540_pt1 | contig 10150 bp, 7 predicted proteins | sample Munlanlwell13791_FD_192502 | JGI IMG/M metagenome (GOLD analysis project Ga0265297, IMG submission 192502) | Leachate microbial communities from a municipal landfill in Southern Ontario, Canada - Leachate well 137-91 | ecosystem: Engineered > Solid waste > Landfill > Unclassified | place...
GTCATCAATCATCTCTTTATATTCGGCTTGGCTTCCGTTATTGTCGCTGTTTTTCGTTCTATTCTCTTGAAGTTATATGACGCAAGGACGGCTATCCTGGCGGCCATTATTTTGTTATCCCTGCCTTTATTTCAGTGTATGACGGAGATGCTGCATATGGAGATGCTCTGTCTATTTTTTGCTTTGCTAGCGGCGTATGGCCTCATCGAGAAGAAAGTGGCCTTGGCCGGCGGCATGGCGGTCCTTTCGGCTTTAACGAAGGGTTCGGGGGGCTTTGCCTGTTCGTCTGTTTTGGCAGTGACTTTGTTGATTTTCTTCCTTGATCGGAAAGAAAAAAATAGGATTCGTTTTCTTCTTATAGGGATTCTGACTTTTTTCTTAGGATTTTCCCAATTATTTCTTTGGCGACTTTTCATACATAAAATTCAGCCGGCGGCCAATGCCTTTCGTCCTTTCGCCGGATGGCAGCCTTTGTTAGAGACGGTGAAAATGGAGATGCTCCTTTTTGTCCTTTCTCTGGCGGTCTTTTTATATGGTTTTATAAAAGCCCGGGTTGGCCGGGTGGCGGGAGGAAAGGCGATCTCGCCCAAGGAGCATGTCACTTGGGTCATGTTTATTTTTGCCGGCATGTGGTTTGCGCTCTTTTTGAATGTTTCCGTGATGGGGTATCGGTATGAACTGCTCTTGCTGCCTTTTTTGGTCTTTTGTGTTCTTTTTGCCTTTCGGTCGGTCGTTCGTTCGGAAAAAATTGGCTTTGGGGTTTTGGTCTTGGTGATTTTGCTGTCGTGTATTGGTTCTTACGGTTTGTTTGAAAGGTTTAAATATGAGAGCTCGATTTATAGTTATCATAAGTTTGAGCGTAGCCTGGAATATCGTAACGATATGAAACTACATTTGCTTTTAGCCGAGGAGATCGAAAAGAATTTTTCCGGATTCACCATCGGGGCGCCGTTTGTGATCGCCCAAATGCTGGGGATGCCGGAATTCGGGTATGTCCACCGGCCGTTGGATGTCGTGATCTACGGAATGAGATGCACCTACGGCGGCATTAGAAATTTTGACGGATTGAAGAATTTGAATATCAGCCGGACGGTTTGGGTAGGATTTCTGAAAAATCATATCCATGAGGGGATAGACTTTCCCGTTGGGCCGCAAGATAAAATTTTAAAAGAGATCAGCGTAGGGAATAAGAGAGTCGTTCTTTTCATGGGTGGTTTTGCGATCGAAAAGATGCGCCTGATTGTCGAGTTGTCCAGGCGGGGGCTGCTGAAAGAAGCCTTGAAAAATCAATAACGTGGGGCGATCAAAATGGCCGTTAGAAATTTATTGAGGAAATTGAAGGAGCGCGATTTCCTCCCAGCCCTTAGGTGGAAAAGGCTTGGGTTAGGAATTTTTCTCGTCTGCCTGGCCTTGTTTTATTTATTGAAACTGCAGGGGGCCCAGGCCGTCGGCGAATTATATCAGCAGGGGCGTTTCGATATTTTAAATCGGTTGACTGGAGCGCAGCAACAACAGGTGCTCGGCTTTTATCTCGGGGAGATGGAGCGGAAGGTTTTAGGCCCGGCGAGTGTCCTGGGGGCAGGTGTTTTGTTTATGGTTTTCAGTCTTGTCTTTTTACAAAAGGCAAGTCCCGTCCGCTTCGCGATAGCGGTCTTCATTTTCTTTTTGTTATCCAAGCCGGAAGTTTTGTTTTTCCCTCCTTATGGTGATGCGATCGGCGGACCTTTCGCGGAGGGTGTGTGGTTGTTTCGAAACGGATTTAATTATCTGGGGCTATTTCATGAGCCAAGATACATCGATGGCGGTCCCAGTGTGTATGTCTTTTCGATCTATCCGACATACTTGGCGATACTCATGGCTGTTTTCCGTTCCAGCCGGTGTTTCTTGGTGGTTAATCATTTGCTCGTTTTTGCTTTCGCCGCGGTTATCGCGGCACTTTTTCGTTCGATTCTGTTGAGGATCTTCACGCCGAAGACTTCTCTCCTCTTGGTGATATTTTTTTTATCTCTGCCTTTATTCCACAGCCAAGTAGAAGCCATTAACATGGAGATGTTTTTGTTGTTTTTGGTCATGTCTTCCGTTTATTCTTTAATCAATGGAAAAATCCAGACAGCGAGTTTTTGGGCTGTGGCCGCGGCTTTTACCAAAGGATATGGGGTGATTATCTGCGGTACCGTATTCTTATCGAGCATACTTTTATTTGCCGTCTCGCCAGGCCGGCGGGACAGGTGGAAATTTTTATTTTGGGGATCTTGGGCGGCTGCCTCGGCTGCCTTAGCGGTTTTTTTGGCTTACATTGTCGCCTACCAATTTACCCCACAGAGCGTAACCAGTATTCTATCCGGATGGCCTTCATTGAAGAATACGATTATTTTCCCGCTCTATCTTCTCAGTTGTGTTTTTTATCTCAGTTCATTTATTAAAGGGTTATGGCGCGTGAAAAGAGAGGGAGGTTCGGTCCAGTCCTTTTGGGAGAGGAATATCATTCCGCTGGTTATGTTTTCTTTAGCGGGGTTATGGTTCCTTTTCTTTTTAAACCATTTTGCCGTATCGCCAAGGTATTCTTTAGTTCTCTTGCCATTTTTGCTCTTTGCTGTCCTTTTTGTGGTTGCGTTATTTCATCCATTCCAGAAGTTCATTAATCCTGCGTTGATCGGTCTCATTGTTTTTTCATTGATCTGTTCCTATGGGAATATTTATCCTCCTTTCGGGGGATATAATTATGTTTTGCAGGAGAGAAGCCTGGAATATCGCAATGATCTTCTCCTGAATATTAAAGTGGCTCAGGAGATTGAAGAAAAATATGCCTCCTTCACGATCGGCGCACCGTTTATTTTGGCTCAAATCTTGGCTTTGCCTGAGCTGGGTTATGTTCACCAGAAACTCGATGTGATGATTTATGGCATGCGTTGCACGTATGGCGGAATAAAAAACTTTCAACGATTAAGTGATGTCCAGATCAACAGAACCATTTGGGTGGGGGTGAGAAGCGGCCTTCCGGATGATATCCCCTACCCGGTGGGAGAGCGGGATGTTGTGCTTAAAGAGGTTTTTTCAGGAAAAGAGAAAGCCGTTTTCTTTTTAGGCGGAGAAGCTATTGAGAAAGCGCGGTTATATTTACATTATTTGCAGAAAAAGAATAAAGTTGAAACAAGGATCAAGGGAGAAGGTGAGGGCGTTGGTTTAAGAAGATAAGTGAATCAAGAGTTTCTATAATTTTCCATTCTGATTATCCTGCCGGTTACGCTGATTCCTTTTAAAAACTTCATAAATCGTTCCAGATGTTTTTATTCCTGATCGCCGTTTTTGGGCAGAGCCTTCCAGCGTTCTAGATAATTAGGGAAGGTAGATGCGCGGGGGAGGTATTTGCTGGCATATAAGTCTCTGCAAAATAACAATTTCCCCGGGAGTTCGCCAGATTATGCATGTTGCCGTTATTTAAGACCGGATTGCGGCCCGGAAAGCGATGATCGTGATTCAGGATGGCAAGGCGGATTGTTTTATCGGTTATCAATAGGACTTGAATTTGTCCCCAGTGTCCCAGAAACAAATTTTTGGTAGATTTTTTGTCAAATCTGGGGGCAGAAAATTACTTGTCATTATGTTACCCAGAGGGTATACTATAAAAAATTAACTTACGAAAGGACGGGGTTGGAACATGTTTGCCTCAAAACAGATTTTTAAAGAATCAAGGAACAGTTTAAGAGTTAGGGAAAATTTAAAGGTGAGATGGCGGATTAAAGACTCTGACCTGAACGGCGAAGGCAGGGTGCGAAATATTAGCACGTCCGGTATGTTGTTGGAAGCCGATAGCCTTTTATCACCCATTGATCGCTGCATATTCATCATTGAATCTATCATAGAAGGGAAAGGTTCTTTTCTCCCTCCCGAAGGGCGGTTGGTTTGGTCTAAAAACGCAGGGATAAGAAACCAGAGCACCTTATGCGGTATTGAGTTTATTGGGCCGAATCCGGACATCTTAACGTCATTAAGGGGCAGGGTGCAGACCGGTATTACAAAATTGGCCAGCGCACGAAGAATAAAAAGTATTGTCGGCAGTGTTCTTGTTCTGGTTATGTTCACGATGTCTGTTTTTGTTGTTTATCAGCATATGCAAAATTATAGTAATATCCAGGCATCCCACGAAGTTTTGTCCGGCGCTTATGAACATCAGCAAATTTTATCGCAAACGTATGCCGGTCAAGTCAATTCATTGCGGGCGGAATTAACCGAGGCCCAACAATTCTTGGCGGATGCAAAAGCTGCGAATGCGGATCTTCAGGCCATGGTCAATGATTACCAAAATCAGTTAATTCAGAATAAAGCGGAATTTGATAGGATTATTGCCGATCTCAATGATAAGAATGCCCAGTTAAACAGTGAGCTTGCAGTCGTCCGGGAACGTCTTCGGATTTTTGAGGGTGATATCCGCGATTTGGAGGAAGGACGTTCGACCTTAAGCCTGTATCGCAGTAAATGGCGTTTGATAAAAGGGAAAATGGGCGCCTTGAAAAGGGAAGCTTATTTAGCCAAAGTTACGGCCCAGAACGAAAGGGACCGGGTGGAGATGCTAATGGGTAATAATGGATATCTGGTTAAAGACGGAAAGAATTATCAGCCGAATCAAATGGATGCTCAATCTCCGAGGAATGTCGAGATTGATGTTCAATTCTATAAATAAGACGATAAATCGGTATATTTATATAGATACATAGAGAATCGGGCAGCTTGAATATAAAGCTGCCCGATTTTTTTCTTGTTTAGGCCAGGGGTTGAAAGTACAATGTCTCTGTGGTGAAGCCAGGAACAGATAGAAAATGTGGCGGATGTTATTCGTTATTCAGGATGACAAACCAAAATAGCAATCTAAAGGAGAGGCCGTCTTAAATGTCTAAAGAAGGTATCTGCCGATATGTCCGTTCGCCGAGAGGCAATTTCTGGTTTTTATTGTTCTTGCTTTTTTTGGCGGTTTTTCGTTTCTCGCTGACGACATCCGGGCATCGGTATTGGCCGGATGAAGGCCATTATCTGCAGGCCTTTGATGTCTTGGAGTCTGTTCTCCAGGGGAAGTTTTTATCCGCAGGCGTTCATTTCTTTGAAGCCCGCGGACGACCCGGATTTGTTCTTTTCAGCATGGTCCCGGCATGCATACAGCACATCGCCAGTCAATTGGGGATCATTGACCCCAATAATCCGCACCTTTTCGATATCCCCAGCATATTCAATGTTTTTTATGCTCTCGCGATTACGATTATTTTTTATCAGATCTTGTTGCTGGTGATTAAAAATTCTTGGTATTCTCTCATTGGGACAATGATTTATAGCTTGTTATGCAATACCAATGTTTATGTCCGGCACCTTTTGCCTTATGACCTTTCTCTGTTTATGTTTATGGCTGCCTTCTTTTTGCTTTTAAGGGCAGGGAGGTGTGGCGCACAGATGAAAGCGCGTGATGTTATTATCGGTGGAGCGCTGAGCGCGCTGGCTTTCTTGACTTACTCCGGATATTATCTGTTCGTCTTGGTTAACGGCATTCTTGTCTTTCTGTTAGCCAGGCAGAAGTTGAGAGAGGTTTTCCTATATTTATTTTCCGCGGCGGCGGTGATTGTCCTTTGGGAACTGATCGCCAGAATCTCTGGGCAATCATTTATACACAATAGTCTGATATTATCAACCGATATCACCCAGGGGACATATTCGGAGGGTTACGTTTTTCTTTTCCGTTATCTCATCGCTGTCGAAAAATCCATCGGAATGGCGCTCATTCTTTTTTTCTCGATTTGTTCGCTGTTGATCTTTACGCGAGTGGCTATTCCGCTGAAGCCGGTTTTTTTGATCTTAATCTTGGGATATTTATGTCATGCGACGTTGGGCGTTTTTTTTCACAAGATTGTTTTCTATGGAAGGATCATTCATATGTATGTTCCATTTTTGGTCCTTGGAACAATGGCGGTGGTGAGCCGTATCCCCTGGGAGCGATGGCGCCGTTTGGTGATCTGTGTGCTTATAGGCCTTTCTCTCCTTTCATTTACTCAGTATGCCTTTTCCTATTTGTCCCTTCATTATCCGGAGGATTTCAAGCAGCAGTTCCTTTCGAGTTTTCCTCCGGGGAGCGTTTGTAAAGTTGATGAGTTGCGGGGGGCTCAACGGTTTGACCTGAATAAATATTCGGCTGTTGCGGTTAATGTTAATTTCTTGTATCCCATCCCGATTTGGTTCTTGCCTATCGATCCGCCATCTTCGATGGAGTTGGTTAAATCTGTTCAGCACCCTGTCAATTTCCCGTCTCATCTTTTCGAAGGATACACCGTCCTCGAAAGGGAGAGAGTCCAGGCGAGAAAGTATCGCATGCGGCTGTATTTAAATCCGTCCATAGACAGTGTGTTGTCCCGGGAAGTCCGGCTCAGGCACTGAGCTCGGCCGCGCAAGGCAACCCGTGAGCCTTGAGTTTAGGAAAAGCTGTTTTGAATTAAAATATCAAAGAAGAAATATATAAAACTTGTTATGGCAAAAAACCTGCGATCCCGAGAGGAAAAAATATGCCCGTTGTCCCTGAGCTTCGACGGCCTCACCTCTTATCGCCTTGTCCGCTCTTCCAAAAGGCGGACCTTGCAGATTAGTATTGAGGAAAACGGCGAAGTGTCCGTCCTTGCGCCATTTTTTGTTAAAGAGGCGGAAATTATTCGTTTAATGAAAGAAAAGGCGGGATGGATTACAAGGAAAGTAGCTGAGGCGCGAAGAAATTATGCGTTCATGATCAAGAAAGATCTCTGCCCTGAGCGAGAGTTTCTGTTTTTAGGCAAACGGTATCTCTTAGAGATCGCTGAGAAGGACATCCTCAAACCAAGGATGAATTTTGACGGTAAAAAATGGTTTATGGAATTGCCGTCATTAGAAAGTCACGAAAGAGAGGGGCAGGTTAAACGACAATTCACTGACTGGTATCGAGAACAAGCCAAGGAGATCCTCGGGGGCAGGGTTTTTCATTATTCAAGGATCTTGGGCGTTGAACCTATGAAGATTGCCTTGAGAGGCCAAAAACGGATTTGGGGGAGCTGTTATTCTTCTAAAAGAACAATCAACCTCAACTGGCAGATTATCATGGCTCCCCTGTGGGTTATCGATTATGTGGTTGTGCATGAGTTATGTCATATCTTGATCCCGAATCATTCCAGGCGTTTCTGGCGCAAGGTTGAAGAATTCTTGCCGGATTATAAACAGAGCGGTAAATGGCTGCGTGAGCATGAGCTCGAGATGAAATGGCCGAGTTATTTTTTGTCAAGGAACGACCCGTCCGGTCGCCACTTACCGGCCTGACCATAGGCAATTCGGCCGCAGACCCCCCCGGGCAGCCCCGCGGTCATTGATGCTGTCGGGTAAGAAGCAGAAGCAAGGAGGAGCCATGAATATTCAGGTCAAGGTGATTGCCGGCGCGAAAAAGAACTTTATAAAAAAGGAAGGAGAGTCCTTTAAGGTCTATTTGACGGCTCCGGCGGTGGAGGGGAAGGCGAACAAGGCCCTCATCGGTTTCCTGGCGGAGAATTTCCAGGTAAAGAAAAATCAGATTCAAATTATAAAAGGGTTGAAATCCCGCGATAAAATCATTAATATAGAGTAAATTTCATCGGTCAAAGAATCTTTCCGCATACCTCATGAGGGGCGGATAATCAAGAAGATAGGATAACTTGAGGAGGCATTATGTTAGAGCAGCAGATTAACGAGAATTTCAAGCAGGCCATGCGCGATCGCGACGCTATTCGAGTCTCGACTTTAAGTTTCCTCAGGGCGCAGCTCAAGAATGTTATGATCGATCATAAAGTGGATAGCCTCGAGGATAGTCAGATTATTGTGGTTATCAAGAAACAGATCAAACAGCGCCAGGATTCGATCGAGCAATTTGGGAAAGGCGGGCGCCAAGATCTGGTGGACAAAGAGAAAGCCGAGTTGGAGATCCTGAAATCCTATTTGCCCAAAGAGATGGGGCCGGAAGAATTAAAAAAGCTCGTTGAGGAATCTATCCAAGAAGCTCAGGCATCGGGGATCAAGGATATGGGAAAGGTCATGAAGGTCGTCATGCCGAAAACAGCGGGCCAGGCCGATAATAAACAAATCAGCGAACTCGTCAAGCAGTTGTTGACCCAGATGTAATTTGGAATAATATGAAAAGAATTTATCGCATCATTGGTTTCTTAGCGGTGATCCTTCTGCTCTTGGCCGGGGCTCTCTTCTGTTGGCTATCCGATAAATATACCGTTCCGATCATGATGTATCACAATGTCAATTCCGTTGTGAATCCGATAGCTCCGACGGTCAGCCCGGAGTATTTTCGGCGGCACATGGAATTCTTAAAAAGGAATCATTACCGGGTCATCAGCTTAGATGAGTTTGTTGAGGCGATGAGTTCAGGGAAAAGACTGCCCCGCAAGAGTGTGGTGATCACCTTTGATGACGGTTACGAAGACAATTATATTTTTGCTTTACCTGTTCTACGGGAGCATCATTTTCCGGCGACGATTTTTGTCCCTCCGGCCAAGATCGGCCAAGAAGGCCGATTGACCTGGGCTCAGCTGCGGGAAATGGTTGGGCAGGATGTGACTATCGGCAGTCATACGTTCCACGAGAGATATCTGCCGCATCTCCCGTATGACAATCAACGCGAAGAAATATTCGAGAGCAAAAGAATCCTGGAAGAAAAATTAGGAGTTGCCGTGAACTATTTATCTTATCCCATCGGGGGATTTAACGATAAGATCAAACAAGATGTCCGGGATGCCGGTTATAAGGCGGCCTGTAGCACCAACCGCGGTTCAAATCGGTTTAACAGGGATTTGTATGAATTGAACCGTATCCGTTTTGGGGATCCGGATAATTCCGGCATCATACTCAGGGTTAAGTTGTCCGGATATTATAATTTATTCCGAAAATATAAATCTCCGCATTAGACGGGGATTGGCAAGGAAATAGAAACATGAAGAAATATTCATCAGAGAAAGTTCGATACAATTTGAACTCGCAGGGGATTTTTACCATTGAAGGATATAACCATGGTAAGCCTTTCAGTAATTTTTTCCCGGGAATCGCGGGCACCTGGGGCGGCCCGATGTGGGTTTTTTATGTCAACAGGGGGCAATGTATCTCTAGCTTGGGGATCGAGGGAAAAGATAAGGCCATTTTGGAGTTTCAGCCGGCCAATAAAGCTTACCGTTTAACTTCTCTTAACGGTTTCCGGACATTTATTAAAATAAGGAAACCGAATGAAGTTATCTTTTGGGAACCCTTTCAGAATAATTTTAAACAGCCGTATCAAACAACCCAGAAGATGTTAATAACTTCCCATGATTTGACCCTCGAAGATGTGAACCTTGATTTGGGGCTGAAGGCCGAGGTCAATTATTTCACCATGCCGGAGGAACCTTTCGCCGCCTTAGTCAGAAGACTGAGGATAACTAACCTCAGCCGGAAGAAATATCATATGGAAATCATCGATGGCCTGCCGGCGATCGTTCCTTTTGGGTTGAGAGATTGGGCGCTTAAGAACATGTCGCGAACAGCGGAGGCCTGGGTGAAGGTTTGCCGTTTGGAGCAAAAGACGCCTTTTTATCGTCTCGCGGTTGAAATTTCCGATACCTCCAAAGTCAAACATATTAAGGAAGGGAACTTTTATTTCAGCTTTTGTCAGCAGTCTGGCGGGAAGAAGCTTTTATCTCCCCTGGTTGAGGCCTCCTGCGTTTTCGGGCAGTCGGATGATTTTGCTGTCCCGGAGCGATTCCTGGGTGCGGATCTTTTTAAAGTCCCCGCCGTCCAGCAGACGAATAACCGCACACCCAGTGCTATGAGTTTTGGGGCCTTTGCGATGGAGGGGCATGATAAAAAAGATATTATATCGCTCATTGGTTATGCGAAGGAGGAAGGTCAGCTGGATCAAATCGTGAATCAAGCGCGGCGAAAAGATTTCTGTGAGAAAAAAGCGCAGACGAATGAGGCTATTGTGCAGGCGGTCAAAGACCAAGCCTTGACGATCAGTTCTTCTCAGGACTTTGACTTGTATAGCGGACAGAATTTCCTGGATAATGTTTTGCGGGGAGGGTTGCCTGTCTCTTTGTTGACGGAGGAAGGGAAGGTCGCTTTTAATGTGTATAGCCGTAAACAC
>Ga0265297_10012543_pt1 | contig 10147 bp, 11 predicted proteins | sample Munlanlwell13791_FD_192502 | JGI IMG/M metagenome (GOLD analysis project Ga0265297, IMG submission 192502) | Leachate microbial communities from a municipal landfill in Southern Ontario, Canada - Leachate well 137-91 | ecosystem: Engineered > Solid waste > Landfill > Unclassified | place...
AAGCTTCATGTCCCAAAAGGGCGTGTATCTGCTGAGAATAGGCCTTGCCTTTGGCCACTTCGGCCGAATCCGTTGAGCCGGACATGGAGACCACCACGATGCTCGAAAGTATCCCGATGATGGTTATAACGACAAGAAGCTCCAATAATGTAAAAGCTCTATTGTTCATATAAAACTGAGGATTGGTTAAATTCTTCCATTCTTTGAATATACTCTGCTTGGGTGATGGCTTGGTTGGCCAAGAGCTTTTCTAGCCCTTGAACATAGTGCTTTTGGATTTCGGTGGAAGGGAGGGCTTCCGAGTAGATGCGGACTTCATCTATAATTCCGTCGACAAAACCAGTTGAGAGCGTTTTTCCTATTTCTACGTTGTCTGTCGAAACAATGGCAGACCCCACATCCGTAACATTTGAAATATATTCTCCGTTCCTATAGAACCTCATGGTTCCGGACTCTACAGCCATAACAAGGTGATACCATTGGTTATCAGACCATAAAATTTCGCTGCTGACTCTCCATGACCCGTTCCACCAAGTTGTCATTTGATTCCCGGAATTTACTCCGAACTGGTATGCTCCTCCTATTTTCCCGATTATTTTTTGCAAGGACGATCCCGCTCCGCTCGAAAATTTAACCCATCCTTCAATAGTGACTTCATCTGTGATGTCAAAAACGCTGTCGTTTCCGCAATCAACATAGCTGTCTTCTCCATTGAAAGAAAGAGCGTATCCTTCAATGTCGGAGCTGATCCAACTGGCCCCATGTATTGTCCCGCTGTTTCCATATCCGGATATATCCTTGACTATTGTCCCCGTCCCTTCGTCAAAGTTCCAGACTCCTACTGCATTAGCTCCAAGCAGAGCATGAACTTGCTGAGCGTAGGCCTTGCCTTTAGCTATGGTGGCAGAATCCGTGGAGCCGGACATAGAAACTATAACTATGCTTGAAAGTATGCCAATAATGGTGATTACAACCAGGAGCTCAAGTAATGTGAAGGATTTTTCATCAGCCGAATGCATATTCATTCATTGTATCAAAAAATAAAAAGCCTGTAGACACCGAAATCTACAGGCTTCTTCCCGAATCTTGTGAGCCGGAGGCGAGAATCGAACTCGCAACCTCTGCTTTACGAAAGCATTGCTCTGCCGTTGAGCTACTCCGGCGGATTAAAATATGTTTTTTTCCAGAGCTTCTTTTGCCAATGAAGGGTTCGCCCTGCCTTTGGTTTTGGCCATTACCTGGCCTACAAGAAACTGCATAGCGTTGCTCTTTCCTTTCTTGAAGTCTTCGACCACTTTCTTGTTCGAAGCCAGCACTTCCTTGGCCGCCTTTTCTATCTCTTTTTTGTCGGTTATCTGGGAAAGCTCTTTTTTTTCTATTATCTGGGAAGGATCCTTTCCCGTGCTGAACATTTCTTTCAAAACTTCCTTGGCGGACTTGCTGGATATGTTCCCCTTGTATATCAAGGTTATGAATTCTCCGAAGTTTTCCGGAGTTACAAGAAAGTCTTCTCCGACTGCGCAAGCCGCCTTGATCAGCCCCAAAAGGTCGGTCAGCATGTAGTTTGAGGCCATTTTAGCCAGCTTCAAAAACTCTTTGTCTTTGACTTCCTTCTTTTCGTCTATCTCCTTGACCCAGTTTCTCAGTTCGGAAACCGCCTTTTCATAGTATTCTCCAAGGTCCTTGCTGGAAACGAATGTTTCAACTTCCTTTTCGGTCAGGCCGTATTCTTCCAAGAATCTCTTCCTTCTCTGCTGGGGGAGCTCTCCTATCCCCTCGTGTATTTCCTGGATCTCTTTGGAAGAAGTGTTCAAGGGAGGAAGGTCGGGCTCGGGAAAATACCTGTAGTCGTGGGCTTCTTCTTTCGCCCTCTGGCTGACGGTTTTCTGGTCAGCCTCGTCCCATCCCCTGGTTTCCTGGGAAACCTTTTTTTTGCTTTCCAAAATCCCCTTTTGCCTTTCAATCTCGTAGTCTATCGCCCTTTCAACCGATCTGAAAGAATTCAGATTCTTCACTTCCACCTTGGTCCCAAGTTCGGCCGGATTTTCGGACAAGGAAACGTTGGCTTCAACCCTGAGCTGCCCCTTTTCCATGTCAGCTTCCGAAACTCCCAGATATTTTAAAATGAGCTGGAGCTCCTGGCTGAAAAGCTTGGCTTCCTTGGCAGTTTTAATGTCGGGCTCCGTGACCAGCTCCATTAAGGGGACGCCGGCCCGGTTGAAATCGACAAACGTGGATTTGTCCTTTTCTGAATGCAGCAGCCTGCCCGTGTCTTCTTCCAAATGGACTCTTCTCACCCTTATTCTCTTTCCTTCTATCTCGAGGAATCCGTTCTGGCACAGAGGCAGGTCGTACTGGGAGATTTGGTATCCCTTGGGAAGATCGGGATAAAAATAGTTTTTCCTGTCAAATTTGGATTTTTCAGGTATCCTGCACTTCAAAGCCAGCCCTGTTTTTATGACCTTCTTTACCGCTTCTTTGTTTATCACAGGAAGCGTTCCGGGATGCCCCATGCAAACAGGACAGACATTCACGTTAGGACTCCTTTCTTCGGGGTCATTCGGGCAGGAGCAAAACATTTTCGACCGGGTCTTGAGCTCGGCATGGATCTCAAGGCCGATCGTAGGTTGCAGGCTCATATCTTTTTTTACCTATTCTACAATAAATTTCAAATATTGTCTAAGAATAAAAAAACTCCGCGAATGCGCGGAGAAATTATTCAAAAAAACTTCTTTATTCTCCCTTTCCTTCTTTCGGCTCGGCCCCCGTCATTATCTCTACTCCTGCGCTGGTTCCGATAATGTCGGCTCCCGCTTCAACCATTTTTTCAACGTCTGCCATCGTTCTTATTCCTCCGGCGGCTTTTATAGGAAAGCCTTGTCCCACCGCTTTTCTCATTATTCTGACGTGCTCTGCTTTTTTATCCAGGTCCACTTTTGGGTCCATACCGGTGGAAGTCTTCACGCAATAGGCTCCCGCTTCCTTTACCAGCAAGGAAGCCTTCGCGATTTCCTCGTCCGTCAGATACCCTGTTTCAATAATGACCTTGCAAGGCAGTATTAAAGACAAGGCTTTCAAGTCTTCTGAAACCTTTTCATAATTCCCTTCCTTGAAGCTTCCTATGTCCATTACCGGGTCTATCTGGTCCGCTCCGTCTTCTTTGGCTTTTTTGGCCTGAAAAACCCTGGATTCGAATGAGCCTGCTCCGACAGGCCAGTCTATGACCACCACTATTTTGATATCCGTGTTTTCAATCTCTTTTTTTGCAACTTTCACCCATTTTGAATTGATGCAAACTCCTCCGAATCCGAATTTCTTCGCTTCATCGCAAAGCCGGCAAATATCCTCTTTGGCGGCATTCGCCCTTAAGTCGGTATGGTCCAAAATTTTAGCTATTCCTTCCATGCTTGTTTTATTATAAAGGCCCTTGAGAAAAGTCTCAAGGGCCGCTGCCTTTAGGTGGAGATCTTGGTTGAAGCAGTCATCTTCTCCAAATCAACCTCAAAGTCGCTGAAAATAACCGGGATCCTCTTCTGAAACTCTGCCAAAAGAGGGACGGCCAGCTCCCTTATCTGGGGATGGGCCCTTAGAGAGCACCTCAAGAAGAAGAAATGCCTCCATTCTCTCAGGTTCATCGTACAGACGAGCTCTGTCTTTAAGGAAGTAGCCAGGACGCCCCTTGCTATTTCAGGCAAGAACCCGAGGTTTATCTGCTCTAGGTATCTGAGAGCGGAGTCAACAACTCCTTTTTTCCAGGAATCGTATCCGGCGGTCCCCTTCTCATGCGTAAAAGGACAGATGAACTCGAATCCCCTGCTGCTGTAGTTGCAGTACCTGCTTGATTCCTGGGAATAGGAAGCCAAGCGGTGCCTCACCCATTCGTGGCTTATCCCCCGGTCGCAGATCGCCTTCACAGTGACAGATTCATGTTCAATGACGCTGAAGTGGCCGGTATCTACGAATCTTTGGACGAGCTTGGAGGCGGAATCCTTGGTTATCCTTCCTTCGCTCTTGTAGCAGACTCGGCCGCATTTTTCCAGCAGTTTGAGAATGCTTTTGCCTGGAGCCATTCTCATGATCACGACGGCGGGCGCCTCTATAGTGACCCTGCCTCCTTCAATATTGAAAGATTCGATGACTTCCGGCTTTGCCATCCTTGAAAAGATCTTGACCTTGGATTTTGAAAAGTCGTACATGGCTTTCACCTCCTCTTTATAAATCCATGTTTGATGCTACCACTTTTTTTATTTCTGAAAAGACTTCCTCAGCCGGCTTTTCCCCGTCTATCAAAAACACGTTTTCAAACAAGGAAGCCAGCCTTTCGTAATTTTTCCAGACAGAAGCCAAAGTTTTTTCTTCTTCAAAAAGCTCAAAGGAAGATCTGTTCTTTCTTATCCTCTCCAAACAGGTTTTCGGGGAAGCTTTTATGAGAAAAGTGATGTCGGGAAGCAAAAACGGCTCGTTTATCTTTAAAAGCCAGTCAAAGTCCGCCGTTTTAGAGGCTCCGTAGGCAATGGTGGAAAAAAAATAGCGGTCAGATACGACCGTGACTCCTTTTTTGAGCAAAGGGATTATTTCCTTTTCAAGATGAAAAGACCTGTCGGCGGCGAAAAGAAGCTGCAAACATTCGGGATTGCTTTGCCAAACGGAAGTGAGCTGGGCCCGGATCATCCCGCCGATGAGATTATTGGTGGGCTCTTTGGTCAGATGGGCAAAAACCCCTTCGGCAGATTCTTCTTTTTTGATTTCGTTAAGCCAGGTGCACAATTTGGAAGCTTCCGTGCTTGAGCCTGCTCCGTCCAGGCCTTCAAAAGCAATGAATTTACCGGGAAAAGTATTATTTTGCATTTGTTAATCTAAAAAAGTTACGGACGAAGAAGGCCTTTTTAAAATATCAACTTTTATTCCAGCTTCTTTGAAAAGATTCTTGAACTCCGTTTCCGGATATTTCCCGAAGCTCACATATCTTTTTATCTTGGCGTTGACCAGCATTTTCGCGCAAAGGATGCAGGGGGTATGAGTGCAATAAACAGTGGATCCTTCCAGGGAAACTCCGTGCAAAGAAGCCTGAATGATGACATTCTGTTCGGCATGTATGGCCCGGCATATTTCATGGCGGGTGCCGGAGGGTATTTTCAGCTCGTTCCTCAGGCAGCCGAGCTCAAGGCAGTCCTTTAGGCCGGCGGCCGCTCCATTGTATCCGGTGGCCAAAATATGCTTGTCTTTGACCGCAACAGCCCCGACATGATGGCGCAGGCAAGTTGACCTTTCGGCCACCACGGCGGCTATTTTCAAGAAGTATTCATCGGAGGAAATCCTTTTTTGAGGCATATGGAAGCGGCTTTTTTACCTAAAAGCTAAGGAACAATCTCAATGCCCATGTTTTTGGCCGTTCCTTCTATTATCTTCATTGCCGCTTCAATGTCCAAAGCGTTGAGGTCTGCCATTTTTTGGGAAGCTATTTCCTTCAGCTGGGCTCTGGTGATTTTGGCCACTTTCACTTTGTTGGGCTGGCCCGATCCCTTCTCTATATTAGCCGCTTTCTTCAGAAGCTCGGAAGCCGGCGGCTGCTTCAGGACGAAGCTGTAAGTCCTGTCTTCAAATACGGTTATCTCAACGGGTATCTTGAACCCTTTGTTGTCCTGGGTTTTTTCATTGAACTTCTGGCAGAACTCCGAGATATTGATCCCCTGGGGAGCCAGAGCCGGCCCGACAGGAGGAGCGGGAGTCGCCTGCCCGGCCTGTATTTGAAGCTTTACCACTGATTTTATTTTCTTTGCCATAATATTATATCTTCTTTATCTGCAGAGAGTCCAATTCCACGGGAGTGTCCCTGCCGAACATGTTAACCAAAACTTTTATCTTCCCCTTTTCAGGATCGATCTCCGAAACTTTGGCGTCAAATTCCTTGAAAGGGCCGTCAACGATTTTGACAATGTCTCCGACTCCAACTTCTATCTTGTACTGAGGAGCTTCCATCCCCATCCTCTTCTTTAAAACTTCTATTTCCTGGGAAGAAACAGGAACCGGGGTGGTCCCCGCTCCCACGAATCCGGTAACATTCGGAGTGTTCCTGACAACGTACCAGGAGTCGTTCGTCACCGTCATATGGACCAAAACATAGCCGGGATATATCTTCTCTTCCACGGTCTTTCTTTTTCCCCCTTTTATCTTTATCTTTTTTTCCTTGGGCACCATGACGTCCAATATCTTGTCTTCCATGCCAAGGGATTCCACCCTCTGCTTTAAGGCTTTGGCCACGGCGTCCTCATATCCTGAATAGGTATGGAGAACGTACCAATTAGCGTTTTTCTCCTTGTCTTCTTCCATGTTCTAAAGAATAAATGTGTTCAAAAGCTCGGTGAAAAAAAGGTCCAGAGCCCCCAAAAACATGGCCACTGCCGCACAGACTCCTATTATCAAAAGGGTGTTCTTGATCGTTTCCCCTTTAGTGGGCCAATTGACCTTTTTAAGCTCAATTTTCACTTCTTTCAAAAATGTCGGTATGTTTGTCAATAATTTCATGTTTTTAAAACGCCCCAGAGGGCTTACTTCCAACGATAACAGAACGACGGCTGAAAGTCAATAAGCCCTTTATTTATTCAGCATCTGCTGAAGCTTCAAAATCATCTGGGTCAAAGCGTCAAGCTTTTCTTTCATGCTCTGCAAATCTCCGGTCGAAACGGGCTTTTCTTTGCAAACGTCCAAAGTGGAAATCTGGCCGTATTCGGCTCCCGTATTCAAAGCGCAGTATCCCGTGCTGCAGTCTTCATCCGAATCGCAGTCCCCTTCACCGGCCGAGCAAGGGCAGGAAGGAGTGCAGTAATCCAAAGACCAAAGAGAAGTGGTATGGCAGGAAATATCTTCCAGCCTTTCGCAAACGTCATAAGTGGAAATCTGGCCGTACTTTTCTCCCACATTGAAAGAGCATTTTCCTAAAACACAGTCCGAGTCCGAGTCGCAATCCCCTTCCCCAGGATTGCAAGGGCAGGAAGGAGTGCAGTAATCCAAAGACCAAAGGGAAGACGTATGGCAGTTTTCTTTGATGCTGAAGCCTGAATCGTTTTCGTCAAAAACGGATTCCTGTTCCGCGCTGAAAACCCTCAAAGTCAAATTTTCAAGAGAAGATCCTTTCCCGAAATCGGAGGATATATCCCATAAATAGCTTCCCGAATCAGCCGGAATCCCATAAGCTATCAGCCCGAGGTCAGTGCTGCCTTTGTAAGCCTTGATGCCGACGCTCTTTACATTGGATGATTCCCAGCGGATTTCATAGGAATTCCCTTTTCTCAGTATTTCTCCTCCTTTAGGAAAAAGGAGATCAATGGTCCTGTCCAACCCGACGCTGAAGACAATCTTGGCGGAATAATAGTTTTCATTCCCCCATTCGTCCTCGCACCTGACGTAATAGGTATGAGATCCGTCGTCCAAAGGGCCGACGGAAGAATTATGGTCCTTTCCTCCGGTATTTTCAAAAGAATACCTCATTTGGCTGAATGATTTGTCCTGCGTGTCGTACTTGCAATCAGCCGATTCGTTGGTCTTGAAAGAAAGGGAAGGATTGTTCGTTTTCACATTCCCTGAAGGGCCGAGGCTGTAAATCAAGGGAGGAGTGATGTCTTCGCAAACGTCCGTTTCCCAATATTGTCCGTATTTGGCTCCGGCATCCTTGGAGCAGTATCCGGTAATGCATTCGTCGTTTGTGTCGCAGTCCCCTTCACCGGCCGAGCAAGGGCACCAGGAAGAGCAGTAATTCCATGACCAGGGGGCGGAAACGTGGCAGGAAGCAGCCTGAACCGCAAAGCAGGCTCCGAGAGCCAAAAGAGAAACGATGATTATTTTACCCGGGCCTTTCGATCGAATCGATATAGTATTTTTCATTGATTTTTTTCGTTTTTATAAGCTCTATTGCTTCCGATCCGTTGCTCGAGAGCATCTTCACTAAAAAAACGAAATTATTGCTTCCTTTGTCTTCTTCTTCCAGTATATCAAAATCGTCAAATCCGGACAAAGGATATCCCTGCTGGAAAGCCTGCTCGGTCAGAAAGGAAAAAGCTTTTTCCTCGTTTCCTTCAGTCCTGGCTTTCAAAAAGCTTCTCAGGGATTCTTTGGCCATCACCTGCTCCACCCTTTCCTCGAAAGAAACCGTTTCTTCAGAGAAAAAAGCCTTGTACTGCCAACTTATGACCTGGATTATGAGCGCCATTCCTAGAAAGGAAACAAGCACGACAGCTACGGGGGAGAATTTTTCGTTTTTGAAGATGTTCTTCATCTATATGTCCAGATTTTTCACCTTCTTGGCGTAAGCCTGGATGAATTTCTTCCTGGGCATGACTTCCCCTCCCATCAAAGTGTCGAAGATCTTGTCCGCTTCCCTGGCATTTTCCACTTTCACCTGCAAAAGCACCCTGTTTTGGGGATTCATGGTGGTTTCCCAAAGCTGGTCGGGGTTCATCTCTCCAAGACCCTTGTACCTCTGTATGGAAAGAGGAAACTTCTCTTTTTTGAAAGAATCGAGTATCTCGGATTTGTCGTCGTCGGTATAGGCGTATTCCACCCTTTTTCCCGCCTGAATCCTGTACAAAGGAGGCTGGGCGAGGTACAGGTATCCGGCCTCTATTACGGGCTTGTAATATCTGAAAAAAAGCGTCAAAAGCAGGGTCCTGATATGGGATCCGTCAACATCAGCGTCGGTCATGATTATTATCCTGTGGTACCTGAGCTTTTCTATGTCAAAATCCTCGGCAATGGCCGCTCCGAGGGCGATTATCAGAGCCTTAATCTCTTTTGAGGAAAGCATCTTGTCCAGCCTTGCCCTTTCCACGTTCAAAATCTTTCCCCTCAAAGGAAGTATGGCCTGGTATCTCCTGTCCCTGGCCTGCCTGGAAGATCCGCCGGCAGACTCTCCTTCAACTATATAGAGCTCTGAATCCTCAGCTTTTCTTGAAGTGCAATCGGCCAGTTTACCGGGCAAAGCCAGGCCTTCCATTATCCCTTTTCTCAAAACGGTCTGCTTGGCGGCTTTGGCTGCCTTTCTCGCTTTTTGGTTGAGGACGCAGTTCTCAACTATGGCCCTGGCGTCCTGGGGGTTCCTTTCCAAGAAATCGTTCAGGCCGTCTGAAACAACCGTTTCAACCGCGATCCTGGCTTCTGTGTTTCCCAGTTTGGCTTTCGTCTGACCTTCGAACTGGGGCTCCCTTATTTTCACTGAAACCGCTCCGTTGAATCCCTCCCTGACGTCGTCTCCTATGAGATTCTCGTCCGTTTCTTTCAAAAGATTGTTTTTCCTGGAATAGTCGTTAAGGGTCCTGGTCAGAGCTGTTCTAAATCCGGTCAGATGGGTTCCCCCTTCCACGGTGTTGATATTGTTGGCAAAGCTTTCCTCCTGGAATTCTGTTTCCTGGCTGTAAAGGAAGGCGGCTTCAACCACTATCCCATTGCTCTCCCCTGTGACGTAAAAAACGTTCTGCTGCCTGGGGGTGATGCCGTGGACCAGATATCTGACGTAAGACTTGAGCCCGCCCTCAAAGCAGAAAGAATAGGTCTTTTCCGTTCCGTTCCTCCTGTCTTCCAGATTGATCCTGATCCCTTTGGTCAAATAGGCCTGCTGGCGCAAATGATTCAAAATTTTCTTGAAATCGTATTTTATTTCAGGAAAGATTTCAGAATCAGCCTCAAAAGTTATGGAAGTCCCAGTTTCTTTGCAGGTTCCGGTTTTTTTCACCTTGAATTTGGGCTTTCCTTTGGAATATTCCTGCTCATATCTGAACCCGTCCCTGCAGACTTCCGCTTTCAAGTATTTGGAAAGGGCGCAGACTACCGAAACCCCTACTCCGTGAAGACCTCCTGAAACCTGGTAGGCTTTGCTCCCGAACTTGGCTCCCGCATGCAAGGTGGTAAGAACCGTTTCAAGGGCTGATTTTTTCGTTTGAGGATGCTTTTCAACAGGTATCCCTCTGCCGTCGTCAGTCACCTTCACCGTGTTTCCGGGCAGCAGCAATACCTCAAGCTTTGTCCCGTATCCTCCCATGAACTCGTCTATGCAGTTATCCACGCATTCGTAGATGAGATGGTGGAGGCCGTCAAGGCCCGTTGTTCCTATATACATTCCCGGCCTTTTGCGCACAGGCTCCAGCCCTTCTAAAAC
>Ga0265297_10012545_pt1 | contig 10146 bp, 15 predicted proteins | sample Munlanlwell13791_FD_192502 | JGI IMG/M metagenome (GOLD analysis project Ga0265297, IMG submission 192502) | Leachate microbial communities from a municipal landfill in Southern Ontario, Canada - Leachate well 137-91 | ecosystem: Engineered > Solid waste > Landfill > Unclassified | place...
CTCCTAGTATACTCTAAGGTAGCCGTGGTGGGAGTCGAACCCACAATCCCTTACAGGCGAGGCATTTTAAATGCCTTGAGTATGCCATTCCTCCACACGGCCATTATGCTATGATGAAAAATTGAGCGGTGGCGTTTTCCCCAACCACCACCGCCCCCAAACCCGAAAATGGGTATGGATAAAGAGGGGGGCTATATCTCAGGCTCGTTCGTTTCGCCACCCGGCACTATTTCACATCCCGACGATACCAACGCGGGACTCAATGCTATTCAGCCGGAGGAATGTCGCTGGTGTCGGTGAACCAATCGGCGAATTGTTCCTTGGCTCCTTGCGTCTTGCTTCCCTCCAAGTCGAACTCGGCACTCACGAAATTGCCGACCTCGGCTTGCAGCAGTCGACCGTCTTTCTCTGCGCAATGGTGCGTGGCGACCTCGGTCGCGAAGTTGAGCAGGTCGTACATCGAGCAGTGGGCCGGGAGTTGGGCCATCTTCTTGCGGCTGAGCGCGTCCAAGTGCGTCAAGCCGTAGATGGAGCACAGGTCGCCGGTCATGCCAGCGTACGCCCGCATGATGCGAACTGCCGATTCCGACTTCTCGGAACTATCGGGGGTGCCGCCGATGCCGATCACAGCTTCACGGCGAACTGCGAACCGCTCGACGAGCTTCGCACCTTCGGTCGACTTCTGCAGGAACATCCCCTTCTGAGCCATCGCAGAGAGAACCTTGTAGACGCGGTTGCATTCGGCGATCGATGCCCAAGACTGGGTGGCGGATTCGAATCGCTGCCGCAGGGCCGAATAGCCTTCCTCATTGGAAAACGAATCGAGTGCTCGCTCCAACGAGAAGATGACATTGGCGTTCTGGTTGTCGCCGCGACCCATCGAGATTTCGCTGCGGAATGCTCGGCTGTAGCCGATCATGCCGTTGCTGCAGACCTGCCGCAAGAGCGACAAGTAAATCAACGGGGAGCCGAAGCCATCAATGGGAGTCTCAAGCACGTACTGGTGGGCGAATCCGTCCCCAGCAATCTTAAAGTTCTCCATGTGGTTCGGCGTGTGCGTCGAACGCATGACGCCGTTGTTATAGTCGATGGTGAGTGCGTTGTGACGTCCCAACGTCTCGGCGATGCTCTCGTAGGAGATAACCGGCTTCGAGGGGAGCGTGACCGCCAGGATGTTGCCGGGGGCCGAGCCCTTGTCCTCGAATGTGTAGCGAATCCGAGCCTTGTCGTCGCCGCCAAGAACGTCCGTCAGCCGCTGCAGCACTTCTTTGTGGCTGAACAGCTTGAAGACCTTCGTGGAGAGGCCGTGGGTGGAGTAGGTACTGCACAGGCTCGTCCAGAAACGACCGGTCGGAAGGAATTTCCGGTCCTCGATGCTGAGAGCCTTGACGATACCCTTCTCGCCGACCTCCTCGATCTTGATGGAGCGAAGCGGGGCGGTGGAGTAACCAATCTTCGGAGCAGATGCGGTCATGTGTGTCCTCTTGAGAAAACGGGTAAACGGAATCAAATCCACCCCATTATAGCACAGCGGGCGGTGGTTGTTAATTGGAAATCCAGTGGATTTCAGTCCATACCCATGTCAAATACGTCTGGACGTCAAGAGAACATCTATGGGGTTCTCTTCCCAGAACTCGATAGATGCCGGAATGCCGTGGTGTCGGTACAGGTCCGCAAAGTCGTCTGGTGTTCCGTCATAGGACGACCATTGAGCAGACCCCCACTTTATCGTGACACCCACGTTCCTGGTGGCTGTCATCCGCTGCAGTAACTCCATCGCCGCGTTAATAGTTGGTGTTTCTGGCATGGCTGCTCCTAGTGGATGATGGCACCACCACCGAAGTTACCTACCCATCCATTGGGGGTTCTATCAAGTCCGCTGTCGTCTCGGCGAGCTAGCCCCGATTCGGTCGAATGGTCGAATTGCTGGTCGTCGCGGTGGTGTCGTCGCGTCTTCTTTTCCATCTTCTTCTGGATGTAGGTCGGCATCGAGGTCTTCGTATGGGCCAGGGTGATGCAAACCCGCATCGACACCTTCTCGATTGCCTCGGATTGGGCGTAGCTTCGCCATTCGTTTTCTTCCGGCACCCATACAGACGCGTGAGCAGGTGCAGCAGTTCTCTGAATCGGCCAGTGTGTCATCTTGCTCTGCACAATCTGCTTGAACTGGATTCCGGCATGCTTGCGGAAGACACGCCCGCACATCTGGATGGTCGGACCACGCTGCGAATCACGTACAAAAACTGTCTGCAGCGATGGCGAATCGAATCCCTCGGTGAGAATCTGCATGTTCACGAGGCATTTCACTTCGCCGGAGTCGAATTGAGCAAGCTGCGTGTCGCGGTCGGTGCTGGCCGTGACCAATTCGGTGCGAACACCAGCAGCATTCAGCCGGGCGGCACATTCGGCAGCGTGTTCGTAGGTGAACCAGTAGAAAACCGACTTGCCCCAGCGCTCCGGTTCACGAAGATAGCACGAGACGACTTCATCGACGTCCCATTTGGGAATCGTGTATTGGTGGTACTGCGACAGGTAGCCAAGCTGAATGAGTTGGTGGATACCAATGTCGCGAATCACCTTGTCGTAGCTGAGCCGCATTCGGTCGGTGCGAAAAGGTGTCGCAGTCATTCCGAGAATGAACTGTGGACGAATCACGTTGTAGATGTTCGTCATGCTTCCGGCTGGGTCGTGCTGGCTCTCATCGAGCACAATCAGCCGAATAGGTCGCCCGAATTGGTCGTGTGTCGGCGGGTTGCGGTTGAACATCGAGAACGGGACGATTTGTGCCCCGACGCCAAGCTTCTCATTCTCAACGATAATCTGCTTGAGGAGATTTCGACGCATCGCGACCCAAGCAGCACCGATGTTATACTGCTCCTGGATGCGCTTCACGACGCTCAACCCCATGAAGGACTTACCCGATCCGGTCGGCGAATTGAGCAGGACGGACTTGAATCCGTTGTTGAAGAGGTGGACGGTCTTATCTGTAAGACGAACCTGATAATCTCGAACTTCCGCTACCATGATTGTCCTGTGTGTCAGCGAGAAATGGGTGGTGGTTTCTTACCGGGTTATAGCACGAATGCATTCCCGGCTTAACCTCCCAGCGCTGCAAAGATAGCAAGACCACATAGCTATGCTATCTATGGTAAAATACACCACTATTTAGGGTGATTCTATGAAGTGCTTCGACAAGCTCCTCCAGGACTTTGTGAGCGCGGCACGATCCGGACAGGTTTTAGAACCCACTACAGAAACGCAGCGTATGGTAATGGATGTTCTAGCCAAAAAGGCTGCCGACCAGGGGATCGAGTTGAACGGGTTTGTTATAAGGGAACTGCAGCCGACAAACGGCCACAGTCGCCAACCCGTCTTTACTTGACCTTGCTCGTCTCCAGTACACGGACGCTCTTACCGGCGTACATGTCGCGGGCTAGCCTTGCGGCGCTGGCGGCATCATAAGCGCTGATGCGTTGTTGAGTATTCTTGCCTTCAACGATCATCTTCACGACGAACTCGGTCATCTCTAGACTCCTGATTAGTGTTTACGGCTCTTCGTCTTGTTGCACTCACAGGGTTCTTGTGTTCCCGGCTCGAGCAACCCGTTTCTCTCCAAGAACTTGTAGATAACATTCTCGAAGGCATAGAACGAGCCATCACCATAAACGTGGTCTCGCAATTTGCATGCCAAGTCCTTGATTTGTGCTTCGTTCATGTTTAGTTATAGCATCAGGAGTTTGGATGATTAATCAAGTTCTAGGCTATCGACGTACCAATTACCTAGCCAACTGCCGGTCTCCTCAGCATAGAGATTGGCAGCTTGCCGTCTTGCAGAGTACCAGCTATCAGCAATAATTACTGGGTACTCTTTTAGAGTCTTCTTAGTGGTTCTGTCGACAATGAGACACAGGAATCTCATGTGAGACCGGCAACCACCATGTCATAGACTTCATCCCGCATCGCTTCCCACTTCGGATCGCCGGGTTCGAACACGGCATCTTCAATCTGCGTGATGATCCAATCGGAGGCATCGAGCGACTGCCGATTGTTGTAGCCGGGGAATAACTCGCAAGCCTGTTCGAACAGACCAGAGGGCACAACAACTTCTTGATAGAATTCCTCTGGGTCGGTGATTTCCTGAGCGGCAACCAGGCGACGTGCGGCGTGGCTCCAATGTCTCGGATCTTCGTCATGTGTGTGCATTGTGTTCTCCTATGTGTTTATAGCACCACGATAGGGTTTGATAAATAAAGACCCCGGCGAGCGTAGCTGAGGATTTGCTACGTCGCCGGGGTCAGGAGAAACCACACACTTCTAGACCTTGATGGATCGGACACAGGCCGAACCGATAGCTTCGAAGAATTGGGCGATGTTGGCTGCATCACCACCGCACAATTCGGCAGCACGATCGATGGTGTTCGGCTGCAGGTACGTCTTCTCGGTGCTGAGCAGCAAGGATTCCTTCTGCTCTTGGCTGAGGCGCGGGTCGGCCATCAACGCTTTGCTGACGACTTCGGCCACGACGTCGAAGACCGTCTTGCTCTGCTCGTTCGCGGCTTGCTCGTCCATCGTCACGAAGTTGAAGGAGACGATGGTGCGTTTCTGGATGACTTTCGCCGCTTTGTCGGGACCCAACACGCTTTCCAGCAAGGCAACTTGCTCCGCCGCAAGAGGATTCTGCTGGGACTTGTCGGCCATGATGTAGGTGACCGATTCGCCGTTGTGGTTGACGACACTGACTGGGGTCGGCGGGAGGATTCCCATCTTGGCCGTCATCTTGACGACTTCGCTCTGTGCGTAGCCCATCAAGCGACCCTTGGCGAGAGCACCCTTATTCTTCGCGGCCTTCTCCTCGGCACCGGCTTCGATGGCTTCGGTGACGGCGTTATTGAGGATGGCCGATTCGCCGATGAGCTTGCCTTCGGTATCCAGGCTCTTCGGCAGGGTGATGGTAGTACCCTTCGCCTTCTTCGGAGCTTCGGCAGCCTTCTGCACTGCCTTCGCGAAGAGATTCGGGACTGCCGATGCGACCGGCTCTTTTCCAGCGGCCTTGGCAGAGCGGGTAGCGACACAATCAACAGGCTTCTTGGCCTTTGCCATTTCAAACTCTCCTCGCCTTTAAAGGTAGGCGTAACCGTCTCGCCATTGAAGGCTGGCGTTGCCTGTTCGCCATTGAAGGCTGGCGTTGCCTTATTTTGTTATAGCACGAGCATGGCTGGTGCTTAATTCAGGTCGTATGCGATCTGGCGTGTTCCTTCTCGCACTTATTGCATCGTGGAGCGGACGCCGTATAAATGCCGCAAAACTCGCAGGAGTAATTGATGTCTCCAGGGTGCTTCTTGACCCATTCGCAGACGCAATCGAAACCCATCTGTGGGTTGCCGCATGTGCAATCAGTTTCGGCTTTCGAATTCATTGATCAACCTCGTGATTTCTTGGCCGCTGATTTGACCATCAAATAAGACGGTGTAGTATGTTTGGTTGTCGTCACCAGACATCCAGAATTTGTACTTGATACCCATCGCAATAGCGAGTTGCTTGACTACCCGATGGACGTCGAAATTGCGAACAGCAACAACGCACGGTAGCGTAAGTTCAACAGATTTGAACAGGTCCTCGAAGCCAGCAACCAGTGAATGCCGTTCAAGTCTCGAAACCGGCTTTTTCGTAATTATTGCCATTATTGCTCTTCGCCACAGGATTGCTTGTCGGTGCGTCTTCGGCACCTTTTAGCGATTTTGTTGTCCTTCGAATCTGTGACCTTACTGTGTCTGGATGAATACGTGCCAGACCAGCGATGCGTCCTTGGCCAATCGTGACCAGGGCAGCACCCAGTATCATCTGAACCATTGCCACGGAATGCGTAAGGCTTCATAGTTTCTCCAAAAGAGCGTCCAGGCTGAATCGAACAGCCATTTCCTTTTGCAGGTGTCCTGTGTAGGACCTGACGAATCATTTCCCCACGAGGCTCGTACGCGCCTCCCATTGGACGATGGACGCACGCAAAATAGTAGTACTGTCTGGCTTTGCAGTTTGTAAGGTGCTCTTTTCGTTGGGACTAATCAGAGATTTAACCGTGATGGCCCTTGGCGATTCCTCACCGCCCTACTAGTATCGCTTTTTGATTTGCTCCGTGTTGTCGCTTCGGATTGAACCGTCGTAATTCGTTCGCAAGTAGAAACTGTCCGTGATGAGCACGAGGACCTTATCCATCGAATGCTCGATCCCTTCGAGCATCTTGGCATAGTCCTTTGTGCCATTCCTTTTGAAATGCTCCTCTGCGGCTTGCTTGTCCATAGCACGCCGGACGTTGACACGACAGCGAGACGCATCGTAGCGATAAACGTCGATTGCATGTAAGTCAACCGGCTTCCCGAGTCTGGCGAAGACCTGCTCCTCTGTCAGCTTCGTTGGCAGTTTGACCGGCTTCTCTTCCGGCGTATCCTTGGACGACCTTCGCGGCTTCGTTGCTGTCATATCAGCTCCTGTGGTTGGTGACGCTAGGTTATAGCATCGCAAGCATAGGTGATTAATTCTCAGTCAGCCATCAAATACATCAGCAGGAATTAATTCCTTGTGGCTCTCGTGCTATAACATAGCAAGGAGAAACCACAATGCCACAGCTTGATGAAAACAAACGAGTCGAGATTGTCGTCCCACTTTGTCCGTGGTGCGAAGAGCCTTTATGTGGCCGTATTGACGGCGGTCTTCACGAATCCTGTGCAGCCGAATTAGCGGAGGCTTTTGACAATGGCACATTTTAGCGATTGTTGCGGAGAAGACGCCTATATCTGTCAACGCTGCGGGCGGTCGAAGTGCAGCAAATGTCGCCCACCCGTCTGGGTGGATGGTAAAGGCAACATCTGCCCTGAATGCCAAAGGGCAATAGCAGAGGGACGGGATACCAAAAGTATCTGAATACGGATACTATTAACGTCTCGACGTTCTCGTGCTATAATGTGGTAGAGGAGAAACACATGGATTCAAAACTTTCGCAACTTCGCTCGGCGATCGATCGGGCGGCACAGCTTTACTACACGCCCGGCTGCACGTCGCCCGTCACTGACGATGAATTCGAAGCGATGATGGGCGAACTTCGAGCCGTTGCTCCGGATGACCCTCGTCTGACACGCGTTGGTACTCCGTTCTCACCAGAGGACATGAGGGAGAAGCGACCACACTCAATTCCGATGGGTTCTCTCGACAACACCGATAACGGAATCAGCGGGTTTGCGTCGTGGTATGACAAGACCTGTGCTCTACTCGGCGTCGAGAGCTTCACGGTCAATGCCTCCTTGAAGATGGACGGCAACAGCGTAGCATTGAGCTATGTCAACGGCGAATTTGTGGAAGCAATCAGCCGTGGTAATGGCGAAGTTGGTGAATCGCTCACGGCAAACGCGGTGAAGTGGATGGGTGTACCGACTTGCTTACCGGTCGCATTCACCGGCACGATTCGCGGAGAGGCGATTCTCTACAAAGAGGAGTTCAATCTACTCAAGTACAGCGATTCGACACTCACCAACCCCCGCAACGTCGGCAGTGGTATTCTTGGTCGGACCGATGGCACGCAAAACGAACTGATTCGCTTCATCGCTTTCAACATCGTCGATCCGAAGACAGCTTTTTCTTCACTGACCACGAAGTTCAAGGTCCTCAGCAAGCTCGGTTTCAGCCCGGTGGGACACATCACCATCAGCGGCACTCGCGACGAAGTGGTCAAGATGTTTGAGGACAATTTCGCCGAGACGGAAGCACAACGCCCAACGTTGCCATTCGACATTGATGGCATCGTTGTGATGGTTGATGACATTCCGGCACAGAAATCAATCACGAAGGACCGCAAAGACGAGTTGCGTCCCAAGTATGGTCGTGCTGTGAAGTTCCCAACGGCGAAAGCACAAACAAAGGTCGTCGGCGTCACGATTACGATGGGTCATACCGGCTCCATCATCCCAACGGCGATTCTTGATCCTGTTTATGTCGGAGGCGTCACCGTCACAAACGTCTTGTTGAATAACTGGAACGCTGACAGTGAAGCACCATCAGCCGCTCACGTCGCCATCGGCGACACGGTTGAGATCGCTCGCCAAGGCGATGTCATCCCAAAAATCGTCCGCGTCATCGACCGTCCAACCGACCGGCAGCCAATCGAGGAACCCAAGGTATGTCCAACTTGTGGCTCGCCAACGACGCGTACGCTCCGTGGTAAAGAAGGCGTCGTTACATACTGCACGAACGCGGACTGCGGCGGTGCGTCGGTCCGCAAAATCAAGCACTACATCGGTGACTCCGACAAGGGTGCTGGCATTATGGGCGTTGGTGACAGCGTTCTTGAGGCACTCACCAGCAGCGGCCTTGTTTCGACTCCCGGCGACCTTTACCGGCTCAAAGCAGAACAATTGGTCAACCTGCAGATCGGCACGAGCAAGAGCGGTACGCCAATCAGGCTCGGCAACACCAGGACCAACAGCCTGCTCGCCGAAATCGAGAAGTCCAAGCAGCTTTCGCTGACCAAGTTCCTCGGTGCTCTCGGCATCTCGTTGCTTGGACGTCGCAAAGTCGAAATCATCGCCAAGGAACAGGGGCTGACGACACTTGAGGACTGGTTGAATGACGAGAAACTCGCCACCATTCCCGGCAACGTGACACGCAAGACTATCATTGAAGGACTACAGAAAGTAAGGCCGGTCATCGACGACCTTCTTGCCGTTGGTGTCGTTGTTTCTCCTGTCGTCATCGTCGATGTCCTCGAAACGCAAACCGCCACAACGGCAGACGACGGAATCGACGCACCAAAGCAGATTGCTGGCTCAACGTTCTGCTTCACCGGCACACGCGACTATCTTGATGAAGTCGTTGCGAAGGGCGGTATCATCAAGAGCGGCGTCAGCAAAGGGCTGGACTACCTCGTCCAAAAGGATGCTACATCGTCGTCGAACAAAACGCAGAAGGCCGAATCGCTCGGCACGAAAATCATCAGCATCGACTGTCTGCGTGAAGTGCTCGATGGCATCAGAGAACTGCCCTGATTAATACTGACCCGTCCTCGTGCTATAATGAGGCAGGAGGACACACAGATGTCGAAATCTTATGGGGTTTGTCAGTGTTGCAATCGTGAAGTCCGTCCCGAATTGCACTGCTACTACAGCGGCGACGGTTGTTTATCACTTAGCTGGGTGATTCGCAAGGGCGACCAGATGTTCTCGGCTGGTCGCAAGGTCACAAAGGCCGACTGCCAGCGTTACTTGCGTCGAAAAGACAATCGTAGGATGGTCGACCGCAATTGGTTGCCGGTCCTCATCGAAGGACAATGGAAACTTGCCCGTTACATCAAGCGGACCGGTCCGAACCGACTCAACATCAACGGCCATGTCTTCTACTACAACGACGTGAAGATGCGCGACGGTCGCATTTTCGATTGTGACCTCGAAGTCACGTTCAAGATGCGTGTTGGCGGCAAGCTCGTCACGCACGAGATGAAGAACATCAGCATTCGCGGCGAAATTCGCTTCTTCCTAGAAAACGAGAAGGTTTTGAAGCCGCAATTCAAGGACTTCAAGCCAGTCAAGGGAGAGTTATGACGGAAGTCGAAGAAGGTAAGGTCTACAATCACAGGTCGGAGAAGATCAATTTCTCTTTCAACTCCAAGACGGAGTTTACCCATCGCGGCCAGTTTGTGAAGATTGCAGCATTCAGCGACGTTGATGAAACGGCTCGTATTATGACAAGGCTTGGCGAGTACTCAACAGTGCCGCTGGATGAACTGGAGCCGAAGCCGACCATTTTCTACGACGACATTCCCGAATCGCAGTCTCACACACCGATCGAGGACGACGGCAAGCCTGAAATCGGTAAGATGTTATCGGATGGTAGGGTTGTACGCGTCAAGCCGGTGAACATCAGCACGATTGTCGGATACGGCCCTTGCGAGACGATAACCGACAAGATACGATTTCTTGAGCACCCGGTACGTCGGTTCGTTTTTTGGTGTGCCGAAATAGATTAACCCGTCGCTCTTGTCGTGCTATAACAGAGCAAGGAGAAATCATAATGGAAGTACTTTCCGAATCTACCTCGATGTTTGTTGAACTTCGGGACGTCAACGCAGAACAGTCCAAGACCTCTGTTATTGTCAAGAGTGAG
>Ga0265297_10012546_pt1 | contig 10145 bp, 11 predicted proteins | sample Munlanlwell13791_FD_192502 | JGI IMG/M metagenome (GOLD analysis project Ga0265297, IMG submission 192502) | Leachate microbial communities from a municipal landfill in Southern Ontario, Canada - Leachate well 137-91 | ecosystem: Engineered > Solid waste > Landfill > Unclassified | place...
CACATGCTCTCCGACTCGATCACGCAAGGCCCGGCGATCAAAACCAAAGGGTTCTTATCGCCGATATTTATATTTTTTACTTTGATCTGGCGCATTACGATTTATGCCTTTCTAAATAATGCCTTACTTTTTCCAGGTCCTCGATAGTATCTACGCCTACGGTATCAAATCTTGTCTCCACGACTTTGATACGGAATCCTTCTTCCAAAACCCTTAATTGCTCTAAAGACTCTATCTTTTCTAAATTGGAGACAGGCAGATTTTTATAAGTAAAAAGGAAATCCTTGGTATATCCATATAGGCCGATATGCTTATAATAAACCGGCGACTTCACTTCAGAATTAGTGCTTAAGAACGGGATAGCTGCCCTGGAAAAATATAGCGCAAAATTATTCTTATCTATCACAACTTTGACTACGTTGGGATCGGTTACTGCCTGATGATCCTCTATTCTGCGTATGATGGTGGCGATGGAAATATCGCTGTCATCTAAAAGGGCCTGGGCTACGCTATCGATCATCGTAGGATGGATCAACGGTTCATCGCCCTGGATATTGATGACTATCTTGACCTCCAGAGGATTTACTACTTCGCTTATCCTGTCTGTGCCGCAGGCATGCGACTTGGAAGTCATCGCTACCTTCGCGCCGAATTTACGGGCAACATCAGCTACCCGCTCGTCGTCGCAGGCGATAATAAGATCATCTAAAAGGCGCGCCTGTTTCGCGCGCTCCCAAACATACTCTATCATCGGCTTGCCCAGGATATCCGCCAGGACTTTACCTTCGAATCTTGAAGAAGAATACCTTGCCGGGATAACGCCAATCACGTCCATTTTTAAACCAGCCTTTCAGAAAGCTCTTTTCTTGTAGTGACCGCCGTTCCTACCTTGCCCACTACGATCCCCGCGGCATAATTTGCCAGATGCGCTGCCTGCAATAAAGTCCCGCCGCAACAGAGCCCGAGGGTAAAAGTAGAAATTACGGTATCGCCGGCGCCGGAGACATCAAAGACTGCCTGAGCCACTGTAGGTATATGCGTAACACGGCCGTTCTTTTCGAAAAGCTGCATCCCGTGCTCGCCTAAAGTAACTAGGACAGATTCCAGCTTCAGGTATTTCAGGATCTGCTGCGCTGCCGAATCTATATCTTTATCCGTAAACAACCTGTCATTATTGACCTTAAAACGGTTAGTCGTATCTTTTATTTTCAGGTTCCTGATCGCATTTTCCAATTCTTTACGGTTAGGGGTCATAGAAGTCACGCCGCGGTAATATTGAAAATGCTCTTCTTTCGGATCGACGGTAATGATCTTTTTATTGCGCTCCGTAAGCCCGACAAGCTCCTCCAATAACTCGGCATTGACAACGCCCTTGCCATAATCCTCGATGATAATAGCATCGAAGTCATCAAGGTTTTTTTCTATAAATCTAAGGATGCCTTTATTTAATTCTTGCGGCAGGGAATGCGTGTGCTCCCAATCCACCCTGACTATCTGCTGGTGTCCGGCGAGGATCCGCGTCTTGACCGTAGTGTGCCTCTTGGGCTCGACAAAGACGCCCTTCACATCTATTTTCCTCTTTTTCAATTCGGATAATAAAATATCCGCGTTCTTATCCTGGCCTATCACTCCCACTATGGATACTTTACCGTCGAGTGAACGGATATTATTAGCCACATTAGCCGCACCGCCCGGAATAAACTCGCGCTTGCCTGCCCAGACTACCGGTACCGGCGCTTCCGGAGATATCCTGTCCGCGTTGCCCCAGATGTATTCATCCAATATCAGATCGCCGATGATCAGGATATTGGCCTGGTTGAATTTTTTGATTATATTTTTAAGCTCTTTCATATTTTTTCGATTATTGCCTGCGCTAAAAATGGCAGCATTAATTCATGGTGTCCGATAATATAATAACCCTTGCCACCTGAAGCAACCGGCCTGCTTACTACATTCTGCGCCGGCCTGTAATGATAGACCATATCGAAATTAGCCGTTGTAAAATCTTTTACCTGGCTGCCTAAATTCCGGGCTAAATTTAACGCCTTTAAGAAAACCTCCGGCAGCATTACTGCGGAGCCAAAATTTAAAGTCACGCCCCCTTTATTTAGCCGGCAGACATTTTCCACCAGAGTATAAAAATCCCTTAAGCTGCCTTCTGCGGTAAGGCCGGCATCGAATGAAGGATGTTGATGGATGATATCCGTGCCGACAGCCACAAATACGCAGACCGGGACCTTATATTTATAGGCATTATAGAGCAGGCTTAAATCTTTATAGCGCAGTTTTTCTTCGTTTATCCGGCGGGCTACACTGTTACCTAAACCCAGCCCCTCGCTGACGCCATCTTTTGCCGCATTATTGATAAAATCAGCAGTCTCCCTGCACATCCCGAATTTACCGTCTTTTAAATTCTCGCCCACATCTTCGGAAGTCTTAGCCTGCAAAGCAATCTCAAAATCATGGATAATACCTGCGCCATTCAAGCATAAACAGGTAATTATCTTCTTTTTCATCAACTCGATCAATACCGGATTCAAACCGCATTTTATCACATGGGCCCCGGCCATAAAGATGACTGCCTTTTTATTCTTATGGGCCCTGGTTATCGCCTCCGTTACGGCGCGTAAATCCCTTGCCTTTAAAATATCAGGCAGGGAGCCGTAAAATTGCGCAAAACTTCTCCCGCGAGCAGGGGGCTTGGCAAAATCAGCCTTTTTTACCTTACTCTGCCTTGAATTTAACCTATATGTCCTTACCTCATTTATATTGATCATTTGAACTGGTTAGTTTAACATAAAATTCCGCACAAATCAACTATATTTAAGCTCTACTGCTGCCAGTTAGAGACGTCATCCGAGCTCTCTACTCCATCGCGCCCTAAAGAGTAAAGGTCGTAATCCGTGCGGTGCGTTCCGGGGCTCTTATATTGATAAGCCTTTCCCCAGGGGTCTAACGCAGCCCTTTCCATGTATGGCCCCTTCCAGTTTCTTGCCGAAGGCGGAGCCGTCAACAGGGCATTCAGGCCTTCGTCAGTAGCAGGGAATGCGCCATTATCCAACTCGTAGAGCTTAAGCGCAGTAGCAATATTGGAATCTACGTCTGTCTTGGCAACTGCCTTTCTTGCTTCATCAGACCTGCCTGCCATACGCGGCACCACCATTGCTGCTAATACACCGATGATAATGACTACCAGCATCAATTCGATTAAAGTAAAACCCTTTTTCATATGCCTTCCTCCTATTCGCTCCATTGTTTTATTTTATTTGCGTCCATCACGATACTATATTTCATTACCGGCTTACCTACTGTCGATGTCTTTACCTCCAGGGAAAAATTTACCGAGTCCGTGCACAATAGGCTCATTACCTGCAAGAGCGCTACCTCCTGGCTGCCGGAAAGCATCGTATATGCGCGCAATTTATTTAATATACCGCCGGGGTCTTCGAATACCCCGTCGTCTCCAGTCGCCTCATCTTCATCAGGGCCATTCCGGAAACCAACGATGATATCAACCAACCCCTGATCGCACCCTAACACTTTCAAGGCTTCCGGCCCGACAGTATTTATATTTATTTTGCCGCTTGAGTGGACAGTGACTATATCCTGAAAACCATTGAACATCTCCTCGGTGACCCCTTCCACAAGGAGGACCTCTTCTTTCCTGACAAACGGCTTTAAATCGGAAGTAAAGATCTTTTCTGCCACATCCAGATCGACACCGGGCAGCCTGGCCAATAGGGCAATAGAGCTGGTGTTCAGATTGATCTTACTTTCTTCGTCTACTAAAGTATAAACAAATTTCAGCCCCCCGAATTCTTTGGCCTGCTCCTGCCTTAATTCCGCCAGGGTATCATAACTAGTAGTATCCATTTTGTTGTTGGCGCGGGCATAAATAAAAGCTGCCCGGGCAAGCCGGGAGGAAACGATCCTGTCTTCTATGGCCTTATTCAACCTTAACTGCGCTGAGACTATATTAAATATTGCAACGCTCAAGATGGAAAAAAAGGTCAAAACCCAGACTGAAAAAACCAGTATACTGCCCCTATAATGAAAAGGGCATGAATACCGTTTTGGAAAATTCTTCATCTTTAATGGTCAGGCGTAATCTGACGGCAGTAAAAATACCTTCCGCTTTTTCCCAGGCATTTTTCCAGGTATATGCCGCCTTTAGCGTATCGAAATAATAATATTCGAATGACAAGCTATCGATCTCAAATAGTTCTTTTTGCGTCGCAGCCGCCGCGTCTTTTTCAACAAGGATAACCTTAAGATCGGTCTCTTCGCGGATAAATTTTTTTAAGGAGGTATCGAATTTATAAGTCACTTTCAGGATATGATTGCCGGATAACGTAGGGAAACTTAACTCGGCACTCTTGCCTTCAAAATCGATCAACTTAAAATTGATGCTCTGCCTTAAAGAACGGGCAAAACTTTCCAGGACAAACAGGACATTACCCCTGGAAAAATCCGTATTTTTGGCGCGGTCCCAGACCTTCAAGCCCGCGGCTAAACTTCCGGCGATGCCTAAGGCAACAAAGGAAAATATGGTCGCTACTATTAAAAGCTCGACGAGGGTGAAACTAAGATTATTTCGCCGTCTTCTTCTGAAAATAGGTGGCAAGCGTTGCATCTTTATTGATCTGCCCTTCTTTCCACGCGAGAGTTACCTTTGCTTCGGTTATTATAACTTTATCCGTAATAGGCTCCTTCTCGTCTTTTATCATCTCAAATTCAGTTACCTCTAATCTATATTGCGCAGGCCGGTTCCTTAAAGTAACTTGTTCCTCGTCGGCCCCAAGCTCCAGTTCCGGGTCTTTTATCATTTCTTCTTCTATGCCGTCCATCTTGGCTTCTAAAACCCTGGCTGCTTCAATCCGGTTAGCGCTGACATCCAGGGCGTAACTCATCGAGATAAAAGAGCGCAACACCCCCACTATGCCCAGGGCCAAAATAGCTATGCTTACCATCAACTCTATAAGGGTAAAACTCTTCATGGCACCACCCTGCTGATACTGGCTTCCATTTTCATTGCCGACGCCTGTTCATCTTTAGGCATGAGTGTCAGCCTGTCCAATTTGATCAAGAGTTTACTGCGTTCGATCTTGTACATAAAATTAACCATCTGCCCTAAGCTGCCTTCCAGTTGTAAACTCGCCTTATATTTCTTTACATCTTTGAGTTTCTCCGGATCTTCTTCAGGGCTTAAGTTCACGACCGAGACTCCCGCATCTTTTGCCAGGCGCTCTATTTCCCGCAAGAACTCAGCCAGGACCTGGCTTGCATCGACAGATTCCGTTTTTAAGTAAGGCTTGTAATTATTATAATCCTCCAGCAGCTTATCCTTAGAGTTCTGGACGGCTAAGTTTCTTTTTAAGGTCGCTTCCGCCAGCTTTATCTGCTGCTGCATATTTTTCAGTTTACTCCTCAAACTGGATAAGAGCAGCCTGTCTACCAAAAAAATAAACAGGATAGCGAAGGCTATGATAGCGAGTATTTTCTGTTTCTTATCTAACTTTGGCAGGCGTATCATTTTTTAAAAGGCTAAATTAAAATCGATCTCAAAATCAGTGATTTCTCTTTCTTTGAATTTCTTTTTGCGCGTGTATTTTGTCTGGACATTCTTAAAGTATTTCGACTGCTCTAGATTAGTCACCAGCTTGAAAATATCCGATAATTGCAATGCCTCTCCCCTTAAAATTACTTTTTTTTCATCCAGTTTTAAGAAAGTAACGGATACCTCTTGAGGAATCGCATTCTGCAATTGCGAGATAACAAAAAGTGGAAGGCGGTGCTCATAAAGATAGGCCTTCACAAAGGTTATCTTGTTTAACTGGCTGGTCAGGCCGCTGAATTCTTTATCGATAGTGCCGGAGCGCTGCTGGAGCGCCTTAAGGTAATTCTGCTGGTTATAGATCTTGCCTAAGAATATAGCGCAGATCACGGTAAAGCAATAAATAACAAAACTCCCCAGGATAACCAGGTCCTTTGTTTTTTCTCTTAAAGAGCGCCGGATCTGGATTTCGGGAAGAGCAAAATAAATCCTCTTCTCGGTTTCCGAGAGGACCAAGTCGGCTACGCCGGTGAAGGAAACATTTTCCGGCAAGTTCTTATCTATTTCATGCAATTCCCTGAAGGTGGGGCGCACTACTTCCTTGACAGGCATACCCAGTTCATCATCGGCAGCGCCGATCAGATTTCCGATATTCTTAGCTCCGCCGATAAAGGCCTTTACCGGTTTTTTATTTATTTCTTCGTTATAAAAGATTATCAGGGATTGCTTGAGTTCTCCGATAAGTTTAGTTATACCGCTCACTTCGTTTTCACGGATATCATCAGAGCCTACGGTGATACTGCGGGAAAACATCAGGTGCTCCTGTGAAAAAATAATAAAATCCGTAAAAGTAGTATCGACGTCCAATAGTAAATATAGGTCTTTGGGGTTTATCTCCGTACGGCAGCTATTCAAGACCCACCGCCAGATACCATAGGAGCTTAAGGCCACCTTATCCACATAAAGGCCGGCATTCTCCAATATCTTTATCTGTTTTCTGATGTTTGCGATATGGGCAATGGCCAATATTACCTTGGTATAACCCATCTCATCTTTGCCTAATACCTGGTAACCAAAGACTGTCTCCTCTTTTTTATAAGGGACGATCCTGCCGATATGCAGGTCGATCATCTGGGTGATCTCTTTTGTTTCCTGGGAAGGCAGATGCAGGTTTCTTACGGTGACTGAATTCCTAGGCAGGCAGATAGTAGTATTCTTGGTTTTGAACTTTGTCTTATGAAGCACATCGCCAACGAGCTGGCTCGTCTGCTCATCATTCAAAAGCTTGATCTGTTCTATCCTGCAGTCGGCTAATTTAGCGCTCCTGCCCTGTACCCGGGCTACAAGCATTTTCAGGTATTGTTCGTTTATCTCAAAGGCAGATATGATTTTCATTTTTTATTTAGTGCACCATCTGGGTCACCTGGAAGACCGGTAGGAGGATAGATAATACAATAGTCCCTAAAACTAACCCCAGCCCCAAAATAAGCAGAGGCTCAAGCATCGCAGAGATCAACGCGACATCCGCCTCTACCTGCTGGGTGTAAGAATTGGTTATCTCTCTTAATACTTCCGTCAGCCGGCCCGATTCTTCACCGACGGCGATCATCTTGGTGAAAAAATCCGGCAGGTTAGTGTGGCGTTCCAAACACTTGGATATCGTCTGCCCGGAGGCAACATCGCGGGCTGCAGCCGTTAAACCGCTTTTTAATTGCGGGTCGCTCACTCCGAGAGTGGCAATATCCATAGACTTCAGCGCCGGGACACCGCTTTCGATAAGCAGGGAGAGCGACCGGGAAAAATGCGCCAATTCCTCGTTCCTGCTCAGGCGTTTCAGGACCGGGACATTTCTTTTGATGCCGATAAGCAATTTTTTGAAAAGAACGTTTCCTTTCTGGTAATAAAGAATGACGGCTGCCAAAACAATTATCCCCAGGACCAGCCACCAGCTTTTTCTGGAAAAGTCGCTAAAATCCAACAGGAGCTTGGTTATCAAAGGCAGGTTTCCGCCAAGATTAGCAAAGATAGGTTTTAATTTTGGAATGACGAAATTTATGAGCACAAAAATACTGGCTATGCCGACCATCAATAATAACGCCGGATAGGCCAGGGCTACTTTTATCTTGGTCCTCAATGCTTCCTCGCGCGCTAAAAACTCATTGATCTGCGTCAGGGCAAGGTCAAGCCTGCCGCTTGCCTCGCCGGCTTTTACGATATTGGCAAAAAGCGGCGGGAAAACATTGGGGAATTTTTCAAAAGATTCAGAGAAGGTCTTACCTTCCTTGGTAGAATTATACATCTCCAGGACCACTGCCTGAAAACGGGGATTCTCCGCCTGCTCATAGAGGATCTTTAAGCAGGAGAGTAATTCTACTCTCGCGCGGATGAGAGTACTTAATTTCTGGATAAAGGTATAAATATCATTAGAGTTGATTTTGTGGCCGGCCTTCTTCTTTAAGGGGGAGGTTTTCTGCTGAGCCGCTCCGATGGCTGCGCTGGCCTCTTCGATACTGATAGTAAAAACTCCCTGAGCGGCTAATTTACTTAAAGCCTCTTCCTCATTCGCTGCTTCGATGACACCTTCTAATTTTTCTTCCAGGCCCTTTTTTGCTTTGTAAATAAATTTCGCCATAAATTATTCCCCCAGCTCGGCTACGCGCAGGACTTCTTCAGGGGTAGTCAGGCCCTGCCTGACTCTTTCTATGCCTGAATCTTCCAGCGTCTTAAAACCCATCTCCCTGGCTGCTTTTTTGATCTGCGCAGCCGAGGCCTTGCTTAAAATCAATTCCCGTATTTTATCTTCTACGAGGAGTATTTCATAGATCGCGGTCCTGCCTGTATAGCCGATAAATTTACATTTATCGCAGCCTTTTCCCTGATAGACTTTCATATTTTTAAAAACATCCGCTAATAAGGTCTTGTCTTTTCTCTCCTCTTTACAATTAGGACAGATGGTCCTGACCAGCCTCTGGGAGATAAAGGCATTCACGGATGAAGCGACCAGGTACGGCTCGATTCCTATATCCATCAGCCGCGTGGCGCCGCTTGCCGCGTCATTGGTATGCAGCGTCGAGAAAATCAGATGGCCGGTAAGGGCGGTCCGGATAGACAGCTCCGCGGTCTCTAAATCCCTGACCTCTCCTATCATCATTATGTCGGGATCGTGCCTTAAGATACTGCGCAGGGTATTGGCAAAGGTAAGGCCTATCTCCGGCCTGACCTGAAATTGCGTCACCCCCATCAATTCATATTCTATGGGGTCTTCGATAGTGACTATCTTTACCGCGTCTTTATTCAACTTGCTTAAGCAGGCGTAAAGTGTCGTGGTCTTGCCGCTTCCTGTGGGGCCGGTCAAAAAAATTATCCCGTGCGGCTTCTGCGTCATCCCTTCGATTAATTTTAAATCCTGGGGCGAAAAACCCAGATCATCCAGATTAAAAAGTAAATGCACCGGCAGGATCCTGATGACCGCGCTCTCCCCGTAGAGCGAAGGGATGATCGATATTCTTAAATCCACCTGCTTATCCTGGATCTTGATGATCGCCCGTCCGTCCTGCGGAAGGCGCTTCTCTACCACATTAAGATGAGAAAGGATCTTTATACGCGAGACCAGCGCGGCATGCAAATACCTGACTTCTTCCGGAACGCGCATATCATAAAGGATACCGTCTATACGCTGCCTTACGCGCACCTTATCCCGGAACGGCTCGATATGGATATCGGTTGCCCGGGCATTGACCGCCTCGGAGAGTATCTGGTTGACTAATTTGATTACAGAGGCGTCCTGCGCGGTCTTCTCGACATCTTCTATGTCTTCGTATCTGGGCTGTTCCTGTTTTACATTATCTTTCTTTTCCTGCGTGAGAATTTCTTCGATAGTCTCCGCCCCTACTCCGTAATAGCGCCGGATGGCGACAAGTATCTCATCGTCGGTGGCCAGGACCCTTTCCACATCATAGCCTAAATGTAATTTTAAATCCTCCATCAGCCAGACTGCCAGGGGATCAGAGACTGCCACGATCAAAACTTTGCCTTTGATCTTCAGCGGCATGAATTTATAATGCCAGACAAATTTTGCCGGCACTGCCTTGATCACATCTTCCGATATAGAAATATCTTTAAGGCTTGCGTAATAAACCAGGCCCAGCTGGTCGGCCAGGAGCTCCAGGAGCTGTTCTTGTTTGATAAGCTTCATCCGCACCAGCACTTTTCCCAGGATCTCGCCGGTCTTCTGGCTTTCTTTCAAAGCAAGCTGCAACTGATCGGGGGTAATAAGTTTTTTCTGTAATAATAATTCGCCTATCTTGGCCATATTGATCTCTTTAAGCTGCTAACTGGTCTATCGTGCCGATATAACTGAATTTATCCTCTGCTACTGCGTCCAGGCGCCCGGAGATGATCCTCTCGCATCCTGTGATCGTCTCTTCAAGCGGCACATAAATCCCGGCTCTGCCTGTATACAACTCTGCGGTAAAAAATGGCTGCGTAAGAAAATTCTGTAATTTTACCGCGCGCTCGAAGATAATACGTTCCTGCCGGGCAAGTTCCTCCCTGCCCAATATGGAAACAATGCGCTGCAGGTCCTGGTATT
>Ga0265297_10012547_pt1 | contig 10143 bp, 9 predicted proteins | sample Munlanlwell13791_FD_192502 | JGI IMG/M metagenome (GOLD analysis project Ga0265297, IMG submission 192502) | Leachate microbial communities from a municipal landfill in Southern Ontario, Canada - Leachate well 137-91 | ecosystem: Engineered > Solid waste > Landfill > Unclassified | place...
ATACCATATCAGAATAAAAGTGCAATTCAATAAAAGTTACACATTTTAGAAAATAGCGTCGATCCGTCCGGCGGGAAGGGCCGCCGGCCCGACCCGCCGGTCAAGGGACTTTTGCCAATGTCCAGTCTGGGGCCAATGTATTGGCCCAAGCCGGCGCGGGCAAGCCCGGCTTGCGTTCCCGTCGGCGGGCGCTACATTGTTGCCCTGAATCGAAACATGGAAGCACGGACGCCATGACCACCCCCTCACGCGCCGAGTTCTGCCGCCTCGCCAACCACGGCACCCTCATCCCTGTCTGCCAGGAGACCTTGGCCGACCTCGACACCCCGGTCTCCCTCTTCAGCCGCGTCGCCGACGACCCCGGCGCCTTCCTCCTCGAATCGGTCGAGGGCGGCGAACGCTGGGGGCGCTTCTCCTACATCGGCTTCCACCCCCGCGCCGTCTTCACCGTCGAAAACGGCCAGCCCCGGCTCCGGGACGCCGCCGGCGAGAGCCGCCCCCTGCCCGTGCCGCCCGGCCAGCCGCCGCTGTTCGCGCTCCGCGAACTGCTGCACCGGGAGAAGCCGGTCCCCCTGCCCGGCCTGCCCCATTTCATCGGCGGCGCCGTCGGCTACCTCGGCTATGAAACCGTCCGCGGCTTCGAGCCGCGCCTCCCCGCGGCCAAGCCCGCGCCCGCCGGGGCGGCGGTGCCCGAGGCCTGCTTCCTGCTCATTGACCAGCTCGCCATCGTTGACAACGTCCGCCACACCCTGAAGCTGGTCGTCTGTGCCCGGCCGCGCGAGCACGCCTCCCCGGAGGCCGCCTATGACGACGCCTGCCGGAAGCTGGCGGCGATGGCGGCGCGGCTGCGGAGTCCGCAACCCGCCCCGGCGCCGGGGCGCCACGCCGAACCGCCGCCGGTCAGCTCCAACCTGACCCGCGAGGCATTCACCGCCGCCGTCCGCCGGATCAAGGAGTACATCCAGGAGGGCGACATCATCCAGGCCGTCTTCTCCCAGCGGTTCGAAACCAAGCTCACGGCGCCGCCGCTGGACCTCTACCGCGCCCTGCGCCTGATCAACCCCTCCCCCTACACCTTCTTCCTCACCGTCAACGGCGTCCGCCTGGTCGGCGCCTCCCCCGAACTGCTGGTCCGCCTCACCGGCAGCACCGCCGAGACCCGCCCGATCGCCGGCACCCGCCCCCGCGGCCGCGGCGAACAGGAGGACGTGGCGCTGGCCGACGAGCTGCTGCGCGACGAGAAGGAGCGCGCCGAACACGTCATGCTGGTCGACCTGGGGCGCAACGACCTCGGCCGGGTCTGCGCCGCCGGCTCGGTCCAGGTGCGCGACTTCATGGCCGTCGAGCGCTATTCGCATGTCATGCACCTCGTCTCCCACGTCCACGGCCAGCTCAAGCCGGGGCTGGACGCCTTCGACCTGCTTGCCGCCACCTTCCCGGCCGGCACCCTCTCGGGGGCGCCCAAGGTGCGGGCGATGGAGATCATCCACGAGCTGGAGCCGCAGGCCCGCGGCCCCTACGGCGGCGCCGTCGGCTACTTCGGCTATGATGGCGGCATGGACCTGGCGATCACCATCCGCACCTTCCAGCTCACCGGCGACCGGGTGCTGTTCCAGGCGGGGGCGGGGATCGTGGCCGATTCGGATCCGGAGAAGGAATACGAGGAGACGGTGAACAAGGCGCAGGGGCTGATGCGCGCCTTGGAGCTGGCCGGGCGCGGCCTGGAGCTGGCGTGAGCGTCCTCCTGCCCGCCCCGCCTTGACCCCGGCCGGATCGGCGATAGGGTTCCAATCCAGCGCAACGGCCGCCAGTGGAGACCAGCCATGCTGTTCATGCTCGACAACTACGACTCCTTCACCTACAACCTGGTCCAGCTCCTGGAGACCCTGGGTCAGCCGGTCACCGTGCGCCGGAACGACCAGATCACGGTCGCGGCGGTGCTCGCCCTCAACCCGGAGCTGATCGTCGTCTCGCCGGGCCCGTGCTCCCCCGCCGAGGCGGGCATCTCGGTAGCGCTGATCCAGGCCGCCTCCGGCCGCATCCCGCTGCTCGGCGTCTGCCTCGGCCACCAGGCGATCGGCGCCGCCTTTGGCGGCCGCATCGTCAAGGCCAAGCGGCTGATGCATGGCAAGACCTCCCCGATCCTCCACGACGGCACCGGCCTCTTCGCCGGCCTCAAGTCCCCCTTCGCCGCCATCCGCTACCACTCGCTCGCCATTGCGGAGGGCAGCATGCCCGCCTGCCTGGAGGTCATCGCCCGGGCCGACGATGGCGAGGTCATGGCGATCCGCCACCGGGAGCACCCGACCTACGGCGTCCAGTTCCACCCCGAATCGATCCTCACCCCCAGCGGCAAGCGCATCCTCGCCAACTTCATCGCCCTGGCCAACCGCTGAAACGGCACGGGCCGCCGCCCGGCCGTGGGCGCACCAACCCGAGGTCCCCATGCAGCCCATCCTCACCAAATTGCTGAACCGCGAAGACCTCGGCCGCGAGGAGATGACGGCCGTCATGACCGACCTGATGGAGGGGCGGGCCACGCCGGCGCAGACCGCCGCCTTCCTCGTCGCCATGCGGATGAAGGGGGAAACCGTCGCCGAACTCGCGGCGGCGGCGCAGGTCATGCGCCGCCATGCCGTGTTCATCCACACCGGCGGGGCCGGCGCGGTGGTTGACACCTGCGGGACGGGGGGCGACGGGCTGAGCACCTTCAACATCTCGACGGCGGCGGCCTTCGTCGCCGCCGGCGCCGGCGTCTGCGTCGCCAAGCACGGCAACCGCGCCGTCTCCAGCCGCTGCGGCTCGGCCGACGTCCTGGCCGAACTCGGGCTGAACCTGGAGGCGCCGGCGGCGGCCATCGAGCAGTGCATCCAGGAGCACGGCATCGGCTTCCTCTTCGCCCAGAAGATGCACCCGGCGATGAAGCACGTCGCCCCGATCCGCAAGGAACTGGGGGTGCGCACGATCTTCAACATGCTCGGCCCGCTCGCCAACCCCGCCGGCGCCACCGGCCAGGTGCTCGGGGTGTTCAAGGCGGAACTGACCGAGACCTTCGCCCGGGTGCTGCGCGACCTCGGCACGCGCCGCGCCCTGGTCGTGCATGGGCTCGACGGCCTGGACGAGATCACCATCACCGACCGCACCCGCGTCTGCGAACTCCGCAACGGCGAACTCCGCACCTATGAGCTTGACGCCGCCCTGATCTTCGGCGACTACTGCAACCCCGCGGAACTCGCCGGCGGCGACGCCGCCACCAACGCCCGCATCCTCCGCGCCGTCCTCGACGGCTCGGAGCAGGGGGCGCCGCGCCAGGTCACCTTGCTCAACGCCGCCGCGGCAATCGTCGTCGGCGAAAAGGCCGACCGGATCGAGGACGCCCTCCGGCTCGCCGAACAAAGCATCGCTTCCGGCGCCGCCCTTGGCAAGCTCCAAACCCTCATCGCCGCCACCCAATGACCATCCTGGACCAAATCATCACCCGCACCCGAGCCGACCTGGCCACGGCCAAGCAACGGCTGCCGGAAGGCCAACTGCGCCAGCGCGCCCTCGGCCGGGAACGGCCGCGCGACTTCCGCGGGGCACTCCAGGGGCGGCCGGGTGACCCGGCACGGGTCATCGCGGAGCTGAAGAAGGCCTCGCCGTCAAAGGGGCTGATCCGCGCCGATTTCGGGGTTGTCAGCCTGGCGCGGGAGCTGGAGCTGGCTGGCGCCGCGGCGCTGTCCGTGCTGACCGAGCCCCACTGGTTCCAGGGGAGCCCCGCCTATTTGCAGGCGGTGGCGGACAGCGTCACGATTCCCGTGCTGCGCAAGGACTTCATTGTCGATCCCTACCAGATCTTCGAAGCCCGTGCCTGGGGCGCGGCGGCGGTGCTGCTGATCGCCGCGGCACTGCCGCCGGCGGAGTTCGCCGCGCTCGCAAAGCTGGCGGGCGAGCTGGAGCTGGCGGTGCTCGCGGAGGTGCATGACCGCGAGGAACTCGACTGGGTGCTCACTTGCGGCGTCGAAATCGTCGGAATCAACGCCCGCGACCTGCGCACCTTCAAGACCGACCTGGCGGTGGCCGAAAGCCTGCTCCAGGCGTTGCCGCCGGGGATCGTCGGCGTCGCCGAGAGCGCCATCCGCGACCGGGCTGACCTCCGCCGCCTCCAGGCCGCCGGCGCCGGCGCCTTCCTCATCGGCGAAACCCTGATGCGCGCCGACCACCCCGGCGCCAAGCTCGCCGAACTCCTCGGCTGACCCGCCACCGCGCCGGCGATCCCGAGTCCCGAGTTCCGAGTTCCGAGTCCCGAGTCCCGAGTCCCGAGTTCCGAGTTCCAAGGAAGAGACGGCCATGCCGGTGCTGGTGAAAATCTGCGGGATCACCAATCTTGAGGATGCCCGGACCGCGGTGGCGGCCGGAGCGGACTTCCTCGGCTTCATCTTCGTGCCCGGCACGCCGCGCCAAGTCACGCCGGAGCAGGCCGCGGCGGTCATCGGCGCCCTCCGCGCCGAGGCCAAAACGGGCGGCAAAGACCTTCCCCGCTTCGTCGGCGTCTTCCGGGATGCACCACTGGCGGATATCCTCGCCACGGCCGGCCGCTGCGGGCTGGACTTGATCCAGCTCCACGGCCAGGAACCACCGGAGCTGGCCCGCGAACTGGGGCCGGAACGGGTCTGGAAGGCCCTGGCGTTGCGGACTCCGCAAGAAGTGGAGGCCGCCACGGCCTGGCCGGCGGCGGCGGTGCTGGCCGACTCCCCCGGCGGCGGCACGGGGCAGAGCTGCGACTGGGCGCTGGCGGCGGCGCTGGCGGCCCGGCGGCGGCTGGTGCTCGCCGGGGGGCTCACCCCGGAGAACGTGGCGGCGGCCGTGCGCGAGGTCCGGCCGTGGGCGGTGGACGTCGGCAGCGGGGTGGAAGCCGCCAAGGGCAAGAAGGATCCCGCCAAGGTCCGGGCGTTCGTCGTCCAGGCCCGGTGCGGTTGTGGGGACGCCGGCGGAATGCTATAATGGGCGCCACCGGCTGGAGGTGGCGGCTGGCGCGACACGGCAAAATGGGTTAAGACACAAGGGTTTCCACATGCAGACGGATGAGCTGAAGAACCGGCCGGAAGCTGGGCATTTCGGGAAATACGGCGGCCGGTACGTGGCGGAGACGCTGATGCCGGCGCTGCTGGAGCTGGAGCAGGTGTTCGAGGCGGCGGTCAAGGAGCCGGCGTTCCAGGCCGAATACCGGGGGATCCTGGCGGACTATGTCGGCCGGCCAAACCCGCTCTACCTGGCGCGGAACCTCACCGCGGAGTGCGGCGGCGCCAAGATCTACCTCAAGCGCGAGGACTTGAACCACACCGGCGCGCACAAGGTCAACAACACCATTGGCCAGGCGCTGCTGGCGAAACGGATGGGGAAGAAGCGGCTGATCGCCGAGACCGGCGCGGGGATGCACGGCGTCGCCACGGCCACCGTCGCCGCCCTGTTTGGCATGAGCTGTGACGTGTTCATGGGTGCGGAGGACATCGTCCGCCAGGCGCCGAACGTCGCCCGGATGAAGATGCTCGGGGCCCGCGTCGTCGCCGTCCACAGCGGTTCGGCCACGCTCAAGGATGCCATGAACGAGGCGCTGCGCGACTGGGTGGCGACGGTGCGCGACACCTTCTACGTCATCGGCACGGTTGCCGGGCCGCATCCCTACCCGCTGCTCGTGCGGGAGTTCCAGAAGGTGATCGGCATCGAGGCGCGCGAACAGATCCTGCGCAAGGAAGGGCGGCTGCCGGACGAAGTGCTGGCCTGCGTCGGCGGCGGCAGCAATGCCATGGGGATTTTTGCGGCGTTCCTCGAGGATGCGGCGGTCGCCCTCACCGGCGTCGAGGCCGGCGGCGGCGGGCTCCACACCGGCAAGCACGCCGCGAGCCTCAGCGCCGGCACGGTCGGCGTCCTCCACGGCTCCAAGTCCTACCTCTTGCAGGATCAGGACGGGCAGATCCTGGACACCCATTCGGTCTCGGCCGGGCTCGACTACCCCGGAGTCGGCCCCGAGCACGCCTGGCTGCGCGACGTGGGCCGGGCGCAGTACGTCGCCGTCACCGACGCCGAAGCGATTGCGGCCTTCCTGGCGCTTTGCCGGCTGGAGGGGATCATCCCCGCCCTGGAAAGCTCCCATGCCATTGCCGCCGCCATGGCCTCGGCCCGCCGCCGCCGGCCGGAGGAGCTGCTGGTCGTCAACCTCTCCGGGCGTGGCGACAAGGACTTGGCCAGCGTCGAACGCTACCTGGCCGCCCAGAAAGAGGGGTGAGGGCGGTGGCCGCTCAGCCGGTGAGGTCGCGGCTGACAATCTCGCCCGGACGCGTGCTGGCGTGGGGCCAGAACTTGCGGCCGGGATAGATGGCGGTGTGGATGCCCGTATGCACGTCGTCGCCCATGACCGTGCCGAACTTGCGCCGGCCGGTGTCCACCAACGCGCCGCCGACTTGGCTGCGGTGGTTGGCGCCGTCATGGCGCAGGTTGCCGACGATCGTCCCCGCCCCCCAGTTGCAGCCCTCGCCGATGATGGAGTCGCCGCAATAGCTGAGATGCCCGACGCTGGCCTTGGCCAGCAGGATCGAGTTCTTGATCTCGACGCCGTTGCCGACGTGGCAGCCATCGCCGATGCTGGTGTTGCCGCGGAGATAGCAGTTCGGGCCGATCTTGCAGTTTTTGCCGATCACCACATTGCCCTCGATGAAAACGCCCGGCAGCAAGCGGCTGCCTTCGCCCAACGCCAGGTGCCCTTCGACGGTGACACCGGGGCTGACCCGCCCCTGGATCGCGTCGGCCACCAGCGCCCCGACGAGGAGTTCGTTGAGCCGCAGCAGATCCCACGGGTACACGATGGCGAAACACTCGGGAATGGCGGGGATCGCCTCCGCCCGCTGGGGGTCGTCGCCCCCGGGATTGGCCCAGGCCAGGAGATGCCCCTGGGCGTCGCGGACCACGGCCGGGCCGGCAGCGACCGCCAAGGCGGCGAGCGTGGCGCCATCGAGCCAGGCATTGCCGGCCAGGAAAACCTTGGCCGCGGCCCGCTCCGCCACCGGCCGCAGGCCGGCGTCCCGCAGGAGCGCTTCCTGGTGTTCACGCAACGGCCGGTTGGCAACCGGGAACGCCGCCAGCGGCCGGGTGCAGGTCAGCGGCTGGCAGCTTGCGGGGCTGCCGGGGTCAAGGATGAAGGCGTTCATGCTGGTCGGCTCCCGTCAGCGATTCACTGGGACGACAGTGACAATATAGATGCTCCCGCGGCGTTCTGGGCGGCGGCTGCCGGCGCGTGCCCTCCCTGCCGTGCGCGCAAAGACTGACCATGCAATTTTGCATTTTAATTGCAAAATAACATGGTTGAAAATGAGTCAAGAGGCATGTATATTTGCAGTGGAAAGTGGGGGGAGGCCAACCGGGAGCCGCGGAACCATGAACTACCAGCCACGAGGAGATGCTCCCGCGGCGTTCTGGGCGGCGGCTGCCGGCGCGTGCCTTCCCTGCCGTGCGCGCAAAGATCAACCATGCAATCTTGCATTTTAAATGCAAATAACATGGTTGAAAATGAGCCAAGAGGCATGTATATTTGCAGTGGAAAGTGGGGGAAGGCCAACCGGGAGCCGCGGAACCATGAACTACCAGCCACGAGGATTGGAACGGACCCTGGCGGAAGCCGTGGCCAGCTTTCCCGCCATCATGCTCTCCGGCCCCCGGCAGACCGGCAAGACGACCCTGCTGCGCGAACGCTTCCCCCATTTCAAATATGTCTCCCTGGAAACCCCGGCGCTCCGCGGCATGGCCCACCAGGATCCCGGCGGATTCCTGGACTTGTACCGGCCCCCGCTGATTTTGGATGAAATCCAGTGCGCCCCGGAACTCATGCCATACCTCAAGGAACGGATTGACGCCAACCGCCAGGTGATGGGGCAATACCTGCTCACCGGCTCGCAAAACCTGCTGATGATGGAGCAGGTCTCGGAAACCCTGGCCGGCCGCACCGCCGTCCTGCGCCTGTATCCGCTCGCCCAGCGGGAACTGGACGACGACGCCACCCGCTCCCTGCCGTGGGCCGCCCCGCTCGAAGTGCGCGAGACCAACCCGTATGGGTTTGTCCGGCGCAAGATCTTTTGCGACCAGTTGCTGACCGGCGGCTATCCGGATGTGGCGCTCGGCAACGTCCAAAACCGGGATCTGTGGTTCGCCAGCTACATCCAGACCTATCTGGAACGGGATGTGCGCCGGTTGCGCCAGGTGGGCGACTTGGGGCAGTTCCAGAATTTCGTGAAGGCCGTGGCCCTGCGCAGCGGCCAGCTCTTGAACCTGAGCGACGTCGGCCGCGACCTGGGACTGACCGTCAACACCATCAAGGCCTGGGTTTCGGTTTTGGAGGCGTCCGGACTGGTGGTGACGCTGCGCCCCTATTTCGAGAGCCTGGGCAAACGGCTGGTGAAAACCCCCAAGCTGTATTTCACGGATACCGGCCTGCTTTGCCATCTGGCGGGGATCACGACGGCGGAACAGTTGGCGCTAAGCCCGTTCGGGGGTGCAGTCATGGAAACCGCCGTCCTGATGGAGATTGTCAAGGCCATGTCGTTCGGCGGCACGCCGCCGAACCTCTATTTCTGGCGCACCGCCAATGGGGCGGAGGTGGATTTCGTCGTGGAGGACGGGGGGCGCCTCATTCCCGTGGAAGCAAAGCTTTCCGCGACGCCACGGCCGGCAATGGCGCGCGGGATCCTGGCCTTCCGCGAGACCTACGGCGAGCGGTCAGCCCCAGGGCTGGTGATCCATTCCGGCGACCTGCCCATGCCCATGGGCAAAGGGATTGTCGCGCTCCCCTATTCCAAGTTGTAGGCGTGGCCTGGTTTTTCCGGCGCCGCCCGGCGGCGGCGTTTTCCGGGGCGCCCCATTTTGCGTTTTCCTTGGCCCGGAAGTTTGTTTCGTGCGTCCCCGAGGGACGCTGGGGCAATGGACCGGCGGTGAATGGCCGTCCGCGGCGGCAAAGGACAATGGATCGGACGGGCTGAAGGCCCAGGCTCAGCGTAGCCCAGGGCAAAGCGCAGCGCCGCCCTGGGTTGGCAACGACAATTGGCTGAAGCCGGGGGACTGGACATTGGCAAAACTCAAGCGGCGACGGCTGGGGCTCCGCCTGGCTCCCGTCGCCTCTGGCCGATGCCATGGCGAAGGAGTCGCACGAGGTCGCGGGCGGAGGGTCGCCGCATTTTGTCATTGCGCCAGGGCGAGAGGGGTTCGAAGTCTTCGGTCCGCCGGTCGTCAAAGCACTTGATGCTGGCCAGCAGGAGGCAGGAATAGCAGGCGACATGGAAAGCCGGGGCGCGTTGGATCGAGAGTTCGTTCCAGACCTGGGCCTTGCCCACTCCGAGGATGCTTTTTCCGTCACGGAAACTGACTTCGATCTGCCATCGCGCGAGATAGGCGCGGATCAGCGTTTCGATGTCGGCCAGCTCTCCTGCGGCCAGGAGGAAGGCGGGCTGGCGGTAGAGCAGTTTGCCGCCTTTGCGCAGCCGGTAGCCCAACGGCTTGATCAGGATCAGGCGCACCGGCGTGTCGCGGGTGGCCTTGGGCCAGTTGATCAGCAACCGTCCGTGACCGCCCGGCGTCGCGTCGATTTCCATCCGGAGCCGGGCAAGCTCGTGCCGGGCCATGATGCTAATGGTGTGCCTCTTGCGTGTTTCCTTGACCGCCCTCTTCTCTTCCTCGGTGGCCCGTCGTGGCGGCTTTGAGGACAGGCGCATGCAGGAACGACACCGGCACGGCCCGGCAGGGGTGCCCCTCTTTGTCGGGCATGATCATGACCGCCGTCTGGAGGAAGCGCTGGCCCTTGACCAGATTGACCCGGAAGGGTGGACGCAGCGGGTCGCGCATGTACGCCGTTCCAGGCATGCACCGTCCGGCCTTGCGCACCAAAGTGTCGTCCTGGGCGCTGACCACCGGCCCCAAATTCGTTTCCAGCGCGGCGCGCAGGACTGGGCGAAACAGGTCCTCCGCCGTCCACACCGTCTGCGAAAACAGCCGGCAGGCCGCGCTCCAATCGGTAGTGGCCGGCCCGTTGAACTCAAGGGCGCTGGTGATCGTCTTGGGATGCGCCCCGCAGAGCAACCCCACACCCAGGCCGGCCATCCGCTCCCTGGGGCGCGGGTCGGG
>Ga0265297_10012548_pt1 | contig 10142 bp, 16 predicted proteins | sample Munlanlwell13791_FD_192502 | JGI IMG/M metagenome (GOLD analysis project Ga0265297, IMG submission 192502) | Leachate microbial communities from a municipal landfill in Southern Ontario, Canada - Leachate well 137-91 | ecosystem: Engineered > Solid waste > Landfill > Unclassified | place...
TTTTATTTTCTCTTTTACAGGTGATAAAGAAAAAAATGCACAGAGATTTAAACTATATAAACGAACAATTGAAAAAAGATTACCAAATGCCACATTATTATATGAAAATGGAATTTTTTATATAAATTTATAAGGTGCCAAATTGACACCATAAAAAAAAGTCCTTTCGGACTTTTTATTGATTAATGTTATTTTTTTGTTTTTTACTCGTTTTTACCCATTTTTTTATAAACTCGTTCAAATCTTCTATCGAGTTCTCTTATTTGATCTTCTCTTTTTATATTCATTTCTTGATAAATTTCATTAGACGAAATTGATATTTTATCATTGATATTTTCTAATTCTTGATAAATACCTGAAATATCTAATTTGTTATTTTCTACTTGTTTTTGTGACTCACGTACACTAATAATGAACCTTATTAAAAAAATTATTACTAATGTTGATATTACGCTTATCCCTGCTATTAAAAATACATTCATTTTTTATATATTATTTTTTAAACATTAATCAATTCTTATATTGAATAATTTTGATAAAGTTTTAAATAAAATTAAGAAAATTAAATTAATATATACAAAAAAAGAATTATTAATGAAGTATTTATATAATTATAGTATTTTTGAAAAATCAACATTAACAATATTGGGTGTACCAACAGATGTTATGAAAGATATTCAATATAATTATGAACTATCATCAGATGCGACTTGGACAAAATTTTATAAAACGGCTTTAAAAGAAGATTTAAAGAATGATGAATTATCTTTGTATGTGGAAATATCAATTAAATATATTAAAGTTTTCATTAATCTTGGTAATGATGAATACCAGCAACAAGTTTATAAATTAGATGATTCTGGTTGGAGTAACTTTATAAAAAAAGATATAGAATTAAAAACTAGAACTCAATTATTAATAGGAATAAATCCCGAACATTTAATTTATAAATTATCTGGTGATTTTCAATATAAACCAAAGAAACAACGTCAAGTACAAAAAGAATTAAAAATATTTGATGATGTTACGAATGATTTTAAATTTTACATTTTATATAATTTTAATAAGATAATAAAGAAAATCTATGGTAAACGATATGATTTTGTTATGCAAACTATAGCAAAAAATATATCTGAATTAAAAGGTTCTTCTAGTGATGAAATTTTAGAATTTTTGAAAAATAATAAAAAATTAGCAGAAAAGGCGAAAGAATATGATAATGCAAAGGCTGCTGATGATATTTTACGAATACAAGACCTAGAACAGCAATTTAATTCGTTACCAGCTATAGATGAATATTTATATACATTTGAAGAAGAATACTCTGAAAAATATAATTTAAGATTAAATATACAAGATTTGATAAATGAATTTGGTAGAATGAAAATTGAAACAGCATTCATGTATTATCTTTTTACTGGTAAAATAAAAGATTTGACAGTACAAAAAATCAAATAGTATTATGAAATATTTATTAACATTTAATGAAAAAATAACACTTGATATCGAAGTTGGTGATGAACTTAGAGGAGGTAGATTTAAAAATAAAAAGGTGATAGTAAAAAAAATTGGTAAAGATGATGAAAATCAACCAATCATAAACGGAAAAACTATTTTAAAATATAAAATAGTTAAAAAAATGAATAAAAAGAAATGAGAAATATGAAAATTGTAAAAACATACGAAACATTCATTGGAAATTTATCTAAAAATGATAAATATTCTGATTTAGAAAATCTTTCAAAACCTGCTGATGGTATTGGTGGTGAAGTAGATGCTGCAACAAAGAATGATATCTTAAATGTTGATAATTTTAATAAATGGTTAAGAACTGAATATTCAGGTTATGGTGGTAGAGGTGGTGCTGCAGGCATTATTGGTAGAAAAGATAAATTATCAACATCAATGATAGAAGATTATTTTACGTATCAAGGAGTCCAATGTTCTAATGCCGAAATTAGAGATTTTCAAGATAAAATTAGACTAGCTTGGTAATGAAATATTTGAAAAATTATATTGAATTTGAGTATAATACTCATGTAATTCCTGATCCACAATCTATAAATTTCAATTTGGATTATGTCGGCACAGATTATTATCAAATTGATCCGGAAAAGGACGAAACTGAACCACCTAATACAACTGGACGTGATGATAGAGAAACTAAAAACAAATTAAAAAAAGCGATATATAAAATATCAGTAACATAAAAATAATAATAGATTATGGTAACAATTAAGAGATTTGAACAATATAATGCACAAGACATGATGACTATTCCTACAATGGTGACAAAAAATATAAATAATGTATCCGAAACAAATCCATTAACAAAATATTCCAATAAATTATTACCATATTATAATCAAGTAAGAACTTTAATTGATATAAAAGATATTAGTCAAATAACAAAAGAACAAATAGATAAATATATTGGGTTTTCTTTCACTTTATATTTTACTAGAATATTTATTGTTACTGACATGAATAAAAATTATATTTTAATAAATAAGAATCTTATACCATTAGAGAATCCTAACGAAATAAAAAAAATAATTGAAGGTGAGTTAGATTAAAACTTTACCTCACATAAGATACATATAAAAAAATGTCCAGTATATTTTATAAAATACTGGACATTTTTTAATTTTTAAACTTTTATAATTCTATATAATATATTAAACAAAAACATTATGGATAAATATTTTGAATTAAGAACGAATGATGAAATGTATGTAGGCGTAATATATAATATACCAGAAAATACAAGTGATGAAATAATTAAAAATAGGATCGAAGTTGATAGTGAAATTGATGAATTAATCTTAACAAACAAAGATTATGGTATAGATGTTGATATTTCTATCGATTGGACATCTATTGATTTTGAAGAAGCATTAGATCAAGATTTTCTTGATGTGTCTGAATGTATCCAAAATTCAGATGGAATGGAAGTTGAAATAGTTTATACTGCATTAAAATATATGAAAGAAAATTCTAATTTAAGTATATCTGAAGTGATAATTAAAGCTTTCAATGAATGTAACTAATATTTTTTTAATTATATTTTTTATCGTATCTTTGTTGAATAATAAAATTATAAAATCATGGTAGAAGTAAAATTAACACGAAATGATGTTCCATCAACATTAAAATTAGCTGCAGTAAAAATCATAAAAGAAATTACTGGACTTGGTTTAAAAGAAGCAAAAGAAATTGTCGATGCTGCTGAAGTTAAATCAGCAATTTTTAAAATTAAAGATACTTTATCATTTAAAGATTTAGATTATAGAGAATATAATGAAGTAAATTGGACTAACTGCATTGCTTTATTTGATAATTTTGGATATAAATTAGAAAGAAATAATGAAAGAGAATTAAAATTAAAAAGAGTATTATATTCTGATTATCATACATTAATTAATCATATGTTAAAAGACATGGCTAATTGGGAATCTATTTTAACTAATGATGAAAAATTAAATTATTCATTTTCTGATTGTAAAAATATTGCAATTGATAGAATATTTGAAAAATATGATGAATATTTAAATTCAGATAATTCAAAAAATATGAATTTTTATCAGATTTATACTGAAATAAAAAAATTAAATGCTTCTGAATCTAAACCATTAGAAATGAAATTTTTAAAATTTAATGAAGAATTTGGTGAAATGGTAGCTGAATATATTAAATATAAAGGTTATTCCAATAAAGATTTCATTAAAGAAAATTTAGTTGAAGAAATGGCAGATACTTTACAAGTATTAATGTCGATTTTTTCACAAATTGAAACTGAATTGAATATTCCATTTTCTACTATATTAACTACAATTCAAACGAAAAATGTAAAATGGTCTAAGCAAATAGAAACAATAAACCGTAAAAATGACTAAAAAAGAATTAAGTAAGTGGTTTTGGAACAAGTATAATTCTTGTTACCCCGTAATTCATGAAGACTATCCGGATAGTATTTTTATGATTTATGATGAACAATTTTTAAGACAAAGAAAATTAGCTAGGGTTTTAAATAAAGAGGTAGTTTATCCAACTAAAATTAAAGGGAAATGTTTATTTGAACAGGACTACAAAAATGAACATTTTTGGTGCAATGACATTGAAGTTTGGTCATTTTTTGAACGTAATTACTCATCTAATTATGCTGATGTTCAGGCACTTATAAAGAATTGGTTGAAAGAACATGACAAAATGCAGGCATTAACACCAAAGTTCCTGAACCGCACATGGGGTCAAAAGTTGAAAGAACATGACAAAATGCAGGCATTAACACCGCATAATGTTCACGATTATATTCCTTCTCTGTTGAAAGAACATGACAAAATGCAGGCATTAACACCAGAATCATTAAACACCCTTCAATTTCCTCTGTTGAAAGAACATGACAAAATGCAGGCATTAACACCTTTATGCGAGGTTGAAAGAACATGACAAAATGCAGGCATTAACACCTAGTTTATACCTTAATAATATACATATCATGTTGAAGAACATGACAAAATGCAGGCATTAACACCAGTGCCATTCACGCCACTACACGTTGAAAGAACATGACAAAATGCAGGCATTAACACCACTCTTATTGTTGAAAGAACATGACAAAATGCAGGTTTTCAATTATGAGATTATAGTGAAATTGTTGAAAGAGAAGGTAAAGACACAACACATAGGAGATCATACTTTTTACTGCAATCAGTGTTGAAAGAACATGACAAAATGAAGATTTAGATGATGCTATGGGCTAAATGTGATAAAGAAACGAACTACGAAAATTCTCATTTTTTTTGATGGAAAAATAAAAGGCTTGGAATCTATTGAAAAAATTGAGAATTTGATAAAAAAATTGTTGGAAAACTAAGTTTATTTTAATTTATGTGTTATATTTAATCTATAATTTAAATCTAAATTATCATTATTATCAACTAACCAAACATTATCAAATAATGGAAATAAAATATCAAATGATTTATTAACTGAATTATGATACTTTATAACCAAGTCATTATCCAATTTTCTTTCTCTATTTATATTGCGTTGTAAAGCAACATTAATATCGGTTTTCACATAAACTAAAATAGTATTATAACCAGAATCTTTTGCCAATTTTATCAATTCAGACATTAATTTTACATGGTTACCAACAGTATCAAATATAATATTTGGTAATTGATTCTTGCTAGTTGATAATAGTAATTTTAATAATTTAATTGTTCTGTTTTTTGAATCTGTTGTGTTGTATGTATAATTTAAAATTTCATAATTATCTTCTGGTTTTGATAAATCTAAATTTAATTTTTTTGCCATCATTTCTCTTTCTGTATCGACATTGAAATATATTGGATTTTCAACATTTATAAATTTTTTAGATATTTCAGATTTTCCTGAACCTGGTCCACCCATCAACACAATAAAATTGCCTGTTTTATTCGTTATATTAACAACACGACCTTCATTAATAAAATTAAAATATTTTTTCATAACTTTATATATTAATTTTTTTATAAACAATTTATTAATAAATTTATATGAATTAAAAAAAGATTTTATGAATTTAATAGTTTTTGATTGTGACAATACGATATGGAAAACTCCATATGAAGAAGATAATGATTTTATGAAATTAAATAAAAGCATTGATGAATTTAATTTTGAATATATAAATGATACTCTTAATTATTATTATAATAAATCTAAGGAAAAAGACAATAAAATGGTTATATTAACCAATAGGTCAGAAATCGTTAAAGATAGTATTTTGGATAAATTAAAAAAAGATAAAGGTATAAAATTTGATTATTGTTTATTTAGAATAAAAGACCGTAGTAAATCAAAAAGATTATCAAATTTAATAGACAATTTGGATAATGTAAGATACATTGAATTTTATGATGATAAAAATAAACATTTAGAAGATATCAATTCACTGAAAAATAAATATCCAGGGATAAAAATAAAGACAATAAAAATTGGTTAAAAAATAAAAACAACAATGATTAAAAAATAAGGTATATTTTTTAAAAATAAAGTATTTATAATGAAGATAGGAAATAGTGTAAGAGATGATATCATTTTTAAAAATGATAAATTAAATTTAGTTAAAGATATATTGAAGAAAGAATTTGTTGGTTTAGATGAAATTATAGATGAAATTTGTAATTTAATAGAACCTTGGTATTTATTTCCAAATGCACAAATTCGACCAACCATAATAAATTTATGGGGATTAACGTCCACAGGTAAAACTAGTTTAATCATACGTTTATTTGAATTATTAGATATAAATACATTATTACGATTTGATACTGGTGAATGGTTAGATAAAACAGATTTTGAATTAAAATATAAAATATCATCACAATTAAAGAAAATATCGAAAGATAATATGATTCCAATTTTTGTCTTTGATGAATTTCAATTAGGAAGAACTCTTGATGATATGGGTGAAGAAATAGATAGAACTACATTAAGAGTTGTTTGGGATTTATTAGATTCAGGAAAATTCCAAATATTTGAAGATCGTTGGGAAATTTCAAATTTGATTAAAATTTTAATTAAACTAAATTATTTATATCATAAAGAAAACGTTGAAGTTGTTAAAGGTATAATTATTAAAAATAATAAAGCTTGGGATTTAATGTTTGCTGAAGATAAAAATGAAAATGATGAGAGCATAGAAACAATGATCAAATATCCAAAAAATGCATTTGTGCCAGCATCATCTATTTGGAATATTAAAGCATTAAGAGAAGATTTCTTATCAGATAATCAATTAATTGAATATTTATTAACATTAAATGGTTTAGAAACTATTAAATTTATTGAAGAAACTATTGAAATTGGTTCTAAACCAAGTGAATATGATTTCTCGAATAGTTTAATTTTTGTTATAGGAAATTTAGATGATGCTTATTTTGACAGCAATCAAATATCTGCTGATTATGATGCCGATGCTTTATATGAAATTACAAAAAAAATAAAAATAACTGATATAAAACAAGCACTTATATCATTATATCGACCAGAACAAATATCAAGGTTAGGTAATAATCATGTAATCTATCGTTCATTTAATAAAGCTACATATAAAGAATTAATTATATTAGAATTAAATAAAGTTGTTAAAAAAATAAAAGAAAAATTTGATATTAATATTCATTTTGATATGTCTATTAATGATATTATTTACAATGAAGGTGTTTGTCCAACTCAAGGTGTTAGACCAATATTTTCAACTATTATATCATTAATTGAATCATTCATAAGTAAAATAATTGTTGATTCTCTTAAAAATAAGTTTAATATTATTGATATTTATTGGTCATATTTTGATGAAAAATATATAATTAAACTAAAAAATGACAATGATGAATATATGTTAGAATATCCGGTTTTATTAAAAGTTGAAAATTTTAGAAAAAGTTTAGCTGATGATATTCAAGCTTTTATCGCAGTTCATGAATCTGGTCATATTATAACTTCTATTTTAACGACAAAAATTTGTCCAAAATTAGCTTTAAGTCGTACTGCAAATAATGATGGAGGTTTCACTGAAATTGAATACCCATTATTTAATACTAGAGAATTATTAATAAATCAAATAAAGATTTTATCTGCTGGTCATGTCGCAGAAAAATTAATTTTCGGGAAAGATAATTTAACATCTGGTTCTTATTCTGATATCCAGAAATTAACATCAATAGCTTTAAAAGTTATAAAAGAATATGGTATGAATGATTACCCAATTCAATATTCTTCATCAGATTTTAGAATATCTGATCAATATATTTGTTTAAATGATGACAATTTAGATAAAAGGGTACAAAGACTTATACGAGAATGTGTAGATATTACTACCAAATTATTAACAGAAAATATGAATCTATTATTAGACATGAGCAACTATTTAACTGAAAATTCAAGGATAGGAGAAAATGAAATTAAAGAAATAGTTAAAAAATATATTGACGTAGAATATAAAACAAAGGATAATTACTATAACTATAAAAATATATTAAAATCAAAGATGAATAGATGATACCTTACATTATCGATAATCCTTTAATTTATCAAACATCATTTTCTGATATAGAATTAGAATTGATAGAAAAATTTAATCTGAAACAATATAATTTAATAAAGGTAATACAACCAGTATTTCTAATATATGGGTTAACAAATAACCAATTATTTTCATATAGTATATCTGTTGAATCAAAAATTTTAATAGATTTTAATTTTGATGAACACAAAGGTGCTTATTTTTATGTGTTTGATTTAGAAAATAATTTAACAAAAGGAATAATTCGGTTAGCTACTATTTATAATCATAAACAATACTATAGAATGAAAAAATTACAAAGAGTTTTATATGAAACTGAATAAATATACTTGTGGTAATAGATTTTGGATAGATACATCAGATTATGACTATTATAAATTAAAAAAAGGTGATGTCGTAATATGTATAAATTCTACGTCAATAGGTTATGCTTCAAATTTTAGATTCGGTGAAATAAAAATTATAGAAAATATTGATATCTTGGATAAAAGATGGTTTACTCATTATAATAAATATTATCAACCTAAAGGTTATATTGGAATTGGAACAATAACATTTGAAAAAATAGGTTATAACATAAATTCAGATGCAATGGAAAGATTTATTTTATTAAGTGATTATAAAATTTTTATGCGAAAGCTGAAATTGGATAGAATCTTAGAAAATAATTGTGAAGAATGTTAAATTATAATGAAATATATCTTGGTGACTGTTTGGAAGTTATGAATGATATTGATGATAAAAGTATTGATTTTATTTTATGTGATTTGCCGTATGGTACTACAGCACCAAAATGGGATAAAATCATAAATTTTAAGAAATTGTGGCAACATTACAACAGAATTATTAAAGATGATGGTACAATTGCACTATTTGCAGCACAACCATTTACAACAAAATTAATTTCAAGTAATGAAAAGGATTTTAGATATTGTTGGTATTGGATGAAAAATCAAGGAACTAATTTCTTTCATGCAAAAAGAATGCCAATAAGAAAAATAGAAGAAATTTGCATATTTAAAAAAGGCAAATATTATCCACAAATAAGTGATGGTCATATACCAACAAATTCAGCAAAAGGTTGTAGTAATGGAAAAGCATATCATGGCATAAATAAACGAGATTATGAAGGAGGAAAAACAACACGATATCCAAATAATATATTAGATTTCAAATGTGTAGATAATTATTCCAGATTACACAGTAACGAAAAACCTGTTGATCTATTAGAATATCTAATAAAAACATATACAGATGAAAACGATTTGGTATTAGATAATTGTGCTGGTAGTAGTCCAACTGCAATTGCTTGTATCAAAACCAATAGAAATTGGATTATGATAGAAAAAGAAAAAAAATTCTATGATATATCAAAAAAAAGAATAACAGATTATGAAGAAAATATCACTTAATGATTTAGTACAAATTGAAAAAATTAATTGTGATTTATATTCTTATCAACATTATCAAATTGATTTTTCAAACAATTATAGTAAACTTGATCATTATGATAGTAATTATCCAAATATTTATCAATCAAATCAAAATATTGTTAATTTAAATTATAGATATATAGATGAAGAAACAACTTCTAAACACATTTTAGAATCTATCTTAGAAAATAAAATAATTCATAAATTAACATTTCCAGGAAGAAAATATGATGAAAGATATATGTATAATATCATAATGGATAATCTAAATATTTGTATTCAAGAATTAAAAAGAATTCATTCTCAACATAATATTAAAATTTTAATAGAAGAAAAATATATAAATTTATTACATTATACATATAAAGATGTTTTTATACAAGATAAATATAAAGATAAAATAATCATATTCGATTCAAATCAAAACAAATTATTTCATAATAATAAATATTATGGATTTAATTTATCATGTTCACATGTAATTGAAATTGCTTTTAAAGATGAATTAAGATTAAGAAAATTAAAAAGAGTATTATATGAGTAAAACAATAACAAAAATAGATTTCATAAAATTTTTGAAAACTATTACAAGCGAATTAGATAAAGAAGAAATAAAATATGATATTCCATTT
>Ga0265297_10012549_pt1 | contig 10139 bp, 6 predicted proteins | sample Munlanlwell13791_FD_192502 | JGI IMG/M metagenome (GOLD analysis project Ga0265297, IMG submission 192502) | Leachate microbial communities from a municipal landfill in Southern Ontario, Canada - Leachate well 137-91 | ecosystem: Engineered > Solid waste > Landfill > Unclassified | place...
ACGTATTCCTTTTTCCTGTCAAGCTCAACTATCCCATATTTTTCCATGTTTTTTAGCGTTCTGGAAAGATTGCTAACATGCCGCCCGGAAATAGAGGCTAGCTCAGCTAAAGATTCGGGATTATTGTCTCTTATCTTTTTTAAAAGTTCCTGATTTTTAGAACTGAGAACCTGGGCCATTGATTCTATGGAATCAAACCAAATCGTCGGTTCATTGCTTGTAGGTTTATGTTCGCCTCTAGCAATGGATATAGTATGTTTCTTAATATCTTTGTACGATGCTATTCCTATTTTCATTTCTCGTGCCATAATAAACACCTTCCTTTTTTAAACAAAATCGTCGACGGTTTCCCAAAAATCACTTATTAGCTGACAGGCGCAATCAAATTCATAATAATATATTCTGTTTCTCTTATGGATGTGATCCCATTTTACTTTCTTCGTCCTGTATCGGCCGCGTTTTGGCAAACAGTCATGCGCGTTATCATATCCAACAATCCTTCTATTGTCTTTGTCGTGCAAAGTAAGAGAATATTTTATCCCGTGAGGTATATTTTTTGTCGGCTTTACCGTACACGCTTCAAATTTTACCCAGTAACCTTTTTTAGTATAAAAGACAAAACCGTTAAGTTCCAAAAGAGTTTGAAGCTCATAATCAGCATCGTAATGTTTTTCTTTCATTTATGATGGCACTTATCATCAGATGATAACGTTTGTCAAGATCTATTTTAAAGTGGGAGAAAGGTGTAAAATCCTTACTTTGCCCATGCTAAGGTGCAACGGTGCATATTTTATTATTGGCAATGTTTTTCATCCATTCCAAATGTTTGGGCAGGAGATCGGATAAAGCATACTTTTCCAGAATTGTTTCACGCGCTTTAATCCTTAACTTTTGCATAAGATAACGGTTATCAAGAGCGATTTCAATCTTTTCTAAGATATCCTGCGGAGAAAAGAAATCAGCAAGAAGGCCATTAACACCGTAGTCAATAACTTCAGTAACTGGTGGTGTATTGGAAGCAATAATTAAACAGCCGGTGGACATTGCTTCCAACATTGACCATGACAAGACGAAAGGTCTTGTCAAATAGACATGAGCTGATGATGCTCTTAAGACCTGCAGATATTGAGGATAAGGAAGTCTACCGGTAAAATGCAAACGGGATAAATCAAAATCAAATTTTTCCAGCAATAGTTGTTTAAAAGTCTTTCCATCGGGGAGAGATCGGCCATAGGCAACTCTGTCTTCTCCCACAACCACGACATGACAATCTTTTCGTTTTTTTTGTAATAGAAAAATAGATTCCATGAATTGAGGAAATCCGCGATAAGGTTCCATCCCACGGCTGACGTAAGTGACTATCTCTTTTACATTGGACAAATCCAGACCTATCGAAGGTAGTATTAATTTTTCACCTTCTTTAGGAGAAAAGTATTGCGTGTCAATACCGTCATGCAATACACGCAACTTGCCGTGATATTCTTCCGGAAATTGATTTTTCTGCCATAATGTCGGGCAAAGACCGGCATCACAACTATATAAATCCGTAAGAATCGGTGTGTTTTTCATACGAATACGCAATCGATCATCAGTTGTTACCGGTTCCGCTGGATCGAAGCCAACATCCGATCCTTCTGAGTTATAAAACCATTCAAAATAACAAAGTAGTTTCGTCTGTGGGAAAACGTCTTTTATAAACAAAGTCGGTCCCCAGCCGGAATGACCATATACAATATCCGGATAAAAACCTTCTTTCTTCAATTTATTCAATTGGCGATATACAGCCTGGCCCTGCAAAACTGCATTTTCCAGAGGCCTTATATAATGGTGAGTTTCCTTACGAGGATTGCGTGATTGATTGTAAATAAATTTATAAACTCCGGGAATCTGTCCTTCTTCACGCGTTGTACCGAATAATACACGATTATTGCTATCCCTGGCTAAATTCAACGCCAGATGGCGAAATTGTGCGGGAAAATTAGAATGAAGGAACAGAATTTTCATATAGAATCGTTAGGTTACTTTACTGGACTGGTTTTTCGTCCTTCGTTTGTCCTTTTTCGGCTTTTGCAGGTGAAACGTCAATAATTCCGTTAACAGCTTCATAACGACGGATTAAATTTCCCAGTGATAAAACAATTCGTTTTGCCGTTTTTAAAGAAACAGCCATTTTAGATTCTATTCGCACCACGCTTGGATCAATTGATGGATTGCCGAACATAAAGATAACTTCCTCTGAACCGAGACCGATATTAAAAATCCCTGAATACTGCGTTTTGACGCCTTCCTCAATAAAGCGAAGTTTTCTTTGTTCAGATGCCACTTGATCGAGTTGTCCTTCAATTTTATCACTCTTTGCCATGTTAAATCCTCCCTTTTTAAATTATTTATATAATAAAATCATTCAAGCTAAAGTTGCATATCAGTAAAATGTTGTCATATCGACCAACGGGAGATATCTTGTATTCGTTAACAATTATTAAGATTTCTCGCTTCGCTTCGAAATGACATATTGTAAAGCTGTTACTGAAACACTACGCTAACTTATCTTACCTTGAGGCCTTCATCCAGATAACGGATTATCGGAAAAAGGAAAAATTCAATAACTCTCCGTTTACCGACATTTACTTCCGCGGTAACGGACATTCCCGGCTTTATCTTGTATATATCACCGTTCTTTGTTTTTAAGGTTTCAGCAAGCATCTTTACCCGTATTGGATATCCGCCTGATTCGTTTTCTGCTTCCTTGTTTCGTTCTTTGTTTTCTTTTTCTTCCATGCTGTAAGGATTAACACCTTCAACTTTGCCTTCGATTGTTCCATATTTCTGGAAGTCAAAGGTATCAACTTTGATAACGCAGCGCTGTCCTTCTTTCACATATCCGACGTCTTTGTTCATGACGATGGCATTAACTTCGAGGGGCGTGCCTTCAGGCACTATCCCGACTATAGGTTGTGCAGTTGTTACGACACCACCTATTGTTTTTACCGGCAATAAATGAATGTATCCCGATACCGGCGCAGTAATAAACCTCTTGTCTTGTTTGAATCGTAAACTGTTCACTTCAGCTTCCAACGTATTTCTTTCCTGCATGTTTGTTGAGTAATCCGAAAGTAATTTTTCCCTGAAGTTGCTTTTGAAAGTCTGTATTTCATCTTTTATTCTATTCAATTTTGTTTCCAGTTGTTTTACCTGGCCTTCTTTAGAGTTACGTTCGCGCTCCAGATTCATTCTTTCTTTAACTTTATCCCTGTAACGGTTATCGGCCAGGGTGCCGATTTCCACCAAAGATTTTTGTCTTTTTTCATCTTCTAGAGTAATGGCCAACATTTTATTGATAGTAGCAATTTCTTCCTTCAGCGAAATCAAGGCACTTTGATTTTCCAGATATTCTTTCTCTTTTTCTTTCAGAGTCGAATTATAAACATCCCGTTGCGCCTTATATTGAGTCATTTGCGCTTTAATAATTTCCGAAGAGTTGTCTTTTCCTCCGGGTGAAAATTCCTTTTCAGCCAGCACGGAATTTATTCTTTCCAGAGACAAACGCGAATTTTTAAGATTTTTTTCTTTACCTACTAGATCTGATGTGTCAACGGATGGATCTATTTCCAGAAGTATAGCGCCTTCTTTTACGTAGTCTCCTTCCTTAACGTGTATCTTGGTAATCACACCTGTTTCCAGTGGTTGTATTACCTTGACATCTCCCACTGGGATGATTTTCCCGCGCGCTGCGATAACGACATCGATTTTAACCAGGAATAAACCAAGCAGTACGACGATCATCAAGGATATGATTGTCCACAGAAAATAAACTCCCAATGGATTCGTTGGTCGTTCTTCTATCTCCGCCAGAATAGGCTTAAAATCATGATGATCTGAATTACTCATCTCAATCTGGTCTCCTCCTGCTGTTTATAGAGGTAAGCGTAAAGGCCGTCTTTTTGCATCAGAGATTCATGATTGCCGATTTCCACAATTTTGCCCCGGTCAATAACTATCACCATATCGCAATCACGCATAACGGAAAGCCTGTGAGCAATAAAGATTACGGTTCTGCCTTTTCTGATCATATTCAGATTCTGCTGAATAATTTTTTCCGATTCATAATCCAGAGAACTTGTCGCTTCGTCAAAAATCAAAATGTTAGGGTTCATAATCAACGCTCTAGCAATGGCAATTCGCTGTTTTTGGCCGCCGGATAACGAAGAACCTCTTTCTTCGACATAAGTGTCGTAACCCAGGGGCATTTCTGATATAAAATCATGAGCGCCGGCGATACGCGCCACTTGTATGATTTGTTCCATCGAGGCATTTGGCGCCGCCATGGAAATATTTTCTTTTATCGTCCCACTGAACAGAAAGCATTCCTGCAGAACAATACCGGTACGATAACGCAGAAATAAAGGATCAATATGGCGTATATCCACTCCATCCAGCATAATGGTTCCTTCAACCGGTAAATATAGACGCTGAATAAGTTTGGCAATGGTACTTTTGCCGGAACCGCTTCTGCCGACGATACCTACCATCATTCCTGCGTTGATTTTAAAACTGACGCCGTCCAGCACCAGCGGGCTTTCCGGCGCGTACCGGAACGCGACATCCTTGGCAACAATTTCGCCTTTGAGCTGATTCATTGTTACAGCACCGCCCACAACTTCCGGAGGTGTATTGATAATATCGCCGATTCTATCCAGAGAAAGCTTGGCCTGCTGGAAATCCTGCCACATGCGCACCAGGCGCAGAATGGGGCCGCTCAACTGAGAAGCAAACATCTGGAAAGCGATAAGCTGTCCAACACTCATGCTTTTATCGAAGACAAGGCTGACACCGAAATAGATAACGGCAAGCGACATAGCTTTTTGCAGTGTTTGTGACGAAGTAACCGCAACATTGCCGAGATTGGAAAGTCTGAATGCCGACATGATGTAATCGCCCAGGCTTTTTTCCCAGTCTTTGATCATCTTGCCTTCAATAGCCAGTGATTTTACGGTTTGAATTCCGGTTATGGATTCCACAAGAAATGAATAATTAGCCGCGCCCTTCTGAAATTTATCGTTCAGTCTCTCTTTAATCATCGGTGTGGAGATAAAAGAAATCAGCGCGATAAGAAAAACAATAGTCAATACGATTAAAGTTAAATAACCGCTGTAAACCCACATAATGGCAATGAACACAACAGAAAATACCGTATCGAGCAAAACGGTCAAAGAAATATTCGTCATGAATTGTCTTAAATTTTCCAACTCCCGGACGCGGGCAATGATGTTGCCCACTTTTCTGGTTTCAAAAAAACGGAAAGGCAATGAAACCAGATGACGGTAGGTCTTGGCGCCCAGGCCGGCATCGACCTTGTTGGCAGTATGATAAAGAAGGTAATTGCGCATCAGATTCATGATTGTGTCGAAAACCAATACAACCAGGAACGCTCCGGAAACAACTTGCAGCGTTGTTAATGCGTGATGAGCCAGAACTTTATCAATGATGACCTGTATAAATAAAGGCGTGACCAAACCGAATAGCTGGATAAAAAATGAAGCTGTAATAACGGCGGTAAAAGTAGGCCGGTGTTTATAGAATTCCTTGAAAAGCCATTTCATGTTCAGAAAAAATTCTGTTTTTGTGAAACGGGGATATACCGCGATAGCCTCGCCACCCCAGAATTTCATAAACTCTTCGGTTGTCATATCCTTAGGTTTCTTCTCGTTACAATCGAAAATAAATATTTTATTCTCCTTTTTCCCGATAAGGATATGAAATTCGTTATTGGGAGAAATAATAATTAACGGGCAGGGATATTTCAAAAGCTCATCAATTGTCTTGAGTTTTTTCAGGCGCGAACGGATACCATGATCCCGCAAAATACGCAGCATTTCCTCGCTGCTGAGTTCAGCTTCGATAAAGTAGCGCCGCTTTATGGCCTGCATATCGATGCTTACAGAGTGTATCTTCGAGATAACTTCAATGCTTACAAGTCCCGTTTCCGCCATAATTACCTACAAATTCGTTAAAATTTAATTCCAGTAAAAATTGTTTTTCATAAACAGCCATAGAATTTTCGACGATTTTTAAATCTCGTTCCACAGCCAAAGCGTCTTTCTCCAATTCGATAATATCAAGATTGCTTTTTTCTCCCATGAGCTTGGATTTCTTATTGATGTCTATTATTTTTTTATATTGGCCGTTGAGGTTTTTGTAATTTACGTATGATTTGGAGAGCTCAATATATCCTATTCTAAGTGTTTTAATATCTTTATTCTTCTCGTTAAAAACAAGACGGGCGTTTTCTTCTGCTTTTTTCAATTCATGAAGGGTTTTTTCCCGTTCCCATTTACGTGCTCCGCCGTCAAACAAGGGGAGATTAATGTAAAATCCCACGCTGTAATCTGCGGGGCGTACATCATGAAAGGAATCATCTATGCTGTTTTGACTGCTATTATAGAGATCATAGCGGCCATAAATGGAAATATCCGGTAGAAAGTTATTGCCCGTGAATTTTTCTTTAAACCTGAAGGCCTCAAGTTCCTTCATCCGTGCTTTATACTCCGGTGTTTGCGCGATAATTCTTTTTTCGTCAGCGACAGATATTTGGCCATTAAAAGGCAAGGCACTAATTTCCATATCTGTGGAGTAAGATTTGCCGGTATAATTATTAAGATTCTCAAAATTCTCACGGAGTTCTTTATTAAGACTTATAATATCTTTCTGAGTACTCAAGACATCTGCTTCTGCTTTCAAAACATCCTCATGGGAAAATTGTCCCCTGGCAAAAGCTTCTTTTTTCAATTTGTAAATTTCCTTCAACCTCGTCAATATTTCATTGGTATATTTCAGCTTTATTTTCCCTTCTGCAATGGACCGGAAAATATCAGTTACCTCCCTTATTATTTTCTTTTCTTCCATTTCACATTCATGAGTACTGGAATCCAATATTTTTTCATAATATCGTGCTTCAAATCTTTTTTTGTACCAGTGAGAAAGATAATATTGACCTGTAACAGACAAAGACGCTTTCCACGCGCTTTGATTACCGCCGATAACCTCATTACCTATGGTATTTATGCCTGTATCATTGCGATGATCCAGATTTTCGTATCTTTCTGAACGGCCACCAAGATTGATAACCGGATACAGCTCGGCAAAGTTACTCTTGTATTGCGCCTCGGAGATATAAACATCCTGTTTTTTTAGACGCAAGGAAGCAGAGTAATTAATGCTGTCAGTAATTATCTCCCGATAATCTAAAAAACCGGCAAAGCAGGGATATGCCGCAAAAATGATCGATAGTAATAAAAAAATGTGTGGAACAATGCTATTACGCTCTGGCAATTTGTCACACTTTTTCCAAATTTTATTTTTGAAGCTGTAAATGAAAAAATGCTGCGATGGCAGCATCGGAGCTCCATATATCAATTTGTAAATAGACATGCAATAAAATTATTAATTTATATTCAAAATAAAAGTTCGTCTTTTTTACCGCTTTCTTTAGGAAAAAAATCCATTTTGTTATTGACAATGTCTTGGTAATTGTTTTAAAAAGTACTCGATTCATTAAAAATCATTTAAATATTTTCTAATAGTCAACTCTACAAAACATAATGAAAAAAGTCAGGATTGTCTCAGCTACGGCTAAGAATCAAAAAGAGTTTTGGCAGCATACGCTTCTGGGGCAGTCATTAAGTTTATTTCCCAAACAGACCGGCCTTGAAATTTCGATTTTCCACAATAATAGAGGTACTCAGCGCAGAGGTCTTAGCTTATTGTACAATGCCTTTATAAAGACTGATTATGAGAATGAGATTTTACTTTTTATCCATGACGACGTTTATTTGCACGACTGGCATCTTGTACAGCGATTGAATGATGCGATTAAACAATTCGATATCGTCGGTTTAGCCGGTAACGCTAATCCCGATTTCGCGGAACCGTTTTGGCGCTTGGCCTTGAACAAAGAGAAATATCCGCGTGGACGACAACCCGAAGAATTTCAATCCGGTGCAGTAGGTCACGTAAGAAATAACAAAACATATGTTTCAATTTACGGGTTAACACCACGTGAATGTATTTTGATGGATGGATTATTTCTGGCGGTTAATACAAAGAAAGTTCTTGAAAAGGATATTCAGTTTGATCCGCAGTTTGAATTTCACTTATACGATTTGGATTTCTGCCGTCAATGCCATATTAATGGTCTTAAACTTGGTACATGGCCTATTTCTGTAACACACGGCAGTCGGGGGAGTTTCAATTCTCAGGCATGGAAAACTACAAGTAAGCTTTATCTAGACAAATGGTCTTCGGATAATTCGGCAATACAGGTAAAGATGCAAAAGGCTATTGCCGCTTACAAAATAGGCGATTTTAGAGAAGCAACACAGTTGTGCAAATTGCTTCTGAGCGCAGACCAAAACTGTTTTGCCGCAATTATAATTCTGGGTGTTATTTATGCACAGCAGGGGCAGCATGTTGAGGCGTTGGAACTTTTTAACCGGGCAATCCAAATTAACCCGAATGATGCAGATGTCTTCAATAATCAAGGTAATGTACTTAAGGAACTTAATCGCTTTGAGGAGGCTTTAAATAGTTATCAACAGGCACTTGTTATCAGGCCACTCTATGCCGAAGCGAGTTATCAAAAAGGAGATGTATTACGCAGGTTAAAACGCCTTAAGGAATCGCTAGTCAGTTACGATGAAGCGCTTGCCGCTCAACCTGATCATATAAACGCGATGGTCGGGAAAGCCGATATACTGAAAGCAATTGGCGAACATCATGCTGCTATTGAAATTTATCGAAATGCAATAAATTTATCGCCCGAATCCACGGTTACCCGTTTCAAGTATTTAATGGCATACATTCCTGTACTTGGAATCAATGATTACGACACTAGCAGTTTACGTGCTAGGTTTTTAGATGAACTTGCTTTGTTGGAAAAATGGTTGGCGGAAGCTAATCCGGCTGATGAGCATGACGCGGTGGGAACCGCACAACCATTCTATATCGCTTATCAAGAACAAAATAACAAAGATTTGCTTTCTAAATATGGCGAGCTTTGTACATCCGCAATGTCCAGCTGGCAGAAAAATAATAATATCGTTCCAATATGGGCGCGTTCTTTGTCGGATTCAAAAATCCGTTTGGGTATTGTTTCCGCTCATATAAACAGTCATCCGGTCTGGAATGCTATTGTTAAAGGATGGTTTCAGAAACTGGATAGGAATCGTTTTGATCTTCATGTTTTTTATCTTGGTGATCGTAAGGATAAAGAAACCGAATTTGCCAAAAAATCTTCAAACAAATTTACGGAAAAAAAGAAGGGGTTAAAAGAGTGGATAGCATCCATTTTTGATCAAAACATTGATGTACTGGTTTATCCTGAACTCGGCATGAATCCACTGGCAGTTAAATTGGCTAGTATGCGTCTGGCTCCAATACAGATAGCTACATGGGGTCACCCGGAAACTACCGGATTGTCTACTATTGATTATTACTTATCTGCTGAAGAAATGGAACCTAAAGAAGCACAAAGCTGTTATACGGAAAAGCTGGTTCGATTGCCGCATCTTGGCTGTTACTATGATCCCAACAATACGGCAGACGAGTTTATGGATATGAGCGAATTTGGCCTCAATAAGGAAGAGCCACTTCTTATTTGTCCAGGCACACCGTTTAAATATGTACCTCAGCACGATCATGTATTTGTTAATATTGCGCAGCGGTTAGGTAAGGTTAAGTTCATATTTTTTACAAACAAACGATCTCCGTTATTGAGTGAAAAACTAAAGCAGAGACTCACCGGAATATTCAATGAGGCTGGCTTGGACATTTCTCAATATGTTTTGTTTATTCCACAACAGCCAAAACCGAAGTTCCACAGTATTATGAAGCAGGCTGATGTATTTTTGGATTCTATCGGTTTTTCAGGATTCAACACGGCAATACAGGCGGTTGAATGCAACCTTCCCCTTGTCACCTATGAAGGACTTTTCATGCGTGGCAGATTTGCCGGCGCCATCTTAAAGCGAATGGGTATGGACGAACTGGTTTGCCAGGATAAAGAAACTTACATAAACCTTGCCGTGAAAATAGCTCAAAATTCGTCTTATCGTGAAAGTATTAAAAAGAAGATGTCAAAGTCG
>Ga0265297_10012550_pt1 | contig 10139 bp, 10 predicted proteins | sample Munlanlwell13791_FD_192502 | JGI IMG/M metagenome (GOLD analysis project Ga0265297, IMG submission 192502) | Leachate microbial communities from a municipal landfill in Southern Ontario, Canada - Leachate well 137-91 | ecosystem: Engineered > Solid waste > Landfill > Unclassified | place...
GGGAAGACTCAATCGAGCGGATGAGTTGCTTTGCAAGGAAAGTATTGCATTCATATATCTTTTCCGGATTTCCGCGATACATTCCGGCGATATGAATGATAATGTCGCACCGTGATACAAATTGCGTGAGTTGTTCGATATTTGAAAAAGATTCCCTTGGATAGTAGATAAAATCGATCCGGTCCTTTTTTGTTTTTAAAAAATTCCGGACGTGTGTATCCAATAATCCGGACTGTCCCGTGATACCAACTCTGATTTTTTTCATTTTATACCTTATTCTCCGGAATCCGGTAGGCAACTATAGTCATGGAATTGTATTCCAGATCTTAATAGAATATCCAACGACACCATATTCATGTTTGCGAAAGAATTTTTTCATATTCAGTAATTACCCTGCTTTTAATAGTATCATAATCCAGCCGCTCCTTAACGGTTCTTGAATTTATTTCTGCAGCATTGTCAACAAGTTTGTCATCTTCAAGGGCCTGTAATATTTTTTTAGCAATAATTGCAGTATCCTCGGCGGGAACAATGAATCCGGATTTACCATTTGTTATCCATTCATCCGCACAGGATGTATCGGACTGGATGGGAAATGCGCCCATAACCATAGCTTCTAACAATGAGGTACTAATTGCATCGGAAATACTCAATCCGACATATATTCGGGCATTTCCGAACCGTGATAACATCTCCTCGTGAGATACTGGTGGAAGGATATTTACCGCGATACCGGTTTTTTGACTTAGTTGTTGCCCTTTTTTTTTGACTTCTTCCGATGAACAGGAAAAAACCTCGACTCTGAAATCCCTTAATTTATCCGCACATAATTCGATAGCGTCAAATCCTACGAGTGCGCGACCTGCCCAACCGTGATAGCCTTTCAGGAGAATGATTTTCCGATTAGATGGTGGTAGTATGTATCTCTTACTTTTTTCCAAAGAAGCTAGGTCGAATCCACCGGCATTTGGAAGAACGGGTAAAAATTTTCCCTTAAATTCAAAATCTTTTGCCAACTTTACGTCCCTATAACATTCACAGGAATAGTAATCACATTCCTTGAGAACTCCCTTTATTTTGTCCTGGTGTTCTGGATATTTTCCAAAAAGATATATATCACTTCCCCAGTTCGTGACAATCCATACGGGAAATTTCCTGAAGTTACCATGACGTCTTATGTATTCCTGTTTTGTATCAAGTACGAGATATGCACCACTCTGGAATTCCATGGAATGGATAATATCTGGTTGAATTTCTTCAATTACTCGAATAAGAGCATCTCTACGGTAATGCGGATTCAGGTGTTTTAAGAGCCAACGTCCTCCCCAAGCCAAAATATTTGAAAAAACAGGTTGTCCTTTGAGGATGACATTGTCATTTTGATTTTTTCTCTTTCCATATATCGAATGATGAATGGTCACATTCCGTAAATCCTTGTGAGTGTCTCCATAATCGATACTGGGAAAAATGTGAAGTGACCATCCGATATCCGCTATCTGACCTATCCATCGTGCGGTATGAATACTATTTGACATTGCAACAAAGAGGATTTTCATAATGGTCACTCGCTGTTTTTTCCCAGAGTCTGTTCATTGCTCTTGATGTTTGTATGGCCTCAGACTGCTATGTAGTAATTGCATCGTTAAAGTGAATAATCTTCCATAAATCCCCCGAGAAATCTTTGGGTGAATCATAGTAGGATTGGTAAAGTAGATTTTAAAATAATGAGCCCAAGGAATTTGCTTTAGTATCTCCATACATTGTTTACGGTTTCCGTTATTGAGATAATTTATAGCACAATTCAGTTGGTCTTCTAACCGGAATAGATCGTATCGATATTTAATGCGTTTTTTTATTGAATTTGTTGTTGTTTTTAGATGAAGATCCATCACTTTAAAGAAATCTGCTTCAGCGGTTCTTGAGTAATTAATTAAATATGTCCCTTGGGTTTTACTGACCCGATAATGCAAGAGTTGTTCATCAAGAATAATTATCGGCCTAGTTTTTGCTCCTCGCAACCACATGTCTAAGTCTGATGCAGATCCACATTCGTCGTACCTGAACGGAGATAGTTCAAGATAATGACTGGTACGGAGCATCGCACTGGGACAGGGCAAAAAATCACCATATTCAAGAACGGAAAGGAGGAGGGTATCATATAAATATGGTGTCGATCCCTGAATCCCCTTTGGAAGCCTGAAGTGCCCTGTGATCTCATCCATTTCATTGATAATCTTCCCCATTGTGAAGACTGCGCCTACGGATGGATACTTGAGGAATGTCTCAACTTGGCGAGATATTATCTGGGGCTGATATACATCATCGGCATGGAATATCGCCATGAACTCCCCCCGGACATACTCAAAGCATCTGTTCCAATTATATTCTGCAGTAGGAAGATGAAGTTCATTCCTGATGAAACGAATACGGGGATCACGATATTCTTGAACAATCTTCGCTGTTGAGTCAGTAGAACAATTATCAATAATAATTATCTCAAGATTCTGATAGGTTTGGTTTAAAATTGAGTTGATTGTCTTATGGATTGTTCGCTCCCCATTAAAAACAGGAATGCAAATGCTTACCAACGGATCGGTATGATGTGGACGTTCTCCCTTCACTTTGTTCATGGTTTTAACCCCCTGTTTACGCATGATTATCAGATTCGAAAAAATTTCTCGAATGTCAACATATTTCAGCATCTCTTCAGTAAGTCTTGGATATACACCAATCCAGAACAGGTTTCCCATAACAAGACTGTATTCTTCAAATTTCCGATTAATCGGTAAATAATGTTGGTGTATACTGGCTGTTTGAGTAAAGGCCCTCCAAAAAGCATTCGTACGGCGATCGTGCGATCTTCGAGATGACCGACAATGTCGTTTCGATGGATTAATTCTGTAAAATGGTCATGGATCTTTTTAATGTTAAAAAACATATGGAGATATTTTTCAAGTAATTCTCCATGTGATTGTACTTTTCGTGTTCCGCAAAAATTTGCGCAATAAATACATGTAATCTATATCATGCTCCTGAGAATGTTTTCCCTTCTGATCGCAATAACAAATCCAGTTATTTATGCTTTGGTTTGTACAACGTGGTTTTGCCTTGTAAATAATTTACCATATTTTCTCCAATAAAACCGATAGAATTGGTGATTAGAATTATATTTTTCTCCATGTTGTGTCAATTAGTTTATTATTAATACAAATATTCTTGCAACTTTTTTACCTGGAATCGGAGTTATGGAATATGGGTATGTATTATCCATACTGTCCTTGAAGAATTTTAATTTGCATCATCTTAAAATAAATAAAAATGCAAACACAATACAATGTCTAAACCTGAATTATCTCAATCAAATCGGGCGGCTCTGGATTTAGACGTCAATAATTTATATTTAAAGAGGTCCACGAAAATTCGTGCTCGAATACTTCATATGATGCATAAAGCAAATGCATCTCATATCGGCAGTTGCTTTTCCATCGTTGATATCCTGACTGTCCTCTATTCTGGTGTAATTCAGATAACACCGGATACTCTCCACATACCCACACGGGACCGTTTTATTTTAAGTAAAGGTCATGCCGCAGCAGCAGTTTATGCCACATTGTGTGAAACAGGTTTTTTTGATAAATCGTGGCTTGATCGATACTGCGATAATGCTGCCCCATTAGGTGGGCACATAACTGCAAATATTCCGGGGGTCGAGGTCTCAACAGGATCGCTGGGACATGGATTACCTATCGGATGTGGAATGGCCATCGCCGGCCAGAGCAAGAGGCAGCAGCAATATTATGTTTTTGTTCTTATGAGTGATGGGGAGTGTGATGAGGGATCGGTGTGGGAGGCAGCTCTTTTTGCTCCCTATCATCACCTTGAAAATCTTGTTTTGATTATTGATTATAACAAAATCCAGAGTTTCGACCGTGTGAAGAACGTTTTGGATCTGGAACCATTTGCAGATAAATGGAGATCTTTTGGGTGGGCGGTACAGGAAATTAACGGTCACAATTTTGAGGAGATTAAAAAAGCATTTAGTTCAATTCCTTTTCAAAAAGGGAAACCTAGTTGTATTATTGCCCATACGATAAAAGGCAAGGGTGTTTCATTCATGGAAAATAAAGTGGAATGGCATTATAAATCCCCAACCAAAGAGCAACTGGAAATGGCATTGAAAGAATTGGCCGATGTATCATGAGGACAAAATTCATTTCTACACTAACAGAACTCGCTGAAAGGGATGATCGAATTTTCCTCCTCGTTGGGGATCTTGGTTATTCCGTTGTAGAAATTTTTCAGAAAAAATTTCCCGACCGTTTTTTTAATGTGGGGGTTGCGGAACAGAATATGATGGGGGTGGCTGCAGGTTTAGCCTTATCTGGAAAAATTGTATTTACGTACAGTTTTGCAAACTTTACTACATTTCGCTGTTTGGAACAGATAAGAAATGATATTTGCTATCACAATTTAAACGTCAAAATTATTGGGATTGGTTCTGGTTTTACTTATGGGCCTTCAGGGATGTCTCACCACGGTACAGAAGATCTTGCGATAATGTCAGTTCTTCCGAACATGACAATAATTTCTCCCTGTGATCCCGTTGAAATGGATCTTGCAATAAAAGCATGTGTTAAATGGGATGGTCCTTGTTATATTCGTGTCCGAAAGGCTGGAGAACCGACTCTTCATAAAAATTCTCCTGATTTCCGCATTGGAAAAGGGATTATTGTACAGGATGGGGAGGATATCACACTCATTGCCACTGGGTGGATTTTAAACAATGTTATTAAAGCAGCAAGACTATTAGAGGCGCATAATATCCAATCTAGAATTATTAGTATGCATACAATAAAACCTCTTGATGAGGCACTGATTCTTGATTCTGCACAAAAAACACGGGGTGTTATGACAATTGAAGATCAGAACATTGCGGGACTGGGATCCGCAGTTGGACGAGTACTCATATCTTCACGAAAATGTGCTGTTCCGTTTACTGCTATCGGTCTTACGGATCAGTATTCCTACGATGTGGGGAGTGAAGAGTATCATCTAATAAAATCAAAATTAACTCCCGAATCAATCTGTACTGCTGCAATCAATACACTAAATACGCAATGAATATTCTTGTCATTAATATATTGCGCGTCCTTCTCTGAAAGAGGAGCCTACTGATTAATCTTTTTTGAATCTTTGATGAATTGCCCTAATCCTGAGTCGGTAAGTTGATGTTTTATCATTAATGCGATGATGGATGGTGGAATTGTAGCAATATGACATCCACACTTTGCGGCCTCTATTATATGATTGGGATTTCTGATACTCGCTGCAATGATCTTCGTTGTTAGTGAGTAATTGTTATATATTTTCAGACTATCTCGGATAATCTGCATGCCATCGACTCCTTGATCATCTAGTCTACCAACGAATATGCTTGCATAGGTAGCACCTGCCTTGGCCGCTAAAATTGCCTGATTTGCTGAAAAAATCAATGTAAGATTTGTTTTTATATCGAGTTTTTTTAAAATAAGTGTAGCTTTCAACCCTTCAGAAGTTATTGGTATCTTAACTACGACATTTGGAGAGATTTTTGCTAGTTGCTGCGCTTCATATACCATATCGTCACAGTTCTCACTAACAACTTCAACACTTATGGGTCCAGGAACAATTTTTACAATTTTTCCTATTACTTCTTTTGTTGACGGAGTGTTGCCAACTTTTGCGAGTAATGTGGGATTCGTGGTAACACCATCAACTAAATATGAATATTTTTCAATTTCGGCGATTTCTGCGGTATCGAGAAATATTTTCATTTTGAATTCCCGTGGTAGTTAGATACAATAGGTCTCAACATGCTTTAACTTTTATTAAATAAAAGGGGTTATATTGATGTTGACACTTATCTTCTTATCTCAATATGTTTGCTAATAATAATTCAAAATAGACTTAATAATCAGTGTAAAATTTTATTTGGGGAAAATCAGGTACAGCATCAGGGTTAAAAAGTGTATTCTGGTTTAATACTGTAGATATCCTCACTTCTCCGAAGTAGAACAATGATCTAAATAATTTGATGCCTTTTTTATTTATTATGTTACTGCTTCGCATGCATGGCGACTAATTAATTTCTCACATTAAATATCTTGAATAACCCTTTTTAAATATTCACTTTCCCCACACGTTCCATGGTGCATTACCCATTGACCATGCCTCTTCAAGATAATTTTTGTCTCTCAATGTATCCATTGCATACCAGAATCCATCATGCTTAAAGGCATTAAGTTGGTTGCATTGCGCTAAGGATTCTAATGGGCCCTGCTCCAAGATTGTGGTATCATTTTTCAGATAATCAAATATCGCAGGCTCAAACACAAAATATCCTCCATTTACGTATCCCCCGTCCCCTTTTGGTTTTTCAACAAAGGATGTAACCTCCTGCCCATTTTGGAGTTGTAGCGCTCCAAATCTTCCTGGTGGACGGATAGCGGTCAAAGTGCCGGTTTTTCCATGATTTTCATGAAATCTTATTAGATCTGTGATATTGACATCAGACACCCCGTCCCCATACGTAAGCATGAATGATTCATTCCCGATATATTTCTGAATGCGTTTCACACGGCCCCCCGTCATAGAGGTATCTCCCGTGTCGATTAATGAAATTTTCCAAGGTTCGGAAAAATTGTGGTGCGTCTCAATTTTATTATTTTTAATATCAATGGTCACATCGGACATATGAAGGTAATAATTTGCGAAATATTCCTTTATCATGTATCCCTTATATCCAAGGCAAATTATGAAGTCATTGAAACCATAGTGAGAATAAAGTTTCATAATGTGCCATAAGATTGGCATTCCGCCGATCTCAACCATAGGTTTTGGTTTGATAACGGTTTCTTCGCTCAAGCGAGTCCCCAGTCCCCCGGCAAGGATTACAACTTTCATTTTATCATCACGGTTAGCAAGTATCCATCAATGACTATTTAATATTAAGAAATACGTTCGATTTCCAAGGGTGTATGTCAGAATCTTGATATACACAATACCATTACGGGTGTATCTCATTTACCTAACTAACATATTTATACGTTAAATTAGGATATGAACACTGCGATTGATAATGACAAAACTTGGAATATATAATTATTATGGTGTTTATAACCACAATAAAATATTTGATTCTTCGGCAAATTTGCCTATTGGGGAGGATGTAACCTATACATATAGGTATCTAGCAATGGAAGCAAGGAGAAAAGGGATCCATATATCCACTATAGATACAGAACCTCTTGACAGTTATGACGCCATTATCTTTCTGGACTTCCCGACTTACCATAATCAATATTTCAATAAATTAATCGAAGAAAAATCAGAAAACCTTTTTTTATTTCTTCACGAGAACGAACTGATTCGTCCCGATAACTGGAAAATCAGCAACTTCCGTCATTTTCAAAGAGTATATACTTGGCATGATGAATTAGTTGATAACAAATTCTTTTTTAAATTGTATCAGCCCAATAAAATTCCCGTTTCATTCTCAATTGATCTTAATGAAAAAAAGAAATTCTGTTGCTTGATAGCATGGAATAAATCATCCAATCATAAACTGGAACTATATTCAGAAAGAGTACGCGCAATCCGGTGGTTTGAAAAAAATGCACCCTCATCTTTTGATCTATATGGCCAGGGCTGGAACGATCCCACCTTCCCGGGAGTTCTTCAACCACTTAACCGAATTATTGCATTAAAAAAGAGGTTCGCATACAGATTTTCGCCGCATTACCCCTCATATAAATGGGGGGTCATTTCAAAAAATGATGTCTTAAAAAAATACAAATTTGCGATATGTTATGAAAACGCTCGAGATATTCCTGGATATATTACTGAAAAAATATTTGATTGTTTTTTTGCTGGATGTATCCCCATTTATCGGGGAGCATCGAATATTACGGATTATATTCCGGAAACTACGTTTATTGATTGGAGAAAATTTGGTTCTTATGGGGAGCTCTTTCAGTATATGAAGAATATGAGCGAAACAGAATATCTCGATTATATTCAATCAATAGAGAAATTTGTAAACGGGCCAAAAATCTTCCCATTCAGTGCAGAGAACTATGTTAATACTGTATTTCAAGTACTTGTAGACTAATTGATGTTTGAGAGTGAGAAAAAACCCTTGCTATTTCATATTACACAAAAATTAAGCCTCAGCCGTGATTTGAACACGGGACCTGCTGATTACAAGTCAGCCGCTCTGCCAACTAAGCCACTGAGGCGCCATATGTTATAGGAATTGTAGGGTATAAATATAGTGTCTGCTGGTTAAGGTTTAGTAATGGTTAATAAATAATTAGGATAAATCATCTTTTTTTTGACCGATATATAACTGATAATATTCACCATTTTTTGCCATTAAATCATTATGGGTTCCGGATTCTACAATAACTCCCTCCTTCATGACAAGAATAATATCAGCGTTCTGGATTGTTGATAAACGGTGGGCGATGGTTATTACAGTCATTTTCTCTGATAATTTCTGAACCGAATCGATAATTTTCCTCTCCGAGATGTTATCCAAAGAACTAGTTGCTTCATCGAGCAACAGAATATCCGGATTCCGAAGGATGATTCGTGCAATGGCAATTCTTTGTCGCTGACCTCCAGATAATTTTAGCCCCTGATCCCCGATAATGGTGTTATATCCTTTGTCAGTGTTTATGATGAATTCGTGAGCGTCCGCAAGCTTAGCGGCTGCGATTATTTCCTCGTTTGTCCGTTCTAGGCCAAACCTGATGTTCTCCGTGATCGTATCGTGGAATATAAATGTTTCCTGTCCGATGTACCCAAGAGATTTTAAATATTCTGTACGGTTGATCTCATTGATCCTAACGTCGTCAATAAGGATGCAGCCTGATTTGGGCTGGTAGAGGAGGGCTAACAGATTAGCCGTTGTAGTTTTGCCCGACCCGGAATTACCCACAATGGCGATTTTCTTGTTTTTAACAATGGTGAATGAGAGATTATGGATAATATCTCGAGATGCACTAGGATAACTGAATGTAACATTGCGGAATTCGATCTTCTGTCGAAAAGAATACTTCTTTCCGGTACCTGCATTTGGATGAGATATGCCGCTATGGGGATAACTTGCATCTCGATCCTGTAATTCATCGTAAATAAGCATAAGTGCCGGAAGAGCTCGGATAACCGTCTGTAGGTTGTTCTGTGCTGTGTTTACACATGGGATTAACCGGTACAAAGCGAGCATGAGCGTCCCGAATATACCAATGTAAGAGATAAAATTCCCCCCGGTAAATATATAGAGCAGGATGGCACCTAATGCTATCATAGAGAACATGATGAAATCATTTACAATTGAAATAAGTTTACTCAGTGCATTTACATTTGTATAAGTTTTCAGCAGTTTTCCTGCGACGGATGTGTATCGATTCCGGAAAATAGTTACAGAATCTGTAATGAAAATTGTTTTAATTCCCGTAATGAATTCCTGATAAACAACAGATCTTTCCATATTCGCTTTTATTAATTCAGAACTGTTTCGGAAAACTCTTGAAAATAATAAATTTTTTATGAGGATGACATATGCCACCCCGAGAATAATCACTCCGATTGTAAGCCAGAAAGAAAGATAAAAGATGAATAGGAGATAAAAAAGTGACGTAAACGAATTCTTAATAAAATCGATAAAATCACTAACTGCATAACTTGCTTCATTAACGGCATCTTGACCGAGATAAATTATATCTCCCTGTTTTCGACTCGTAAAATATGTATAGGAATTAGTTGCCATGTTGTCGAAGACCTTCCTATCAATGGAATCTCTGACAGAAGCGAAAACGTACGATCCGTAGTACGCAACGACTCCATAAAAAAGGGCGATAATTATGCTTACCAGTACTAGGAGGAGTGCAAAGCAATGAATGGGTTCAACGTGGAAGGCAAAAGATGGGTATAAAATACATCCAGTAGCTTAGGTTGATTCTCCACCATCAGGCCATAATTAATTATGGGATATACAAGCGAGACTCGGAAAACCTCAAGCAAACTAAGTATAATTACAGCGACGAAGTATAATCCAAGAATCTTCTTGAATGGGCTAAAAAGAAACCCTAATATCT
>Ga0265297_10012551_pt1 | contig 10137 bp, 9 predicted proteins | sample Munlanlwell13791_FD_192502 | JGI IMG/M metagenome (GOLD analysis project Ga0265297, IMG submission 192502) | Leachate microbial communities from a municipal landfill in Southern Ontario, Canada - Leachate well 137-91 | ecosystem: Engineered > Solid waste > Landfill > Unclassified | place...
CGGTCGGAAAATCCGGTCCTTTAATATAACGCATCAAATCTTTGATTTCCGCTTCGGGATGATCGATAAGATAAATAATCGCATCGCATACTTCGGTTAAGTTGTGCGGCGGGATGTTGGTCGCCATGCCGACGGCGATTCCGCTTGACCCGTTAACCAAAAGATTAGGCAGGGCCGCCGGTAGAAGCAGGGGCTCCTTTAAAGAAGAGTCAAAGTTGGGCCCGAAATTTACGGTTTCCTTTTCAATATCACCCAACATTTCGTCGCTGATTGCATCCAGGCGGGCTTCGGTATAACGCATAGCGGCGGCGGTGTCACCATCAATTGAACCAAAGTTACCCTGGCCATCCACCAGGGGATAGCGCAAAGAAAAATCCTGCGCCATCCTAACCAAGGTATCATAAATAGCGGCGTCACCATGAGGATGATATTTACCCATGGTTTCACCGACGATACGGGCGCATTTTTTATAGGGCTTTGAGTGTTCAAGGTTAAGCTCCCGCATGGCATAGAGAATGCGCCGATGTACCGGTTTTAAACCGTCGCGCACATCGGGCAGGGCCCGGCCGACGATTACGCTCATTGCGTAATTCAAATAGGAATCCTTAACTTCATCCTCAATATAGACTTCGATTATTTTTTCATTACGAGTGTACATGATTATATGTCCAGGTTCTTCACCTGATGGGCGTGATCCTCAATAAATTCACGACGGGGTTCAACCTGGTCCCCCATCAAAACTGTAAACATTTTATCCGCCTCAACCGCATCCTCTAAAGTGACTTTTAAGATTGTTCTTTTCTCGGGGTCCATCGTCGTCTCCCAGAGCTGTTGCGGATTCATCTCTCCCAAACCCTTATATCTTTGGATATGCATACCTTTTGCCGCCACCTCTTTAATATAAGCAAGCAGTTCTTTCAAACTAAAAACCTCTTTTATATCATCGTCATTAACAATACGATACACTGCCTTTATTTTTTTCTCCCCTGCCTTAATTGTCTCCGGCTTAGGAGCCAAGATGTTGCCAAAATAGGTTTCAAACTCAAAACCCAGCTTTTCTATTTTTAAAACCAGTTCCTCAATCTCTTGTGCCTCAAAAAGGTGTAACACATCCTGTTCCGCCTCTTTTCCCTCTTTATCTGTGATGCTAGCTAGCTCTTTATCAGAGTAAACAAATTGGTCTTTTCCATCCACTTTTACCCTATAAATAGGCATTTTTTTGGTCTTTTGGTGTCTAAAACTAAGGTATTCTGCGAAATTTACTCCCTTTTTATCTAAATATCTGCCAAGCTTGTCTAGTTCAACCAAGAGCCTTAATAATTCCTTAAATTGATTGTCGGTAAAAGTTTCTTTATCTTTTACCCGGATCAATTTGTGGCCCTCTCGGCCTAAATCCAGCAACATATCATTCATCTGCTGTTCAGTTTGAATATACTCTTCCCTCTGGCCTCTTTTAATTTTATAAAGGGGCGGCTGGGTTATATAAACATGCCCTTCTTCTACAAGCTTGGGCAGTTGACGGTACAAAAGGGTCAGCAGCAAAGTACGAATATGAGAACCATCGATATCGGCATCGGCCATAAGCATTAATTTATGGTATCTTAATTTAACCAAATCAAACTCTTCTCCTATACCTGTGCCCAGGGCAGTAATAATTGTGCGGATTTCGTCATTAGATAAAATTTTATCCAGCCGGGATTTTTCCACGTTTAAAATTTTCCCTTTGATCGGAAGTATTGCCTGAAACCTTCTGTCGCGGCCCTGCTTAGCCGAACCTCCGGCGGAATCTCCTTCTACGATATAAAGCTCGCAGAGGGCAGCATCGCGTTCGGAACAATCCGCTAGTTTGCCGGGAAGCCCTGCTCCTTCCAAAGCGCCTTTTCTACGGGTTAATTCCCGGGCCTTACGCGCAGCTTCCCTGGCGCGTGAAGCTACGATTACTTTATCGATAATTTTATTGGCAACTGAGGGATTTTCTTCAAAATAATTAGCCAGCGCCTCAAGGCTGCTCGAAGCAACCAGCCCTTCTACCTCGGAATTACCCAGTTTGGTTTTAGTTTGCCCTTCAAACTGCGGATTGGGGACTTTAACGCTGATTACTGCGGTTAACCCCTCGCGCACATCGTCGCCGGTAATAGCAATATTGTCCTTTAATAAATTTTTTGATTTAGCGTACTGATTGACCGCCCGCGTCAAAGCAGACTTAAAACCGGACAGGTGCGTTCCCCCTTCAATGGTATTAATGTTATTGGCAAAAGAAAACATGGTTTCTGCGTAACCGTCATTATATTGCAGGGCACCTTCGACATTAACATCATCCTGAAGCTTTTCAAAATACACCACTTTATTGTGTAAAGGATTTTTATTTTTATTAAGGTAATCCACAAAGGAAACAATCCCGCCGGAAAATTCAAACACCGTTTCTTTATCGGAACGCTCATCATTTAATTTTATTTTTAACCCTTTGTTTAAAAAAGCTAGCTCTCTTAAACGCTGGGCCAGAATATCATAGGAATATTCGGTTTTGCTAAAAATTGTTTTGTCCGGTTTAAAAGTAATCTTGGTTCCGGTAGACGAGCTCTTGCCTATCACCGTTAATTTAGATACGGTTTTCCCGCGTTCATAACGTTGGTGGTAAATCTTGCCGTCCCTTTTTACCTCAACCTCTAGCCAATCACTAAGGGCATTAACACAGCTTACCCCAACACCATGCAATCCTCCCGACACTTTATAAGAACGGTGGTCAAATTTACCCCCGGCATGCAAGGTGGTTAAGGCCACTTCTACCGCTGGCTTATGTTCGGTTTTGTGCATATCAACGGGAATACCGCGGCCATTGTCTATAACCGTAATACTATTATCCTGCTGGATCTCCACAATAATCGAATCGCAGAATCCGGCCAAGCTTTCATCGATACTATTGTCTACGACTTCAAAAACTAAATGATGAAGGCCGCGGATCGAGGTGTCGCCGATATACATCGCCGGCCTTCTTCTTACCGCCTCAATTCCCTCCAAAACCTGGATACTGGTAGCGTCGTACGCTTTGGTAACCTTATCGGCTTTGGGAGCGTTTGTTATTTCTTCTTTTTCTTTTTTTCCCTGCTTTTCTTTAGCCACTATATTTCTCCGATACGAAAATTAATTTTTTTCACCTGGGGGTTGATTGTTTTAAGCGTATTTAATATCCCCTCCTTTTTCAAGCTTAAAGCATACAGCCAAGCAGAAGAATCAACGCTTAATCCGAGGACACCTTTACTGAAATATTTAACTTTTATATGCCCCAACTCTTTTTTTGTCAAGGCTTTTTTTAACCCTTCTCGAGGATCAGCGTCAATAGATGTATTTTTTTGTGCCTTAAGACCAGCCATAACCTGATCTACTGTTTTTTTCACATGCTCCATTTTAATTAAGGCGCATAGGTAAAACTATATACACATATCCACTAATCCTGATCACCCCGGGTTTTTCCGCGTCCACCAACTCCAAACTAACCGTTTCCTCGTTCAGGATTTTTACAACATCCATTAAATATACCGGATTAAAACCAATAACCAGCTCTTTGCCTTGATACTCGACTTGAAGCTCTTCATGGAACTCGCCAACATCAGGGGTAGACTTAGATATTACCAGTTTGTTCTTAAAAACCTCCAACTTGACAGCCTGATAATCTTGAGTAGATAAAAGCGCCGCCCTTTTTATGGCCAACAAAAACTGGGCTCGGGCAACTTTCATTTTATTTTCTGAAGGCGCCGGAACGACCTGTTTGTAATCCGGAAATTCCCCTTCGATTAACCGCGAAACTATACCCACCCCGCCTAAATCAAACAAAACCTGATTACTGCTTATCACTAAAGACAACTCTCCTTGATCTTTTAAATTACGATTAAGCTCTTGAATGGTCTTAATCGGCACAATCATGCTGATTTCTATATCCGGCTCAACAGACAGCTTTCTTTCGGTAATTGCCAATCTTTTACCGTCGGTAGAAACCAAGGTCAACGCGCCTTTACTAATCTTAAACAAGATCCCATTTAAAACATAGCGTGTCTCATCAAAAGAAACCGCAAAAGATGTTAAAGATAAGGCCTGTTTCAAAACACCTTGATCGATTTGAACCGCCTTTTTATCTTTAAATTCGGGCAACTTAGGAAATTCCTCTCTGGCCAACCCCATAATTTTAAACTGGCACATGTCTGATTCAATTGTGACCTGATTATTTTTTTTAGTGGAAACACTTATAAGGTCAACCGGAAATTCTTTAACAATATCACTAAATCTTTTGGCCGGAACAGTAATGGCGCCAGGTTCCTGAATATCAACAGGAATTACACAGGTTATCCCGATATCTAAATCAGTAGCAGTAAGCCTTAAATTACTTCCTTGGCCCTCAATTAAGATATTAGAAAGAATAGGTAAGGCCGATTTCGATGTAATCACATTACCAACCGTTTGAATTGCGCCAATCAAACTGCTTTTGTCAACCTTAAACTTCATTTTTTATCTCCTCTATTAATATATTATATAAAATCTTAAAACCGTAATAGTCGTAATGTTGCCAGATTTTGTTAACAAAAAGGTAAATTGATATTTTACAACTATTTACAAAGATAAAGAGCGGTTAATAACCTGAGTATTATTGTTTGATTGTTTGAATAAGTTTTTCCACCCTCTCTCTAAGGTTTGGATCCTTAGTAAGGTCTTCTTTTAGTTTTTTATAAGAATGCAGTACGGTTGTATGGTCTTTCCCTCCAAATAGTTCTCCTATTTCAGGAAGCGATAGTTCGGTTAACTCCCGGCTTAGATACATGGCTATTTGCCTGGGTATGACCACCTGTTTATTGCGCCTTTTAGTTTTCAAATCTTGCAGTGAAATTCCAAACTCTTCTACTACACACCTTTGGATGAAATCAACAGTAATCAGTTTAGCCGGCTCTTTGAGCAGGTCTTTGAGGACTTCTTTGGTTAATTGCAAGGTTACCGGCGCCTCTTCCAGCAAGGAATATGCTATTGTTCTTATCAGCGCTCCCTCTAATTCCCGGATATTTGTCTTTATAATCCCGGCGATAAAATATATTACATCATCGGGCACATGGACCGGCTCACGCTCGATTTTCTTTTTTAAAATAGCGATCCTTGTTTCTAAATCCGGCGGTTGCATATCTATGGCTAAACCCCAGCCAAAACGGGAAACCAATCTTTCCTGTAAATTTGTTATTTCTTTGGGCGGCCGGTCAGAAGAAAATACAATCTGTTTATGGGCATCGTATAACGCATTAAAGGTATGGAAAAATTCTTCCTGGGTAGATTCCTTGCCGGCGATGAAATGGATATCGTCAATTACCAGAACATCTAAATTCCGGTATTTTTGTCGAAAAGCTGCTGTAGAACGATGCACTATCGCGTCAATTAGCTCATTTGTAAATTTTTCGCTTGAAATATAGCAAATTTTGATTGCCGAGTCAGTATTGTTTTTAATCTGGTGGCATATGGCTTGGATCAAATGCGTTTTACCCAAACCAACGCCTCCATAAATAAATAATGGGTTATAGGTTTTTGCCGGCGAATTGGCTACGGCTAGTGAATAAGCATGAGCGTGCCTGTTAGACGGACCGATTACGAAATTATCGAATGTGTAACGGGAGTTTAAGTTTAGACAAGTTGTGGAAGAAATTTTAACACCTATGCTCTCGGGGCTGTTGTTTTGATTGTCCGAAAGAGGCTGTTCCCTCCCCACCACCAACTTTACTAACAGATTATCCAGGCCGCAGGTTTTTAAAGAATCCTGAATCAGCGTCCAATAATGTTTTTCGACCCAATCTTTGAAAAATTGGTCAGGTGCTTCCAACTCCGGGTTTTGGCTATCCAGCGCAGATAACTTCAAAGGCGCAATCCAAGTGGCGAAGATAGTCTCGCCCAATTTGGTTTTTAAGGCGGTTTGCGCCTCTACCCACTTCTTGGTAAGCTCGAGCATGATATTATTAGAGAAATTAAGTGTATTAACAGTTTATGCACAACTTGCATAAATCTGTGGATAAAAAAACGACTGTATTTTTTGCAAACGCAACCATTATAACAGAGTCTAAACTACTTGCAAGTAAAAAAGTTAAACGCCAGTTATTATACAATATTATGTTAAAGCGTCAATAAAAAACTTGACCGGCCGACAAATGTATGTTACAATTCACAAATCTCAGAACATGTTCACAATAAATAAAAGGAGCAGTAATGAAAAAAAATTTTAAGACACCTACAAACATCGTCGGTAAAAAACGCCATGGCTTCCGCAGCAAGATGGCCAGTAAATCCGGACGCCAACTTTTGGCACGCCGACGGGCCAAGGGCAGAAAGAGGCTTTGTATTTGAAAGTAAGCAAACCCGCAATCTTATTAATAAACATATATCAGAAATACATCAGGCATCTGTATCCAGCTTGTTGCCGTTTTGAACCAAGCTGTTCAGAATTTGCCAAACAAGCCATTGTAAAATATGGCTTAATCAAAGGAGCAGGTAAAGGATTAATCAGGATTTGCCGTTGTCACCCTTGGTCAGGCAGGTTTGGTTATGATCCGCTAGAATAAATATGGAAAAACGTTTATTTGCTGCAATAGGATTATCCTTGTTAATTTTATTGGGCTGGCAAGCTTTGATGCCAAAACCACAAATAGTTGAGAATAAAGAAGTTGCATCAATAAAACTAAATTCAACCACTTTGAGTACTCCTACAGTAGTTGGGACAACAAGCGAAGCGGTAGCAATTAATTTAAAAGATAACCTAAAATTTTTGCAAGATACACGAGAAATAGTTTTTAAACCGGCTCATGCCGATATTTACGAGGTTAACTTTAAAGATGGGCTTGAGCACCGTTTCAGCTTAACCAATGGTTTGTTTAGTGGTGAAGAACAGCTATTTAAACAACAAAATAGGACCAGCGATTCCATTACCTTTGTTTATGAAAATAATGGTAAGCGAGTTGTTAAGAAATTTACCATTCCTAAAGATAGTTATACCATAGACTTAGAAATTCAAATTAAGAACCTAACCAACCAACCGTTGATTATTAATCCACAACTAGTTTTAGGCAGAATTAATCTTATCAGCAAGAGTCCTTATCAGGATGTATTCTTTAGCACAAAAGATAAAAGTATGCATATAGCTGCCGGAAAGGATTATAGCGGCCCAGATCTTAAATTTATTGGCATAAGGGACCAATATTTTTGTGCCATTCTGGAACCTAAAGATTTAATGGTGGAAGGTTACCAAAAAAAGATAACTCCTCAGGAATCTGAAGTGGGTATTTTTGCCAAAGAACAAACACTAAAGCCTGGCGAACAGATTGGACATTTTTATAAAATGTATCTTGGCCCGCAAGATCTAAAGATTATTGGTACATTAAATTCAGAATGGACACAAATTATCCATTTTGGCACGTTCGATTTTATTGCTCAGATCCTCGTTCAAGCACTGGGATTTTTCTTTAATATAGTGCATAATTGGGGCTTGGCTATTATTTTACTAAGCTTAGCGGTTTATTTCTTACTTTATCCGCTTTCAGTGAAGCAAATGCGTTCAATGAAAGCAATGCAAGCATTACAGCCGAAAATAGAAGCCCTACGTCAGGAATATAAGAATAACCCGCAAAGATTAAATAAAGAGATTATGGATCTTTATAAAGAACATAAAGTAAATCCTTTAGGCGGATGCTTGCCGTTATTGCTCCAGATGCCTATTTTCTTTGCTCTTTACCAGGCGCTTATGCGCTCGACTGCTTTAAGGGGAGCCCAGTTTTTGTGGATTAAGGATCTTTCATCTCCGGATAGATTATTTGTATTGGACAAAGCCACGCCTTTGATTGGCGGGTTTGCTTTTAATATATTGCCGATTTTAATGGCGATAGGAATGTTTGTGCAACAAAAGATTTCTATGGTTCAAGCAACAGGGGAAGCCGCGCAGCAACAAAAAATAATGTCCATTATTATGCCGATTATGTTCGGGGTTATTTTTTACAAAATGCCGTCCGGCTTAGTTTTATACTGGTTTGTCAATAGCGTATTAATGCTTATCTATCAGTTTAGGATTAATAGGAATAATGAAAAGACATAGATTTGTAGAGGCTGAAGGAAAAACTGTAGAAGAGGCCATTGAAAAAGCCTTAAAAGACTTGAAGCTTCCTCGCAATCGAGTTAAAGTTGAAAGTTTAACTGAAGAGAAGAAGGGGCTTTTTGGTATGCCTGGAGCCAAGCCAGCAAAAGTTCGCGTAAGCGAAATACCAGATAAAACTTCCTCGCAGGAAAAGTAAAAAATACTTGACAATAGATTTAATTTTGCGATAATTTAAGTAAGCGTTATAGATGTTCCGCGGGGAACTATGCGCAACTTCAATAATATCAATGGGTAAGATAATTGCAATCTGCAATCAAAAGGGTGGAGTTGGCAAAACCACTACTTCAATTAATCTCGCCGCTTACCTTGCCATGGCAGGGAAAAAGGTTTTACTCATTGATTTGGATCCTCAGGCCAATGCTACAAGTGGAATCGGAATAAATAAACATGATATCCAGAAAAGTACCTACCATATTCTCCTCGAAGAATTAAAATTCAGCGACATCATTCAAAAAACAGCAATCGAAAACCTCATTCTTGCACCATCTAATTTGGATTTAACTGGTGCTGAGGTAGAATTAGTTGGGGCCTTGGGTCGGGAGTATAGGTTAAAAAGGGCTTTACAGGGCGAAAAAGAACACTATGAATTTATAATCATAGATTCTCCGCCTTCGTTAGGTCTGCTGACAATAAATGGTTTATGTGCAGCAGACTCGGTCATTATTCCGGTGCAATGTGAATATTATGCTTTAGAAGGATTAACGCAACTCCATAATACCATTAGACTTGTGAAAGAAAACCTTAATCCTTTACTATTTATCGAGGGAGTTCTTTTAACCATGGCAGATTTTCGTACCAACTTGACCAGGGAGGTAATTCAAGAAGCACGCAATCATTTTAAAGATAAAGTTTACAATACAGTAATACCCAGAAATATCCGTTTAACGGAAGCGCCTAGTTTTGGTAAACCTATTGCTTTGTATGATAAAAATTCCCTCGGGGCTCAGAAATATGAAGAGCTGAGTAAAGAGCTTTTAGGCTTACCGGTAAACCAGCAATAATTCTAAAAGGAGTAATTCATGGAAAGAAAAGCTTTGGGAAAAGGCCTTGGTGCATTAATACCTGAAAAGACATCCGATATCGCTGTTTCTCATAAAGAAGAGATTCTTTATGTCCAGTCTGGACAAATAAAGCCAAATCCATTTCAGCCGAGAGAAGAGTTTGATCGGCAAAGCATTGAAGAACTGGCCCAATCGATTAAAGAAAAGGGGGTAATCCAGCCGCTTTTAGTCAGAAGAAAAGGGGAAAACTATGAACTGATCGCCGGAGAAAGAAGATTGCGGGCAGCAACCTCTTTGGGCCTCAATGAAATTCCAGTAATTGTCCGCGAAGTCAGCGACCAGGATTCTCTGGAGCTGGCTTTAATCGAAAATATCCAAAGAGAAGGTTTGAATCCAATTGAAGAAGCCCATGCTTATCAGCACCTCATGGATAAATTTAACATTACTCAGGAAAAAATTTCTGAAGCTGTCGGAAAAGCCAGGGTAACTATTACTAACACCTTGAGGCTGCTTAAGCTTCCTCATGAAATTCAGGAGGAGATGAAAAAAGGAAGGATTAGTTTTGCCCATGGCCGCGCGCTTTTAGAACTTGAAGATGCCAACCAGCAGCGTAGGCTGGTTCAGCAGGTCATTTCAAAAGGTCTCTCGGTCCGGGAGCTGGAAAATCTACTGAAAAAAAGCCGGCCTAAATTAGCAAAAAAAAGTATTGGCCGTGGTCAACGCGAACCAATGGTAGCGGTTTTTGAAGAGCAGCTTCAGCATGCTTTGGCTACCAAGGTAAGAATCAGCAAAAGAAAAAAACGGGGCCATATAGTAATAGAATTTTATTCGGAGGAAGACCTGCAACGCATAGTTAACGTAGTTAAAGCCAGCGCAACCTAAAAGAAGGAGAATAGATAATGGGTCAAGCAGTTTTAATTTTAATTAAGCCCGACGGGCTGAAAAAATCCTTAACCGGGAACATCCTTACCC
>Ga0265297_10012552_pt1 | contig 10137 bp, 9 predicted proteins | sample Munlanlwell13791_FD_192502 | JGI IMG/M metagenome (GOLD analysis project Ga0265297, IMG submission 192502) | Leachate microbial communities from a municipal landfill in Southern Ontario, Canada - Leachate well 137-91 | ecosystem: Engineered > Solid waste > Landfill > Unclassified | place...
GTCGGCCAACGAGCCGGGCGCCAACGCCATTACCGACCTGAAGCAACTCGGCATCAAGACGCAGGCCGAGGTGCAGAAGATCGTGGAACAGACCAAGCGGATTCGCGCCGAGCGGCTCCGCGAGGAAAAGCAGTACCACCGAAGCGACGACTGCAAGGCCCGCCGGGCGCAGATGTGGTTCACGCTCAAGAACCATTTCCGGTCGATCCCGCCGGCGCTGCCGTTTGCGGAGGACGTGAAGAAGTTCATCGGCGGACGAATCGACGAAACGATCCGGTCGGTTCCGCAACTGAACGAGGACGCCCTGTCTTACCTGGACCTGTGCCGGGGCGACATCGAGGCCGCGGCGGCGGCGTGCCGGAAGCGGTGGGTCAAACTGAGCAAAATCGATCCGGACGCGATGCTGGCGGACCTGCTGCTGGCGTTTGAAGAGGTCGTGAAGAAGCGATGTGCGTGAAGCGCCTGCCAAGCTATTCGACGACGCCGATCTTGAGGCGTGGTCGCTTCCGCCCGATCTGAAGCCGAGCGAATGGTCGGACCTGCACCGGGTATTGCCGGTGATCGGATACGCGGGCACGCACTGGCGAAACGACGCCAGCCCCGCGCTGGCGGCGCTGATGGACCTGATCGTTCGCGACACGATTCGCGAGGTCTGGATCAAGAAGTGCGTGCAGGCGGGCGTCAGCACGATGGTGCAGAACATCGTCGGCTGGGTGGCGCACCTGCGGCCCTGCACGATGCTGCTGATGCTGCCGGACGAGAAGGTCGGCAAGCGGCAACTGGATCGCGAATGGCTCAAGATGTTCCAGCTTTGCGCGCCGCTGGCGGCACGGCGGACGCGCAGGGCGAAGGACCAGAAATCGACGCTCGTGCGGCTCGACAACACGTTCGAGCTTCACCTGGCCTGGTCGGGATCGCCCAACACCTCCGCGGCGCTGCCGTGCAAGCTGGTGGTGCTGGATGAGGTGGACAAGTTCAGGAAGTTCGACGGGAAGGACTCGAGTCCCGTCGACCTGGCCCGCAAACGGCTCACGACGTTCCTGAACCAGGGCGCCAAGCTGATCGGGCTGACGACGCCGACGACCAGCGACGGGTATATCGCGGTCGAGTACGAGGCGTGCCCGATCAAGATCCAGTTCGCGGTGGCCTGTCCGCATTGCGGGACGTTTCAGGTGCTTCACCAGCAGGCGCTGCGGTGGCCGAAAGCCGAGACGGGCGAACCGCCGGGCGATCACGCTTCCCGGGTCGAAGCGACGAAAGCCGCGTGGTTCGACTGCACGCAGTGCCACGAAGCGATTCGCTCGGACGATAAGCGGGAGATCGTTTCGCGCGGGCGTTGGCAGACGGCGGACGAGTCGTGGTGCATCTATGTCGATGGACGCGAGGAGGGCCGGCAGCCGATGGGGCTGCGGCTGGGGGTCAAGTACCCCGCGTTCTACCAGTTCAACATCGAGTGGTGGGACATCGCCGCCGAGGCGATCCGGGCCGGCCGGCAAGTGTCGGCCCTGATGGACGTGACGACCCAGCGGTACGCGGAGGAGTTCAAGTTTCAGGAAGTGGCGGTGGCGGCAAACACGTTCGCCCGCCTCTGCCGACCGGACGCCGAGACCGGGTTCACGCCGTTCCCGGCACGGCTGCTTCAGCCGTGGGTGATGCGCCTGCTGCTGACGGTCGATACGCAGTTGCACGGGTTCTGGTGGGTGCTGCGGGGCTGGGGGGCGGGGCTGCGAAGTCATCGCGTGGCGCACGGGCAGGCATCGAGCTTCGAGCAGATCGAGGACCTCCTCTATCGGTCGCGATGGCCGTTCGTGGACGGACCCGCAGGGTCAGGCAAGCGCGCGGCGCTGGGGGCGCATCGGGTCGGGATCGACTCCGGCGGCGGCATCCAGGGCGCCGGCGAGGACCGCACCGCGATCTCGCAGATGGTCTACCGGTGGTGCGAAAAAGACCCGGTCTACCGGTACGCCCTCAAAGGCAACAACAAGCCGATGGACGGCCTGCTGCGGTCGCGCCGGGGGCTGTTCGTGCCGCCGGACCAGAAGGCCAATCCGTTCGAGCGCACGTTCTACCTGGTCGATTCCGGCGCGGTGCGCGACCTGCTGTCGAGCCAGATCCACGGGACCGTCCCACTGCTGGACAAGGCGACCGGCGAGGTCGTCGACGCGCCGCAGTGGGCGTTGAACGACCAGGACGACTTTGAATACAACGCCCACTTGGCGGCGGTGAAAAAGACCCGCAAGCAGCGAGGCCAGAAACAGATCATCGAGTGGGGGGCCGAGGACGGGGCCCGCCACGATTACGCGGATTGCGAGGCGTACCAGATCGCCCTGGCGGTCGGGTGGAACCTCTGCACGGCATTGCCGACGCTGGAGCAGGTGATGAACGAAAAGCAGGTGATCGCGCCGCCGCCCGATACCGGACGGCGCGGACGCGACGGACGCAGTTTCTTTGTGAACAAACGACAGTGACTTGTCACCCATGATTGACTCGACCGCCAACTATGCCCAGATCGTCGCGGAGTACGCGGACACGTCGCCGCCGTTCGATTCGGCGGAGCAGTGCCGGCGGTTCATCCGCGCCGCGTCGCTGCTGATCGCCCAGCCGGAGGAGATCAACACGCGCGAGGGCGGCCAGCGGTTCGACAAGTCGATCATCGCCCGGCAGCTTGACGACGCGAAGGACGAACTGCGCACGATCGAAGGCACGACCGACACCAGGCCGCGCCGCACGCGCGTCACCCGTCCCGACTTCCAAAACTTTCGCGGCTGAAATTGACACATGGCCCGACGCCCCAGCACCATCAACACCGACCTGACCGGCCAGTTTCGCGGCATGCGCGACGCATACCGCGCCGACTACATGGTCGGCGACAACTCGCCGTACGTCAGGAAACGCAAGGGGCTGTTCGGGTCGGCGGATGATCACCTCGGGAGTGCGACCGACTTCTACCGCCGGATCGAAGTGGCGCGGGATTTGTATCGCTCCGAGCCGATCGTGGCGCAGTTGGTGGAACGGGCGGCGACGCAGACGATGCGGAGCGGGTTCGATTTCGAGCCGGACACCGGGAGCAAAGCGCTGGACGATCTGCTCTTCGACCGGATGCACGCTTGGCGGATGGACCCGGCGCTGTGCAGCGAAGACGGGGAGATGTGCTTTCCCGACATCGAAAAGCAGTTGTTCGTCAGCACGATCGTGGACGGGGAAATCCTCTATCATATCCCGCCGGAAGACCTGCGGACGCAGATGTTCGAGGCGGACGAAATCCGTCCGATCAAACTGAACAAGGACCGCAACCACGTGCTGGGCGTGGACCTGGGCGAAAACCGCCGGCGCTTGCGGTATTACATCGTGAAGCCGGGCAAGTCGCTCGGCCGCTATCAGAGCTACACGATCGAAGACCTCACCCCGATCGACGCTTACAACTGGGACGAAACCAAGCGGTGCCTGCACCTGTTCAACAACGGCAGCCGGGCCAAAGCGACGCGCGGGATCACCGCGTTTCACTCGGTGATCGAGATGATCGGCATGTACGGCGACATCGCCTTCACCATGCTCGTGAAACAGCAGATGGGCGCGAGCCTGGCGTGGGAAGAGCAGCAGACCGAGAAGGAAAACAAGGCCGACGCGGGCTACGGCGAGACGACCGAATCAGAGATGACCGTCAACGGCGGGGTGATCGACCGCGAAGGCATCCAGCCGGGCGCGATCATCCGCACGCCGTGGGGCAAGAAACTGCACATGCACTCGCCCGCCCTTCCTTCGAGCGAGGCGCAGGCGCACCTGCGCAGCACGATGGAGTGCGTGGCCAACGCGCTGGGGCTTCCCTTGCTGGTGGCGACGATGAACGCGGCGGAGGGGTCTTTCAGCACCGTCCGGTTCTGTTTCGACATCGCCAAGATGGGCTTTATCGCCAATCAGGACCGCATGGAGCGGAAAATCCACCGGCCGCTGGCCCAGCGGAACATCCGCTACTGGATCAAAAACGACCCCGCGGTGCGGGCGGAGTATCTGAAGCTGCCGGACCCCGCGCGGGTTTTCAACCACAAGTGGAAAAAACCCGGCTGGCCGTACCCGCAGCCGATGCACGACGCGCAGGCGGACGCGCTGCAAATCGAGACGTACACGAACGACCCGTACACGATCGCCAGCGGCAAGGGCCGGGACGCGGACAACATCCGCGACATGAACATCAAGTTCACTAGCAGCGTCATCCGGGCGGCGATCAAGGAATCGGACGCGATTTACGCCGAAACCAAGGTCCGCGTGCCGTGGCGCGACATCGCCAACCGTTCGCTGCCCAAGGGCGGCCAGGTGATCGACTCGCTGGACTTGACGAACGCCGACGACGAAACGCCGCCGCCGAAGAAGACGCCGCCCGCCGCGGCGTGAGGGAATCAGCATGAAGCCACATAACGAAACATCGCCCTTTTCGCTCGCGGACTTGCCGCAATTGTCGGCGGTGCCGGTGCTCATCGAGTCATCGCATGCGGATTTTCTCCGCCAGCGGCACGTCGGGCGGCCGGTTTCGCGCCACGGCGCGGAGAAGCGCGGACCGGAATCGGTAACACGGTTTCCGAATGCGGCAACCACGGGCGGTTACGGCTATGCGGTCGATGCCAACGGCGTGGCCATGGTGCCGCTGAAGGGCGTGCTGACGCCCGAGGCGTGGGCCTGGTTCGACGATATGGAGACGATCAGCGATTGGGTCGTGCGCGACGCCGCGGCGTTGGCGGCGGACCCGGCGGTGAAACAGGTGCTTTTCGCGATCGACTCGCCCGGCGGATACGTCGCCGGCAGTTTCGAGATGCACGACGCGATCGCGGCGTTGTCGGCGGTGAAGCCGACGGGAACGATCGCAGGCTCCTACTGCTGCTCTGCGGCCTACCTACAGGCAGTCGCGACGGATCGGATCACGGCGTTTCGCACGTCGATTGTCGGGTCCATCGGGACGCGCAGTGCAGTCGTCGACGCGCGGGAGATGTTCGCAAAGTTCGGCGTGAAGATGATCCCGATCGACTCCGGCGGCATGAAATCCGCCGGCATGTTCGGCACCGAGGTGACGCCCGAGCAGATCACCTACTTTCGTTCCACCGTTCTGAGCCTGCAGGCGCAGTTCACCGCGGCGGTCGCTGAGGGCCGGGTCGTGACGACCAAACAGGCCCAGGAGTGGGCGGACGGGCGCGTCCACGTCGCTGGTGACGCTCTCAAGATGGGCCTGATCGACGCGGTTGGCGGGCGTTCGGACGCCTACGCATCGCTCGTCAGTGCCAAACCTCCCAAACAACTCACTGGCCAGCGAGCGGATGCCGCCGCCAGAACCGAATCAACGGCTGAGGCCGCCGCGGAGATTGATTCTCCGGGCGTGGGCGCCGATGCCGACTCCCTTTCTGGGGCTTCCGCTCCAGAGAAAGAAGGTGCTGACATGAGTCAGACCAACACCGCTCCCGGCGCCACTGCTCCGGAGCAACCGACGGCCGCGAATGCCCCGGAGATCAAAGCCGTGTGCCCGGGCGCGTCGAGCGACTTCATTCTCGACTGTTTAGAGAACGGCAAGACGCTCGCCGAGAGCAAGGACGCGTTTATCGCGTGGCAGGCGACGCAGATCCGCTCGCGTGACGAGTCGCTGACCAAGCTCGCCGCCGACCACAAGACGGCGATCGAGGCGAAGGACGCCACGATCAAAACGCTCACGGAAGAGCGCGACGCCGCCCGTGCCGCGGCCAAGAACGCCGGCGGGCTCAAGGAGACGCAGGCGACCGAGCAGGGCAAGGCGACGACCGCCGATGCTGACGACGAGGATCCCAAGGCGGTCGCGAAGAAGGAGTGGGACGGCAACGTCAACAACTGCCGCTCCAGCTTCTTCAGCGAAAAGGCTTACGTCGGCTTCCGCTCCGTCGAACTGCGCGGGCGCGTCAAGCGCAAGCAGTAGTCGGTTCCCCTCCATCGTTCCTTCCAATTCCAGCCATTCTCTAAATCTGAAAGTGAGTCACCATGAGCACTCTTGCCGCGGATAAACCGCGAAAATTTGAAACCGGCAACGTCGATTACCCCAACGGCCTGCCGATGATCGCCGCCGACATCATCTATGAAGGCGCGGCCGTCGGTGAACTGAACGACACCGGCACGTTCCAGCCCCTGGCCTCGGCCGACAAGTTCGGCGGGTTCGCGACCGAGAAGGTCGACAACTCCGCCGGCGCGGCCAGCGCCCGCTTCGTTCCCGTGAAGCAGCGGGGCCGCGTGGTCCTGAGCGTCACGGGCGTCACCAGCGCCGCCGACGTGGGCAAGCCGGTCTTCGCGACCGACGACGACACCTACACGCTGACCAACGGCGGCAGCCAGATCGGCACCGTCGCCCGGTGGATCACCGGAACGACCTGTGTCGTCACCTTCACCGCGTTCGAGCTGCGTCCGTCGGTGTTCATCACCCACGGCGGCGAAACGGTGGACCTGGCGACCGACCGGGCGTTCTTCGTCGCGCCCCGGGCGTTCTACATCAAGTCGATCACGGCGGTCTTCTCCGTGGCCGCCGGCGGAGCGAGCAAGCTCCAGGTGACCAAGGACACCGCCACCGACGCTCCGGGAGCGGGGACCGACCTGCTCAGCGACAACACGGCGGCCGGTTTCGACCTGAACGCCACCGCCAACACCGTGCAGTACGGCACGATCGTCACCACCGCCGGCGTGCGCAAGCTCGCCAAGGGCGACCGGCTGTCGATCGACTTCGCCGACGCGATCCAGTCGACGGCGGGTCTGAAAATCACCGTCGAACTGATCCCGCTGTAACTCGTCCCTTCCAAGCAAACATAAGCACTGACGCTCCCGTAAAGGGAGAGATAGAGAGGCAATCATGTCCGGATTCGATGACAGAAACGTGATCGGGCTCATCCAGAGCGCCGTCGAGGAACGGTTCGCCGGCTCGTGGGCCGCGGACCTGGCTTTCGTGAACACCGCAAGTTCGAGCGAGATCGAGAAGTACGGCATCTTCGGCGGGTACGCCAAGATGCGCGAGTGGGTCGGCGCCCGCCAGGCGCAGACCATCGGCCAGAAGAACTACGAGATTCGCAACCGCAAGTTCGAGTCGTCGCTGGTCGTGCCCAACGACATGCGCAACCGCGACAAGTCGGGCCTGCTCGATACCCACATCAACGGCTGGGTCGACGGCACGGTCAACTACCACTGGGAAGACCTGCTGGTGGACCTGATTAACGCAGGCGGCGCCCAGACGTGTTTCGACGGGCAGTATTTCTTCGACACCGACCACCAGTTCGGCGACGAAACGGCCCAGAAGAACAGCGTCACCGCCAGCGATGTGACGGCGCTGAACGTCGGCACGGCGACCGCGCCGACGCCGTCGGAAATCGCCTCGGCGATCATGGGGCTGGTGGGATACATGCTCACCTTCACCGACGACAAGGGCCGGTACATCAACGGCAACGGCCGAATGTTCACCGTGCAGGTTTCGACGGTGGACCTGTGGACCTCGCTGATGACGGCGATCAACAGCAACATCCTCACCGGCATCGTCGACAACCCGCTGAACGGCCTGACGCTGGGCGGGTTCAAGTTCAAGCCGCTGTTCTCGCCGGAACTCACCAGCGCGACGGCGAAGATCCGCGTCTACCGGACGGACGGCGCCCGCAAGGCGTTCATCCTTCAGGAAGAGCGCGGGCTCCAGTTCAAGTCGAAGGCCGAAGGCAGCGACTTCGAATACGACAACGACGCCATCGAGATCGGCGTCCAAGCCAACCGTGGCGCGGGCTACGGCGACTGGAAGAGCGCGATCGAAGGCACGCTGTCGTAAGCGTCCACAGTAAGCGAGCCACCTGTGGCAAGCCACCTGTGGCGAGCCACCGCCCGACGGTCGGAAACGGCCGACGGGCGATTTAAACCCTTTTACGGAGCAGTGTTATGGCCAAGAAGAACGCCCCAAAGTCCGACCCGACCGAACCGGAACCCGCCGTCGCCGCCCCGGAAGCGGAGTTGCGGCCGGGCGACGTCATCGAGAGCCCGGCCGAGGACGTCGTGATCCCGCCGCCCGCGCCGGCGGTGAGCGAGGCGCAGCGTGAGTACGAAGCGCTGGCCGCGGAGTGCGCGGGCTTCGACAAGGAGACCCAGCGGCTGGTCCGCGAGGCGGACGACGCCACCAAGGCCCTCAAGAAGCAGCGCGAGCAGGAGCGCCTGGCGCTGCTGAAGCGCAAGGGCGAAGCCCACAAGGCCTGGCAGGCGGAGAAGGACGCCGCCGCCACGACGTAAAGGCGGGGCGCTACCTGGGCTGCGACTTCCAAGGAGCTGGTTGGTCTTTGGGGGTCAAATGCAGAGTGATGGTATTGCTCACCACAAAAGCGTCACCGTTCGGGTCTGTCATCCCGGCATCCGCAATGTGCCGGTTTGCATCGATCAGCGATTCGATATGCCGCACGAGTTCGGTGAAACTGTTGAATTGCATTCACTGAATTTATCACCACGTCGCAAAGCTTTCCACACGACCTGCCCACGCGAAAGCGGGGTGGGGCGTTTTGAACGGGATTCGATGAAGAAGAAGCCGGCGAAAGGTTCGGAGGATCTGGTCGCGATCGCTGGCGGCGTGCGGGCGCCGCGGGCGGAGGTGGCGCACGTGGAGGAGGATTTATGGCCGCTGACGGTGGCGATCGACACGCTGACGCCGGACCCGAAGAATCTGCGGGTGCATCCGGAGGCGAACAAGGCGGCGATCCGGGCGTCGCTGCTCGAGTACGGGCAGCAGAAGCCGGTCAGCGTGGATGCGGGCGGGGTGATCCTGGCGGGGAACGGGACGTGGGAGCAGGCTGTTGGGCTGGGGTGGAAGTACCTGGCCCGGGTGCGGACGAGCCTGGACGAGTTGAAAAAGCGCGGCTGGAAGATCGTCGATAACCGATCGAGCGATCTGTCGGAGTTCGACGCGATGGAGTTGCAGGCGGAGCTGCAGGCGCTGTCGGACCTGGACTTCAGCGGGCTGGACCTGGGGTTCACCGACGAGCAGTTGTCGGCGCTGGTGGAGGGGGACGTGGAGACCGCGCATTCGTTCGCGACCAACACGGCGGAACCGAAACCGCCGCGCGAATCGAAGAAGAAAAACGGCGGGAAACTGGTGCTGATCGCGCACTTCACGAGCGAAAAACAGCAGCGGGAGTGGGGCGACAAGCTGATCGCCGCGGGCGTCGAGGTGGATTTCAGGCTCGCGTGAGCCGTTTTAGCCGCAGACGAACGCGGATGGACGCGGATCAATGCGGGTTGGCCACAGAGCCACGGAGACACAGAGAAAATGCTTCAACTGATCCTGCATCTCATCGGAGACTACGTTACGCAATCTGATTGGATGGCGCAGAACAAGACGAAATCGACGTGGGCGGCATTCGTGCATGCCACGATCTACTCGCTCCCGTTCCTGATAATTGCCTCGCCGCTGGCTGTGCTGGTGATCTGGGCAACGCATCTACTGATCGACCGTTTCCGGCTCGCTCGATACGTCGCGTACGGGAAAAACTTCATCGCGCCGCGATCGAGTTGGAAACCGTGGAGCGAATGCAGCGGTACCGGCTATCACAAAGATACACCGCCCTGGCTCGCGGTCTGGTTGATGATTATCTGCGACAACACGATGCACCTGGCGATCAATTACGCCGCGATCATCTGGTTCTGATTCCCTCTCTGCGTCTCCGCGCCTCTGCGGCCAATCCATCCCCCATGAAGACCGTCACCGGGCGTGGCGCCAACCAAGAAGCAGACCGATGAGAACGGCCGCCGAAAACAAAGTGATCATCAATACCCAACCCTCTGGAGTTGAGGCGGGCGGCGGAGCGGGCGAGTTGATAAATGGGGCAGAAGGTATCACGCAGCCATTGTAGCAATCTGCGTTCATCCGCGTCCATCTGCGGCTCCAACCTATTATCTCCGTGCCTCTGTGGGTTCGCACCCCGCGTCTCTGTGGCCAATCCGAATCCCTGAATGAAGATCGACCTGGACATCAAACTCACCTGCCAGATCACGCCGACAGCGAGGGCGATGCAGATTCTGGGTCCGTATGACCGCAAGCCGAGGTCGGAGATCGGGCACGAACGCACCGTCGCCTGGACGATCCCCGACGACTGGAACGTGTTGTCGATCGTCGGCGATTCGATG
>Ga0265297_10012554_pt1 | contig 10137 bp, 8 predicted proteins | sample Munlanlwell13791_FD_192502 | JGI IMG/M metagenome (GOLD analysis project Ga0265297, IMG submission 192502) | Leachate microbial communities from a municipal landfill in Southern Ontario, Canada - Leachate well 137-91 | ecosystem: Engineered > Solid waste > Landfill > Unclassified | place...
GCTTTGGGCCGCCAGGCCCCCGGTCATGACCCAGGCGCCGTAGCGGTAATATTTCTCCCGCTGGGCCAGAAAATATGCCAGCCAGAGGCCCGTGGCCCCGAAATAGGCGGCCAGGGTGAGATAGAGGAAAACGTTGTTCATCTGATGAAAACGCCTTGCGGCATGGGTCCGATCGCTGCCGCGCCGGTCCGGATGATTATTGACCTGACTCTGGGATTTACTCGTTCCCAAGCTCCAGCTTGGGAACGGGCGTTGTGGCCCAAACTCTGCTTGGGCACATTAAATTACTTTTTAGATTTAATCTGTTGTGTACGGCAAAGCTGGAGCTTTGCCAAAAAGTTGGGTTCCCAAGCTGGAGCTTGGGAACCAGAATCAAATATGCCGTTCACCCCTCCGGCTCCTTAAAGGCCTCGGCCACCAGTTCTCCCAGGACCGGGGCGCTCAGGACCGGGCCCAGGATCTCGTGGAGCAGCTTCACCACCCGGGGCCGGTCCCCCTGGGCTATCGCCTCCCTGAGGGGGCTGTTCACCAGGCGGTGGAAGAGGTCGCTATTCTCGGGGTGGGCTCGGCGTTCGGCCAGGACCCGGGTCCGCACCCGTTTGAGCAGGTCCAGATAGGGGACGTATTCCGGGCCGAAATGCTGCTGCAGCTCTTCCCGCACCTGCCGGGCCAGGGCCGGGCTGGCGCCGCCGGTGCTGATGGCCAGGGTCAGATCGCCCCGGCGCACCTGGGCCGGAACAATGAAGGTGCAGTGCTCCGGCTCATCCGCCACGTTGACCCAGATGGACCGGGCCTGGGCCGCGGCACTGACCCGGGCGTTGACCGCGGGGTCGTCGGTGGCGGCCATGACCAGGGACATGCCTTCTACCAGGGAGTCGGAGAAATCTTCGGATCGAAAGGTGATCTCCCCCCGGGAGGCCAGGTCGGCCAGGGTGGCGGTGAGGGTCCGGCTGACCACGGTCACCCGGGCGCCGGCGGCCATCAGGTCGAGGACCTTGCGCTCGCCCACGGCGCCGCCGCCCACCACCAGGCAGGGACGGTCTTCAATGACGGCAAAAATCGGATAGGTTTTCACGATAAGATGTTGGCGATTTAAAAAGAAATGAGGCCGTTACCGCTCCCGGTTTATTTTATCCCCCTAGAATTTACCAAGCCTGCCCCCAGTATGCAAGGGGAATGCCACCCGGGCTGGGGACAAATGCCTCTCCCCTTTGGCATTGACAGGAAGTCAAAATCTTGGTTAGATACTAGGGCAAAAGGACTGCAAGGCCATGGTTGCGGCCTGGCAGGCGCCCGGACCCATGCGATTTCTCCGCATACTCGCCATCTGGCTGACCCTGGGGGCCGGAGCCCTTTCAGGTCTTTGGGCACCACCGTCTTGGGGGGAACAAGCCGCCATGAACCTGAGCACCGCCGATCAACAGCTCCTCTTGCAAGTAGCCCGGGACAGCATTGAAGCCCATCTGAAGGATAAGGCCGCCACTGCGGTGAAGACCTCGTCGCCGGTGCTGTGCGAGTACCGGGGTGCATTCGTGTCGCTGCATCGCCGGGGGCAGCTCCGGGGTTGCATCGGCTATCTGGACGCGGTCAAACCCCTTCTGCAGACGGTGAGGGAAATGGCTGCGGCTGCGGCCTTCCACGATCCGCGCTTTGCTCCCTTGCAGGCCAATGAGCTGGCCGACCTGGAGATCGAGATCTCGGTTTTAAGCCCCATGCGGGTCATTACCAGCACCGATGAAATTGAAGTAGGCAAGCACGGCCTCTACATCGTCAAGGGCCTGAACCGAGGCCTGCTCCTGCCCCAGGTGGCTACCCAATACTGTTGGAACCGCCTGACTTTTTTGGAACAGACCTGCTGCAAGGCGGGGTTACCTCCGGATGCCTGGAAGGAACCGGGAACCATTATCTACGTCTTTACTGCCGATGTCTTTACGGAGCATCCTCCCAAAGAACCGGCTAAAGGTTCACGCTAGGAGCCCATATCTCCATGACACCCCATGATCCTTCCGAACCGGAACAGTATCCCGTGCCGGTCCCGCCCCCTGAAAAGCTCTTGACCTTTTTGATGCGCCACCGTTTTCTGGTCGTCTCCCTGGTGGTGGCGGTCTTTATCGCCACCCTGTTTGTCTGGGGGGAGCGGCATGAGGCCTCGGCCCCGCCGCCGGCGGAGTCTGCCGCGGCCACGGCGCCCCACGCTGAGACGGCCCCGCCGGTGGCCCAAGAGAAAGAATTGCTCCCCGTGGCGCCGCCGCCGTCGCACCCGGAAGTCAAGGAACCCGCGGCGCTCCCGGCGCCTCCCAAGGAAGCGCCGGCCCACGTACCGCCGGCTTCTCCGGCGCAGGCCGCGCCCCGGGAGCCGGTCAAAGGCGAGGTCTTCACCGAGGCCCTGATCAAGATTATGGACGATCAGGTGAACCAGACCTGGTTCGGCTGGCGGCCCAATACGATTGTCTTCGGCAAAATGGGGCTGACGGACAACGTCAACAACCTCCAGATGGGGGTCCTGGAAGTGGCCCGCCGCACCGTGGTGGTGCTCAACGAACACATGACCCGGTTCGCCACTACCGAGGCCTATGATCCCCGGGTCAACGAGGCCATGAACTTTTTCATGGTTAGCCCGGATAAATACTGGTTCCCTTCCGCCTCCGGCAAGTACCGGGAAGCCATGGCAGACCTGGAAAAGTATATCGAAGGCTTAAGGCGGGGCCGGGCCCGGTTCTATTCCCGGGTGGATTACCTGATCGCGCTCTTGAGCAACTATAAGGACCTGTTGGGCAGCAGCTATCACAACCTCATCAAGGACGCGGAGGCTGACGGGGGGGCCATTTCCTGGTTCATGGTGGACGATTACTTCTATTACTCCCAGGGAATCGCCGTGGCCATGGCCGAGATGCTGGAGGCGGTGACCAAGGAATTCCACCAGGAACTTCAGAAGAAAAACTCCCATAAGCTGCTGGAAGACGCAGTCCACGCCCTGCATGCCGCCTCCCATCTGGAACCCTGGGTGGTGACCAATGGCGCCAAAGACGGCATCCTGGCTAATCACCGGGCCGACATGTCCACCTACATCGGCGAAGCCGAGCACGTCATCTCCACCCTGCAATCCCAACTGGCCACCAATTAGGTCCGGCTCCTACAGGCGCCCGGCGGCGGGAATTTCGTTGAAATTCCTGCCGCTTTGTTTTATGGTGGGCGGACCAAGGCGCAAGGAGGTTCGCCATGCTGGTCGGTCAGATCATGAGCACGCAGATTGTCACCATCTCTCCGGAGAGGGGCGTGGGCCAGGCCTTGAAGTTGATGCAAAAACACCAGATCCGCCACCTGCCGGTCCTGGAGCGGGACCACATGGTGGGGTGGATCACCTCCCGGGACCTGCGGGAGGTCCTCCTGGCCTCCATGCTGGAAGAGATCAAGGTCAAAGACGTGATGGTCCAGGCCCCCCTCACGGTGACCCCTGAGACCGAAGTGGAGGAAGCGGCCCGCCTGATTCATGAACATAAAATCGGCGGCATGCCCGTGGTGGAAGGCGATAAGCTGGTAGGCGTCATCACCATGCAGGACCTGGTCTCGGCATTCATCACCATGCTGGGCCTGCTCAAGAGTTCTTCGCGCCTCGACCTGCTCCTGGAGAACCGCCCCGAGGCCCTGGACGCGGCCACCCAGGTCATCAAGGAGGCCGGCGGCAAGATCATCAACGTGGCCCTGGGGCCCACCCAAGGGGACCGGAGGCCTTTCTATTTCCGCCTGGAAAAAGTCAGCCTGGAACCCATCGTCAACACCCTGAAACAACAGGGCTACACGGTGCTGGAGACCATTGCCTGAGCCCGTAGCGATCTAAAGACAAAAGTCGGGGCGGGTTTTAAACCCGCCCCGATTCGTTCGAGATGAAACAAATTGTAGGGGCCGACCTAGGTGTCGGCCCTCCATTAGGGCGGACACGCAGGTCCGCCCCTACAGTCCCGCCTCTCTCCCTAATGCCAGCCTTCCGCCGACATCAACGTATCCTGGTGGAAGTTCTCATCATCCTGGTGAGGGTAGTCCAGGTTATAGTGCAGTCCCCGGCTCTCTTTGCGCCTTAAGGCCATGCGGATGATGATGTCGGCCACCGTGGCGATATTGCGCAACTCCAACAGGTCGCTGGTGATGATGAAGTTCCAGTAGTATTCCTGGATTTCCTGCTGGATCAGGTCGATGCGGTGCTGGGCCCGGAGCAGCCGCCGGTCGGTGCGCACGATGCCCACGTAGTTCCACATGAAGCGCCGGATCTCGTCCCAGTTGTGGGAGACCACCACGGCCTCTTCGCTGTCGGTGGCCCCGAAGGGGTTCCATTCGGGCACCGGCGACTGGGGCCGGGACAAGAGCTCCGGCAGGGTCTCTTTGGCCACCTGGGCGGCCTGGTGGGAAAAGACCAGGGCCTCCAGCAGGGAATTGCTGGCCAGGCGGTTGGCGCCGTGCAGGCCGGTCATGGAGACTTCCCCCACCGCAAAGAGGTTCGAGATGGTGGTGCGGCCCCAGGCGTCCGTCGCCACGCCGCCGCACATGTAGTGGGCCGCGGGCACCACCGGAATAGGCCCGGCGGTGAGATCGATGCCGTACTTCAGGCACTCCTGATAGATGTTGGGGAAGCGGCTCTTGACGAAATCCGCGGGCTTGTGGCTGATATCCAGATAGACGCAGTCCGCGCCGGTCTTTTTCATCTCCAGGTCGATGGCCCGGGCCACTGTATCCCGGGGGGCCAGGTCCTTCAAGGCATGATACTTCTCCATGAAGGCGCGGCCCTTCTGGTCGATGAGGATGGCGCCTTCGCCCCGGAGCGCCTCCGAGATGAGGAAATTCTTGGCGGCATAGTGATAGAGGCAGGTGGGGTGGAACTGCACGAATTCCATGTTGCCGATCCAGGCCCCCACCCGATAGGCCATGGCGATGCCGTCTCCGGTAGCGATGTCGGGGTTGCTGGTATAGAGATAGACCTTGCCGACCCCGCCGGTGGCCAACAGCGTAATGGCGGCCGAGAAGGTTTCCACTTCCCCGGTCAGGGTGTTCAGGACGTAAGCCCCCAGGCAGGATTCCTCGGCGTTGGCCACCACCGCGCCCCGGCGCACCAGGCGTTGCCGGGTGATGAGGTCCACCCCCATGTGGTTTTCGAAGACCCGGATGTTGGGGTGGGCCAGGACTTTCTCGGCCAGGATGCGCTCGACTTCGGCGCCGGTCATGTCCTGGGCGTGAATCACGCGGCGATGGGAATGGCCGCCTTCCCGACCCAGGTCGTAGCCGTTGTCCTTGCCGAGGTCAAAATGGGCCCCCATTTCCACCAACTCCCGGATGCGCTCGGGACCCTGGCGGACCACCAGTTCGACGATGTCCGGGTGGGACAGGCCTTCCCCCGTGGTGAGGGTATCCTTAATGTGGTATTCAAACCGGTCGTCCGGTCCCAAGACCGCGGCAATGCCACCCTGGGCCTTGCTGGTGGAGGTCTCGGTGAGGCCCTTTTTGGTTATCAGGTTGACCCGGGCGAAATCCGCCACCTTCAGGGCGTAACCCAAACCCGCCAACCCTGAGCCGATTACCAGAATGTCTGAGGTGTACTCCAAGTTTGATCCTTATGTTTATTAGCTATCAGCTTTCAGCGGTCAGCTTTCAGCTTTTTTTATGAAAGAAGTGAGCCTTGATTTCACTTCCCCGGTTTTTGGTCAAGTCGATTATAATCCGAATCCGTGAGAAAGCGGAATTAATGGGGTGCACCGAGCACCGTAAATTGCTTACCCCGTAACCCCTCGTTCCCAAGTACAACTTGGGAACGAGGGGAAAGGCCCTTATTAAAAGCTTTTAGCTGATCGCTGATCGCTGACCGCTGACAGCTAATCCCCCATCAACTTCGCCAAATTCCCTCCCAAAATCATCTCCCGCCAGTCCTCCGGCAGGTTGGCTTCATCAAGCTCTTTCAAGTAGCGGCTGACGGGGAGCAGGGGGTAGTCGCTGCCGAAGATGATTTTCTCCGGGCCCACCATTTCGGCGGCCAGGCGGTAGATTTGGGGCCGGTAGAGATAGGGGGAGGCCGCGGTATCGAAATAGACCCGGCGCAGGACCTCTGGGCCTTCTTTTTTCATCAGGCCGTAAAAGGGCAGGCCGCCGCCCCAGTGGGCCAGGATCCAGTCCACTTCGGGAAAGGCCTTGATGGCTTCATAGAGCGCCGGCAGGGACAGGGCGCCTTTGCCCGGGTAGCGCGGCCCCAGCGGGTCATTGGTGTGGAGCAAGAGCGGGACCCGGTAATGCTGACAGAGTTCGGCGATGGGGGCCAGGACCGCGGTCAGATCTTCACCCAGGTCGGCCTCGTACCAGGCCAGTTCCCCCACGCCTTTAAAGCCCGCGGCCCGGCATCGCCCCACCTCCCGGGGGGCGTCCGGGGACAAGACGTGCACCGCGCAAAAGCCGAGGAGCTGCCGGGGAAAGCGGCGCATGGCTTCGAGGATCACCTCGTGTTGGCGGCGCCAGAGCTTCTCCTGCCGCCAGGGAAAACCCATGACCACCGCGGCCTCCACCCCGGCCTCGGCCATGGCCCCCACCATCTCTTCGGGTCCCACCAGCTTCGATTTGGGAGAATCGTACAGCAGGCGGAAGGCCGGTTCATCGCTAAAATAATCCTCCCGGTGGCGGCAAACTTCCTCCGGGAAGACATGGGTGTGTCCATCCAGAATCATATTCATACTATGGCTCCAAACCGGAAGGCGTGCAAGCCATTTCTGCTGCGGATAACTCTCGGGAAATCCGGGTTTTTTCTTATCGGGCGAAAGTTGTGGGACCCCAACCCGGCCATTTTCACTTTATCTATCCTTTTTATTCGGATAGAATATAATTGATGGGTAAGCTCTCGAGATATTTCGCTGTTCTCCTCCTGGGGTGGCTGCTGATCACCCCCAACTCCGCCGGGGCCGCGGGGCCGTTCACCTATCGGCTGCCCCAGGGGCCGGGCCTGGACCCGGCCGCGGTCACCGTAGTGGGCCAGCCCCAGACCCACCACATCGTACGCTACGAAAATCTCTATAAGATCGCCCGGGATTATGACCTGGGATTCTGGGAGCTGGCCCGGTTTCAGCGTTCCCTGGATCATTTTTATCTGCCCTGGGAAACCGATATCGCCATCCCCACCCAATGGATCATCCCGCAGGTCGCGCATCCTCCCGGCTACCTGATTAACGTGGCCGAACTTCGGGGCTATCGGTTTTTTCCGGAGAAGCACGAAGTCTGGACCTTCCCCATCGGCATCGGGGTCTTTGAATACAAGACGCCCATCGGCAAGCGCTTACGGGTGCAGAATAAGGCGGTCGACCCGGGATGGCGTATTCCCAAGGGTCTCCAGGCCAAGTACGGCATGTCTTATATGCCCCCGGGGGAAGACTGTCCCGTGGGCAATCGCTGGATGGGCCTGTCTCACTATGGCCTCCACGGCACCCACGCGCCCATGGGCGTGGGCCGCCTGGTGAGCCACGGCTGTATCCGCCACTACCCCGAGGATATCGAGAAACTCTTCGACATGACCCCGGTGGGCACCTCGGTGGAGATGATTTATGAACCGGTCAAATTCGGCTTCCTGCAGGGGCGCATTTATGCGGAGGTGCACGAGGACATCTACTTCCGCATTCCGGATATGGTCCAATACGCCATAAAGAAGCTACATGACCGGAACCTGGCGAGCCGGATCAACTGGCCCCGCTTTCTGAGAGCCATAGAGGAAAGCACCGGCGCGCCGGTGGATATTACCCGATAAACTTTACAGTATCCTGCCAAGGATGGCGTTGGCCGCCTTCCCCGGCCCAGACCGGGTCGGGGTCCCGGAAGTTAACGCAAACGGAGACCGGCATCCCGCCAGAGCGAGCCTAAGATCATGTCAGTCTGGAACGGTTCGGACATCTGCAGCGATATATTGGCAATTATGGAAAAGCTTTATCACATTCAAGATCTCCATGCCCTGCTGGATGCGGTGCTCCTCCAGGCCCGGCAGTTCGCCCATGCCGACGCCGGCTCCATTTACCTCATCGAGAACGAGGTCCTCAATTTCAGCTACACGCACAACGATACCTTGTTCAGCTCCTCCGGCAGCAACAAATATCTCTACACCAGCAGTACCCTGCCGATTGATAGCCGCTCCGTGGCGGGTTACGCGGCCTTAACCGGCCAGCCTCTGGTGATCGACGACGTTTACCGGATTCCACCGGAGATGCCCTTCAGTTTCAACCGGTCTTTTGACCGGGCATCAGGTTACCGGACGAAATCGATTCTGGCGGTGCCGCTCATCACCAGCACCAACAAAATCGTGGGGGTGATGGAGATTATCAATCCCCTCAACCACGCCAATGAGCTTTCGACCTTTAGCGACCGGGACCAGGTGGTCTTGAGTTACTTTGCCCAGAACGCCGCGGCCGCCATCGAGCGCGCCATGATGACCCGGGAGATCATCTTGAGGATGATCAAGATGTGCGAACTGCGTGATCCTCTGGAAACCGGGGTTCATGCCAACCGGGTTGGAGCTTACGCCGCGGAGATTTATCACCAGTGGTCCCTGACGCACGGGATCGGCGGCGACGAGATCAAACGGACCAAGGATCTGCTCAGAATTGCAGCCATGCTGCACGATTTGGGAAAAATCGCCATCCCTGATCTCATCCTGAAAAAACCCGGGGGCCTGGATACCGAGGAATTCAATCTCATGAAGTACCACACGATTCACGGCGCCCGGCTCTTTCGGAATAAGGCCCCCGACCTGGACGTCCTCTCCGCGGAAATCGCCCTGAATCACCATGAGCGCTGGGACGGCCTGGGCTATCCCGGCAAAATCGACGATATCTTCCAGGACCGGGTGCAACTGGGGAAAGGCAAACAGGGGGAGGAGACCCCCCTGGCCGGCCGCATCGTGGCCGTGGCAGACGTCTATGATGCTCTGGTTTCCAAGCGGGTCTATAAAGAAGCCCTCTCCGAAGACGTGACCCTCGACTATATCAAGGCCCAGTCGGGCAAACACTTTGATCCGCAGGTGGTGGACGCCTTCCTGGGCATTTATGACGTGATCGTGGCCATCGGCAAGAAATACCGGGAAGAAGTCGCGCCCCTCGTCCTGGCCACTACCTGACCCGCCAATCATCGTGCCTGAAATTGCCGGCGTTATCACCTGTGGGAGGTTCGTAAACCGTGGCCTGGGACTGGCTGATCCATAATGCCCTGGTCCTGACGCTGGAGCCCGGCAGCCGCCCGCGGCCCGGGGGGTACGTGGCGGTCCAGGGCGGCAGCATCACCGCGGTGGGCCAGACCGACGCGCCGCAGGACCTTCCGGTGGCCCGGGAGCGCCTGGACGCCCGGGGCGCCCTGGTCCTCCCCGGCCTGGTCAACACCCATTGCCACGCGCCCATGGTCTGGTTCCGGGGCCTGGCCGACGACCTGCCCCTGCAGCAATGGCTGACCGAGTTCATCTTCCCTGCCGAAGGCGGCTGGCTTAGCCCCGACAAGGTCTATTGGGGCACGCTCCTGGCCGCCGCGGAAATGATCCGGGGCGGCATCACCACCGTGGGTGACAGTTATTTCTACGCGGCCGAGGGGCGCCGGGCCCTGGCCGAGGCGGGCTTGCGGGCGGTGGTGGCCCAGGGCGTGGTGGACTTCCCGGCTCCCGGGGTCCCGGACCCCGCCCTTAACCTCAAGGTGGCCGAAGATTTCCTTAATACAGGCAAGGATTTAAGCGACCGGCTCACCTCCGCGGTCTTTTGCCATTCCCCGTACACCTGCGGGCCCGAGACCCTCACCCGAGCCAAGGACCTGACCCGGGCCCGGGAAGTGCCTTACTTTATCCACCTGGCCGAAACCCGGCAGGAAGTAGTTGACCTTGAGGCCCGCACCGGGTTGTCTCCCGCCGCCTACCTGGATCGGTTGGGGGTCCTGGATGAGTTGACCGCGGTGGTCCACGGCGTCTGGCTGACCCCTGCCGACGGCGAAATCCTGGCCCGGCGCCGCGTCAAGCTGAGCCATTGTCCCGAAAGCAATCTGAAGCTGGCCGCAGGGGTGGCGCCCATTCCCGAGATGCTGGCCCAGGGCGTGACCGTGGCCTTGGGCACCGATGGGGCCGCGTCCAACAATAACCTGGATCTGTGGGGC
>Ga0265297_10012555_pt1 | contig 10136 bp, 10 predicted proteins | sample Munlanlwell13791_FD_192502 | JGI IMG/M metagenome (GOLD analysis project Ga0265297, IMG submission 192502) | Leachate microbial communities from a municipal landfill in Southern Ontario, Canada - Leachate well 137-91 | ecosystem: Engineered > Solid waste > Landfill > Unclassified | place...
ACGATAAACATGAACAGTATCAAACCGATTTGACTCAGCAACTGTAGATTGCCCAATGATTCAGCCGGAAAAAGAAAACTTGTAAACGCGGGAAAGTACATTCCGATAAGCGATGGACCCAACACAATACCGGCTAGTATTTCGCCTATAACGGTGGGTTGCCCTATTTTTTTGAAAATCCACCCGAATATACGGGCAACCAAAATAATGGTGATTATTTGCGCCAACAGAATAGGCAGGGAATGTCCGATATTTTGTACGAGTGAATGTAAGAATTCAATCCACAACGGTTTGTTCTCTCCGGAAGTAATTACTTTGGATGTAACTTCCAGTTTGGTACCCATCTGGGCTATCCAATATATTAATGCCGAACAACCACCGATTATCAGCACGTAAAAAAAAACATTTCTAAATTTTTTAAACATATTTCCTGATGTTTTTGTGTAGTACAAATGTATCCCTGTTTTTTTTCGATCAACTTATAAGGTAATACTATTTAAAGCACAAAGATATTATTAAAAAACAACAAGATTTATGGTACGAAATAGTATCGGGTCTATAATGTAATAAGCCTGAAAAAAAATGTAATGAATCAGATTTTTACCTTTTCCAAAAAGGTATTCCGATACACTTCACTTAAATAAAACATCAGAGGTTTGTTTTGTTCATCCGGAATAGTAGACTCGATTTGATTGAAAGAAAAATGCCGGACGATGTCAATGGCAATTATTTCCTGCTTGTTTATCCTGCAAAACCTGTTAGGGGGGAGAGTATTTTGAAGTTTTTCGAATGAGATATTTTTCAGGCAGATTTTAGACCCATCTTTAAGCAGCACATCTTTATCCCTGCTGTCAATTCCTGAAGATTTAATGTAACACAACTGGTCAAACACTATGAGCGATTTTCCTTTGTCGGTGTTCAGATGAGTAAACTTTTTGCTGTATAGGGTGTCGGTCAATTGTTTGATGGCTTTATGAACTGCTTTTTGGAGTCTTTCCAACTCAATAGGCTTACGTACAAAGTCCACAACGTCCAAATCAAATGCCTCGGCAGCGTATTCTTTGTGTGCGGTGGTAAAAATAATAAGCTTTCCCTTGAGCAACTCTGCCAGTTGAATCCCGTTTATATGAGGCATCTCAATATCCAGAATACAAAGATCGAAATCCAGACGGTTAGATTCAGCAAGAAACACATCAGGCTGATTGAAAGCTTTTACCACTTCCAACTCAGGAATTTGTTCGCAGAGCATTTTCAGGTATGTCAGCCCCGGTAATTCATCATCGAGCAGCAAGCATTTTAATTTTATATTCAAGGAGATCGATATTTAAACGAGCAATAAATATATTATCTTCAACAAAAGTTTCCAGTTTAAAGTTGTCCTGATAAATGATTTTCAACCGTTGGTCAAGTGTCTGAATGCCGATTCCGCCTTTTTCCTTCTTTAATAGAGGTTTCGACGAAATAAGATTGGCAACCGTAAGTCCGAAATGATTATCTTTAAACTCCAACGTAATCGAAATAAAGGCATTGGGACTTTGAATATCGGCATGCTTGAATGCATTTTCAATCAAATCGATTGAAATTAAGGGAGCTAACAACTTCTGATCATACAAAGGTTCCGTATCATTTACCCTGGTTTTCACCTTTAAATCAAACAGCGGGCTCACTTTGATTTTATTAATCTCAATCAGGTTTAAGGCAAATTCTATTTCCTCCCGGGGTGTAACTAATTTCTTACGACTTTCGTACAGAATATAGTCCAACACATTGGCCAGTTTATCAATAGCAAAATAGGTCTGATAGGCATGCGACTGGATGGAGTTTAATATATTTTTAAACAAATGAGGATTTAATTTAGCTTCCAATGCTTCCAGTTGTAAGGGATTGAGCTGATTCTTCAACTCCTGAAAACGGGTTTCAGTTTCCTTTTTCAGTTTCTCTGACTCACGAAACCTCAAATATAAGTACACAGCAAGTCCTATTACTGCTATCATAATGAGTATAGTAATAAGAAATAGTATTGGTACGATGTCCTTTCTCATATACATTGATGAATTTTGTTTCAAAATTAATCATTTTCGTAGAATGCACAAAATTAAGTCATTTTGAAGAAACAGGTGATTCTCTGAATGAATGATAAACCACACAAACTTATAAAAAGAAAAGATTTTTTTGATATTGGTTTAATAGACCCGACGTATTTACCCCTATATATTTTGTACCTTTGCGCCCGATTAAAAAAAGCTGTGAAGCAAATACTACCAAAACCTAAAGCAATAACCTTTTATGAAGCGTATTAACGAATACAGGAAATTATTTAATGTAGAGCAAGAAATAGATCTTAAAACACTTAAAACCAACTACCGGAATTTAGTAAAAGAATGGCACCCTGATAAATTTTCGGCTGACCACGAGATGGCACTGGAAGCTGAGCATAAAAGCCGACAAATAATTGACGGATATCATTTTTTAGTGAGCATTGCCCCCGAAACAATAGCTGAAAATGAAGAGGAACATTTGGCTTCGTCCGAGTCGGGCATAGCCGATTTCAAACTCAAAGGGCAACTACTGGAAGTTTCCTTTATGGATGGCTCAACATACGAGTATTTCGGTGTTTCAAAAAATATCTATACCCGGCTGATTAATGCCGATAAACAATTACGATTTGCCAAACGCAATATTTTTAATTCTTATTTGTACCGGAGATCGAAAAAAAGTATAGAAGTGACTGAATCTGTTGCCTACTAAAAGTTCATGCATATATAATACAAACCTCCGCAGTTCAGACTGCGGAGGTTTTTTTATGAGGTATTGAATTCTGTTTTTGCAATTGAAGTAATATTTAAAAAAATGAATCCCAAACCACTCAGGGAAGCTTAAATTAATTTTCAATTATAATAGCCCGAACAAAACAGAACCCAAATTGGTTTTAAATTACAGTTTTGGAATGGGGCCTCAAAACTTTATGGATAATCAACTGTAAATTTCTGTTGAAATCAAGGATTAAAAACGAATCTATCTATATATAAATATAAAAAGAAAATTAAAAAGAAGTATTACTAATTAACATCACGTTTATTTAAAACAAATAGCATGGCAATAACAAAAGTTTGGGTGGAAGAAGATTGCACCTCTTGTGGCATCTGCGAAAGTCTGTGTCCGGAAGTTTTTTTAATCAAAGATATATCAACTGTAATTGAAGGTGTTAACTACTCTGCATATGAGAGACACATCAAAGGGGCAGCGGAAAGTTGTCCTGTGGATGTTATAAAATATACCGAGTAGTTCCTGTCTTTTTGACAATGCCGGCTGAACTTCTTCTTATAGAGTTTTGCCGGCATTTTTTTCTAAAGAATGTGAAAATACATTTTTAAAGCAAGATCAAAGAACCATATTAATTTTTTGTTGTTATAGCTAGCAGAAAAGTTTAATTTAAATCCATTCTACTTAATACAAATCTTTCAATACGATAAAACAACTAAACATGATCTTTAACGATTTTAATCCACTAGAAGATAAAATATTCAGAGTCATCGACAATGATGGTAAGGTTATAAACAAAGAGTATATGCCTGATCTGGATGACGAAACAATTATTCAGGCATATAAACATATGCTTTTTTTCAGAACGGCCGACGAGATGGCAGTTTCTTTTCAGCGTCAGGGACGTATGTATACCTATCCGCCCTGTTTGGGACACGAAGCTATTCATGCCGCATCGGGAATGAACATGAGAGACCAGGACTGGCTGGTACCGGCTTTTCGGGAAGTTGGGATCATGCTTTTGAAAGGAGTGACCATGAAAGAAATATTCCTTTATTATATGGGAAATGAAGAAGGCAGCAATTTTAAAAAAGCAAATCATGTGATTCCTATCAGTATTTCTATCGGATCGCAGTATTTACACGCCACGGGCATTGGATATTCTGTAAAATATCAGAAAAAAGATGAGATCGTTTTTACTTCAATCGGTGATGGCGGAACGTCGGAAGGCGATTTCAGCGAAGCACTTAATTTTGCAGGAAACTGGAAAGTGCCGGTAATCTATACCATTCAGAATAATCAGTATGCCATTTCTGTCCCGGTAAAGAACCAGACAAATGCAATCAATCTGGCTGTAAAATCTGTTGGCTTCGGTATCCCCGGAGTGAAAGTGGATGGAAATGATTTCTTTGCCATGTATGCCACTTACAAAGAAGCAGTGGAATATGCCAAAGCCGGAAAAGGTGCGGTTTTAATTGAGGCATTGACTTACCGGAAAGGTGCACACACCACTTCTGATGACCCGACAAAATACCGTACGAAAGAGGAAGAGACTGAATGGCACAAAACCGATCCGATGCACCGTTTGAAAAAATATATGGATCATAAAGGGATCTGGAAAGAAAATGAAGAAGAATTAATTGAAAAATATAAACTGGAAGTGGATAAACAATTTGAAGAAGCCGAAAATATGCCCCCTTATAAATTAGATGATGTTTTTCAGCATATGTATGTGGATATGCCCGACGATTTGAGAAAACAAAAAGCCGATTATGAACAATTTCTAACATGGAAGGAGAGCAAAAAATGAGTGTAATGACTATAGTACAGGCCATAAATAATGCGTTAGACATTAAGCTTGCAGAAGATAAAACCGTAGTGATGTACGGTGAAGATGCCGGTTTAGAAGGTGGCGTCTTCAGGGTAACCGAAGGATTACAAAAAAAACACGGCGTAGAAAGGGTTTTTGACGCACCTATAGCCGAATCGGCCATCGTCGGAACCGCCCTTGGGATGGCTATGTCGGGCTTAAGACCCGTGGTTGAACTACAATTTGATGGTTTTTCGTATCCGGCATTTAATCAGATAATTTCCAATGTTTCGCGGATGAATAACCGTTCGCGGGGGATGTACAAAGCACCCATGGTAATTCGGTTTCCATATGGTGGCGGTATCAATGCGCTGGAACATCATTCCGAAAGTCCGGAAGCGTTATATTCTCATATTCCCGGATTAAAAGTGGTGGTTCCTTCCACGCCGCATGATGCAAAAGGGTTGATGATTGCCGCTATTGAAAGCGAAGATCCTGTTATTTTCATGGAACCAAAACGAATTTACCGGGCTATCAAACAGGAAGTTTCTGATGATAAATTTTCAATCCCTATTGGTAAAGCCAAGGTGTTGACCGAAGGTACCGATGTTACTGTTGTGGCTTTCGGAGCCATGATTCGCGAATGTCAGAAAGCATTGGTTATGGCAAAGGAAGCCGGAATTTCTGTTGAGTTGATAGACTTGCGAACCATTTATCCTCTCGACAAGGAAACGATAGTAAACTCCATCAAAAAAACAGGAAAAATAGTTATCGTGGCCGAAGCACCAACTTCGTTTAGTGTGGGTGGCGAACTTATGGCCATAGCCAACGAAGAAGCATTTTTATACCTGGAAGCACCGCCCAAAAGGGTGATGGGATTTGATACCATTGTGCCATTGGCAAAAGGAGAACCATTATATATGATTTCGCCCGATCGGATTTTTTATGAAATTGAGCGAACCGTAAAATTCTAAAATTCTAAATAATGAGATATATTTTTAACTTTCCGGATATCGGGGAAGGACTTGAAGAAGGAACTATACTTGAATGGTATGTTACAAAAGGGCAGACGGTAAAAGCCGGACAGGCACTTTGTAATATGGAAACCGACAAGGTGGTTACCGATATTCCATCACCAAAAACCGGAACAATAGTAGCTACTTTTGGAAAAGTAGGTGAAATTGCCCTGGTTGGAAAACCCTTGGTGGAAATCGAAATTGAAGGTGTTTTTGGAGCAGAAGCTGTCGCAGTAGCAAAAGAAGAAGTAAAAGCGCCATTGACTGAACCGATTGATGAAGGTGGAGCCGGAGTGGTCGGTACCATGGAATTAGCCGGAAGTAATGCTATTCTGGCGGCTAGTGATGAAGGAGCCGATAAAAAAGAAGTTGAGGCAAAACCGGTTAAGAAAGCATTGGCAACTCCGCTTGCACGTGCTATGGCCCGTGACCTCAATATTGATATCAATCAGATTAAAGGCTCCGGACCTTCAGGTAGAGTAACTAAAGAAGACATTCAAAACTACAAACCGGCTAAAACAACCGGCTCCGGAGTGCAACATGAATCGTACAAACAACCTGCAAATGCAGATGCTGTTACTTACGAACCATTAACACAGATACGAAAAGCAATTGCTAAGAATATGATTAATTCGAAGCAAAGTGCAGCACATATGACTCTTTTCGAAGAAGTGGAAATAAGTGAATTGATGCGTATCCGCGATCGTTATAAAAAAAGTTATGCCGATAAAAACAGCAAACTGACTTACCTGCCATTTATTGTGAAAGCAACAGTAAACGCGCTTAAGAAGCATCGTCAACTGAATTCGCAACTGGACATGGAAAACGATCGGATGATTTTCAAAAACTATTATAATATAGCTATTGCAGTGGATACGCCTGAAGGATTGGTGGTTCCGGTCATCCGTGATGCAGACAAACTCAGCCTTTTCGAAATTGCACAGAAAATATCCGAATTGTCGGATAAAGCGCGCGACCGAAAACTGACAATAGAAGATATGAAAGACGGAACATTTACATTAACCAATTACGGTTCCATCGGAGGTATCTTTGCAACACCGGTTATCAATTATCCACAGGCGGGAATACTCGGTATTGGCCGGTTATTGAAGAAGCCGATCGTAAAAGAGGATCAGATTATCGTTGGAAATGTATTATCGCTGTCACTTGCTGTTGATCACCGCATAGTGGACGGTGGTGAAGCTTCCCGGTTTATAAACAGCATAATGGAATATCTTTCGGATCCGGTTTTAATGATGATGGAATAACGAATGGATTTATAATTAATAATTTACAATTAATAATTGTTGCAATGGAATATGATGTTTTAATTATAGGTGCCGGACCCGCCGGTTATGTAGCCGCTATTCGTGCCGGACAAGTTGGTTTAAAGGTCGCAGTTATTGAAAAAATGTATGTGGGTGGAATGTGTCTCAATTGGGGATGCATTCCAACCAAAGCATTGTTGGAGAGTGCGAAAAACTTCAAAAAGATAAAGCAATTTGAAGAATTTGGGATTGATGGTATTGATGCGGATAAACTCTCGTTCAACTGGAATAAAGCGAAGGCACGGTCTTCAAAGATTACAGACAAGTTGACGTCCGGTGTACGTTATTTACTCAAAAAGAACGGTGTAGAAATTATTACCGGTACAGCCAGAATTGCGGCCGACAAATCGGTTTACGTTGACGATCAAAAAATCAGTGCTAAAAATGTCATTATTGCTACGGGGTCAAAACCAAAAGTAATGGATGAGTCACTGAAGAATGCACCCATTGTGGAAATAGAAAATTTATTTTCACTGGAATCCATTCCCGAAAATATTGTAGTAACCGGTAATCATGTTTCGACTGCCGAGATTGCTCAGTTTTTCAGGCTGATTGATAAAAATGTAACCATGGTTGCCAACAGTGCGTATTTTATGGTAGGACTGGACGAGCATTTAATCACTTATATCACTAAAAAATTAAAATCGGAAAATGTCGATTTGATAATAAATGATACTCCCGGAAAATTTGAAAACGGCGAATTGATTATTGCCGACAGGAGAATTAAATGTGATTTGATTGTCAACTGTAATTCGCGAAAAGCAATTCTTCCCGAAAGTGAAACTCCGCTGGAACTGACTGAACGGGGATTTATCAAAACTTCCGATAATTTTGAAACCAATATCAAAGGTGTTTATGCTATTGGTGATGTAGCCGGTAAAAGCTTTGTTGCTCATGTTGCTTCGGCGCAGGGAATCCATGTTATCAACACGATAAAGGGGATTGAATCTACTTTTGACGGCCAGATTTACCCCATAAATATGTACACGGTTCCGGAAATAGCTCAGGTGGGGATGACCGAACAGGAAGTAAAAGCTACCGGACTTGAATACAAGGTAAGTGAATTTCCTTTATCAGCAAACGGAAAGGCAATGATTGAAGGAAATACGGAGGGTTATATCCGTATGTTATCGGATATAAAATACGGACAGGTGCTCGGAGTTCAGATAATTGCCGCAAATGCTACTGACATGATTGCCGAAGCAGCTGTTTTGATGGCAACCGAAGGAACTATCTATGATGTGGCACAGACGATTCATGCACACCCAACGGTTTCGGAAATTTATATGGAAGTTGGTTTCGAAGCCATCGATAAAGCAATTCATAAATAATTTTTTATGTTCATTGTTTTTTTCTGAAAAATTACAGAATTTGTCTAGGTCCCTCTCTGGGGTACCGGTAGTTATCGGGATAGGGGGCTTTAATTATCTATAAATGACCGATTATAATCTTCCTGACATACTATTACTGTTGGATAAAACCAAACGGTTTCTGACCTGGATACCAGACAAAAGCTATATAGTTTTGGGTGCATCCAATAAAGCGGCTGATGCGTTGTTTCTTGAAAAAGTAAAACAGGATGATATAACGGTTTTGAAACGGCCTTCGGGTGGGCAGACGGTCATGTTAACACCGAATAATCTGATTATTTCGGTTGTTTTTTTTCAACCGGACAATTTGCAACCGAAGGTAGTTTTCAATCAAATAAATTCATTAATAATTGAGAGCCTGGAAAGAGCAGGAGTGAAGAACCTCGCCATGAGAGGAATTTCGGATATTGCCATCGATGGAAAAAAGATTTTAGGTTCGTCCATTTACCGGAGTAAAGAGGCACTGCTTTATCATGCGGTGCTTAACTTCGGTGAACCGGCATCTACATTCGAAAAGTACCTGAAATATCCTTCAAAGGAACCCGATTACCGTGAAGGCAGAAAACATTCCGAATTTGTTACATCACTGAAAGAGAAAGGGTTTTCTCATACGAATAATCAACTGGCAGATTTCATTTCTCAACGTTTTGAACTTGCTTCACTTCAAAGTGATGGTTTCATAAAAAGCGAAGCACTTTTCTAAAATTCAGCTAATGAAATTTTCAACAGACCTTCCCGAAATAAAACAATTTCTTGATAGCCGGGTTTCTCAATATAATTCAAGCAATTTTATCGATTCGGATCCCATACAGATTCCACACTTGTTTTCAGGAAAAGAAGACATTGAAATTTCCGCATTTCTGACTTCGACAATTGCCTGGGGGCAACGGAAAAGCATAATCAACAATGCCAACAAATTAATGGAATGGATGGACAATTCACCCTATGATTTTTTGATTGATGCGGATAATTCCGACTGGAAAAGAATTTCCAACTTTGTTCACCGTACATTTAATGGTAACGATTGCCTGTTTTTTTTGGAATCATTGAAAAATATATACAAGTGTCAGGGAGGATTGGAATCTGTATTTACAAAAGGATACCGGATTGACAATACCGTTCAGGGAGCCTTGTCGTATTTTAGGGACATATTTTTATCCATTCCGCACGACAAACATGTAACAAAACATATTTCTGATGTTGCGGCTAATTCGTCGGCTAAACGTCTCAACATGTTTCTTCGCTGGATGGTGCGCTCTGACGAAAATGAAGTTGATTTTGGTTTGTGGAAAAGCATTCCGATGTCAGCGCTTATGCTTCCGCTCGATGTTCATACCGGTAATACCGCCCGGGGACTGGGTTTACTACTCCGAACGCAAAACGACTGGAGAGCTGTGGAAGAAATCACCTCTGTGCTTCGGGCATTCGATGCGACCGATCCGATAAAATATGATTTTGCCTTATTCGGTATTGGTGTATTTGAAGGAAAGAACGAATTTTTATAAATAATCCGCTGAAGAATTTGTTATGAAAAAAATATCATCTATATTTGCAGCATAAATTATTAGAAGAAATACTGATCTGCTTCATGTTGGAACGAAAGGAAAATAGTACAAAACAAATTGAAAGCATATTTTTTATAGTCATGCTCTTCTTTGTATTTGCTTTTTTCTCCGGACGTTCAGAGAAAATGACTTTTAATAATGTCCATTATGAGTATGTAACCGGGTTGCACTCAAACACAATTCCTGCTATTATTTCAAATTACATTCAAACACCTGTGTTACAAAAAAGTCTGCTGACTTCCATGGATAAAACAGGTTTATTGTTTTATAATAACAAGTTCAAA
>Ga0265297_10012556_pt1 | contig 10136 bp, 7 predicted proteins | sample Munlanlwell13791_FD_192502 | JGI IMG/M metagenome (GOLD analysis project Ga0265297, IMG submission 192502) | Leachate microbial communities from a municipal landfill in Southern Ontario, Canada - Leachate well 137-91 | ecosystem: Engineered > Solid waste > Landfill > Unclassified | place...
ACTGATCATGCAATCATGTTCAACCGATTATTCAATCCGGTTTGCACATTTTTCGGTTAATATTGTCACCCGTTGGCGAGTTTTTCTTTTTTCAATCCGGATGTCATGACCATTTTTACACCTGTTACAGCAGTCAATTACTTAAATAAAGCGTTTTTGTTGTTTTTTCTTATCGGTTTTTTTGGTTACGCATCTGCCAAAGAGCATCACTTTTTGGTTCTCAATTATCACGACATCGTCGGGGCGGAAGGCGCCAAGCCGCCTTTTAATTCGATGGATGTCAGTGTCGATCATCTTGAAGAGCATCTAGGCTGGTTGAAACAAAACGGCTACAAGATTGTCAGCGTGCAAAATATTCTCGATGCGGCAGCGGGGAAAGATACGTTACCCGATAAAGCCGCGCTGTTGACCTTTGATGACGGCTATCTGAGCTTTTATACCCGCGTCTTCCCGCTATTAAAGAAGCATCATTATCCGGCTACGGTTGCGCTAGTGGGAACCTGGATGGACGGCAACGTCACGGCGGACGAGCCGGGCAAGCCATTGCTCAACTGGGAGCAGGTAAGAGAAATGGTGCAGTCCGGTTTGGTAGAGGTCGCCTCGCACAGTTACGACCTGCATAAAGGCGTGAATGCCAATCCGCAAGCCAATTCTCAGGCAGCGGCGGTTACCCGGCTGTATGACGACCCGATGCTGGTTTACGAAACCGATGAACAGTATCGCGAACGTATCAATGCGGCTCTGTTGAAAAGCGCCGAGTTCATTTTTCAACATGCGGGCGTCAGACCCAGGGCCATGGTTTGGCCGTATGGAGAATATAACCAAATTGCCGTGCAGGCGTCGCGTGAAGCCGGAATGCCGATGACGATGGGGCTGGTGGACGGCTTTAATACGGTGGCGGATATTAGCGCGTTGCGTCGCTTGATTATGGTCGATAACCCCGATCTCAGCCAATTTGCGGAGCTTGTGACCGGGATGCGTACCGGCAGGTCTTTGCGGGTAGCGCATCTGGACCTGGATTATCTTTACGATGAAGACCCCGAGCAAACCGAGCATAATCTGGATGCCGCGATTCAACGCATCAAAGACATGCATATCAACACAGTCTATTTGCAAGCCTATGCCGACCCTGACGGCGACGGCAACGCCGATGCATTATATTTTCCCAACCGCCATTTGCCGGTAAAACAGGATTTGTTCAGTCGGGTTGCCTGGCAATTAAAAACCGTAGCCCGAGTGAAAGTTTATGCATGGATGCCGATTATGGCCTATCAGGGCAAAGCGCCGGAATCCTGGTATGTTCAGGAATGGCGGGACGGCAAGGCGCAAAACGCCAGCCATGTTTATACCCGGTTATCGCCGTTCAATCCCGAAGCGCGTCAGTACGTAGCCGAAATTTACGAAGACTTGGCCAAGCATTGTAGTTTTGACGGCATTCTGTTTCATGACGACGGCATTTTATCGGATTATGAAGATGTATCGCCGGTAGCGTTGGCTTATACGAAAGAGGCGTGGGGCCTGCCCGACCAATTCGAACAGTTGCATGCGACCAGCAAAATGCGCATGGCGTGGGCGCAACATAAAACCGAATTGATTAACCAATTTACCGACGAGCTGGCAAGTCGGGTGCGTATTTATCGACCCGGCATAAAGACTGCGCGTAATTTTTATGCGCTGCCTTTGTTAAAGCCTTACAGCGAAGAATGGTACGCGCAGTCGTTTAAATCCTTTTTAGCGCATTACGATTATGTCGCCATCGAAGCCATGCCGTTTATGGAAGAGGCGGAAAACCCTAAACAGTGGCTCACTCAATTGGTAAAAACAGCGGCTAAACAGCCCGACGGCCTTAAAAAAACCGTGTTCGAGCTGCAATCGATCAATTGGAAAACTGGGCAGAAAATTCCGATGCCGGTCTTTATCGGGCAACTGGAGTTGCTGAAAAAATTGGGCGCCAGCCACATTGGCTATTATCCTGACAATGTTTTTGAGGATCAGCCGCGTCTGGCTGATTTACAACAACATTTCTCACTTCCTATCCAGCCTTAATCATGAATTTTGTTTTAATCAACCTGAATAGGGCGGGCGATGCCGTTTGCCCTGAAAAACCATGAATATTTCATTACAAAACGTGATCGCAATACTACAGAGTCAATGGCATGATTTTGTGACTGCATGGGAACCGCTGGATGGCGCCATCGAAGGATTCATTTATTACTATCCTTTGTTTATGGCCTATATCTGGATGTTCGGCGCGATGATTTTTTATTTTCGTCATGAATGGCGTCAGCAAGGTAATGCCGAACACCTGCCCGAATTAACCGAGCAGCCGCCGGTTTCGATTTTGATTCCCTGTTATAACGAAGGGGACAATATTCGTGAAACCGTCGAGATTTTGTTGCGCCAGAAATACCCGGCCTTCGAAATTATCGCCGTTAATGACGGCAGCAAGGACAACACGCTGGAAATATTGCAGGAGCTGGCCGAACAGCATCAGCAACTACGCGTGGTCAATTTGCACACCAACCAGGGCAAGGCGATGGGCTTGCGTACCGCCGCGTTATTGGCTAACAATGAAATCCTGATTTGCATCGACGGCGATGCGTTGCTGGCTCCCGAAGCCGTCGCCTGGATGGTGCGGCATTTTCAGGATAATCCGAATGTCGGTGCGGTCACCGGCAATCCGCGCATACGCAATCGCTCCACACTGTTAGGCCGGATTCAGGTCGGCGAATTTTCAGCCATCGTCGGCATGATCAAACGGGCGCAACGGTCTTACGGACAGGTCTTCACCGTCTCCGGCGTTATTGCGGCATTTAGAAAATCCGCACTGCACGATGTCGGTTACTGGAGCAACGACATGGTCACCGAAGATATCGACATCAGCTGGAAGTTACAACTGGCCGGTTGGTCGATCTATTTCGAGCCGAACGCCTTGTGCTGGGTGTTGATGCCGGAAACCCTGCATGGCTTGTGGAAGCAACGATCACGCTGGGCGCAGGGCGGAACCGAAGTATTGTTGCGCTATTTTCGCGATCTGTTTCGCTGGTCGTCCCGCGGCATGTGGCTGTTATACGGCGAATGCCTGATCAGCATCTTCTGGGCGTTCTTGATACTGTTGCATGTGCTTTACGCACCCGTGGCATTGTTTAACGAATCGACCAGCGAATCGTTGCACGATCTCAGCCCCAACTGGACCAGCATGTTGCTGAGCCTGACCTGTCTTATACAATTCGGCGTCAGCCTGTTCATAGATTCGCATTACGAATCCCGTACCGGCGGCGTCGCGCGGTATTATTACTGGATGGTATGGTATCCCCTGGTGTACTGGCTGATAAACGTCGGCACCACCATTGTCGGCTCGATACGGGCGATAAAAAAGAAACGCGGACAACGTGCGATATGGGTCACCGTGGACAGAGGCTTGCGCGAGAAATGAAAGAATACATTATTAACGCACCGCAGCTGCAAAGCCTGCAAAAACGGGCAGGGGCTTTATTTGTTTGGGCCGTCTGTTGGGTTATGTGGGTTTATTTGTTGATTCCCTTGGTTACCTTAAGCAGCTGGGTGCTGGGCGATAGAAAGATGATCAACGAAATGCGCTGGTTTGGCGGTTATAAAAGCCTGCTGGAGCTGATGCAGATTTACGTTGTAACTTTGTTGGTAATGGTTGCGCTCTGGTTATGCTGGATAAGTTATCGCAAATTCCGGAGCAGGGCGATACTTCCGGCAGCTCATAAAATTGTTAACGATACGGAGCTGTGCGTGTTTTATCAAGTGAAAGCCGATGAATTGCAACAGTGCCGGAATGTGTCAATGATTACCGTTTATTTTGACGATCATGGGCATATCGTCCATCTTGATCCACATATAAATAAATATTAGCTGCCTGGCTATTTTGTTGTCATTAGTATCATGTGGAGTAGGCGGCTAAAAAGCAAGGCATGTAGGGCGTGCTGAGCTTGGGAACCAGCGGAATACTTTGCCGGAACATACTACAAGACTATTTTTACCGCGGGACGCGTCGATCATTGGTTCGGTTCGGCAACTGTACCAATGTTACCTTCCGCTGAACCATAACTAGATGGGGAGCCGTCGAACGTAGTATTTGCCGCGTCACTGCCTCCCGCAGCCGCATCCTGAAGATTGCCATAAGCTTCGGTGTCTGAACCTATGTTCGTTCCATCGCCGGGAGCATAGCCTTGCTCACCATTGGGATCTCCATACTGAATTTCGCCCATAGGAACGCCCACAGGGTCTTCCAGCGCGTAAACGGGAGTGATAAAGAAAAGAGTGACTATTGTATAAATGGCTACTTTGCCAAGGAGACGTAATTTCATATATGTTTTGCCTTTAAAAAAATTGCTACAACCAAGCACTAAACTAACATTCTCTGATCACGATAGCATTTATTAAGTTTAATAGAAAAACACATGGCGAATTTGTCCGCCGTTCCACCATCCGCCGTCTGAATGTCAGGCAATAAAAAAATATCACCTAAAGCGCCTACTTTTGGTACCCGATCTACATTCACTTATAATCAGCTTTTCGCAAAATCAAACGCAGTCTAGAGCGTATTTGCCAGAAAACAAGAGGTGTCGATATGTCGAAAGAATCCTTTCCTTTGTCCAAGGTCTACGGTCTGCTTGAGCCGGGGCCAGTTGTACTGGTCTCCACTGCCAGGGAGGGCCGGGCGAACATCATGACTATGTCATGGCACACCATGATGGAGTTTGAACCGCCGCTGGTAGGTTGCGTGATTAGCAATGGGGACTTCACATTCGATAGCTTGAAAGCAAGCAAGGAATGCGTAATCAACATTCCAACGGTGGAGTTGTCGAAACAGGTGGTGGACTGCGGGAACTGCTCAGGACGAACGGTTGACAAGTTCAAGGAGTTTGGTCTCACGCCAGTGGCCGCTTCGTGCGTCGATGCGCCGCTGATCGACGAATGCTATGCCAATCTTGAATGCAGGGTCGTCGATGAGAAGATGGTCGCCAAATACAATCTCTTTATCCTTGAGGTTGTTGTAGCCTGGATTGACCCCGGAAGGAACATCCGCAGACGATTCATCATCTTGGCGAAGGCGCGTTCATGGTTGCCGGTGAGACGATCCATCTACCTTCCAAGATGAAATAATTACTCCAACCATTCGATAATGTGGTCTTCCAGGTCATCGATTTCAGATTCTTTCATCGCATAGCTGCTGATTGAAACACCGGCATCCTGAACAGTTTCGGCGCTTTTTGATAGCAGGGGATGCCAGGATGGCAGTTCTTCGCCATCGCTCAATAACCGGTAAGCGCAGGTTGCCGGTAGCCAGTTGTATTCGGCAAAGTCGTGTTGTTTTAAGTCCAGACATTCGGGGACTAATTGGGTGCGTTCGGTATAACGGGTGCAGCGGCAAGTATCCAGATCGATCAGGTTGCAGACGACGCTGGTAAAGTAGATGTCGCCGGTGTCTTCGTCTTCCAGTTTGTGTAGGCAGCATTTGCCGCAGTTATCGCATAACGACTCCCATTCTTCGGTGGTCATTTCAGATAGTTTCTTGGTTTCCCAAAAGTTCATAGGATGGCTCTCATTAACAGGCTGGGGTTACGGTTGGACATTAATTAAGCAGTTCCCATACCGGCTTGATGCTCTCAGGCAGGGGCGCAAGTTTGCCTAATTCTACCCATGGGTTGGCCGGGTTGTGAAAGTCGGAACCAACTGAACCGGCCAGCTCAAAACGCGTTGCGTAACCGGCAACCAGTTTTATTTCGTCGCTATTATATCGGCCCGTTACGACTTCGATGCCTTGGCCTCCGGCTTCCTTGAATGCGGCTAACAGTCGTTTCATCCAACTGGCGGTCAGTTTGTAGCGCAAAGGGTGCGCCAATACCGCAACGCCGCCGGACCCCGTAATCCAGTTTATTGCCAGCTCCATGTCAGACCAGGTTGTAGCAACAAAAGCGGCTTTTCCTGCGCCAAGATAGCGGTCGAAAGCTTCCTGCTGGGTGGAGACATGGAATTGCGAAAGCAGGAAGTCGGCGAAATGGGTGCGAGTGATCATGCCTTCTCCGGCGGCTTTTTTGACGGCTTCCAGTGCGCCGGGAATGCGTTTTTTTTCCAGCTTATCGGCGATTTTTTCGGCGCGTTCAGTACGCATGATTTGCAGGTTGCGGGTGGCCTCGGCAAGCGGCGGATAGGCTGGATCAATACCCAGTCCGACAATGTGAAAACATTTATTCTGCCAGCTGGTTGACAGCTCTATGCCGGGAATTAATTTGATGCCTGCGGTATCTGCCGCAGCTTGGGCTTCGTTGAGTCCCGAGACGGTATCGTGATCGGTTAAAGCCAGCGAGGTGACGCCGCATTCATGGGCGCGTAGCACGACTGCCGTGGGCGATAATGCGCCGTCGGAGGCGGTAGAATGGCAGTGTAGGTCGTAGTTTTCAGTCATAGGTTTTCTAGGTTAAAGGGGCAAGGTTAAAGGCGGCTTAAGGGAGTTGATTTGTCCTTACACCTTTCACCTGTCTCACTGATACTCGCCATAAAGTTTTGCATAAAGGCCGTTTTGGCTGAGTAGGGTTTCATGTTGTCCATGTTCGCAGATTTGACCTTGTTCAAAAACATAAACATGATCGGCTTGTTTAACGGCGCTCAGGCGATGGGCGATAATGATGGTGGTGCGGCCTTTTAAAAATTCCGCCATCGCTTGATGCAGTTTGTGCTCTGTTTCGCTGTCCAGCGCCGAGGTGGCCTCATCCAGTATGACCACTTTGGGATCGGCGACGATCATTCTGGCAATGGCCATGCGTTGCCGCTGACCGCCCGAAAGCCGCATGCCCAGTCGGCCGATGATGGTGTCCAGTCCTTTGTCCAGATCCTGCACGACATCGTTTAATTGCGCGATAGCCAGGGCATTCCATAGTACGGCATCGGTAGCCGGTTTACCCAAGGTCAGGTTGGCGCGGATGGTGTCGTTAAACAGGACGGGGTGTTGCAGCACGGTGACGACATTTTCCCTGACCACTTCCAGGCCGATGCGGTCGATGGGAACTTCGTCGTAATAAATCCGGCCGTGGTCGGGCGGGTACAGGCCGATCAGGGTTTGGATCAAGGTCGATTTGCCGCCGCCGCTGGCGCCAACCAGGGCAACCTTTTCGCCAGCCTTGATTTTTAACTGGATGCCGTCGAGTATTTTTTCATGCCGGTCTGTCCTGCCCGGCACCCCGCGGGTAAATGCCAATTCGCTCCCGGCGAATTGGTCATCGCTGTAACTGAAATGCAGATCTTCTACGCGTAAAGAGACGGTTTTTTTATTTAAAAACGGGTTTTCAAGGTGAGGGTAATGCGGTTCTTGTTTCAGGGCATTAAGGCGGTTGATGCGGGTCAACGCGGCTTTGGCCGCATAAAAGGCATATTGGATACTCAGGATTTCCTGCACCGGCGCCATCATGAACCACAGATAACCGAACACCGCCAGCATTTGCCCGATGCTGAGATCGGAATAAAACACCATCAGCATCGCACAGGCGCGAAATACGTCAAAACCGAACAGGAATACCAGAAAACTCAAGCGCGTTGCCGCATCGCTTTTCCAGGCGAAAGCGGTCGAAAAATCCTTAACCGACCGGGCCGATTCGATCAGCTGCTGACAATAATGCTTCTCGCGGTTGCTGGCGCGTATTTGATGGATGGCTTCCAGGGTTTCGGTCAAGGATTGCTGAAAAACCTCGTAAGCGGAGTTTTCCCGTGATTTTAAGTCTTTGACGCGAGAGCCGATCACGCGGGTGAAATAAATAACCACGGGATTTAGCATCAGGATAAATAAACCCAGCTGCCAGTGCATCCATAATAAAATAACCGCTGTGCCGATAATGGTCAGGCCGGATACCAGCAGCTTGCTGACGGTAGTGCCGATAAAGGTGTCAATCGTATCAAGGTCTTTGACCAGATGGGTGACCACCGTGCCGGTACCCAGGCTTTCATATTCGGACATCGAAATGTTTTGCAAATGCCCGATCAGGTTGGTGCGGATGCGGAACACAATATCCTTGGCAATGCAGGAAAATTGCCGGGACTGAATGATGTTGAAAATGATCGCAATAATGCGCAGGACGACGCTGATCAGCAAAATAACGCTGATGTAAAGAATGGGGATTTGCCAGCTTACCGGGAACAGCAGGTTGACGGTTTTAATGATAATGCCGGGTTTATGCAATAGCACTTCATCGACCAGCAACGGCATCAGCAACGGCACCGGAACGCTGGCAATGGTTGCCAGAATGGCGATAAAATGAGAGGCAATCAGTTCTTTTTTGTGTTCTAAAGCAATTTGGTAGATAGTGTTCCAACTGTAAGGTTGGGTAGCCTGTTTTGATTGCACGGGATTAGATAGGGATGTTTGTACGAGCGCTTGATTATATCTGTCTGAAACATCTTTTAGGAATATATTTACTGTGAGTGGAATATGAAACGCCTGCGTGGAAAACTGTTGTTGTGTCTGGTGCTTTTTTCCGGTGCAGTACTTGGCAATACTCTGAGCCAGCAAAGAAATGACTTTTTGCAGGCGGAAAAACTGCTTGCGCAGGGCAATAATGCTGCGATCTTGGACATCAGCGCCGCCGCTTTGGGCGATTACCCCCTATACCCCTATCTGCAATACCAGTGGCTGAAAGATAATTTACAGCAAGCCGACCGAGTTCTGGCTTTTTTAGCAACCTATAAAGAGACCCGTTATGCCGGATTATTGAGGTCTAAATGGCTGGATTATCTGGCTAAAAATGAGCGTTGGACCGATTTTATCCGGCATTATATCTCCAGGGATGGAGTGTATGCCGCAAACCTGTCGGGAACAAGTTCGGCGATCGCCAAGGATGGTGTGTATGCCGCAAGCCTGCCGGGAGCAGGCGCGGCGGGGGTGACAGACAATACTGCGCTTGAATGCCAGTACAATCTGGCAATCTATAACACGGGCAATCAACAGCAGGCATTAAATGCAGCCAAACGCTTGTGGGTTACCGGGGATTCGCTGCCGGAAGAATGCGATCCGCTGTTGTCGGTATTGATGATGTCGCCCGGCTTTACGCCGGAACTGATTTGGCAGCGATTTGAGTTGGCCTTGAATAAAGATAATGTTTCGGTGGCCGAATACGTGCGTCGTTCGCTGAGTAGTGCAGATCAGAATGTTGCCGATATATGGTTACGAATTCACCAAAGCCCTGCGTTAATCGAAAATAGCGGCTTTTTGAGTCCGCAAATGGGGCGGCTTTTCGCCCATGGCGTTGATCGGTTGGCAAAGTCCGACTTGAATCTGGCTGTTAAGCTTTGGGATGACAGAAAACACGCTTTCCAGATAGATGACCAAACCGTCCGGCAGCTGGACCGCAGTCTCGCGATCGGCTTGGCACGCAGCCGAAAACCGGACGCTTATTATCGCCTTAGTCAATTGCCTGTTGTCGATGCGGAAATCAATGAATGGAAAGTCAGGGCGGCTTTGCTGGAACAAAACTGGCAGCATGTCGCCGAGGCGCTGGCGGGTTTGACGGCTCAGGAACGGCAGGATCCTAAATGGCAATACTGGCTGGCCAGGTCGCTGGATCAAACCGGGAACCCTCTGCAAGCGCAGGATGTCTACACTAAACTCGCTGAAGACCGGAGTTTTTACGGGTTCCTGGCCGCCGATAATGTTCATAAGCCTTATCAGTTTTCCAACAAACCGGTTTTTCTGGCGGAAAATGAACTCGAAAAGCTGGCCAATGAAACTGATTTTAAAGTGGTTCGGGAGCTTAATTTACTGAACAGGGACGCGGAGGCCGAACGGCAATGGTGGTATGCGGTAAAAAAACTGAGCAAGGAGCGGCGCATGATCGCTGCCAAATTGGCTCAGCAATGGCACAAGGATCAAATTGCGATTGCTACGTTGGTTAAAGCCGATTATTGGGACGATCTGGCGTTGCGATTTCCCGTTTATTATTCGAGTCAGGTTCATAATAACGCCTACTTGCATAATCTCGATCCGGCCATTGTTTTCGGCCTGATTCGGCAGGAAAGCATCTTCAATAAGGATGCCGAGTCAGCCGTTGGCGCGCGCGGCTTAATGCAGGTCATGCCCAGGACGGGGATGCAGATAGCCCGTGATTTAAAGGAAAAAT
>Ga0265297_10012557_pt1 | contig 10136 bp, 8 predicted proteins | sample Munlanlwell13791_FD_192502 | JGI IMG/M metagenome (GOLD analysis project Ga0265297, IMG submission 192502) | Leachate microbial communities from a municipal landfill in Southern Ontario, Canada - Leachate well 137-91 | ecosystem: Engineered > Solid waste > Landfill > Unclassified | place...
CTTTTTTATAATCTTTATAATCCTTCAGCCACAGGTAGAAGATTGGCGCCGATTGAAAGTTATACCGACGTAGTAGTTACTAACAATTAATAAAAATGAATACAACAAACCAAAATGTGGCCGACTACTTAGCCAAGGGCTCTTTTTCTACAAAAGATATTGTGGCGCCTTCATTTATTGAGGTTGATTTTAATCATTTAAAAATAGATAATAAATATTATAGGACTCTTTATATAGTCGGTTATCCAAGATATGTTTCAGCCAATTGGCTTTATTCTCTAATTACTTTTGATCATCCTCTTTATGTCTCGATGTATATTTACCCAACAGAATCAAAATCAGTTCTTGATGATTTAAAAAGAAAAATTGCCGAAATGGAAGCAACGATTGAAGGTGAGATAAAGGCAGGAAAAGTAGTAGACCCAACAGTGCAAGTGGCTCTTGATGACGCCCTATCTCTTCAGGCAGAGTTAGCCAAAGGGGCAGAAAGATTTTTTCAGTTTGGGCTTTATGTGACTATCCCGGCTGATGATTTAGCCGAGCTTGATCGAGCAACTAAAGAAATTGATTCGGTTTTGTCGTCGCTTATGATCATTGCTAAACAAGCAACCCTGGAAACAGAGGAGGGTTTTAAATCAACTATGCCCATGTTTTATGACAAACTTGCGGTTTGGCGGAATATGGACACAACCTCACTCGCCCTAACTTTTCCTTTTGCTACGGCTTCTCTTACAAAAAACGAAGGAATTCTTTACGGAATAAATGAACACGATGGTAGTTTAATAATTTTTGATCGTTTTACTTTGGAAAACGCCAACGAAGTAATTTTGGGAAAATCAGGGGGAGGAAAAAGCTTCTATGTTAAACTTGAATCCCTGCGGCTTTTAATGATGGGGGTGGATGTGATTATTATTGATCCGGAAAACGAATATAAAAAACTAACAGAATCTTTGGGTGGAGAATTCTTTGAGTTTTCGGTGAGCGCACCTCACAAAATTAATCCTTTTGATTTGGCTACGGTTGAGTTTTCCCCCGATGAATTGTCGAATAAAATTTTAGATCTTCACTCTTTATTACGAGTAATGATGGGAGATTTGACACCGGCGCAAGATGCGCTGATTGACCGCGCTTTAGTTATGACCTATCAGGGAAAAGGCATAACTCAAGACCCGACCACTTTTAAAAACGAGCCGCCGCTTTTGGAAGACCTTTTTAAAATTCTGCTTGGAATGGAAACGACAGAGGGAAAAGAACTGGCCGACAGGTTGGAAAAATATGTTAAAGGATCAGCCGGAGGTATTTTTAATTCCCAATCGAATTTTGATATAAAAAACCAGCTTACAGTATTTGGAGTAAGAGATCTTGAGGAAAATTTAAGACCCGTGGCAATGTATATTGTCTTAGACTATATTTGGAACAGAGTAAGAAAAGACAAGAAAAAAAGAGTCTTGGTGGTTGATGAGGCTTGGTATTTAATTCAACACAAAGATTCGGGGGCATATTTACATAGTTTTGCTAAAAGAGCCAGAAAATATCTACTTGGGTTAACCACGATTACTCAAGACGTAGAAGATTTTTTAGCCTCAGAAGATGGGCGGGCTATTATTACCAATTCCAGTCTTCAGGTAATTTTAAAGCAATCTACGGCAGCGGTGGAAAAAATAAGTGAAACCTTTTATTTAACCGGCGGAGAAAAACACTTTCTTCTGGCTTCAGGCGTTGGTGAGGGTCTATTTTTTGCCGGTCACAACCACGTTGGTTTCAGAGCCATAGCTTCAGACGAAGAAAAAGCACTAATAGAATAATAACTCGCAAAGTGGCTTATAATATTGACTTTTTCAGCCTTTTTGTTATAATTTATTTTCATGAGCAAAGAAAGAAGGGAACACAGATTTCTACCAAAAAAGTCAACGGGCTTAAAATTGCTTTTTGCCGTATGTGGCGTGTTGCTTGCTGCTTGTGGGGGAGTGTCTGTGGGGGGGCCTCCACCGGAACCTACTAAAGAGGTTTATGTAAACAAATGTATGAGTGTTGAACCTGGTGACGGTTGGAACCATTTATTGGATGTTGAAGCGGGATTAAATCCTTACGACCCCAATGTAACAAATCAACTCATGACGATAATTTATAATTGTGGTAGTTTGTATGATGTTTATGGTCACCCCATCTCACCAACCAATCCAAGCGCTTGTCCAACAGATGGGTGGAGGCCCTACAGTGTAGCTTCTCAGCAAATCCTTCGTCCATACGACTGGGTATGCATTGCATCAGGAAAATAAAAAAACCGCCAGTGATTTTTTATCAACGTCTTTACCCCCAAGGATTTATTGTTAGAAGTGGTGGACCCGAGGGGATTTGAACCCCTGATCTCCTGACTGCCAGCCAGGCATTCTAGCCGCTGAACTACGGGCCCTTTCAAGAAGTAATTATAGCATACTGCATTATTGTTTCTGCTCTTTCTAAAATGGCTTGAGGAAGAAGATACAAACTGGTAAAATTAACATTTGGTAATGGGCCCGTAGCTCAACTGGTAGAGCAGTAGCCTTTTAAGCTATTGGTTTCGGGTTCGAGTCCCGACGGGCTCACTATAAATGACCCATCCAGAAACCCTTGTACATCAACCAGAAATACTTAGGGCTACAAATTTTATGGCAATTATTGCCGGACCCACAGCATCGGGTAAAGACAGTGTTGTTAATGGGCTTTGTAATAATTATCCCTGGGTTCGTAAAATTATTTCTTACACCACGCGACAACAGCGACCAAAAGACATTGACGGCACCGACTATCATTTTATTTCAAAACAGGAATTTGAACGCAGAAAAAAAGAATTTGTTTTTATAACAAAAAGAGAAATGAGGGGAGAGACGGTTTTTTATGGAATGGCTAAGGATGATTTAACGGCGGTTGGTCGTGGCGAAGCAACGATTTGTCACATGGACCTGGGTAGTCTCATGCAACTACCACAGGTGATGGGTGAGTGTGTGGTTGACGAAACACTGGCAAGATTTTGTATAGGCAGAATTGTTCCTATTTATATAGGGGTGCCACGACTAACAACGTTAAAAGGTAGATATTTTGGAAGACATAGGGCCGATGATGAAAAAACGGTTTTTTTAGAAAGATTAAGGGGCGAATGGCATACGTGGCAAAAATTCAAAGATCAAATTCCACACACAATCATAAACGTTGGTCCCCTAGACGAAACGGTTAGTAGTGTTGTCAAACTAATAAATGAATTGTTTTAGCATTAATTCTAAAGAGCTTGCCTCTAGGGTCCCCCCAGACTTTTCGGCTAATTGTTCGGCGTAGTGACTCACACCTTTCTGTTTGAGTTCGCTTGTAGAAATACCATTAACCCTATTTCGTACCCTACTTCTTAACCATCTTAGCGCGTTTCTGTTTGACTCTTCATCCGGAAGTCTTAGGACAACATGCCATTCTTGACCAACAAGAAACTCCGTTACAACAACGTCTTCATATTCATGTTTTTTTCCGCCAAAAGTCATATCGACTTCAATAGCATGTTTAGCTCTCCATAGAAATCCATCATGGTCAGGCAGATTGTCTACGTACCAACCCGTTTGTTCGCGAACATATGCCAATTCCTCATACGAAAGTGCCGCGCTCTTCACCAGTAATAATTTTGGTACCGTAGTGGATTCCTCAACCGTTAATTCTGGATAACCAATGTGGTCAAGGGCGGCCCTGGCTCTAGAGGCGACCGTTGCAAATTCAGTTGAGTAAGCAGTTTGACATTCTTGTTTTTGTGCCGCAAGACAATGACCACAATCAGAAAAGGCAGGAGCATTGTGATTGAACCAGTGCGGAAAGCGATCAGGTCGGCTATAACCATACACACGTGTCGTTAAGTCGGCAACAGCACAGGTGGTGTGACTATGTACAACAGCTGGGTAGTTAATTTCCTGGGCAAGTCTTCTCACAATTGGTTTGTAGTCAACGGGCATGGCTTTTGCCAAAGAATAAACATCTTGCCGGTATTCGTCTGGTAGTGGGTAGCCGGCCCTTTCAAAATTATCAAATGTAAACTCGTCAAAAACAAACAAACCACCAGCAATAACAGCGTCTGTTGTGCCGCGGGTTTCTTCTAATACGCGAAGTATGTTTTCGGGGCTATCGTTTATCCCCTTAATTAATGGACGCATTGATAAGATTGTTGGAATTCCAGCCTTGTGTAATCTTCTTAAGGTACCAATTCTTATGCCGTCGCCACTGTGTTCGATTCCCTTTGGCATGCCTGAATAGGTTACAATACCAATTATTTTAGCCCCCCGCTCCTGTTGTAAAGAGACCAATCTTTCAACCTGTGCTGGTTTTATCCCCATTTTGGTTATGAATACAAATGGTCCCTCGTGACCAAGCGTGTCTAAGGCTCTCTCGATTAGATTTGAGGTTTGTTCCCAATCAATTCCAGGGTCATTAAAATTTTCCAAAAAAATTGGAGACACTTTTGAATAAAAAGGATTGGCTTTTAATTCAGAAATAAGTTGATCAACCCCTATTGTTCTTTCAACCTTAGATCCAACCATTAAACGAGTGTTAAGTGAAATACCACCATCAACAACAAATGAAATGTAAGGCGCTAATTTTTCACCCGTTTCTCCCTTATCCATACCCATTTGATTACAATAAATACATCCAACAGGACAACCGGGGCCTACTTCGCCCACCGCAACGTTGCCCGTTACTTTCCAGCCAGATAAGGGACGAATATCTGGGTTGGTAATAGCATTTCTTCCAGAATAACCAGGGTTAATTTCACCCGTCACAACATCAGGCGCTATTATTTGGCCGGACGTGGTAGCTGGTTTTTGAGGACAAGGACGTTCAATAACAATCATATTTAGATTATATTATTTAATATTATAATTAAATATTAATTAAAAATTGGGATCGATTTCTCTTACCTTTTTTAAATATTCTTCGGACTTTGTTTTATTTCCTTCTTCTTTATAAAGTAAAGACAGTTTGTAAAACACATCCCTGGCTTTGGAATTTTTTTCCAAAACCATATTTAGTTTTTCAATTTCGGCTGTTCTTTTTTTTTCTTCGGCAAAAACCAGTTTGTCAAAGGATGAGTTAAAAATTCTCTGAAATCTTGACAAAAGATTATTAAATTCAGGCAAAGATTTTATGCTTTTTAAAAATAATGCGGACGGTTCCTTTTCTTCATTGGAAAAAGAAAAAAACAAAGGTGAAACATTTTGAGAAAAAATAATATTCAACAAAAGTAAAATAGCCAAAAGCAAAGTCGGCAATATTGTTTTTATTTTTAAGTTAGCCATTGTTGGTCAGATTTATTATATAATTTTTTTATGGATAGTTATTTCCAACCGTTTGTTGAACGCCTGATTTTTTTCCTTATTGCTTTGGTGGCCAGTGTTTTGGCTGCTGTTTTGGTTTGGGCGCTGATTTATTTTACCGTACTTCTTATTAAAATGAAAAAAAGAGAAAAAGCTTCGCTTGAGATGTTGACTTTGGAAGTAAGAATGCCAAAAGACAACGAAATAAAAATTGATGCAGCCGAACAAATGTTTGCTTCTTTTTCATCCTTAAAAAAAAGCGGAATTTTTTCTTTTCTTGAGGTTGAAGACACGATAGTTTTTGAAGTAGTTGGTAAACAGTCTGATATTAGATTTTATATTTCTGCACCAGCCGGGATAATTGACTTGGTCGAAAAAACAATTTATGGATATTATCCGTCAGCTGACATTAGAAAAGTAGAGGAGCCAAATATTTTTTCCGAAGACGGAAAAGTGGCTTTTGGTTCTTTAGTACAAAAAGAATCGGCATATTTACCACTTAAACCCTATCGAGATTTACCGACAGATTCATTGTCGGCAATTACATCGGCCCTGTCAAAAATTGGCGAGGGAGAGGGGGCATGTGTTCAACTATTAATTAGACCAGCATCGGCAAAATGGAAAAAACAAGGTAAATCTTATGTTTCCTCGACCAAAAAAAATGAAGCTAATCCGGAAAAAGCAACCTTTAGGACAGACCCAAAAACCCTGGAAAAAATAGATGACAAATGTTCAAGATCGGGATTTGGAACGGTGATTAGATTTGTGGTTTCGGCTAAGACAAAAGATATGGCTTCTACCCATCTGCGCAATATCAAAACCTCGCTTACCCAATTTAATTCAGACCTTAATAGTTTAAAAGGTACAAAGAATTTTTTTAAAGGAATTTTTATGATTAATTTTATTTATAAATTTTTCCCGATTTTTGAAGTCCCCCTTTTTAAATCAATTTCTATTTTGTCACCTGACGAGTTGGCAACTATTTTTCACTTTCCCAACAAATCAATCGAAACTCCTCATGTCCAGTGGTTAAAGGCAAAAACAGCTCCAGTAGCTCAAGAGGTAGCTCAGGATAAAGGAACGTTTATTGGGCAGGGATATTACCGTGGCATCAAAAGACCGGTGCGCATTGATTTTGACGACAGAAGACGACATATTTATATTATCGGAAAAACCGGCGTTGGTAAGTCAGTACTTTTACAAGACATGGCCATTCAAGACATTAAAGAAGGTCATGGGGTATGTGTGATTGATCCACACGGAGACTTAATCGATAATATTGTTAGGTATATCCCACCCGAACGGGCAGAAGACGTCATTTATTTTGACCCTTCAGATGTCGAGCGACCAATGGGATTAAATCTTTTGGAAGCTCACACCGAACAGGAAAAACATTTTTTAACAACAGCCATTATTAATTTAATGTATAAGCTTTATGATCCTCAGCGAACCGGTATTATTGGTCCCCGATTTGAACATGCGGTAAGAAATGCTATGTTGACGGTAATGTCCGAACCCGAGGCTACATTTATTGAAATAGTCAGGGTTTTGACGGATCAAAAATATGTTCAAGAGCTGCTGCCAAAAGTGCAAGACCCAATTGTTCGTAGATATTGGACAGACCAAATTGCTCAGACTTCAGACTTTCATAAATCAGAGGTTTTAGATTATATTGTTTCCAAATTCGGACGTTTTGTAACAAATAAAACCATAAGGAATATTATTGGCCAGTCAAAATCGGCATTTGATTTTAGAAAAGTAATGGACGAGGGAAAAATACTCTTAATTAATTTATCAAAAGGAAAGTTGGGTGAGGAAAATTCAAGTTTCTTGGGACTGGTTTTAATTCCTAAAATATTAATAGCGGCCATGAGTCGGCAGGAGATATCTGAACAAAACAGACGAGACTTTTTTCTTTTTGTCGATGAGTTTCAAAATTTTGCCACCCCCGATTTTGCCACTATTTTATCAGAAGCCAGAAAATATCATCTTAATTTGACAGTGGCCAACCAGTTTATCGGACAAATGGATGAAGAGGTGAAAAACGCAGTGTTTGGTAATGTTGGTACTCTTATTTCTTTCCGTGTTGGTGTCACGGATGCTTCATATTTACAGCGGGAATTTCAGCCGGTTTTTGGTGAATCAGACTTGATTAATGTTGAAAAATATCATGCCTATATGAAAACTATTGCCGACGGTGAGCCGGTTCCTCCCTTTTCAGTTGATATGAGTAAAGACATGAAGAAACTAAAAGAATTGGCTAATGATAAAATTTCCAAAGCCATAATTCAGCTTTCAAGATTAAAATACGGACGGCCAAAGGAATTGGTCGAGGCGGAGATAGTACAAAGATCGAGACTATAATTAATTTAAAATTTTTAATTTAAAATTTGAAATTGCAGTGATTAATATTTATAGGGCGACACTTGCTAAGAAAGCCCAACTAACTCCTAACGTTTTTCTTTTTTATTTTCAGTTAATTGATCCTCAGAAAATTAATTTTCTTGCCGGACAATATTTAATTTTATCTGTTCCTCAACCAGACGGAAACTTTATTAAAAGACTTTATTCAATTGCATCCGCGCCAACAGAAAAAAACGAGTTTGAACTGATTGTTGAGATGGTAGATGGAGGGCGGGGAACGACGTATTTAAAAAATTTAAATATTAATGATGAAGTGATTTTTCAAGGACCAGCCGGAGCTTTCACCTTAAAAGAAAACGATAGAAATAAAATATTTTTGGCAACAGGAACTGGTATCGCACCGGTAAGAAGCATGATCGGGAAATTTAAAATTTTGAATTTTAAAATTAACCTGTTTTGGGGTTTGAAATATTATAAAGACATTTATCTTTTTGAGGAATTAAAGAATTACGGATTACGGATTACGAATTTCAATTTTAAAATCTGTTTGTCTCGAGAGCAGAATTTAGACATGATAAATTCAGAAGATAAAAAATATTTTTCCCTTGGTCACATAGATGGTCAATGTCCTCAAATAAAAGACGCTGATTATTATTTGTGCGGATCACCTCAAGTTGTTGAGTCTTTGAAAGAGTGTATGTTGAAAAAAGACATACCTAGAGAAAATATTTTTTCTGAGAAGTTTTAAAAACTCGTTACGAAAAATTCGGCGGGGATTTGGGGATATGATTGGAAAAATTTAACTCTTTTGGTGGTTCCTCCGGTGGCGCGAGCTTCAGATATAATTGCTTTTCCTTGAGGTTTAAGACCAGTCCCTGAAGCTTGGGAAATTCCCACTCTTGTCGGAGCGGAAAGAGCGCGGATGATTAAAAGTTTGGGAGAACCAATGGGAGGAGTACCCACAGGAATATCAATACTACTGTCTGTTTTATGCTGAAAACTAAATCCTCCCAAATCTCCTCCGGTTAACGATGGTGTGAGTGGGGTTGTTCCTCCGCCTCCCACTGTAATTATGCTGTTGGGGTCAAAGACAAATCTAGTTATTTGGGGATCTGCAACGGCGCCACTTAAGAAAGTTAATTCCAAAGCCGGGGATCCGCTTGATTCCGATTCGAGATAAACAACAATAGAACCAGCATAAGGGCTTCCTGTAAATAAATTGGTGGTCGGTTCATAACCGTCAAGATAATAAAGATATTGCTCGTCTTCTTGTAAAAGGGGGGTAACAAAATATTCGGTAGATGTTTCATCCAGCGAAACAGAACTTGAGGTTAAATCAATACCGGACATACTTAATCCAAGGGCGCTAAAAGTAAGACCTTCTCCAGAGAGGTCGGCTTTTAATGCTTTTTCAATAGCTGATTCGGCAGCGGATAAAGCTTGTTGGTTTTCCTGTTCCAATTTGGTAAGTTTTGTTTCGGTCACCGACCTAAAAGACATGGACAAGACAACGGATAGGGCCGTCGCCAAAAGCATAACCGTTATAAGCAAAACTTGTCCCCTTTGATTTTTCATTGTAGTTGTTGCCAGTCGTATTTGGCAATTGATAAATACGGTAAAAGAGCAAAATATTGTTTTGGATCAAAAACAATAAAAAGCGACGGTTTTCGGTTATCGGTTAAATCGCGATTATTATTGTCGAGAGATAAGAAAGCAATAAGATTCCCCTTAATTTTTAATGAATTTGTAGTTAGTACATTGGCGGTAACGATAGTATCTGCAACAAAAATTCCATTGGCTGTGGTGACAGTGCTGTTAAAAGTAATAGAGTCAGCAATAATAGTTAAAGAATCACCATAGGTATTAAAAATACCACTAGAATTAATTGTGACATTACCATTAACAATCAAAACAACATTGTGTTGAAAACTATTGGTTATTGTTGGGTTGGCTGTAATTTGATAAATTCCATCTGCAGTTATTTCAGCTAAGTCGGTGATAATCTTGTTGGTTTTGCGACTATTAATGTATTCTGAAAACACTGTTTTGTTATAACTAAACACTGAAAAATAACCGGGAACAGACCAATCATTACTAGATATGATTGTGGCGGGAGCAATAGAAATTTCCGGCGCACTTACCACACCCGCTTCTTTAGTTTGTCCTGTTCTGTTGACGATAAAATATGGTCCTCCACTGTCATCAGTGTCATCGTCATCATAAGTAATTGGATCAATAGGAATCGAGTTGTCAAGTTGACCTGTTGTTTTTGACTGGAATGAGCCACGGCTGATTTTTTTCCAAGGTCCTGCGGTCGGAGTGGCGCTTGGTGTAAGGGTAGGGGTGGGGGTGGACGTGGGACAACGACATGAGTTTGACGAATAATTTAGAGTGCTGTCATTGTCGGAAGCGATAAAGGTGGGATAGGCGGGATCAGTGGTAGGAACA
>Ga0265297_10012558_pt1 | contig 10136 bp, 10 predicted proteins | sample Munlanlwell13791_FD_192502 | JGI IMG/M metagenome (GOLD analysis project Ga0265297, IMG submission 192502) | Leachate microbial communities from a municipal landfill in Southern Ontario, Canada - Leachate well 137-91 | ecosystem: Engineered > Solid waste > Landfill > Unclassified | place...
GCGATTGAACCCAAAGGTGTCCAGCTTCAGCCGGGCGGCAAAACGGAAGCTGTCCAGGATATCTTTCTCGGTTTCGCCGGGAGAGCTGATGACAAAAAATCCGTGCACCCTGTCGATGCCATGCCGTTTCGCTTCACTGACCGCGTGCTCCACCTGCTTCAGGGTCTGCTTTTTATGCAGCCGGTCCAGAACCTTTTGCGTCCCCGCCTCCACCCCGAAGGCCAGGAAGGTGCAGTTAGCCTTTTTCATGACCGGCAACTGATCAACCGCGACGGCATCCACCCTTCCTTCGCAGCCCCAGTGGAACTTTAGCCCGCGCTTGATGATCCCCCGGCAAACTTCGCCGATGCGCTTACGGTTAACGAGAAAATGATCGTCGGTCAGGTAAATGGAGCGATAGCCCAGATCGTCCAGTTGCTGCATTTCTCCCAAGACATGCTCCGCGGAACGGCAGCGCCACTTACCCTGGGAAAGGGAGGGAATATCGCAATATATGCAGGAATAAGGGCAACCGCGCGAGGTCTGCATGGTACAAAATTTATCCAAAGAGAGGACCGCGGGGACGTCCAGGGGCAATGATTCGATGTAGTCGATGGGCAGGCTGGTCCGGTCAGGGTAAGGAAACTGATTCAGATCCCGAATCAGCGGACGCAGGACGTTCCCAACAATCACCCCGGCGTTACGCCAGACCAGACCGGCCACGGAGCCTGGATCGGCGAGGTGGCTCAAATAGTCCGGCAGGAGCTCTTCGCCCTCCCCCACTCCCACGCAATCAATGTCGGCGCAGTCCGCCAGGATGCGGTCCGAATTCATGGTGGCAAATGGTCCGCCCACGATGATGGGGATTTGCGGCAGGGGTGATTTTAGCCTCCTGGCCAGATTCTTGAGCGCCGGATAGGTGGTCGTGGACAGAACGGAGACGCCAATGACGTCGGGCCGCTCCTGCTCTGCAGCTTGAGCGATATGCTCCGCCTGCATCTCCGGGTGACACGTGTCAAATAGCCGGACCTGGTGTCCATACTGGCGCAGGACCGAAGCGAGCGTCTGGATCCCCAGAGGCGGAAACCCCATCACTTTGATCCGGTCAGGATCAGACCGTGAACGATCCAACTCCTGGGGGAGTAATCGGCAAAAATTTTCATCTCTGACATAAACCAAAAAGACCTTCATAAAAAATCCTTCGGAGCGGGCAGCCGGTTCGGTTTCTGAAAAGAAAGGCAGCCAAGAGGCCGCCTGTTGATTACCCGGAAGTCCAAGGACCGGAAGGGGCTAAGGCCCGATTCCGCTCGCCCGAACCCCGGTGCTAACGGTAGCCGCCGCGGCCGCCCCCGAAGGAGCCTTTCTGTTGCGGCTTAGCCTCGTTGACCGCCAGAGGGCGCCCGTCCACACTCCGGCCGTTGAGGATGGAAATGGCCTTTTGCCCTTCCAATTTTGTTTCCATCTCGACAAAACCGAAGCCCCGAGGTTGACCCGTTTGCCGGTCGGTAATGATCTTGGCTGAGGCCACATAGCCGGCTTCAGAAAAAAGGGCGTTCAGTTGTTCTTCAGTCATCTGGTGGGGCAGGTTGCCCACAAACAATTTCATACTCATAATTCTCCCTTATGAACCTTTATAAACCTTGCTGGAGGCTTACTCCGACAGGGTCGGTCTCGTCCGGACTAAGATCCATTATTTCCTCCGGCAGGTCCTCCGCGGTGGGGGTAATGGTTTTGCCCTGGCGACGCTTTATTTTTTCGTCGTTCTTCTCTTTGCGGGCCATCTCTTTGGCGCGCTTTTGCCAGCCGTAACGGTTTCGGGCCAAATTCTACCTCTCTAAGGTCAAAGCGCCGGAACCCCGACGGTCCCGAGACCGCCGGAGTCAGCCTAGGAGGCTTGGTGGCCTACAGTTTCACCACGTTCTGCGCTTGGGGCCCCTTGGGACCTTGAGTTACTTCAAATTCCACCTCTTGTTCTTCCGCCAGGGAGCGAAAGCCGTCGCCCTGGATGGCGCTGTGATGGACAAACACATCCGGACCGCTTTCCCGGGTGATAAAGCCGAACCCCTTGGAATCATTAAACCATTTTACTTTACCAGTTTCCTTCATGGTGAAACCTCCTGCAGATACCGCAACGATATCCTGCCAAAAAAGCAGGGCGCACAGCAGTCAGGCAAAAAAAAATCGGCTCGGGGATTAGCACCCCCGTCCGATTTTATCCAGGACTTGTGGCCCTGATTTCATTCTGACATGCTAAACTATGCTAAAATTTTACACGAAAATTACTTCTTGTCAAGTTAATTAACCTAGCCGCCAACACTCTTCGCCAGCAGGTGCAGAGCCTGAGCTTCGATTTCGTATCTGGCCACCAGGGCCTCAAAGCCAGGGACTGGCCACCCGGTCCTTGACGCGTTATTCATTTCATGTCGACGTACCTCTCTTAGACATTCTTTGGCTCAACGCGGCCCTCATGGGTCACCGTGAGCAGAAAAACCGGGATGGACGCCAGCAGGAGGGCCGCCATGATCCAAAATGCCGGGAGGTAATCCATCCGCGCCAGAAGCAGCCCGGCGACGATGGGCCCCGCGGCATGCCCCACGTCGAAGATGGTGCCGAAGGTGCCCATGGCGGTGCCGAAGTGGCGTTCGTGGCAGATATCCGCCACCAGCGCCGCGGACGACGAGGTCACCAGGGCCTCACCCAGCCCGAAGCAGGTGGCGGTAATTAACAGGAGGCAAAAATTATGCAGCAACGGAATGGCCCCAAAAGACAGGGCGCACAGAACCATGCCCGCGTTGATCAGGGGGCGACGGCCATAACGGTCAGAAGTCCGGCCCATGAGGGGTTTGGACAGGATGGTCACCAACACCTGCACCCCCCAGAGAAGTCCCGCCTGAAACTCGTTCAATCCCGCCACCTTCACCGCATAGATAGGCAGGAAGGCTTCCAGCGCTCCCACCGTCAGGTTTTGTAGGCCCTCCATGGAGGAGGTGACCACCACCCGCCGGTCGCTGAGCACTTCCTTGATCCCGGCGACGAAGCGGCTCAGAGACTCCCTGAGCCCCTTACTCGGTTCCACGGCCTCCCGGCCCCGCAATATGGCCAGTGCGACGAGCAAGGAGAGAAGACCGGCCACTCCGCTGGCCAGATAAACCACCTGGAAAGCAAAGAGCGCCGGGGCGCCGGTGGCCAGGCGATAGAGGATAAACCCGCCCACCGGGGCCCCCACCAAATTGCCCATGATGGTGACGGAGGAAAACCAGGAGAGCATCTCACCTTTTCTGCCTCCCGCGGCGTCCATCACCACCGCCATGGCCACCGGCCCATAGATGGCGGTGGCAAAGCCGTGCAGGAACCGAATCAGGATGAGAAGCTGGTAGTTGCCCACCAGGAGATAGGTGAAGGGTATGACCGCGAAGACCACCAGGCCCGCCAGCAACGTCTTCTTGCGGCCAATCAGGTCGGAGACGGCGCCGGCGGGCAATTTGAAAAAGATGCCGGTGACCGTCGAGATGCCCACGATGAAGCCGATGGCCTCGGGGCCGGCGCCCAAATAGAGGGCGAACAAGGGGAGTACCGGGGTTCGGGCCAGGGCGTATGAAAACCTGGCCAGGAAACCCACGGCGCACAGAGAATTATACTGATTCAGCAGGGCCATGGTAGTTCCAGAATCATCTTAGTGTTTAGTCGCAGACGATTCGGGGACGATAAAAAAAGGCCTTTTCGCACCCGGAAAGGCCCATGAAATCTGAAAGTTAAATGGTGGAGGCGGCGGGAGTCGAACCCGCGTCCGCCAATAGTCCCTGGAAGCTTCTACATGCTTAGCCGGCGTTTTAGTTTCGCCCCGTAAGCCTTCCAACGGCAGAATGCTTAGAGGCTAGCCCGCTGCAGTTTTCGTCCGCCAACCCGTGGGCAGTGTTGGCAGCTTTGCCAGGATATCGTCACTTGGGGTCCTATCCCGGCCTCAGTCCCCAAATGCTAGCCTTAAGCGGCTAGAGCGTAGCCGTAGTTGTCGGCACTTGTGTGTTTCCTACCCGTTTAACGAGCGGACAGGACCTCGGCATGCAACTTACAGTTCTCTATTTACGTCGAAGCCGTTACGCCCCCTTAAGTTAAATTATAACCATTATTTAGGATTCCGCAAGCCCCCTTAAGCCCCCTGCCGCGGGACTATCTTTCAGGCTTTGGCCTGGAATTGCCGGGCCGCGCCCATCAGGCGATAGACCGAAGCTCCGGCCAGCGCCGCGACATCTTCGGTGGGCAGGTACCCGGGGATGGTCTCGTCGAAGAGAATATTGGCCTCCGGGGGGAATTCCTCGTCGCCGCCCCAGAGGATATGGGTGACGGGCACCCGGGGAAAAGCCAGGAAACGGGCCGCGGCATCACCCAGGGGCTGGGGCTCTCCTCCCAGGCTTTGGGCCACTTTGGCGTAAAGTTCTAGGTCGTGGCCGAAGGTTTCCAGCAGAGGCTTTTTGGCCCGGGAGACAAACGCGGACCAGTAGAAGCCGCCTTCCGGGACCTGCCGGAAATCGATGCTCCGGCCGGTGAGGGGTTCCCCCGAGGCCCGGAGTAGGTAGTGGAGGATGAGTATCTGCTCGGTCAGGGGGACTTGCCCCTGATCACCCACCGGGCTCACGCTGACTTCGGGCCAGACGATGCGCCGCATTTGCCCGAAATAGGGCACCAGCAAGCCGTCGGCGCCGTCTTCGACAAAATACGCTGCGCCGGTGCGGGCCTCCAGACGCTTGGGATTAATCTGCTGCAATTCCGCCACGGCCAGGGCAATGGCCGCCTTATAATCATCGATGCGGGGCATGCCGCCTCCTTCGTCAGTTCAGAAAATTGCCGGGAAGCGGGTACCATGATCACCCTCCCCCGATAAAGTATAGCGAAAAAAAATTTTTATTGACACGGGGGAGGAGATATTTTAGGATCGATGAAGTCGAGGACATTTGAGAAATGCAATCCACCTGGCTCCGGAATCTCTATTACTATTTTAGCTATTATTATTTTCCGAGCCAGGAGTGCGCCTCGACTTTTAAAAGAATGTAGGCCCAAACCAAAAAAACTTTTAAAAGCCGTGGCGCAGAGGCACCACGGCTTTTTTTATCAGGTCGTGGGTCTTGCTCTCAGGCTCCCCGGCGAGGAGGAATCGTGGTCGGCAAACAGATTCGCATGGAACGCATTATGAACCGGGACACGGGACGGACGGTGATCGTCCCCATGGACCACGGGGTCACGGTCGGCCCCATTGAAGGCCTCATCGATATGAAAACCACCGTCAACGCGGTGGCCAGCGGCGGGGCCAACGCCATCGTCATCCACAAAGGCCTGGTGTCCAGCGGCCACCGCCGCCGGGGCAAGGACGTGGGTCTGATCATCCACCTGTCGGGCTCCACGGCGCTTTCCCCCTATCCCAATGCCAAGACCCTGGTATGCACCGTGGAAGAGGCCCTGAAATTAGGCGCCGACGCCCTCTCCATCCACGTCAACGTGGGCAACGGCTCGGAACGGGAAATGCTGGCCGACCTGGGCCGGGTGGCCCGGGACGCCCGGGAATGGGGCATGCCGCTCTTGGCTATGATGTACCCCAGGGGCGAGAAGATTAAAGATGAATACGATTCCCAGGTGATCCAGCACGTGGCCCGGCTGGGCGCGGAGTTGGGCGCGGATATCGTCAAGGTCTCGTACACCGGCTCCATGGAGTCCTTCCGCAAGGTCGTGGCCGGCTGTCCGGTGCCGGTGGTCATCGCCGGCGGCCCCAAGATGAATTCGGACCGGGACATCCTGGAGATGGTGCAGGGGGCCATCGAGGCCGGCGGCGCCGGAGTCTCCATCGGGCGCAACGTCTTCCAGCACCGGAATCCGGCCGCCATGGTGGGGGCCATCAGCATGATCGTCAATGAAAACTCGGGCGTCGATGAGGCCCTGTCCTTCCTCAAGTCGGTGTGAGCCGGGACGCCGCCATGAAACAGCTATGGGTTAAAGTTGACCCCTGGGACAAGAAGCTGGTGACCACCGCGCTGGAGAGCGGCGCGGACGCGGTGTGGGTGCCCGAGGGCCGGGCCGCCGAGGTCCGGGCCCTGGGGCTCATCACCGTGGTGGCCCCGGACGGGGACCTGGCGCCGGGCCAAGACGTCCAGGAAGTCGCTATCTTGAGCACCGCGGACGAAGCCGAGGTCATCCGGTTGGCGCGAGGCGGGCCGGTGGTGGTGCGCACCCCGGATTGGACCATCATTCCTCTGGAAAATCTGGTGGCCCAGAGTGATAATATCTTCGTCGAAGTGGGCGATGCCGACGCGGCCCGCACCGCGTTGGGGGTGCTGGAAAAAGGGGTGGACGGCCTGGTGGTCACCGGCGCCACCCCGGCCGTGATCAAAGAAATCGCCCGCTTGGTGAAAGACGCGTCGCCGCCGCTGCCCTTGACCACCGCCAGGATCACCCGGCTCAAGTCCCTGGGCATGGGCGACCGGGTCTGCGTGGATACCTGTAGCAATATGGGCTTAGGGGAGGGCATGCTGGTGGGCAACTCCTCCGGGGGCCTGTTCCTGGTGCACGCCGAGTCCCTGGAGAACCCGTACGTGGCGCCCCGGCCCTTCCGGGTCAACGCCGGGCCGGTGCATGCCTACATCCGGGTGACCGGCGACCGGACCAGGTATCTGGGGGAACTGACCGCGGGCGATGAAGTCCTGCTGGTCAATTACCAGGGGCGCACCGCGCCCGCGGTGGTGGGCCGGGTCAAGGTGGAGCGCCGTCCCCTGATGCTGGTGAGCGCCGAGGCGGGCGGCCGGGAGATCGCCACCATTTTGCAAAACGCCGAAACCATCCGTCTCACCCGGCCTAACGGCGAGGCCGTTTCCATCGTTACGCTTAAACCTGGGGATGAAGTGCTGGTGGCCCTGGAAGAAACCGGGCGCCACTTCGGCCACAAGATCCAGGAAACCATCCTGGAGAAATGACCATGACGCCAAAAGAAGCCATCCGCAATCAGATCGACGCCCTGGACCAGGAACTCCTGGCCCTGCTGAACCGGCGCCAGAGCCTGGCTCAGGACATCGGCCGCATCAAGAACCGGGAAGGCCGGGGCACCCTGGATTTTCAACGGGAAGAAGAAGTCCTGGCCAACCTCATGCACCTGAACCCCGGGCCTTTGAGCCCCTCGGCCCTGCGCAATATCTTCCGGGAGATCATCTCCGCCGCCCGGGAGGTCCAGATCCCCTTCGGGGTGGCGTTCCTGGGGCCGGAGGCCACCTTTTCCCATTTGGCCGCCCTGAAGAAATTCGGGCGGGCCACCCGTTTCGGCCCCATGGCCACCATCCAGGAGGTCTTCGCCGAAGTGGAAAAGGGGAAATTCCAGTACGGGGTGGTGCCCATCGAGAACTCCACCGAGGGCATCGTCAATATCTCCATGGACCTGTTCGCCGATACCTCGGTGAAGATCTGCGGGGAGATCTACCTCGAAGTCTCCCACGACCTGGTGTCCAAGTCCGGGCAGCGGGCCGATATCGAGGTCATTTACACGCATCCCCAGGCCCACGCCCAGTGCCGCCGCTGGCTGGGGACGCATCTGGGGGAGATCCCCATCCTGGAGGTGGCCTCCACCGGGGTGGCGGCCCAAAAGGCGGCCAAGAACCCCAACGCCGCGGCCATCGCCAGCGCCTTCGCCGCGCCCCTCTATGACCTCAGGGTGGTGGAGAGCCGTATCGAAGACAACCCGGGAAACGTCACCCACTTCTTTGTGATCGGCTCCGACTCCCCCGGTCCCACCGGCAGGGATAAAACTTCCCTCATGTTTGCGGTGGACAACATCCCCGGGGCGCTGTATAAGACCTTGCGGCCCCTGGCGGACCAGGACCTCAATATGACCCGCATCGTCTCCCGGCCCGCCCGGAACGAGGCCTGGCGCTACCTGTTTTTCGTGGACGTGGACGGGCATACCAGTGAACCCCCGGTGGCTAAGGCCCTGGAGGAAGTGGAGGCCATCAGCGCCCATTTCAAACTCCTGGGCTCCTTTCCCCGGGCCGCCGGCGTGGAGAATCTGAGTTAAAAGACGGTTTTCAGTTTTCGGTTTTCAGTAAAAGAATTTGGAGGTTCTTAGACAACTCTCAGATTAAAATCTATTCGGTGGGGCGGGCCTCCGTGCCCGCCAGGTTAACTATTTTCTGAACCTTTACATGGTAGATAAACCTTAGGCCGGGCGAACCCAATATCCTATGATTCAAAACCGAACACCGAAAACTGAAAACCGAAAACTGTCTCTTCGCATCTGCGTGCCGGTGGTGGAGGCCACGGTCAACCGGGCTCGGGGCAAATATCAGCGGGCGGCCCGCAAGGGGTTGTGGACCGAGGTCCGCCTGGACTACCTGGAGCAGCCGGACCCGGACCTGGCGCGTCTCTTTCGGGGCCTGCCGGGGCCGGTGATCGCCACCAACCGCCTGGCCGCCGAAGGCGGCCGCTGGCAGGGCGCCGAAGCCGACCGCCGCCGCCGGTTGGAAGCAGCCCTGGACCTGGGGGTGACCTGCGTGGACGTGGAGCTGGCGGCGGACGCGGCCTGGCGGCGGGAGATTGCCGCCCGCCGGGGGAAAACCAAGCTCATCCTCTCCTGGCACGACTTTGCCGGCACCCCGGACCAATCTCACCTGGACGCGGTGCTGGCGGAGATGCTGGCCGCGGAGGCGGATATCCTGAAACTGGTCACCATGGCGCGAGAGCCGGAAGACAACCTGCGGGTGCTGGGCCTCATTCCCCCCATCCTGGCCCAGGGCAAAGACGTGATTGCCTTTTGCATGGGGCCTTTAGGAAAATGGTCCCGCCTGGTGGCGCCGCTGCTGGGGAGCTTCCTCACCTTCGCGCCCTTCAGCAAATCCGGCGCCTCGGCCCCGGGGCAGCTCACGGTAAACGATGTGAAGCGGCTGTGGAAAACGTTGAAATAGCTGTCAGCCTTCAGCTATCAGCTGTCAGCTAATGCCGAAACCCTGTAGCCGCAGGCTTTAGCCTGCGTCGGGCACGGCGCGCTGTGTCCTTATCAAAACAAACCGATTATAGAGAACCATTCTGGCGGCGTCTTTAGCTGAAAGCTGACCGCTGACCGCTGAAAGCTAACATGATCGACGGACATACGAAAATCTTCGGCATCTTGGGCCGGCCGGTGACGCACTCCCTGAGCCCGGCCATGCACAATGCCGCGTTCCGCCACCTGGGGATCAACGCGGTCTATGTGGCCTTTCCGGTGACGGATTTGCCCCAAGCCGTGGCCGGCCTAAGAGGCCTGGGGATCGGCGGGGTGAGCGTCACCATCCCCTTTAAGGAAGAGATCATGCCGCTCCTGGATGAGATCGACCCCCAGGCCGCGAAGATCGGCGCGGTGAACACCGTGGTCAACCGGGAGGGCCGCCTTACCGGCTACAACACCGACTGGCTGGGGGCCATGACCGCGCTCACCGCTAAAAACAGCCTTAGCGGCCAACACGTCCTCATCCTGGGGGCCGGCGGCGCGTCCCGGGCCATCGCCTTCGGGATCATCAACGCCGGCGGCCGCGTCAGCCTGACCGACGTGGACCAGGCCCGGGCCGCAGCCCTGGCCAAAGACGTGGGGGCCGAGGCGATCGCTCAGGACGGGCTGTCAGGTTGCGCCGCCGCCATCCTGGTGAACGCCAGCCCCGTAGGCATGACGCCCAACGTGGACGGCATCCCCCTCAGCCCTGACCTCCTGGGGCGTTTCCGCCTGGTGATGGATATTGTTTATCAACCACTTGAAACCCGCCTGCTTCGGGAAGCAAAGCACCGCGGCGCGGCCACCATCGACGGCCTCCGGATGCTCATCCACCAGGCCACCGCGCAGTTTAAACTGTGGACCGGCCAGGAGGCCCCGGCGGAGGTTATGGCCGAGGCGGCGTATGGGGCTCTGGGATAAAAGTAGGGTGGGCAGTGCCCACCATTACTGCTTCCTACCGCAATGAGATGGTGGGCCGTGCCCACCCTACATGACTTATGATGATGATGAAGCCTGACCGGAAAGAGATTAGACCCCGGGAGCGAGTCGAGGCCTTCCTTACCCTGCCCGGCTCCAAGAGCTACACGCACCGGGCCCTGATGGCCGCGGCCCTGGCCGAGGGGACCAGTGTGCTGAGCAACGCCCTCGCCGCGGAAGACACCGAACT
>Ga0265297_10012559_pt1 | contig 10136 bp, 11 predicted proteins | sample Munlanlwell13791_FD_192502 | JGI IMG/M metagenome (GOLD analysis project Ga0265297, IMG submission 192502) | Leachate microbial communities from a municipal landfill in Southern Ontario, Canada - Leachate well 137-91 | ecosystem: Engineered > Solid waste > Landfill > Unclassified | place...
CCCAGGCGTCCTTGGCGTCGATCTGTTCCTGCAGTTCGGCCTGGCGGGCGATCAGGGCGTCCATCTCGTCGTCGGTCAGTTCTTCGCCGAACTTGGCCGAGACTTCCTCGAATTCGTCGAGCAGGCGCTTCACCGGGGCGACCCCCAGCATGACGTTGCCGAGCGCGTCCAGCTTCGGATCCAGCGGCGGTTCCTGCGGCAGATAGCCGACCTTCACGCCTTCGGCCGCCCAGGCCTCGCCCTGATATTCGGTGTCGAGGCCGGCCATGATCTTCATCAGGGTCGACTTGCCGGCGCCGTTGCCGCCAAGGACGCCGATCTTGGCGCCCGGCAGGAACGACAGCCAGACATTCTTCAGGACTGTCTTGCCGCCCGGATAGGTCTTGGACAGATCCTTCATGACGAAGACATATTGATAGGAAGCCATAACTCTGCCCCTTGCGCCGACCGTCGCTTTGCGTGAATTGCCGCCCTTGTAGCCCAGCGTGCCTCGGGTCGCAACGCCCGGTGCTGCGCGCCGGGCCTGCGCCGCGATAGGGGGTTGCTTTTCCGCCCCGCCGGGGCATTAATCGGCCAGTTTTTGCAAATAGCTCGCAACATCAACTGCGGGCCCAACCGGGAAGTCTGTCGCCATGCGCCGCATTCTGGCCTGCCTCGCCCTCGCCCTGGGCTTCGTCACCGTTCAGGCACAGGCCGAGGAACTGAACATCTATTCCTCGCGCCACTACCCCTCGGACGAGCTGCTGTTCGGCAAGTTCAAGGAAGAGACCGGGATCACCATCAACCTGATCCAGGGCGGTGCCGCCGAGCTGGTCCAGCGCCTGAAGCTCGAAGGCGCCAACAGCCCCGCCGACATCTTCATCACCACCGATGCCGCCAACCTGTGGCGGGCGCAATCGGCCGGCCTGTTCCAGCCGGTCACCTCGCCCGTGCTGGAGAAGGTGGTGCCGGCCCAGTTCCGCGAGCCGAGCGGCCTCTGGTACGCCTTCGCGACCAGGGCGCGGGTCATCGTCTACAACAAGGACCGGGTGAAGCCCGAAGAGCTCTCGACCTACGAGGCCCTGGCGGAGCCGCAATGGAAGGGCCGCGTGCTCTCGCGCTCTTCGAACAACGAATATGTCCAGTCGATGGTCGCGGCCATGATCGCCCATCTCGGCGAAGAAAAGACCGAAGCCTGGGCCAAAGGCCTGGTCGCCAATTTCGCCAGGCCGCCCAAGGGCGCCGATACCGACCAGATCCGCGCCGTCGCCGTGGGCGAGGCCGATGTCGCCATCGTGAACCACTATTACTTCGCCCGCCTCCTCGCCTCCGACAAGCCGGCGGACAAGGAAGTGGTCGACAAGGTGCGGATCTTCTTCCCCGACCAGGACAGTTTCGGCACCCATATCAACGTCTCGGGCGCCGGCGTCGCCGCCCATGCCCCGCACCGCGAGGCGGCGATCAAATTCCTCGACTATCTGGCGAGCCCGGAGGCCCAGGCGGTCTTCGCCGAGGCCAACAACGAATTCCCCATCGTCGACGGCGTCGCCCCCTCGTCCGTGGTGCAGTCCTTCGGCCCGTTCAAGCGCGACACGCTGCCGATCGACGACCTCGGCAAGAACAATGGCGCCGCCGTCCTGTTGCTCGACCGGGCGGGCTGGCGCTGAACCGGCTCAGGCCGCCGCCCAGCGGCGCAGCGCCCTGGCATCCCGGGCCGGCGGCAGGCCGAACAGACGGCCGTATTCCCGGGTGAACTGGGACACGCTCTCGTAGCCGACGGCGAAGGCGGCCTCGGCCGGGGCCGCCGCTTCCGCCGTCATCAGGCGGCGTGCCTCGATCAGGCGGAGCTGCTTCTGGAACTGCAGGGGCGAGAGCGAGGTCACCGCCTTGAAGTGCTGGTGGAAGCTCGAGGGGCTCATGCCCGCCAGCGCCGCCAATTCCCCGACCGGCAGCGGTTCGGCGAAATCGGCCCGGAGCTTGGCGACCGCCCGGGCGATCCGCCGGGCCGGCCCCTCGGGCAGGCCGAGGCGGCGGATCGCAGCGCCGTGCCGCCCGGCCAACAGCCAATAATGCATCTCTCGCAGTAGTTGGGCCTGGAGCACGGGGACCGAAGCCGGGCGATCGAGCAGTCGCATCAGGCGATCGGCCGCATCGGCCACTTCCGCATCGGTCGGCTCGACCCGAACCGCGGCGCAATCGGCCAGCGGCGCCGCCTTCATCTCGACCATGAGATCGCTGATCAGCACGGGATCGAGGATCAGCACCAGGGAGAGATAGGGCTCCGCCGCGCTCGCCCGCGTGACTTGGCTCACGGTCGGCACATCGGCCGTGATCAGCAGGGAATCCCCCGCTGCGAAGTCGAAACTTTGCGCCCCCATGATGACCTGCTTGGCGCCCTGGAGGACGAGGCAGACGAGAGGCTGCGAAATGGCGTGGACGAGACCGCTGGGCGCCGTCGCCCGCACCGTACCGAGGCCGCGGATCGGCGTCGCGGCGATGCCGGCATTGTCGGCATGGAGGTCGCCGTAGCGGCGCACGCGGTCGAGAAGGGTCGTCATGCCCGAAGCCTAGATCAGCTCGGGCGCTCCCGCACGCACTCCCGGAGGATCAGGCAAGAAGGACCCAGCATCCGGCAAGCCCCCGGCCACGCGACGGCCGACACTGTCCCGGCAACGACACGGGAGCAGACCCATGACCAAGATCACCCTGGTGACCGGGGGCAGCCGCGGCCTCGGCCGCAGTACCGCCCTCGCGATCGCCCGCCGCGGCGGCGACCTCGTCCTGACCTACGCCAGCCGCGCCGAGGCCGCCGCCGAGGTGGTCGCCGAGATCGAGGCGCTGGGCCGGAAGGCGGTCGCCTTCCCGCTCGACAGCGGCGACTGCGCGGCCTTCGCCCCCTTCGCCGAACGCCTGGGCGAGACCCTGCGCCGCGTCTGGCAGCGCGACAGTTTCGACCACCTGGTGAACAACGCCGGCCACGGCGCGCTGACGCCGATCGGCACCACCGAGGAGGCGAGCTTCGACCGCCTGGTCGACGTCCATTTCAAGGGCGTCTATTTCCTGACCCAGGCCCTGCTGCCGCTGATCGCCGACGGCGGGCGCATCGTCAACCTGTCGAGCGGCCTCACCCGGGTGAGCTTCCCGGGATACGCCGTCTATGCGGCCGTCAAGGGCGCGGTCGAAGTCCTGACCCGTTACATGGCGCGCGAGCTGGGCGGCCGCGGCATCACCGTGAACGCGGTGGCACCCGGTGCGATCGAGACCGATTTCGGCGGCGGCGCGGTGCGCGACATCCCCGAGGTCAATCGCATCTTCGCCGAGATGACGGCGCTCGGCCGGGTCGGCGTGCCGGACGACATCGGGCCGATGATCGCCTCCCTGCTCGCGGACGAGAACCGCTGGGTCACCGCCCAGCGGATCGAGGTTTCCGGCGGCCAGGGGATCTAGCGGCTTACGCCCCCGGCACCACCGGCTCGCTGCCCGAAAACAGGCGCCAGAGCCAGCGCCCGCCGCGCCGCTCGAAAATGCAGACGGCGCGGTAGGGCTTGCGGCGGACCTGTTCGGGCAGGCTGACGATCAGGTCGCCCTTGGCGCAGACCCAGAGCAGGTCGCCCAGATGTTCCACCGTTCGCTCGCCCCATTCCCAGCGATAGCGGGCGGGCGCCGCGAAGAGATGGGCGAAGAAGACCGCCAGTTCCTCGCGGCTGCGCGCGTCTTCCGGCAATTCGGAGCCGAGCAGGCGGAAGCCGGCGCCGCTCCACAATTCGTCGATCACCGCCATGTCGCGGGTGAAGATCAGGGTGCCCAGCCGATCCATCAGGGCGAAGACGGCCTCCTGATCGGTCCGCCCCGCGGCCATCGCCGCCTCAGCCCGGCAGTCGCTCGAAACTCGGGATGCCCGGCGGGATCTGGTGGAAACTCTGCATGTCACAGGTGTAGATGGCGACCTGCGGCCCGCCGTAGGCCGCCGGATCGTCCAACGTGCCGACCTTCACGATGACGGCGGGGAAACCCGGCGCCAGGGTCACCAGATGGGTGCCGCAATCGGGGCAGAATTCCCGCGTCACCGGATTGGCGAGGTCGGCCCTGGCGAATTTCTTCGCCTTGCCCTTGGTGTAGCGAAAGCCGTCGGTCGGCATGGCCATGAAGATATTGGGCCCGCCGCCGGCGATATATTGGCATTCCCGGCAATGGCATTCGCCCTTCATCACCGGCTCGCCCTCCGAGACATAGCGGACGGCACCACAGTAACAACCACCTTCGAAAGCCATTCTCTCCTCCCTGACTCGTTCTGCTTTGGCCGAATCGTAGGGGGGCGGGGGCGAGGTGTAAACAGCGGGCTGGACCACCCTTGCCCGGACATTAGCCAATTGCTATATTTTCCCCATGAGGGAAATCGCATACAGCAAAGAGGCGGCGAGGACCCTGCGCCGGATGCCGACGAACACGGCCCGCCTGATCGTCGCCAAGATCGAGCTCTATGCGGCCGATCCCGCTGCCCTGGCCAATAATGTGAAGGCGTTGAAGGGCAGCGAGGCGATCCGCCTGCGGATCGGCGATTGGCGCGTCCTCGTGCTCGACGGCGTGGTCCTCGAAGTGGCCAGGATCACCTCGCGCGGCAGCGCCTACGAGGAGTGAGGGATATGAGCGTGCAATTCATCGACACCCCGGCCGGGCGGCTCGCGGTCCTGCCCGAGGGCGACTACCGCCGTCTGATCGAGGCGGCGGAGGATGCCGAAGACCGCGCCACCATCGCCCGCTACCGCGACCGCCTCGCCACCGGGGAAGAAGAGGCCCTGCCGGCCACCATGGTGAAGCACCTGATCGAGGGCGAAAGCCCGCTCCGGGTCTGGCGCGAGCATCGCGGTCTGAGCGCCCGGGCACTGGCGGAAAAGGCGGGCCTGTCCCAGGCCTATGTCAGCCAGATCGAAGGCGGCCGCCGCGAAGGCTCGATCGCCGCCTTCAAGGCCCTGGCCACTGCCCTCGACGTAACGATCGACGACATCGCGTGAGCAGACACGGCCTGAACGCCTGAATTCGATCCAGAGGCCGAACCGAGACCAGAGAATAGTGGGAAGGGGTGGTAGCGGAGGACGGATTTGAACCGCCGACACGCGGATTATGATTCCGCTGCTCTAACCAACTGAGCTACTCCGCCCCAAGGGGCCGCGGGCTTGGCCGCGAGGCCGCTCATATATTCGGTGGCGGCGGGGCTGTCAAGTCGCCGCGCGGCGGATCCAGCCGCCGCCCAGCACGCGGTCGGGATCAGCGGCGTCATAGAGGACACAAGCCTGGCCGGGCGCGACGCCATATTCCGGCGCATCCAGCACCACCGTGGCGCCGCCGGTCGCGGCGACAAGGAGTTCGGCCGGCACCGGCGCCCGGGCAGAACGGATGCGGGCGAGCGCCGGGCGGTCCACCGCACTGCCGCCGGGGCCGAGCCAATTGAGGTCGGAGACGGCGATCTCGCGCCGGGCCAGGGCCTCCTTCGGGCCGACGACGACGCGCCGCGTCTCGGGCTCCAGGCGCACGACATAGAGCGGGGCATTGCCCGGCAGGGTGCCACCGCCGATGCCGAGGCCCTTGCGCTGGCCGACCGTGAAACCGATCACGCCGTCGTGGCTTCCGAGCACGCGGCCTTCGAGGTCGACGATCTCGCCCGGATCGGCGGCGCCGGGGCGGAGCTTCTCGACCACGGCGGCATAGCGGCCGGAGGGCACGAAGCAGATGTCCTGGCTGTCCGGCTTTTCCGCCACGGCGAGGCCGAAATGGGCGGCGAGGGCGCGGACCTTGGGCTTTTCCATGTCGCCCAGGGGGAAGCGCAGGAAGTCGAGCTCGTCCCGCGTCGTGGCGAAGAGGAAATAGCTCTGGTCCCGGGCCGGGTCGCGGCCGCGGTGCAGTTCGGGGCCGGCCGGCGTCGCCACCCGGCGGACATAATGCCCGGTCGCCATGGCGACGGCGCCGAGGTCGCGGGCCGCCCCCAGGAGGTCGCGGAACTTCACCGTCTGATTGCAGCGCACGCAGGGCACCGGCGTCTCGCCCGCCAGATAGGCGTCGACGAAAGGATCGATCACATTGGCGCGGAAGGCCTGTTCGTAGTCGAGCACGAAATGGGGAATGCCCAGGGTCTCGGCGACACGGCGGGCGTCGCGGATGTCGAGCCCGGCGCAGCAGGCCCCCTTCCGCCCGGCGGCCGCGCCCTGGTCGTAGAGCTGCAAGGTGATGCCGACCACGTCGTAGCCGCGCGCCTGCATCAGGGCCGCGGTGACCGAGGAATCGACGCCGCCCGACATGGCGACGACCACGCGTGCGCCGGCCGGCAGGTCGTCGGCCGGGTCGGGGCGGAGCAGGGCATCGATGTCGAAGGGTGCCGTCATGGGCGGACCATAGTCGGCCCGGCAGAAAGCGACAAGCAGGGGGAAGGAATTGCCGGGTTGCAGTAGCGCGAGACCTCCGTGCACTGCGCCGGCGCCAGGATTTCCGCGCCCTCCCCGGCTGGCCCGATCCCTGCATCTGTATCTGCGATAGCCCGGACCCGAGCCATGGACGCCACCGCCATCATCATCCCCCCGACCCCGCCCGCCTTCCCCGCGAAGGTGCCGGCAGCCGCCGACACGGCAGCGGGGAACGACAATTTCGCCGCCCATCTGGACCAAGCCCAGGCCCAGGCGGATGGCGAGCCGACCCCGGCGAAGCCCGCCCCGCCAGACGAGACATCCGCCCCCCAGGCCAAGTCGGACGCCAAGGCGGGCGAGACGCCGTCCGCCACGACTGGCGCGGTCCAGGTCACCGAAGATGGCGCCACGGCGCAGGCGAGCGGCAAATCCGCCAATCCGGGCGACCAGCTCGGTGGCGGCGCCAGCGACGAAGCCAAGGAAAAGGCGGCGACCGATGCCGCCGCCGATCCGACCGCCGTCCTGGCCGACATGCTGACCGCCCTGACCGCACCGAGCCAACCGCAGCGGCAGGTCGTGCCGACCACAACGTCCGGCGCGGTGTCGGCGCCGACCGCAGAAGTGAAGCCCGATCCGGGCACCGCCCTGGCCAAGGCCGGCCACGACAATGGCGGCAAGGCGGCCGCGGGTGCACGCGAAGATGCGGCGAAGGAGACCGAGCGCCTGGCCGATCAGGCCGCCGCCGCGCCGGCGGACCGACCGGCGCCCCAACCGGCGCCCACCCCCGCGAGTGACGCCGGCAGCCTGGCCGCCGCCGCAGCGAGCGGCACCGGCACGACGCCCCAGGCCCCAGCCCAGGCCCCAGCCCAGGCCGCGACCACTGCGGCACCGAGCCCCCGGGCCGCCCCCGTGCCGGTGGCCCCGGAAGCCCTCGGCCTCGCCATCGCGCGCCATGTCGCCGACGGACAGAAGGTTTTCGAAATCAGCCTGGCGCCCGAGGAACTGGGACGGGTCGACGTCCGCCTCGAATTCGCCGAGGACGGCCGCGTCACCGCCCATGTCTATGCCGACCGGGCGGAGACCCTGGGCCTGCTCCAGCGCGACCGGGCCGAACTCGCCCGCTCGCTGGCCGGCCAGGGCCTGAACGCTGATACCACGTCGCTCAATTTCGCGCTGCGCGACGGCTCGGGCTCGTCCTCCGGCGGCGCGGGGAACGACGGCGGCAACTCGGGCTCGGGCGGGCGGCGTGGCCGCGGCCGCGACACGGGTTCGGGCGACGGCCTCGGCCGCATCGAGGCGACGGCGCGACAATCACGGGCGGCGGGCAGCCGCGCCCTCGACATCGAAGTCTGACGGAAAGGCAGAGGCCATGACCAGCTCCATCCAAGCCAGCGGCTCCAGTTCCACGGCGACCTCGGCCGCCGCCACGGCCTCGGCCGACCTGACCAAGAATTTCTCGTCCTTCCTGACCCTGCTGACCACCCAGTTGCAGAACCAGGACCCGCTGTCGCCGATGGATTCGAACGAATTCACCAGCCAGCTCGTGCAGTTCAGCCAGGTCGAACAGTCGATCAACTCGAACAAGACGCTGGAGAGCATGCTCTCGGTCCTGCAGAGCTCGATGACCACCAGTGCGGCGAGCTATATCGGCAAGCAGGTGGTGGTCTCGACCGCGACCGCCGGCTTCGACGGCACCAATCCGGTGAACTGGCAATATTCGAACGACGGCACCGCGGTTTCGACCAAGCTCGCCGTGGTCGACGCCAAGGGCAATGTGGTGAAGACCCTGACCGGCTCGACCGCCAGCGGCACCCAGAGCTACTCCTGGGACGGCAAGGATACCAACGGCGACACGGTGGCGGCCGGCAATTACACGCTGAAGGCCGTCTCGGTCGACAAGACGGGTACCGCCGTCACCAATACGATCGGCACGGTCTCGACCGTCACCGGCGTCGACACGACCGGCTCGTCCATCACCCTGGTCACGAAAAACGGCGACATCGCCCTCTCCGACGTGACCCAGATCATGGCGGGGAGCTGAACGTGTGCCCTTAGGCGGGTGTTAACCCAGACCCTCTAGGATCGCTTGTGCAGGCTGGCATGGGCCCCCTGTGCAAGGAAGACGAGAGTGAACGAACGCCGCCCCCTCCAGGATCTCACCGAGAGCCTGATCGGCCCCGAAGGCCTCGGGATCGAGGATCTACCGCCACCCGATACCAAGCGCTGGGTGATCAGGCGCAAGGCGATCGTGGTCGCCGCCGTCCGCGGCGGCCTGATCACGCTCGAAGATGCCTGCGCCCGCTATTCCCTGTCGATCGAGGAATTTCTGTCCTGGCAGCGGGCGATCGACGCCCACGGCCTGCCCGGCCTGCGGGCCACCCGAATCCAGCTCTACCGCGCCCCCTGATCATCTCCCGATCCCCCGTCGCGGCAGCGAAACGGCCCGGTCCCCCCGCCGGGCCGTTTTTTTGTGCCCTCGCGTCGCGGCGCCGCACCGTTAATCACTTCTTCAACAGAAACAGGGAAATTCTTGCCTAGGGGGCATCGTTCCCCAGCCATGAACGACGTGCCTGCACCTCGACCGGGGGCGATATGAACGACTTGATCGCGCGACTGAGAGCACTGGGATTGCGGCGCGGGCTGGCGCTCGCCGGCGTCGTCCTGGCGGTCGCGGCCTTCCTGGCCTTCGCCGTGAACCGCATGATGCAGCCGACCATGGCGCTGCTCTACAGCGACTTGGCGCTCTCCGATTCGGGCCGCATCGTCCAGAAGCTCGACGAGCTGAAGGTGCCCTATCAGCTCTCGGCCGACGGCAGCCGCATCCTGGTGCCGGAAGACCAGGTCGCCCGCCTGCGCATGGCCATGGCCGAATCCGGCGTGCCGGCCGGCGGCTCCATGGGCTACGAGATCTTCGACCGCACCGATTCGATCGGCACCACCAGCTTCGTCCAGAACATCAACCATCTCCGCGCGCTCGAAGGCGAGATCGCCCGCTCGATCGGCTCGATCGACCGCATCGCCTCGGCCCGCGTCCACTTGGTGCTGCCGCAGCGCCAGCTCTTCGCCCGCGACGCCGAGGCGCCTTCGGCCTCGATCGTGCTGAAGCTGAAGGGCGGTTCGCTCGACGCTTCGCAGGTGCGCGCCATCCAGCAGCTCACCGCGGCCGCCGTGCCCGGCCTCGCCGCCGACCGCGTCTCCATCGTCGACGATCGCGGCAACCTGCTGACCGCCGACCCCGGCAACCAATCCGATCCGGCCCAGGCGGTCGCCTCCAAGACCCGCGAATACGAGGCGCGCCTGCGCCGTTCGCTCGAACAGCTGGTCGGCTCCTCGGTCGGTTTCGACAAGGTGCGGGCAGAGGTGACGGCCGAACTCGACTACGACCGCGTCACGACCCAGACCCAGACCTATAATCCCGATGGCCAGGTGGTGCGTTCGACCCAGACGGTGACCGACCGCCAACGCAATGCCGAAGGCGGCAACGCCCCCGTCACGGTGCAGAACAACCTGCCCAATGGCCAGGGTCAGGCCGGCGGCACCGGCACCCAGTCGCAGAACGACCGCAGCGAAGAGACGATCAACTACGAAATCTCCCGCACCGACCAGACCACGGTCCAGGAAGGCGGGCGGGTGAAGCGCCTCTCGGTCGCCATCCTGGTCGACGGCACCTATCAGACCGCCGCCGACGGCACCCGGACCTACCAGCCGCGTAATCAGCAAGATCTCGCCCAGATCGAAACCCTGGCCAAATCCGCCATGGGC
>Ga0265297_10012563_pt1 | contig 10131 bp, 7 predicted proteins | sample Munlanlwell13791_FD_192502 | JGI IMG/M metagenome (GOLD analysis project Ga0265297, IMG submission 192502) | Leachate microbial communities from a municipal landfill in Southern Ontario, Canada - Leachate well 137-91 | ecosystem: Engineered > Solid waste > Landfill > Unclassified | place...
GCCGGTCATCGTCCCGGTATGTCCGGTAAGGAGACCCGTGACCGCCGTCTGCCCGGAACCGTTCAGGAGTTTTTCACCGGCCAGGGACGGGCTGTACGGATCGTGGGGCATATTCCCCGGCAGTGCGAGCGCAAGTACCAGTATCGCCCCGGCCCAGAGCAGCATCCCGATCCAGAGGACCCTCATGATAACAACTGCTCGCGTGAATCATATCAGGATTCCTTTTTTGTCCCGCCCGGTTCTGACGACATGTAGAGCGTTTGCTCATAAATCGTTTAATTACCCGACCCGATTTTCCTTATAAAAACGCACCGCTTCTGAGCGCGTGCGCTTTATATTATTGGTGAAACCATGAACCAGAATACTTATTTCCTGATCTTTTCAGGTCTTCTCGCAGGAATCATCCTTACTTTTGCGGCGATGACCTTGTCCCTGCCCTACAGTGCGGGAACCGCAGGGGCCCCGTTGGCCCTCCAGCCACTTGTGCAGCAGAATGTGACAACCGAATCCGGCGATCTGCCTCAGTTTTCTTCGACTGATGAAGCCCGGGCATTTCTCCAGGCTCACACGGATGGCGGCGACATGCCCGTGCTCTTAACTGAAGGGACCGGACCGGCAGCTGCCCTCGTAAACGGCACCCGGACCTGGCGATTTGATGTCGATACCTCGACGTTCAAACCGGACGAGTATATCATCACGGCCGATGCTATCCTGCAGGATGCGACCGGCTCGGCTCTCTTCAATGTCCTTGATCCATCGCAGGGAAGGATCACGGCGCAGTTCCAGCAACAGGCACCATTACCGGCCACGAATGGACCTTTCATCACCATCAACCCGGTTGGCGATCATTATATCGGCGACAAATTCACGATCACCGGGCGGACAAACCTTGCTGCCGGTGACGAGATCCTCATCCAGGTCTATTCCTCTTCTTTCAAGCCCACGCAGAAGAGCCAGAGCGGGGAGTTTTCCGGTGCAACCGGGACCATCAGGACATCATCGTCAGCCTCGTCAGTGCCGGCAGCAACACAGGTTCCAACAGCCGAGCCCGGCAGGAAATACTCCACTACCAATGTCCAGGTAAAGGACGTGGACGAAGCGGATATTGTCAAGACGGACGGGACTTATATTTATCTTGTCACGGGTAACCGGCTCCATATCCTCAAAGGGTATCCGGCCACGGGGGCAGGTATCATCTCAACCCTGCAGTTCTCCGGCTCTCCCCAGTCGCTGTACCTGGACGGGGACCGGCTCGTGCTCATCACTACTACGCAGAGACCGTACGATTTCAGCCGCTGCCAGCCCGGCGCCTGCAGCGGTACGATCCCGATAGCCCAAAAGACCCAGGTGTTCGTCTATTCAGTGAAGGACCCGGCGCATCCCGTGCTCGTGCGCGAGATGGAACTGGATGGCGTGTACAAGGATACCCGCATGATCGGCTCCATGCTCTACTTCGTGACAGAAGATTATCTCGACCTGTATGCCAGCGATGTTGTCTTCCCTGAAGTGTACGACAGCAGCCACGGGTCGTTTGTTCCGTCGGTGTATTACTTTGACCGGAACGACCGGAGTTTCTCCTTAACCACCATCGGTGCGGTCGATATAAAGGCAACCGGGCCGGTGAAAGCCAGGACATTTCTCATCGGGTCGGCGGGCACGGTCTACGTCTCCCCCGATACCCTGTTCATCGCGGTCCCCGGGGCCGGCAACGGGCGGGCAATCCAGTCCACCGAGCTGTATGCCTTTGCACTGGATGACGGCGAGCTGACCTATTCTGCCCGGGGCACCGTGGACGGGACGCTGCTGAACCAGTTCTCGATGGACGAGTATGGGGGCAACCTGCGGGTGGCAACGACGGTTCAGGATTACCAGCGCAACAGCTATTCCAGCAGGGTCACGATCCTTGATGGCCGGCTGCAGGTCATCGAATCGGTGGGGGACCTGGCTCCCGGCGAGCAGATCTATGCAGCACGGTTCATGGGGGACCGCCTCTATCTCGTGACATTCCGAGAAACCGACCCGCTGTTTGTCATCGATCTCGCACAACCTAAAAACCCGAAGGTCCTTGGCGAACTGCATATCCCTGGTTTCTCCCGGTACCTGCACCCCTATGACGCCACGCACCTGATCGGCATCGGGAAGGAGTCCACATGGGGCGGGCTGAAGATTGCGCTCTTCGATGTCTCCGATGTGCACAACCCGCGCCTAGTCGATGAAGAGAAACTTGGCGGATACGGCAGCGACTCCGAAGTGCTCCGGGATCACAAGGCCTTCCTGTTCGACCGGGAGAAGGACCTCCTCGTTCTCCCTGTCCGGATTACAGAGGACACTCCCTCCAACCGTGGTGTGGGCCAGGTCTGGGGCGGTGCATACGTGTTTGGTGTGAACCCGGATAGCGGATTCACCGAAAAAGGGACGGTAGTGCACTACCGGGGTGCAGGCAATTCTGATGATGTGAAACGTTCATTCTACATCGAGAATGTGCTCTATACCATGGCACCGGATAAACTCGTGATGAGCGATCTCGCCAATGGTACGCAGCTGATCGGGGAGGTCAGCCTCGGGTAGTGTGGCATGAAGAGATTTTACGAAGTCCTTTTTTCCAGCACATAGCAGACCGTGCCCTCCTCGGCACCGGTTCCTGAAAGCGGCAGATCGATCTTGGTAAACCCGTTCTTTTCAAGAACCCGGATGGATGTCCCGAGGTCCGGACAGGTCGTGGCAGCAATCCGCCGGATGCCCGGCAACGAGAAGAAATGGGGAATCAGGCAACGGATCGCTTCGGTTGCGTAGCCCCGGTTCTGGAACTCATCGAGCACCGAGTACCCGAGCATCACGGTGTCGGGAGCGGATTCCATGGGCAGGACTCCACCGCTTCCGATCAGTGTTCGGGATCCCGCGTCCGGTTCATCGCGGACCCAGTACCATGTGGAGAACCGGGACTCCCCGGTATCGGTACACATCCCCAAAAAAGCGCAAAGCACGCTCTCATCGAGAAGCGGTGGAGGCCAGGCCGCAGGAATCTCCGCCCGGAGAAGCCGGGCCAGTTCTTTTTTATCGTGAATGTCGCTCTCAAGAATCTCAACGGTGGCCCGGATGAGTTCGAGACGCGGGGTCCTGATGCTGGCGGTCATGAGAAAAAAATTATTGAGGGGACTGGAGCCGGCCACTCCTGACCCGTTCCCATGCCGCCTCTTCCACGAGCCGGAGCACGTCCCGGACCGGTATGCCTGCCCCCGCAGCAGCGGTCCGGGCCGGCTCGAACTCCGCCTTCAGCGTGTACACCGAGCCGTGCATCCAGCCGAGTTTCACCGGTAACGTGTGGCGCTTCCCGGCAAGTTCGATCTCCACCTCTTCGATGGTCCGGTCCGCGATGAAGCGGTGGACCGCCGGGATGCAGCGGATACCTAGTGACCCGAGTTCACGGGCCATCAGTTCTGCGAGCCCGACGCTCATATCAGGCAGGCTGATCACCCGGATCAGGTACCCGGGCCGGCCCTTCTTCATTTTTATCGGCGTGGCACTTGCGTCGCGGGCGCCGGCCTCCATGAACCGGGCGATCGCGTGGGCGATCACTTCGCCGCTCACATCGTCCACGTTCGTTTCGAGGATGTCAACGGTATCCTGCGCCAGTTCTCCCGATGTCCCGGGAGCACCGGTCGTCTCCACGACCATGGCCCGGAGCACGTTGGGGGAATACGTCGGGTCGCGGGTGCCGGCCCCGTACCCTACGGTTTTGATCGTGTACGCCGGCAATTCACCAACTGCCTGGGTCGCGAACTCTGCAAGGAGTGCAGCGCCGGTCGGGGTGCAGAGTTCTCCCGCATGGACACCGGAGATCGTGGCAAGGTTCGTATGCCGGAGGATTGCTGCCGTTGCCGGCGCCGGGATCGGGAAGGTGCCATGGGAACCGGAACCGGTCCCGTGGCCGAGCGTGACCGGCAGGATTTGTATTCCGTCTAATCCCAGTGTATGAAGGGCTGTGCAGGCCCCGATGATATCTGCGATTGCGTCATCGGCCCCGACCTCGTGGAAATGCACGTGGGTCCCATGCACCTCCTCCTCGGCCGCGTTGATCCGGAGAAAGACCCGTTGTGCCATCGCGAGCGCCGGTGTCGGTACGTGGGGTGCAGCCTCTCCAATTATTTTCAGCACCTCGTCAAGAGTCCGGTGGACCGGCAGCGCCTTCGTATCGATCTTCAGCGCCTGTATCCCGGCCCGGGTCACGCGGGATATTGCCGGCTCTGCTACCACGGCCTTCATCGCCGTAACAACAATCTCCCGGTCCGCCCCGCAGTCCAGCAACGCAGCGGTGATCATATCGCCCGCCGCCCCGTTGAACGGGTCGAGTATGAGGTAGCGCATTATCAGTACCTATTTATCCCTGCGTATATGACCTTTAAGGTAATGCCAGAAGTGCAATTGAGGGTGGATTCCGCATACCCCGGCGATCAGGGTGGCGGCAAGGCCCGGCTGGATCCTGAGACAATGCTCGCACTCAAGATCTCGCCCGGCGATCTGGTCGCGATCGAAGGAAAGCGCCGCACCGTTGCAAAGGTCTGGCGGTCTCTGGTCGAGGACTGGAACCAGAAGAAGATCCGGATCGACAACTTCACCCGGATCAATGCCGGTGTCAGCATCGGCGACAATGTCAGGGTTGCAAAGATTACGGATGAGATCGAAGCAAAACGGGTTGTGCTCGCACCCCCTGAGGATCTCCCGAAGAAGATCCCGATCGCAAACAACCCGCACGTGGTGAACGGCCTGATCGATTTCCCGGTGGGGAAGAACGATACCGTCCCGGTGATGCTGGGCCTGCCATTCATCCAGCCGCAGATCATCGGGTTCAAGGTCGTCGAGATAGAGCCCGAAGAAGCGGTCATCATCACCAAGAACACCTCCATTGAATTTTCTGATAAGCCGGCAGCCGGTTTCGAGGGAGTCAAGCGCTTCAGCTACGAGGACATCGGGGGCCTCAAGGACGAACTCCAGCGGCTCCGCGAGACGATCGAGTTGCCCCTCCGGCACCCGGAGCTCTTCCAGAAGCTCGGGATCGAGCCGCCCAAGGGCGTGCTCCTCTACGGTCCGCCCGGCACGGGCAAGACCCTGATTGCAAAGGCGGTGGCGAGCGAGAGCGGTGCGCACTTCATCTCGATTGCCGGTCCTGAAGTGATCTCGAAATATTACGGTGAGAGCGAGCAGCGCCTCCGCGAGGTCTTTGAAGAGGCCCGCGAGAACGCACCCTCGATCATCTTCATCGACGAGCTCGACTCCATTGCCCCCCGGCGCGAGGAAGTGACCGGTGAGGTGGAGCGCCGGGTCGTGGCTCAGCTCCTGACCATGATGGACGGTCTTGAGGAACGCGGGCAGGTCGTCGTGATCGGCGCAACGAACCGGGTCGATGCGATCGATGCGGCCCTGCGCCGGCCCGGCCGGTTCGACCGCGAGATCGAGATTGGCGTGCCGGGTGAACCCGACCGGATCGAGATCATGAAGATCCACACCCGGGGGATGCCCCTCTCCGAGGATGTCAGCCTGGACGTGCTTGCCCAGCAGACCCACGGGTTTGTCGGTGCAGATTTGGCAGCCCTTGCCCGGGAAGCAGCGATCCGTGCCCTGCGGCGCTATCTTCCCGATCTGGACCTTGATGCGGAAGAGATCCCGGCGGAAGTGCTGGACAACCTCAAGGTCTATGCAAGCGACTTCAGGAGCGCCCAGCGCGACGTGGGCCCGAGCGCGATGCGCGAAGTGATGCTCGAGGTCTCCCACGTGAAGTGGCAGAGTGTCGGGGGTCTCGATGCGGCCAAGACCGAGGTGCGGGAAGCAGTCGAGCTCCCGCTCACCGACCGGCAGAAGTTCGAGGACCTCGGCATCGAGCCCCCGCGGGGCATTCTCCTGTACGGTCCGCCCGGCACGGGAAAGACCCTGATCGCAAAAGCGGTCGCAAGCGAGAGCGGCGCGAACTTCATCCCGGTCCGGGGTCCTCAGCTCCTCTCCAAGTGGGTGGGCGAGAGCGAACGGGCGGTCCGCGAGGTCTTCAAGAAGGCCCGGCAGGTCTCGCCCTCCATCATCTTCTTCGATGAGATCGATGCGCTGGCCCCGGCCCGCGGTACGAGCAGCGACTCGCATGTGAGCGACAATGTGCTCAACCAGATCCTCACCGAGATGGATGGCCTTGAAGAACTCAAGGACGTGGTGATCATGGGCGCCACCAACCGGCCCGATATCGTGGACCCGGCGCTTCTGCGTGCGGGACGGTTCGACCGGCTTGTCTATATCGGCGAACCCGGTATGGATGACCGCAAGAAGATCATTGGCATTCACATCCGGTTCATGCCCCTCGATGGGTCATCGCTTGACGATATCGTGCAGCTGACCGCAGGATACAACGAGGACGCACTCGGTGAACTGGTCGAGAAGCTTGGCAAGGACAAGGTAGTCTCTGCTGCTGACGTGAAGGCAGTCATCACCCCGGCACAAGAGGACAGTGTCGGGCTCCCCTCGGGCTTGCGGAGGAGACGCCTTTTGGAGCTGCTCTCCGAGAAGAAAGTATCCTTCACCGACCCGGCCCGCGAGAAGCTGGCCGCAGAGCTTGCCGGGATCACGGAAGGTTTCGTGGGATCGGATCTCGAGTCCCTCTGCCGGGAAGCTGGTATGCTGGCCCTCCGGGACAACGCAACGACCGTCACAAAGAAGCACTTCGAAGAAGCCCAGAAGAAGGTTCACCCCACGATGAACGAGAACCTCCGGCAGTACTATGCCAAGATCCAGCAGCACTTCAAGGGCGGATTGCCCCAGAAGGTCCAGCCGCCGGAATACCAGTAACTTTTTTTCCGACTGGTTCATCAGAACCAAGAGGACGAAAAGAACGCGTCAGCGTTCTCGAAGGTCGGCTGATGCCTCCCTTCTCGTTGTCGAGGTTCGAAGATTTCCTTACGTAAATCTTCTCTTCCTTAAGGTCCTGAAGGACCTTTCGGATTCTGATGAACCTCTCCAACTTCGAAGACTCTTTGCAGGTTTCCAGGAGCCGGGTTTCCCCCGGTATTATCCCGGCACGTACTTGCGCAATCTTCTCGTGAGCTGGAGCTTGTGTTCTACCTCCCGTGTCTTCTCCTCTTCAATGGTGCCGACGATCTCCCGGATCGGTTTTACCAGGGAATAGATCTTGAGCGGACGTCCCTTGGTCGTTGCCGGGCTGTCCCTTACTGCGACCCAGTGCCTGCCGACAAGGTGTTGCATCGCCATACACACCTCGGGTTGGCGGAGATCGGTGCTCCGCTCAATATCACGCGAGGTTGTTTCTGGCATATTTGCCAGAAACACAAGCACCCTCGCAATATTTCTCTTCGTTCCCAGTTCAACAAAGAGATTGACGAGTCTCTCCTCCTTCTCGGTAAAAAATGTGACACTACGGGTTCTCATGGTATCATCGCCATGCAGGATCGGAACGGTATGCTGGCATCCGTCTGCGGGTGCCCACGCTCACCTTCCAACCGGGCAGATATTTTGTATTTAATTTTTCAGGATAATTAAAAAAGCGATAACTGAAATTTTTTTTGCGGTCATTTTCGGTAATTCCGCACTCTGCATTCGATTTTACCCGCTCACCAGCATCGCCATCCCGATCACGACCAGCAGCCCGGCAAATGCGATCTGCAGATTCCGGCCGGTGCAGGCATGGGCGCACCGCACGCCCAGCCGGGCGAGCGGGATCGTAGTGACGGCGAGGATCGCGAAGGTCACGAGATCCACGTACCCGAACGAGTACTGCGGCAGGCCGGCAACGCCCCATCCATTGATGATGTACGCGGTCACGGCCCCGGCTGATGAGAAGATGAGGCAGGCTGATGAGGTTCCCACCGCCCGGTGGATCGGGTAGCCGAGCAGGATGACGAGCGCCGGGACTAAAAGGGCCCCGCCCCCGACACCGGCAAGGCCCGAGACTGTGCCGATGCAGAATCCCAGCAGGATATAGATTCCTTGAGATCCCCGTGGTTCGCAGGTCTTACACTCGTGGATGTGCCAGACCATCCGGATGGCGATTGCGATGACCAGAACGGCGAAGAAGATCCGGAGCACGATACCCGGCAGGTGGGCAGCGAGCGTGCCCCCGAGAAGTCCCCCGAAGACTGCCGCGATCCCCATTGGAATGGCAGCCTTCCAGTTCACTGCACCCCGCTTGTGGTGGCCGAGCGCCCCGCTTACCATGGTCGGGAGCATCACAGCAAGCGAAGTGCCAAACGCGAGCCGGGTGGCAAGCGTTGAATCCATCCCGCCGGCAGCATACAGCCAGAACTGGACCGGGGACATGAGCACCCCGCCGCCGATCCCAAAGAGCCCCGAGGCCGTGCCGGCACAGATTCCCGTAACGAAGAGGGATACAAACTGCACGATGGGGTCCATGGGGTCTCCGAAGCTGTTGCAGAGTAATTATCTGCCGGGTCTCAATAGTCTAACGCGGCAACATCCGATGAGGTGCACCGGGTGAGTGTCCGGGACATGGAGACCCTCGGGGTCCGGATCGTGAAAACTGCCGGGATATCCGGCCTGCCTGACTCGCAATAAAAAAAAATACAAAAGGGAATGGGGGATTCTCCCCTACTCACAATAGATATCGCTTGCCCACTCTTCAACGATCCGTTTCGGGGGCCGGCCGCCCCGGTGGTGCCGGTGCTGCTGGGACGAGCGGTCCTGCCCGGCCTCTTCCTCGTCTTCGCCTGCGGCCTCTCTCTCTTTGGGTGGCCCGGCAGGAGTTTCCTGTGCGGGTCGCGGGGGCCGGTCGCGCCGGGACCGGTGCCGCTGGTTTCCCTGGCTCTGGTTACGGCCCCGGTTGCGATCGTCCCTGCGCTGGCCCTGCTGCTGCGGGCCGGGGCGCGATCCTCCCTGTGGATCGGCTGCGGGCTGGCTGACGGCCGGTGATTGGGGCTTCTCTGACTCTTCCGCCATAATTGTCCGGCTGATATTCGGGGCAGACAAAGAAATAGTTTGGCATCGTCCGAGTTGGTCCGGGCCCTGCAGATAATGAACACCTATATACATCAGCGCCCAATTTTGTATTCAGAACGTCCTATCCATGTCCAACGTATCCACCCTCATCGATTCCAAGAGCGTTCCCGAGGCAAAGGCCGCGCTCGTCTGCCCCTCGCGGAACGAGACCTACAGCTTCAAGACGCTCCGCGAGGAGATGAACCGGATCGGCCAGGGGCTCCTCTCGCTGGGTGTAAAGAAAGGAGACCGGGTCTGCATTTATCTCGACAGCTCGCCCGAGTACCTGATCAGCTATTTTGCGCTCTGGCGGATCGGTGCGGTTGCGGTGCCGACCAACATCGTGTACAAAGGTGAGGAACTCCAGCATGTGATCCGCGATGCCGGTGCCATCGCGGTGATCACGGACCAGCAGGGAGCACTCGTGATCCGTGCCATCCGGAAGGATATCCCTATGGTTGCCGAGATCATCAGCGTGGGCGGGGCCGCGAAGAGCTGCATTGCATGGGAATCGTTCCCGCCCGCCAAAGCGAACATGCGATCGGTCAACTGCTCGGTTGAAGATCTCTGCCACATCCAGTACACGGCCGGAACAACCGGCAAACCGAAAGGAGCGATGCTGACGCACGGCAACTGGATGACCGCGCTCGATACCGAACGCGACGCCCTCCGGCTCCGGCCCGTGGACACGTACCTCGGCATCTACCCGATGGGCCATGTCGGCCTCTCGTGGGGCCTCTCCGTGATGCGGGCCGGCGGCACGTACGTGATGATGGAACGGTTCGAGCTCGAACACTACCTTGCGCTTGCGGAACAGTTCGGGGCAACAATTCTTGCCGGCATGCCGCCGGTCATTCACACGCTCGCCCATGCCGCGCCCGGCACTGAAGAGCGCCTCGCGACCGCCCGCGTGATCATCTCCGGTGGCGGTGGCCTGCTGCCCGCGGTCTGGGAAGCGTTCGACAAGCGCTACCACATCCCGGTAGCGAATTCGTACGGCCTCTCCGAGACGATCGTGATAGGTTCCGGCACGACCACGCTGCCCGAGTACCCGCACCTCACCAAGAACTACACGAGCGTGGGTGTTGCGGTCGGCTACACGGAGCTGAAGATCGTGGACCCGGCCGACCCGGAGAAGGAGCTGCC
>Ga0265297_10012564_pt1 | contig 10130 bp, 9 predicted proteins | sample Munlanlwell13791_FD_192502 | JGI IMG/M metagenome (GOLD analysis project Ga0265297, IMG submission 192502) | Leachate microbial communities from a municipal landfill in Southern Ontario, Canada - Leachate well 137-91 | ecosystem: Engineered > Solid waste > Landfill > Unclassified | place...
AGTAGGAGTTCGGACTTTCCTCCCTCCGATGATTAGTCGGAGAGTAATTGCCTCGCCTACTTGAGCAAGTATTATTATAACAAAAGAAGACACGTTGTCAAGAAAACCAAAAACCGCCGAAATGGCGATTTTTGACATACAGGCACCCTTAGTTACCTAATTTAGTATAGTTTGGTGCCCCAATATGTTCTAGTCCCTCATCTTCTAAACTATATAGCGAAAATTTTAGCGCAAAATTTATCTTACTGAATGAATTTAAAAGTGGAAAGCATTTGGTTGAAATCTTGTTTAATTTCATCCTTATTCCATCCCATAGCATCCCACATATCTCCTCCGGAACTGCCGCCCCTATTGTAATACAGAAAGTAGCTTTCGTTTTCTATAAGATAGTTCCTAAATAAAGCTTCTCCTATTCTTACCTCATCGCAAAATTCTCTTCCCTCGCCAGAACAATAATTTTTGGGATAAATAAATATAAAAAACATCCCTTGATATTTTTCTTCATTTACGGAAGCGTAATGTGGGGCTATCGGTTTTGTTTCAAACGTAATTATAGCCAGTTCATCAATAGTTTGCCCGGGATATTCCTCTGAAAGAGCCTTTTTATCTTCTATAACAACCCTATATCCCTTTTCTTGAAATATGGGAGCAATTTTAAATTCGAACCCGTATTCCTCATTCCTATAAGTTTGCCAATCAGCGGCTTCGTCTTTAACTTCATCTTTTGGCGACCACCAATGCTGATATGATAAAATGCCTCCGCCAACCAGAACGACAATTAAAGCAATAATACTTATTACTATTGGCTCAGAGATTCCTTTATTTAAAAATTTAAACATAATTTTAGATTAATATTATCTTTTTTAATTCTACCAAAAAATCGCCCTTTTGGCGATTTTTGACATACGGGCACCCTGGTTACCTAATTTAGTATAGTTTGGTGCCCCCAGGAGGACTCGAACCTCCAACTTTTTCCTTAAAAGGGAACTACTCTACCATTGAGTTATGGGGGCAAATTGTCCTGGAGATATTATAACTCAAACTCCTTCTTTTTTCAATTCCTCCAAAAGTTCCTTTTGCCTTCTATTTAATTTCTGGGGCGTACGCACCACCAATTTGACGTACATGTCCCCCGCGCCGAAACTCGAAAAATGCGGGATGCCTTTGCCCGAAAGCCTTAAAACTTTACCCGATTCCGTACCCGAAGGAACCTTCAAGATGATATTTTTGCCGCCCAATGTCGGCACTTCAATTTCTCCACCTAAAGCGGCCTGAGAAAATAATATGGAAACGTTTATGATCAAATCATCGCCTTTGCGCTGAAAGACGGAATGCTTTTTAATGAAGATCCTGACGTATAAATCGCCCGGATGTCCACCTTTGCGGCCAGCTTCTCCCTTCCCCTCAACCTTAATCACCTGGTTAGTGTCTACGCCGGCCGGAATATAAATCTTAATCTTCTCTTCGCTTTTAATTCTGCCTTCGCCCTTACAGACATTGCAGGGATTTTTAGGCCGCTGGCCCTCGCCGCCGCATTCCGGGCAAACGGTCAAACGGGTCACCGAACCGAAAATCGTTTTTTTGATCTGTTGCACTTCGCCCGTGCCCCGACAAGTAAAACACTCGTTCAACGGAGTGCCGGGCTCCGCCCCCTTGCCGTGACAGCGCGAACAAACAACTTCTTTATAAAGAGAAAATTCTTTTTCTTGAGTTTTCAGGACGGCTTCTAAGGGCAATTCGAGATCAACTTCAATATCTTTGCCCTTTTTTATATTCTGCTTGCGGGCTTGTCCGCCAAAGCCGAACATTTCCCCGAAAAGATCTCCTAAGTCAGAAGGATCGAAACCCTGGCCCTGTCCGGGAAAACCCTGACCGAAACCAAAGTCCCATCCGCCCGCGCCGCCCGGCTGGCCGTTCTCAAAGACGCGGCCGAACTGGTCGTATTGCGCGCGCTTATCTTTATTCGAAAGAGTTTGATAGGCCTCATTGACCTCCTTGAACTTCTTTTCGTCTCCCCCCTTGTCAGGGTGATATTGGTGGGCCAATTTATGATAAGCTTTTCGAATATCTTCGGGCGAAGCGTTTTTTCCAACTCCTAAGACTTGATAATAATCTTTAGCCATTATATTGGAGGCTTCATCTCCATCAAAATTAAGTGGGAGGAAAAGCCTCTCTGATTTAAACTTTTGATTTTATTTTTCCTTATATTCGCCTTCTTCGGGCCCCTTATTCTCTTCGGGCTTGGGCTGACCGGGATTCTGCTTATATAACTCCGCCCCGATCTGTTGGATGACCTGGGAAAGATCAGCGGTTTTGCTTTTGATCTCTTCCATATTATCACCGTCTTTGACCTTCTTCAAAGCCTCGACCTTCTCTTCTATTTTCTTTTTAGTGTCGGCCGAAACTTTATCGCCGGCATCTTTGACGGCTTTTTCGGTGGTGTATACCAAATTATCGGCTAAGTTCTTCGCTTCAATCAGTTCTTGTTTCTTTTTATCTTCTTCGGCATGTACTTCAGCTTCTTCCTTCATTTTTTCGATTTCGTCTTTAGATAAACCGACCGAACCCTCGATTCTGACCGATTGCGTTTTGCCGGTCGCTTTATCTTTAGCCGAAACGGTAACGATACCGTTCGCATCAACATCAAAGGTCACCTCAACCTGCGGCAAGCCCCTAGGAGCTGGCGGAATGCCGTCTAATACGAATTTACCAATAGTTCTGTTGTCGCGAGCCATGGGCCTCTCTCCCTGTAAAACGACGATCTCTACGGCCGGCTGATTATCAGCCGCGGTTGAAAAAACCTGGCTTTTGGAAGTCGGAATAGTCGTATTTTTCGTGATCATCATCGTGTTGATGCCGCCCAGCGTTTCAATACCTAAAGAAAGGGGTAAAACATCCAACAGCAACACGCTTTTAATATCTCCTTCTGGAGCGCGTCCTTCAGTTTTGGATTTTAAGATTTCGGCCTCAATTGCGGCTCCGATCGCCACAACCTCTTCGGGGTTGATGGATTTGTTTGGTTCTTTCCCGAAAAACTTTTTAACTGCTTCTCTTACCGCCGGGATCAAAGTCGTGCCGCCCACTAAAACTATCTCTTCGATGTCTTTTGTGGCAAGATTGACTTCGCCTAAAGTTTTTTTCACTTTCTCAATTGATCTTTCGACCAATTCTACGGTCAATTTATCAAACTGGGACCTGGTTAATCTGTAAAGCAAATGTTTGGGACCGGAAGAATCGGAAGTGATAAACGGTAAATTAATTTCCGTTTCTAGGGCTGACGAAAGCTCGATTTTCGCTTTTTCGGCCGCTTCCCTCAAGCGCTGCAGAGCCAAAGAATCTTTGGCCAAATCAATACCGTTATCTTTCTTGAATTCGCCGATCAGCCAAGAAATAATTTGCTGGTCGAAATCTCTTCCGCCCAAGTGCGGTTCTCCGCCCGTGGCCATAACCTCGACGGTTTCAGGGGTTGTATTTAAAATCGTAACGTCGAAGGTGCCTCCGCCGAAATCGTAAACTACGATTTGCTGATTGGTTTTTTTAGTAAAACCGTAAGATAAAGCGGCGGCCGTCGGCTCGTTGATAACTCTTAAAACGTTAAAACCGGCGATTTCGCCTGCAGCCTTGGTCGCCTTTCTTTGAGAATCATCGAAGTTGGCCGGACAAGTGATGACTGCGTCCGCAACTTTTTCTCCTAGCTTTTCTTCAGCGTCGGCTTTAAGTTTCTGTAAAATCATGGCTGAAATTTCAATCGGAGTGAGCCACTTGTCTCCCATTTTGACTTCCACCTCGCCGTCCTGTCTCTCCCTGGTTTCATAAGAAAGAAGCTTTAACTCTTTTTGCACCTCGGGATCGGAATGACGTCGGCCGATAAATCTTTTCACGGAATGAATGGTGTTTTTCGGATTGGTAATACCCTGTCTTTCGGCCAAAATCCCGACGATCCGCTCGCCAGTTTTAGAAACCGCCACCACGGATGGCATCAAAACCGAACCCTCTCTGTTTTCTAAACACTTGGGTTCGCCATTGACGATTGAAGCCATTTTGGAAATTGACGTGCCTAAATCGATACCTAATACTTTTGACATATGTTTTGTTTAATTAAATTAATTGATTATTTGACTATTTTGACTTTCGCGGGCCGTAATAAACGGCCGTTGATTTTATAACCTTTTTGGACTTCTTCGATGATCGTATTTTGAACCTTGTCTTTCGTTTCTAGCTCGCTGACCACTTCGTGAACGCTTGGGTCGAAAATTTCGCCGACCGTTTTAATCTCTTCCAACCCCTGCGTTTTTAAAAATTCATCGAATTGTTTTTTAATCTGACAAATTCCTTTATAATAATCGTCTCTTTTTTCTTCGGGAACGTTCTTTTCCGCTTCGGTAAAATTATCCAGAATCGGCAGCAGCTTCGCAATCAATTCCTCGTTGGCATACTCCAGAAAGCCCTTGACCCTCTCCATCTCTTCGCGTTTGTAATTAAGGAAGTCGGCTCTGGCGCGCTGCCAACCGGCCAGATATTCGTTCTTTTGTTTCTCTAACTCTTCGATCTTTTTATTTGCCTCCTCCTGCTCAGACACAACCTTAGGAGGCTTAAGATTTTCTTCTTTGCTCATGTGAATTATTCTAATAATTTAATTAATGAATTAATAATACTGACATTTTTATCGTAAGCCATACGTTTAGGGCCTAGAATCACAACGACTCCGTCTTTCTTTTTGGGCAAATGAATTCTAGAAACAATCGTACTTAATTCCGGAGCCGGCACGATTTTATTCTCTTTACCGATAAAGATATGGGGGTCTTCAAAGCCCTCCAACTCGTCGATGTGTTTTTCGAAATTCTGAACAGTCTCCATAAATTTAGCGATAAAATCAGAATCTTCGAACTCCGGCTCTTTAAAAATTTCGTCCCAGCCTTCTTTAAAAACAACTTCTTCTTCCGGAAAATAAGTAATGGCTAAGTTGGAGGTCAATTCTGCGATTCTCCTTGTCATGGCCTGGAAAAATCCCATGGAATCTTCCGCCTCCCTAATAATCGAATCAAAACCTCGATCCGGAATACGGGAATCAAGATTATCCACATAAAACCGGTATCCCTTATCGGTCGGAATCCTGCCGGCCGAAGTATGCGGCTGAGCCAGATATCCCATGTCGGTCAACTTCTGAAATTCGAGCCTCATAGTCGGGGGTTTTATGCCAAATTTATACTTTTTTGAAAGCACTTTAGAACTGACGGGAGTTTTGGAATCAATATATTCTCCGACAATGCAGTTTAAAATTTTCTCCTGGCGATCGGTCAGCGTTTTAGCCATATAGTCCATTATAAAAAAACATCACTCGCTTGTCAAGAGTGATAATCAACTGGAAATTATTTAACGCTTTTTATTTATAATATATCCGGCTAAAACGCAGATCGACGTACTCTAAAACACGCCTTTTTTCCGGAGAGATTTGTTTTTCTAAAGCCAGCTTCAATTCGGTAACCTGCCAACTTAAATCTCCTTTCAGATTGAAACGGATCGTCCAGCCTTCGGTGATCTCGACATCCAATCTTTCGTCAGATACTTTGGCCGTCACCGCGACCAACTGAAGCGTTTCGAAAAGTTTTAATTTCACCGTTAGAATCTGGCTGATTTTATCGGCCGGCAAGATTGACGAACCCAGTAACGGTTCGCGGAGAGCCTGATTAGTCTCAATAATGATCAGGCCCGATTCGGAATCAGCTTCCTTAAAAACCACTCCCCCTTCATCTACGTAAAAACATCGCTCATTTTCGCACCAAACAGCCACAGGCGCCCTTTCGGTAATCTCCACGCCCACGGTGTCAAAAAAGCTTTTTTTGACTTCGGCCGAAGCGACCTGAGGAAAGGTTTTTAAAATATCTTCTTTGATTTGTCCCGCATCAACCGTAAAAATGCTTTTAGTTTTAAAAAACAAGGCCGTATTTTCCAGTTGACCGATCACCAAAGACTCGATATCTTGCTTCGAAACTTCGCGTTCTCCACTCACGACGACTTTTTCCACCCAAAAAAGATTCCAAAGGAACAAGCCGTAAAAAGCGGCTCCAATAATTAAAACCGCCAGAAAACCAAGTACTAAAAACTTCAAACGTAAAAGCGGCTTCTTTTTTTTATAACGATGGGGTTTGCGGTATTGTCGGTAAGCGATCATAACCCTCTTTTAATTTTTCTTAACATTTCAAATAAATACACCGGCCAATATTTCCACGTGAGCGGCAAATCCTGAGTCTTTAAATATTCACTGGCACTCCCGCCAAAGCCCATTTTAAATAAAGTGGGGCCGGCCCAAGGATGGCGCGATTTAGGATCGACATACCCCCAAAAATCATATAATTTACATCCCCTCTTCTTGGCTTCCCTGATCGCCTCCCATTGCAGTAGATAAGCCATAGGCAATTTGTGATAAGCCGGATCCAGCGCGGCTTGGTGATAGAAACCGACGCCAGACCAGAAAACCACTAAGGCCGAAGCGATAATCTCTTCTTTGTATTTGCCGAAAAAGAACAGAGCCTGGCCGTCTTTATTGAAAATCTCGAACTCGTTTTTAACCGATTCTGAGGAAAAGGGGGTAAATTTCTGGTATTTTGCCACTTTGAGGTTAAGTTTCTGATAAAGATCTGCATCCATTAAAGAATTACTTTGACTGACCGACAACTCCTGATTTTTCTTGGCTTGGTTGACTAAATATCTGGTACTCTTGCGCATCTCTCTCAATAATTCTTCTTCAGAGGGCGTAATATCGAGCCTCCAGGTCGCTTCGTAAGCATTCGCATGCATCGGCGATGTTCTAAATCCTATTTTTTTGAAAAGCGCCTGATGCTCTTTATCTCTTGCTAAAAGAGGCGCCATTCTAATAAAAGCGCAGCCTTCGGCCAATGCGATTTTTTTGAGTTCCTTGATCAATTCCTCCGAAACCGCGGTATTGTGCTGCACCAACAAATAAGTACCCCTTCTGGCCTTAATTTTTACCGCTAAAACCACTGAGGTTAATTTTTGCCCGTCGTAAACCCCCAGGCGCCAAATCTTGTGCCCCATTTTTTCGTGGAATTCTCCCCAACCCCAAGATTGCAAAAATGTTTTATCTTGCAGGTTCGAAAAAAATCCTTCCCAAAGAGATTTTTTCCCTACCTCGGCGATCTTCATAGCAGCTTTTTTATTACTTGGCTCGGCACTCTGCTTTCCAAAAGCACCACGTCGCCCGCCTTGCAGAAATTTTTGATCTTTTGGACAATTTCGCCCGCATTCTCTGAAAAAATGACTTTACCGTCCGCGCCTTCTTTAATCTCTTTCAACCTATCGCGTGTGGTGATGATCGCTAAATCGCAAACCTCACCGATTTTCTGGCCGATTCTCCGATGCACATCCTTAGAAGCCGGCCCAAGCTCTATTAAGCAAGGCATAACCAAAACTTTCTTACCTCGATGTTTTTTCAAATCATCGAGATCCGCGATGACGCCCGTAGGATTGGCCGAATAAGTGGAATCAATAATCTCTATCCCGTCTGCGCCCTTCTTAAGTCGGCTCGTTTGAGCCGCTTTGATCTTTTTAACGCCGCGCTCAATCAATTCTTGGTTCATGCCCAAGAATTCAGCGACCGCCACGGCTCCGGCCAAATTCTGCTCATAAGAAGAAACCGCTTTTTCTCCGTAAAGCTTCTTACGGATTTTCGTTTTTTCGAAAAGATCGCGGCAATATTGATTAGCTCCGTTAAAGAAAGCTGTGCCGTCTTTAGGCAGACTTTCGATTAGTTCGTATTTGGTTTTGACGATATTTTCCTGCGAGCCGAAAGTGGCCATATGCTGCTCATTGATCCCCGTCAGAACGCCAATTTTAGGTTTAACGATCCCGCATAGAAGCTTAATACCGCCCCGGTTGTAAGCGCCCATCTCTACGATGAAAACCTCGTGATTTTCAGCCAATTCATTCAAAACGCATTGGGAAATACCCACTTCCGAATTTTGGTGCTCCCTGGTCTTAAGAACCTTGAATTTTTCCGATAAAATCGCGGCCAAGTATTCTTTGGTCGATGTTTTACCGTAAGAACCGGTAACTCCGATCACAAGCAGTTTTTTAAAGCAAGCTCTTTTTCTTTGCGCCGCCTTAATCAGATGATTACGCAGAACAACAGCCAACGGCTGATAAGCTAAAACCAAAACCGAAAAGAAAAGCATGGCAAAAAAATCCAAAAACAGCAAAGAAAAAACGAATTTGGTTAAAGACAACTCTATTAAAAATAGGCTGAAAATCACCAAGGCACCCAAAGAAAGCCCGGTCGTCAAAATAACTGCGGTTTTCCTAGTAACTACGGGTTTTTTAAAATTACCCTGATGAATGCCTTTCAAGAAAAACATCCCTTCGATGAAAAAAATAAAAACCGTCAGATATACCAGGTTTGTTTTGGCTTCCGGCCAGCCCAACCCGGCCAAAAAGTAGATGCCCAAAAGCAATAACCCTTTCATCACCAGCCACCAATTCAAAATCAATCTTTTGCCTTTATAGGTGCGAAAGTGATCGATAAATCTCCCGATGTGGTATTCTTTCAGCTGCCAAAGATATACCCAAAATAGCAGTTTCTTGATATAAACAATCAGCCAAAAAATTGATGCGAAAACTAAGAATGTCATGGTTTGATGAAGGTTATTATTTTTTGAGCCAAAAGATCGGGAAACTGCAGGTTCAGAGCGTGTTCGCCCTCTTCAATGACTTCGAGCTTAGATCCTTTGATCGCTTGATTGATCAAGACGGCATCCTTAAAGGGCGTCATATTGTCTTTTTTCCCCCAGACTATCAAGGTCTGATTCTTGATACCGCCAAGATAGCCAACCAAATCCTCGCCGACCACTTTCTTGAACGTTTCTTTCATAATCACCGTCTTTTGCGAATCGAGCTTATAGTAATCGTGCACTCCCAACACTTTATATAAAACTTTTTTCGCCAAAGGCTGCAAGAAAGAAAAAGGCGGAAGGAAAAAAATGATCTTGCCTATATAAGCCAGAATCAGACCCAGATAATAACGGTAATTTTTTTGCCGCCTGATTTTGGCTGCAACCAGAATCAGCCCCTTTAATCTTTCCGGAAAACGATTCGCAAATCTTACGGCCAAGCCTCCGCCGAACGAGTGGCCCACCAGAAAAAATTGCGAAAGCTTTTTTTCTTCGCAAAAGTCTTGCACCCATTTAAAATAATCTTCAATCGTCCAGGGCTGCGACGGGGCGGGATTACTGCCGAAACCAGGCAAATCTGGCGTTAAAACCGAACACCCCCGTTCTTCCAAATAATCTTTGACGCTGCTCCAATTCTCGGCTCGCGAACCCCAGCCGTGAAGGATTAAAACCGTCTCCATTATTTTTTAATAACTTTAAAACCGGTGTACTTCTGTAAAACCTTGGGCACCACGATACTGCCGTCTTTCTGCTGATAATTTTCAATAATCGCAATCAAGGTGCGCCCGATGGCAAAAGCCGTACCGTTTAAGGTGTGGATAAACTCCGGTTTTTTCGTTTTAGAATCGCGGTATTTAATGTTTAAACGCCTCGCCTGATAATCAGTGCAATTGGAAGTCGAGTGCGTTTCCCGATACTGGTTCTGACCAGGCAGCCACGCTTCGATATCATACTTGGCCGCGGCCGGATCGCCCAGATCCCCGGAACAAATTCTTAAAACGTGATAAGGAATTTCCAGAAGCTTCATTAGCTTTTCTTCCATTTTCAGCAAAAACTCGTGTTCTTGCTTGGATTTTTCGGGATGGCAAAAACTGAACATTTCAATCTTATCAAACTGATGAACTCTTAAGATCCCCTTAGTATCCTTGCCGTAAGCGCCCGCTTCCCGGCGGAAGCAAGTCGAAAATCCCGCATATCTTCTAGGCAGATCTTTTTCTTCGAAAACTTCATTGGAGTGCATCGCCCCGATGCTCTGCTCAGAAGTGCCTACTAAGTATAATTTGTCTTTTTCCAAATAATAAATTTCATCGGCTCCCCGCTCCACATAACCCATGCCCTCCATCATTTCTGGTTTTAACATCACGGGCGGCACCACGGGTATAAAATTTTCCTTGGTCAAGGTTTCCATGACCAGCTGAATCAGAGCGAATTCCAGCATCGCCGCTC
>Ga0265297_10012565_pt1 | contig 10130 bp, 10 predicted proteins | sample Munlanlwell13791_FD_192502 | JGI IMG/M metagenome (GOLD analysis project Ga0265297, IMG submission 192502) | Leachate microbial communities from a municipal landfill in Southern Ontario, Canada - Leachate well 137-91 | ecosystem: Engineered > Solid waste > Landfill > Unclassified | place...
TTCCATTGGTCAAGCCGTCAAGTTGAAAGAAAAGAAAACTAAAGAATCCGGCAAAAATCCTCTTTATCAATCGGAAATATCATCTTCCAACTCTGATGTTTTTTCTCCCAAGGAAAAAGATTATGCTAAATCTAATTCCAAGGCTGATATTGGAGTTGTTGATATTGCTCCCGTCTTTAAAAATTCTTCTCCTCTTACTTCAACTGGAAATCAAACTTGGGTTTATCCTTCTATGTCAATTTTCGATGACACTCCTGGTGCCAAAGCTGACAGGGGAGATGTTCGTAAAAATGCCCAGATTATTGAGCAAACTCTTGATTCTTTTGGAATTACCGCTCGTGTGGCTGAGGTCAACAACAGTCCTTCAGTTACCCAGTATGCTCTGGAAGTTGCCCTGGGAACAAAATTAGCCAAAATATTATCGCTTAGTAATGACTTAGCCATGGCCTTAGCTGCTCCTGGTGGTCAAATCCGGGTTGAAGCACCAATTCCCGGTCGCTCTTTAGTGGGTATAGAAATGCCCAATCGTTCACTTGAAGTTGTTCCCATTCGAACAATTTTGGAATCTGACGTTATGAAAAATGCCAAAAGCAAAATATCTGTTCCCCTGGGTCTTGATGTTGCCGGTCTTCCAAAGGTTGCCGATATTTCCAAAATGCCTCACGTTCTCATTGCCGGTCAAACTGGTTCTGGAAAATCTATTTGTATCAATTCTTGGATTTCAACGATTTTATTTCGAGCTTCCCCTGACGAAGTTCGATTAATAATGGTCGATCCAAAACGGGTTGAATTGTCGCAATATAATGGTATTCCCCACCTCTTAACTCCGGTCATCGTTGAGCCCGAAAAAGTAGTTTCTGCCTTAAAATGGGCTGTTAATGAAATGGAACGTCGTTACAAACTTTTTACAGAAGTTGGAGCTAAAAACATCGATGGGTACAATAATTTGTCCGGTTTTCAATCTATCCCTTACATTCTAATTGTTATTGATGAACTCGCTGAAATTATGCTTTTTTCTCCGGCTGAAGTCGAAGATAATATCTGTCGCATTGCCCAAATGGCTCGGGCTACCGGTATTCATTTAGTTTTGGCTACTCAACGACCATCAGTCAATATCATTACCGGTTTAATCAAAGCCAATATTCCCACCAGAATTGCTTTTGCAGTCGCCTCAATGACCGATTCAAGAGTTGTTCTTGATACTCCTGGGGCAGAGAAGTTATTGGGCCGCGGTGATATGCTTTATATTCCGCCAGATTTGGCCAAACCAGTTCGTGTTCAAGGTTGTTTTATTTCTGACAAAGAGGTTAATCGTTTAATTGAATTCCTAAAAACTCAACGTACTGGTGAATATAATGATGAAGTTACCCGTCAACCTGTAAATAGTCCCAATTCTTCAAGTAAAAATATTATGGTTTCGGATGGTGAAGAACGTGATGCTATGTTTGACGATGCTATAAAAATAATTCAGGAAACTGGTAAAGCTTCAGCCTCTCTATTACAACGACGCCTCAAACTTGGATATGCCAGGGCTGCCAGAGTCTTGGATGAACTGCAGGCCGCTGGTATTGTTGGTCCGGTTAATGGTGCCAAAGCTCGGGAAATCCTTATTGCCCACAGATCACCTTCAGATAACAATCCCGAATAAATAATTTTATGAAACGTGCTTCAATTATTCTCGAATCTGCCCGTCTCGATAGAGAATTGGATTTTAATGAAATTTGTAAAAAAACTAAAATTCCTCTCCGCTATTTGATTGCTTTCGAAAATGAAAATATCAAGGATTTTCCGGAAGAACCATATTGTTCACTCATGGTCAAGGATTATGCTGATTTTTTAGGTCTGAATGGTGAAGAATTACTATGTCTTTTTCGTCGTGATTATGATCGCCGTCCTCAAAATACTACTCATCGTCACCTTTGGTTTTCCTTGACTCCTCAGTTTGCCTTTACTTCTTTTATCGTTCTTTTGGGCTTAATTTTTGCCACCTATTTAATTACCGAATATCTCAAATTCAATCGTCCTCCCGAACTTAAAATTAATTGGCCACAAGATTATTCAAAAAACTCAATTGAAATTTCCGGGATTACTGATCCTGAATCTGTTGTTCGAATTAACGATTCTTTAGTTATCGTCGATACTGATGGAAATTTTAAAAAAACTCTGGAAATTTCCACCTCTGAAGCCAAAATTGTGGTTGAAGCCAAATCTCCTGCTGGCGTTGTCACCAAAGATGAAAAAGTTCTAAAATAGTTTATACTGATTTCATGGATATCACTCAAATTGTTGTTATTATTAGTCTTCTTTCTATTTCTTCTGTAATTGTGGCTGTGGGTATTTACATTATTAAATTAATTAAAGATCTTCGAATTACCGTTGGCCAGACCAATCAAATCATTTCCTCAGTTTCCGGACCAGTTTCTTCTATTTCCGAGTTTTTGATGGGTTTTAAAAATGGTTTTTCTCTTTTTAATTCTTTTTTTAGTAAAGATAAAAAGCAAAAAGTTAGTGATTAATTTATTTATTAATTATTAATTTGTAATTAGTAATTAGTAATTTTTAATTAAATTTATGTCTCGTTGTCATAATCAAGATTGTAGTTGTCACCAAAACAGTAGTTTTATTTTTGGTCTAATCATAGGTCTAATTATTGCTGCAGTTGTAGCTGTTGTTATCTATAAAAATAATCGGAAGAAAGTTTTTGCTGATTTAAAAAAATATTTAGAAAAGTTTATAAATTCTTTTAAGCCAAAATCACAGGAAATTATTGAATCATTTCCATTTACTCAAAATTTTAATAAATCATCAGTTAAAAAAACAAAGCATCGGACTCCCAAAAAATCTTCAGCAATTAGGATTCCCACCTCAGAAGTTCCTAAAAAAGAGGTTATCATTCCCAAAAATTTAATTATTGCTGACGTCCCACGAAAGTCGGCAACATCCAAGCCCAGAATCTTCAAAAAATAGCCTATAACTTGACGTAAAAGGTCTTGATTGTTATAATCTTTCAATGCAAAATTAAGCGAACTTAAGGCAACACGTCTTTCTGTTCGCTTTTTTTGTATCTAATACCATATACATATTATCTATGTATATTGTTCTTTAACAATCGAGAGTGAGTAAATTTTATATAAGTTAAAACTTGCATCAAGGAAACAAGAGGTTGTTTCTTTAGTGCAAGTTTTTAAACTTGTATAAGATTAAAATCTTATCCTGTTTTTTCACCCCAGCCAGCCTTAAAACTGGCACACCGCTCTAGGAGGCGGAAGTAATGAAGCACTGGTTTTTTGTTCTTGTAATTGTATCAATGCTCTTCGGAGCAGTCGGTTGTTCCCCCCAACAGCAATCCAATGCCGAGGCGTGGAACACCGTGTTTTTTGGCTCGGAAATCGAGCTTCAAAACATGCCACCCGAGTATAGTGAAACTATACTCGACGCCCTCAATAAATATATTGGGGAAAATTGTCCTCTTCGTCAGGATTACGATTTCGATAGTAGTGGAGAAATTTATACTGTCTGTCGAGATTATGACGGTCAGATGATCGAGGTTCGAGGTGAAGATATTGCTATGTTTGGATTAACTGCAGTTTCTCCCTTCACTCCTTGGCCGGATGAAATTATTGCCATCAAGTGGGCATGGAATGCGGAACGTACGATTAAGGTGATTATTGTCATCGTATTCGCTGCAGAAGCTGTAAATACGATAAATATCGCTTATACTCGCCACAGCCGCCCCGATCACGATCCTCGTATTTCTGAGGTTGCCCGAAACAGGATAACCCGTGTGTGGGACGATATTCAGCTTCGTTTAAGCGACCCCAACAATAAGACTGGTCCAATCCTATATTGTGCCGTTGTCACTTTTCAAAACAGCATTCAGTATGTTCGTATACTGAGTTCTGTGGACGGTGTCACTGGTATTATGGGTTGGTATGGTACCGATGGTTGGGTGGGAGCTTTCAACAACAAAGACGTTGAGGGCTTCCTTAACGGTCTACCTCGGGGTGCTCTCTCCTATGACACTGGCCGTCCTCTACAGGATTGTCTAAATGCTCTGGGAAACGGAGTTCCCGGCTCGAATCAATACGCTCCTTAATTTAATATGGTTGGTACTGGCTAACCCCAGTACCAACCCCCTTCGGGGGAACACAACACCATACTCACTCTCGATTTACAAAATTTTTAGTTTTCTCCAAACATTTCTCGTAACAAGCTGTTCACTGTTTTGCCCTGAATTTGTTGAATTAATTCTTGTTGATGGGTTTCAATTTCTTGATCGGTAATTCCACCTTTTTCCACAATGGTATCGGCATGTATTTCATCAAGAATAGATTCTCCAACATCATCTCCTATTCTTCCAAGTAAATTTATTACTACCGGTTTAATTAAGGCTCTTTGATCTTCAGTTAATTCAGAACTGGTCAGTCCCTCCACAATCCATTCAGTCGTTTTTTGCTGTAATTCTGGTGGTGGCACCAGAGAACTTACTTGACTATTCCAAACAAGAAAAGCATCACTAAAAGATTCAGCCAATACTAATCCCATTCCAGTTCTCAAGGCAACGCCTTGTGGTCCTGTTTGTCTGGTAACATATTCTTCTATTTTTAATACTACTTCAGTGTTGCTATCCAACTGAGCCACACCGTATATAAAAGCTAAAGATTCAACTCCTAAACTATAGATATTATCCTTATTCATCTCTGTTGTTGCTCGAACGTCATCCATTGAGGATCTTGCACCAAGTGGGGTTACAGTTGCATCCCCTAATATTGAACGTGATTTTTCTGCACTCATAGCTTATTGTACCGCATTTCTTGGTATAATCTCCCTTATGAATGCCAGGGATTTAAAGACCAAATTTGTGGATTTTTTTAAAAGCCAACAACACGTTGAAATTCCCAGTGCTTCAATTCTTCCTGAAAATGATCCTACCACTCTTTTTATCTCTGCCGGGATGCATCCTCTTGTTCCCTATCTTTTAGGTCAGCCCCATCCTTTAGGTAAACGTCTTGTTGATGTTCAAAAATGTATTCGTACCGGTGATATCGATGAAGTCGGTGACCCTTGTCATCATACTTTTTTTGAAATGTTGGGCAATTGGTCACTCGGCGATTATTTTAAAAAAGAATCAATTGAATATAGTTTTAATCTCCTTACAAAAGTTTTAGATCTTCCACTAAATAAATTGGCTTTCACTTGCTTTGTCGGTGATGCTGACGCTCCAAAAGACGAAGAGAGCTTCGGTTTTTGGCAATCTCAAGGGGTTTCTTCTGATCGAATTGCTTATCTTCCAAAAAAAAATAATTGGTGGGGTCCAGCTGGTACATCAGGCCCTTGTGGACCCGATACTGAAATATTTTATTGGGTAGATGAAAAAACCTCTGCACCAAAAATATTTGATCCCAGTGATAACCGTTGGCTAGAAATTTGGAACAATGTTTTTATGCAATATAACAAAAGTAGTGACGGTAAATTCGTGCTTCTCGATAAACCAAATGTTGATACCGGTATGGGATTAGAAAGAACTATTGCCGTATTAAGTGGTTTCCCAGACGATAATTATTTGTCTTCCATTTGGCAAAATATTATTAAAAAGATTGAAGAAATCTCAAAGAAAAAATATTCTGACAACCCTCAACCTTTTCGTATTATTGCTGACCATATTAGGGCTACTGTTTTTATGATTGCTGACGGCGTTGAACCCTCAAATAAAGAAAGGGGATATGTCTTACGTCGTTTAATTCGTCGTGCCATTCGTCAGGGTAAATTAATTGGTATTGAAAATAATTTTTGTTCATTGGTGGCCCAGGCGGTTTTAGATAATCAAAACAATTATGCCGGTACTTATCCAGAGTTAGATCTCAATAAAAATATAATATTAGAAACTTTAGACGCCGAAGAAACCAAATTCCGTCGTACCCTAAATAAAGGTCTAAATGAAATAACCAAATTAATTGTTCGTCAAAAAAGTGTTTCCGGAAAAGAGGCTTTCGATTTGTATCAATCCTTCGGTTTTCCTGTCGAAATGATTGAAGAAGAATTAAAGAAAAACAATTTATCTTTAGATATCGATGAATTTAATCAACTTAAAAACGAACATCAAAAACAATCTCAAACTCTTTCTGCCGGCAAATTTAAATCAGGATTGGCCGATCATTCCGAAATTATTACCAAATATCATACTGCTACCCATTTGATGCATTCTGCTCTTCGTAAAGTTCTTGGTGATCATGTTCAACAATCTGGTTCCAATATTACTTCTGAGAGATTACGTTTTGACTTTTCCCATTCAGAAAAAGTAACTGATACTCAATTAAAAGAAGTCGAATCTATTGTTAATGAACAAATAAAAGCCTTTCTTCCGATATCTGTTGAATCAATGAAATTTTCTGACGCCCAAAAAAGTGGAGCTTTAGCTTTTTTTGGTGCTAAATATCCGGAAATTGTCACCGTTTATACGGTAGGTGAACCCAAAAATTATTTTTCCAAAGAGGTGTGTACTGGTCCTCATATTGATAATACCGGTAAACTCGGTATTTTTGAGATTCAGAAGGAAGAATCCGCAGGCAGTGGCAAGCGTCGGATTTATGCTATTCTTAAGTAATGGAGGCGTCCTATTATTGGCTCATTTCAATTACCACCGAGGCTATTTCCGTCGGCTTAATTAAACGTGGCAATCCGAACACTTTAGTTGCTCTTGGTCCTGAAACCGAGTGGCTACCTGATAATCCTGATTCTTTTTTGCATTCAGTTGATATTTCACTTTCGGAAGCTGCACAAAAAGCTTCTCTGGAACCGGAACAAGAACCTGAGAGCAGTGCGTTTATTCTTCCTCCAAAATGGATTGGCAATGACGGTAAAATATTTCCGGAATTTCTTAAATTATTAGAAAGTCTTTGTCGTTCTTTAAAACTTAAACCTTTGGGTTTTATCAGTAATGATGAGGCTTTTATTGAATCTCTAAACAAGGAGGATTCATTCCCTCCCAGTTTTATTTTGGTATATCTCGGCATCAAGGAATTTTCTCTTTCCTTAGTCTATCTAGGAGAAGTCAAAAAACGTTTTCATCAGGCACTTTCCGGTGATTTTACGCCTCAGGATCTTGAAAATGCTTTAGTCACCATTCGTTTGGATTCTGCTCTACCTCCCAGAATTTTAGTTTTTGGTCATCTTGGTCTGAGTATCATTGATGACTTAAAAAATTATTCCTGGATTGGCAAAAAAAATGTCGAGACCTTTTTACATTTACCGGATGTGGAAGCCTATCAGCCCGAAGAACTTTTTAGTCTTTATTGTAAAACTGTTTCCTCCCAAATTGAAAATAAGTCTGCCGAAACACCACCTTCTATTGTCAAAATAAGTCAGGAAGATTCAATGGAAGAAATTGTCGAAGAACCGACAGAAGAGTTAATAGAAGAACCTTCCGGGGAAATTGAAAGTAACGACGAAGTTAATCCGGAAGATTTAGGTTTTTCAGAAATTGTCGAATCAGATTCCATCGTCTTATCACCAAATCAACCAGTTTTGGAAGATTCTAGTCAAGTTGCTCCCCAGCCAAAGGTAAAACTTCCCAAATTTTCTTTCCCTAAATTTACTTTGCCGGGTCTAAATTTTAATCCCTGGCTACTTATTCTTTTAGCTTTGTCACCCCTTTTAGTCCTTATTCCATATTTCTTAATGAAAGCGGAAATTACCATTAATTTTAATCCAATAGAAATCAATAAAGAATTTCCCCTAACTCTCGATTCCACTGCTTCATCTATTACTACCACCATCATTCCAGCCACCAAAAAAATTGTTGATTTAAAATTCACTGAATCTCTCGCCACCAGTGGTCAAAAAGAGACTGGTGATAAATCAAAAGGCGAAATTACCATTTTCAGTAAGCTGGACAAAATTCAAAATGTCCCCAAGGGTACAATATTATCTGACAATACAGGTAAAAAATATGAATTACTTACTTCTGTTCAAATTCCTGCCAGCACTTACAATTTGGCATTGGGTACTATTAACATGGGTAAAATTGTGGGTAATGCCATTGCTAGTGATATTGGTCCGGAATTCAATCTTAACAAAGATGCTATTTTGAACTTTAAAGATAATGTCAATCTTTTGGCCAGTGTCAACGAATCTATTAGTGGGGGTTCTCGCCGTCAAATTAGAGTTGTGTCTGCTGCGGATAAGACCAAGTTGAATAAAGTGGTAACCGAATCCCTTGATACTCGTATTTCTCAGAAAGTTGAATCTGAAAGTTCGTTGGCTGGTCTAATGACCGGAACTTTGTTTATTGACAAAAAACAATTAATTTTTAACCGTGAAGTGGGGGAAGAGGCCGATACTCTTCAGGTTGATGCCACCTTAACTCTGTCTCTTCTTCAAATAGATCCTCAGAAAAAAGATAACATCATCAAAATTCTTTTTGCCAATGATCAGGAATTTTTAAAGTCAATCGCTTCTCCTTCTGACTTCTCGTTTTCTTTTACCTCTTCACAAAATACTTCTCAAAAATCGGTCGGAAAATTAATTGTTACTGGTAAAACCCTTCCTAAAATTAATATCGATAATCTTCGTCAACGTTTAGCTGGACAAACTTTTATCTCAGCTCAAAAAATCATTGATTCCCAGTCAAGGGTCTATAATCGCGATATAAAAATAATTCCATCAATTTTTAGCTTTCTCAAACGTTTGCCCCCGTCAGGAGATAAAATTAGCATTATTGAAAAATTTTAATAATGAGTTATCTCTACATTAAAACTCCTCCCAAAAATACGGCGAGGAAGAAAATTATCACTCCTACCCGTCGGAAATTTCTTGCCTCATTTTTTTTGTTTTCGGGCATAATTTTATTTTTTTCAGCAGTATTTCCTATTGTCCAATTTCAATTACAATATTCAACTAAATTTAATCAGATCTTAAATCCTCTTTCTAACCAATTCTACAATCGAAATGGTTCTGTTTTGGGTGATTTAAATACCGATTATACCCAACTTTCCAATTGGTTTGTTAATGATTCAACAAATTCTTTATCGGGTGCTGACACTTCGCACATTTCAACATATTATATTTCTATTCCAAAATTAAATATCCCTCAGGCTGAAGTAATTATTGGTAGTTCAGATCTCAAAAAAAGTTTAATTCAATATCCGAAAACTGCTCTACCAGGTCAATTTGGTAGTCCGGTAATCTTTGGCCATTCAGTTCTACCTCAGTTTTTTAATCCAAAATCATATTTAACTATTTTCTCAACTTTATATAAACTCAAACAGGGTGATGAAATTTTTGTTGAATTTGATCACATTCGATATAAATATATCGTCGAGGAAATGTATGAAGTTCAGCCCACTGATTTATCAGTTCTTGAACAACGTTTCGATGGTCGTTATCTGACACTAATTACCTGTTCTCCCCCAGGCACATATCTGAGACGGTTAATTATTAAAGCTCAAATCACCGACAATACATGAACATTCTCGCTATTGATTTTGGCACCAAAAGAATTGGCTTAGCCTATTCTCTTAACAATATAATTTTTACCCTTCCAATGGTTAAGAATGACAATAACTTTGTCAAAAATTTACGCCAAATTATTGATGATTATCATATTGAAAAAATTTATATTGGTCTTTGTGAAGGTAAAATTGCCGATTTGACAAAAAAATTCATTGAAAATCTTTCTCCCATGATAAAATTACCTATAGAAACAGTCGAAGAGGCGGTTAGTACTATTGAGGCTGAAAGTATTTTTTCAGAGAGTAAAAAAAATACCAAGGCTTATAAAAAACAAATCGATTCTATCGCGGCTGCGGTCATTCTCAATCGAGTTATTGGTTCAGATTAAATATGTTTAAAAATCTAATTTCCCCCATTCAGGCATGGTTATTATCTCAGGGACGTTGTGTTGGTTGTGGTGAAGAATTATCAAAAGGTGGTCGAAAAGTTATTCGTGGTCAAATTACTGTTACTTGTCGTTGTGGTCGTATTTTTATCCACGATTCTCATTCTGATACCTATCGTCGAGCACTTTTTAACGAAATCTGATGAAGAAAGTCTTGCTGATAGTTCCATTTATATTAGTTATATTAGCTGTATTTTTTATCTTATTTCTTTATATTTCCATAAAAGCGCCAAAT
>Ga0265297_10012566_pt1 | contig 10130 bp, 15 predicted proteins | sample Munlanlwell13791_FD_192502 | JGI IMG/M metagenome (GOLD analysis project Ga0265297, IMG submission 192502) | Leachate microbial communities from a municipal landfill in Southern Ontario, Canada - Leachate well 137-91 | ecosystem: Engineered > Solid waste > Landfill > Unclassified | place...
CACATTCTGCATTTTGCCTGTTTGCCTTATTCGTAGTTAGGATACGGCTGTGGAAAACTTTTCTTATCAAGATTTAGAGTATTTAGTATTATTATGGTAGGAGGTCGTTTTGGTTTAGTTCTTGTTACATAACAAAGTCATGGGTCGTGTAAATAATAGAATAAATTACATTAGCACTGCCCAAATAGGAGAGAGTAATCAGCGCCCGCCGGTTTTTTGTTCTGTCGAAAAACCTCAATAGAAGTACTGTTTTAAACAGTGTCTTTTTTGTTTTCGAAAGGCCGAAGTAAAAATCCATTATTGGGCTATGAAAAAAGTTAAAAAAATAAAACAGATAAAAAAAAGAAAAAACGAATTCCCAAAGCTAAAAGAAGCAATCTTAGAAGCGATTCTTACTTCTGTCGGTGACCACATAATGGCAGTAGTGGTCGTTGATAGAAATGGGAGAATAATCCGCGTTAATAAAGGATTCGAAACGTTAACCGACTGGAAGAGAGAGGAGGTGATTGGCAAATCTTTGGTTAGGGTTATCCCAAGGGAAGATGAGAAGGGGAGGAAAGTGCCATTCAAGAAAAGAATTCTCCATAAAATATTGTCAGGTAAGATATTGGCTAGCACGGCTACCATCACTACTCGTGGCATTGAAAAATTACCTATTTTTTATTACGTCCGAAAAGATAAAAGCAGATTTCCGGCAACCAGCGTTGTAAACCCCATGTCATTTGCGGGGGAAATAACAGGGGCAGTAGAAGTTTTTTACGATATCACCAAAGAGAAAGAATTGGAGAGAATCAGGATGGATTTTCTGTCGCTCGCCTCTCATCAATTGCGTACTCCGCTTTCTGGCATAAAATGGCTGATTGAGACGATGTATAGAGGGGTTTTGGGCGAAATGACGGAAAGACAGAAATGTTATCTTGACGACATTTATAAGATTAACGAGCAAATGATTAGGCTTGTCTACGATATATTGAGCACGCTGCGATTGGAGAACGAAGAGGCTATTATAAAAAAAGAGGTGATTTCAGTGCAATCTCTCTTTGAAGATGTCTTGACCTTAGTGAGCGCAGCGGCTAAAGGGAAGAATGTAACGCTACAAAACCCATTAAATCATCGGACGCTTACTATTGAAACAGACGCAGAGATATTAAAAGCAATTCTTGGATGTTTTCTTTCTAACGCTATTGATTATTCAATGCCGGGCCAAAAGGTTATCTTGGGCGTTAGGGAAGAGTCTGGAACAGTGGTCTTTTCTGTTCGAGACTTCGGGAGCGGTATTCCCAAAAGAGAGCAGAAAAGGATGTTTGAAAGATTTTATCGCGCCTCCAACGCAAAAAATTTGAAACCGATTGGTACCGGTCTCGGTCTCAACATTGCCAAGACACTCACCGAAAAGATTGGCGCTAAAATCTCATTTAAATCCGAAGAAAACAGAGGTTCCACTTTTTATCTGCGCATCCCTAAAAAGTCGATTAAGGACGTGAAAGTTAGAAACAGCGTATGAATAAAGTATTAGTTGTTGAAGATGAAGAGTTTTTAATACGGGCGCTTGTAGACAACCTGGTCGCAGATGGTTATATCGTTGATATTGCCAGAAACGGAAATGATGCGGTTTCGATAATAAGGAAGAGGAAGCCAGACCTCATTCTGCTTGATATTTTGATGCCCAAAAGCGATGGATTTTATGTGCTCGAGGAGATAAAAAAGAACCCTGAATGGAAATCAATTCCGGCGATTATTCTGTCAAATCTCGGAGAAGATAAGGCAATTAGGCGGGCTTTGGAAATGGGCGCTGATGACTATTTTGTAAAATCACAACACCCGATTCAAGAAGTGATCGAAAGAGTAAAAAAATATCTTGAGGGTAAAAAGGCGGTAAAGAATCGTTCCTGCCCGCGCTGTAAAAAATAAAATAATAATATAATAAAAATATGGAAAATACCAAAAAGCAGACAATCCTTATCGTTGATGATGAACTTATCGTGCATCAAATACTTAGAGATAACTTGGTTGCAGACGGTTTTAACGTTTTACAGGCAAAAGACGGAGTGGAAGGTTTGACGATTGCTTCCTTGCGTCATCCCGATCTCATTTTGCTAGATATTCTCATGCCGCAGATGGACGGCCTGACCATGATGCAAAAATTGCGCACTCAAGACACATGGGGAAAAAAGGTTCCTATTATTCTTCTCACGAATTTAAGCCCTAACGAAGAGAGAATTATGAAACGCATTGTCGAAGACGAACCAGCATATTATTTAGTAAAGACGGATTGGAATATAAACAATATAATAGATAAGATAAGAGAGAGGCTTAACCGTTCTAAGGACTAGTTCCTTCGTTTTTTACGATTTAAGGTTATTATTGCCGCGCTTTGGGCGCGGCGCTATTCAAATCCGGAAATTTTTGGTAGAGTAGGTTAAGATTTAGTTAAATAGGCGCAAGATTAAATTAATATATAAAAACATGCTTAAATTTGAAGTAATCTGTGTAATTTTGCTGATGATTTTCGCCGCTTTTTACACGGTAACCAAGGTTCTGCCCACTCTTTTGCGTTAATCCAGATGGAAAATAAAGTTAGAGCTCATATTTTCGTATCGGGAAGAGTTCAGGGTGTTAGGTTTCGGGAAAGTACGTATCAAAAAGCCCAAAAGCTGGGTGTTTTTGGTTGGGTCAAAAATCTTCCCGACGGAAGAGTGGAGATAGTCTCCGAAGGTGATAAAGAAGATGTCCAAAAGTTAATCAAATGGGCAAAAGGCGGTCCCATCTTTGCCAAGGTAAATAATATCGAGGTTCTTCAGGAAGAGTGTAAAGAGGAGTTTGGCAACTTTGAAATAAGGTATGAGATTTAAAGTAATCAAAAGATCAAAGATAAGCAAAGCGAGGCTGGGACTGTTAGAAACTAGCCACGGCGTTGTTGAAACGCCCTGTTTGGTTCCTGTTGCCACCCAGGCCGCCATTAAAACATTGGACTCAGAAGAGGTAAAAGCGACCAAAAGCCAAATTCTAATTGCCAACACTTTTCATTTACATATGAGACCGGGAGAAAGAACTGTTAAGTTGGCTGGCGGTCTTCACAAGTTTATGAATTGGAAGGGACCTTTAATGACCGACTCTGGCGGTTTCCAAGTTTTCAGCTTAGGTTTTGCCAAGGATCTGGGTATCGGTAAAATCCTTAAGGGAAAGCCGGAAGCCAATATTAAAGAGGGGCAACAGCCAAAATTTTTAAAGATCACGCCCGAGGGAGTGTATTTCAGTTCTTTTGTTGACGGCCGGAAAGTATTTTTGGGACCCAGGGAATCTATTAAAATTCAGGAGAGTTTAGGGGCTGATATCATATTTTCTTTTGATGAGCCTACTTCTCCTGTGGCGGATTATGAATATACTAATAATTCTCTTTCCAGAACAAACAGGTGGGCGAAGGCTTGTTTAAATTCAAAAAAATCTGATCAGGCTCTTTTTGGCATTATCCAAGGCGGGAGATACAAGGATCTGAGAGTTGAAAGCGCCAGATTAACGGCTGAACTGCCTTTTGACGGGTTTGGGATAGGCGGCGAGTTCGGTTCTGACAAGAACAAAATGATGAAGATGCTGAACTGGGTGATAAAAGAATTGCCGGATGAAAAGCCCAGGCATCTTTTAGGGATAGGATATTTGGAAGACATTCCAAAGATTATAAAAAGAGGAGTGGATACTTTTGACTGCATTGTTCCTACTCATTATGCGAGAAGGGGAGTCGCTTTTACTTCTTTTGGAGAGTTGAACATACAAAAACGTATCTTTTTAAAAGACAGAAAGCCTTTAGACAAAAAATGTTCCTGTCCTGTCTGCCAGAATTATACCAGAGGATATATCTCTCATCTTTTCCGGGCAAAAGAGATTACTGCCATGGAACTGTTGACCTTCCATAATCTCTATTTCTTTAACAGTTTTGTGGATAATATAAGAAAGGAAATAGGGCGCGGGAAGTTTTAAACTTAACACGATATTGACTTTCTCCAAATTTTTGTTATAATACGCGGTAGAGAGGCGAGAATGCCTCAATTTTAAAAAAGGAGGTGCTCCGACGGGAATACAGTTAGTCCTGATCGTAGGAACAGTGGACCAAAGGCCTGATTTCGACGACGTGAAAGTTGCCAAAAGTCCGGAAGAAAATGACGGAGTTCTGGTGACTAAATCTGGTCCTCACAGCCGCTGCTGGATAGAGACTCTCACGGGAGTAAAAGAGATCGGAAGGTTTGTAGATAAGGAAACGCTAAATTCTTATGATTCTCTTTTAATCTCAAGAGGAACATACCGCAGACACCGGGAACTTGCGGAGGCTGTCTTCAAAAGCAGACGGAAAACATATCAAAATCGGGGCCAACAGGCACGGCTATTTTCTTAAACTCAGCCGTGCTTTTTTATTTTGAAATGATAGAATAAATTCATGGAGTTAGAAAATTTTGAAAAATTAGTTGACGAGGCTGTCCGCGATTTACCGGAAAAGATCCGCAAGATCATGGAAAATGTGGCTATTGTTATCGAGGACAGTCCGACGAGGGAGCAATTAAAGAGCGTTGGAGTGAGATATAACGATGTTCTACTTGGGCTTTACGAAGGGATTCCCCAAACAAGGTGGGGGAAGGGGTTTGGAGGAAACTTGCCCGATAAGATCACTATATTTCAGCAATCTATCGAAAGTATCACCGGATCCCAGGAAGATGTTAAGAATCTGGTACGGGATGTCGTCTGGCATGAAATAGCCCACCACTTCGGTTTCAATGAGAAAGAGGTGAAATCGTTAGAGCATAAAAGAACTAAAAAACATGCTGATAAAGGTTAAGGTTTTTCCTTGCTCAAAGGAAAACGAGATAATTAAAAAATCAGAAGACTCTTTTGAGGTCTATGTCAGAGCAAAACCCGTAATGGGTTTGGCAAACAAGGCGGTAGTTAACCTCCTTTCTGGTTTTTTTAAGATTCCGGAGGAAAAGGTGAGGCTGATAAAGGGATTCAAGGAAAGGAATAAGATCTTTGATGTCAGAAATTAATTTTGTATAATGGATTATATGAAAAAGAATATTTTTAAGTTATTATTCGCTATTGTCTTCTGCCAATTAGCCGGGATCTTGGGCTCTGTATTTACCTTTCCTTCTGTCAAAGGATGGTATGCCACACTTCAAAAGCCGTCTTTTAGTCCTCCAAACTGGGTCTTTGCTCCTGTCTGGGTGGCTTTATTTTTTCTGATGGGTATATCCCTTTATCTGATCCTGAAAAAGGATATCAGAGACAGGGAAGTGAAGAAAGGACTTTTGGTTTTTGTCATACAGCTTTTTTTGAATATCCGGTGGTCATTCTTGTTTTTCTATCTGCATAATCCTTTTTCCGCTTTTTTGGACATACTGCTTTTATGGCTTGCCATAGTTTTAACTGTTATCCAGTTTCGTAAGATTGATAGGGGAGCGGCTTATCTGCTTTTGCCTTATTTGACATGGGTTTCTTTTGCGGCCCTGCTCAACTTTTCAGTCTGGCAATTGAATGTTTAAAAGGTCGAGAAAATCTAAAAATTAGAAATATCTATGAAAAAATGTTGTAAAATTTTAGGATATGGTGCGATAATCTGGGCCGTTGCCTTCATAGTTGTCTGTGTTTTCATCGGTTTTAAGGTGAGTTCTGAGATTATAGTCCAGGGAACGACGACGTTGGCCGTTATCATAACGACTTTTTTGTTTGCTAAAAGCCTTAATCTGTCCAGCAGAAAGGAAATGCTCAAATATGGCATTTGCTGGGTTCTTATAGGGTTGCTTTTGGACGTAATAGTGACAGCGCGTTTTACTGGCTGGGAATTCTTTTATTCATGGAATATCTGGGTAAGCTATTCTCTCATTTTGATTGTCCCTCAATTTGCCGTGAGATCAGAAAAGAAGGCTGCGTAGAAATTTATCTGTTATTAGAAACTGTCTCCGTGTTTAAGCGGAGATTTTTTCTTGTTCTTAATCGGTTTAAGGAGTAAAATATACCAATATGGCAAAAAAAATAGGGGAGACAAAGAAAAATGGCATTCCTGAAGTTTCAGAGAAGGAATCTGACGAAAGGATGAAGATACTGTTTGAATATGCGCCAGACGCATATTACTTAAGCGACTCCAAAGGCGTTTTTATTGACGGCAACAAGGCGGCTGAAAAGATCAGCGGCTATAAAAAAGAAGAGCTGATCGGGAAAAGTTTTTTAAAATTAAATTTGCTAGCGCCGAATCAGATGTCAAAGGCAGCCATGCTGTTGGGCAAAAACATCCTTGGGCTGCCAACGGGACCAGACGAATTAACCTTTAACCGTAAAGACGGCACCAAGATTTTATTGGAGGTAAGCACTTATCCCGTAACAATGCAGGGCAAGAAAGTGGTCTTGGGTATAGCCCGTGATGTTACCGGGCGTAATAAATTAGAGGGAGAGCTTAAAAAAAGGAATGAAGAGTTGGAAAAGATTAATAAGTTGGCCGTGGGTAGAGAATTAAAAATGGTTGAGCTTAAAAAAAGAGTCCAAGAGCTTGAAGATAAATTAAGTAAAAAATAGTCCTATGTCTAAAAAAATATTAGCTATCATCTTTGGAGCAGTCGTTTTAATGGTAATAGGTGGAGTTTGGTATTATTTAAATCCGCCCCAGCCAAGCGAATTGACTAAGGATGATTTAATAAAAGTTAAAGATTTTAAACTAAACCAAACGGTGATAAGCCCCTTAATAGTTAAGGGTGAAGCACGAGGTTTTTGGTATTTTGAAGGAAGTTTCCCGGTTAAGATATTTGACGGGAATAATAATCTTTTGGGGGCTGTTCCGGCCCAAGCTCAAGGAGAATGGATGACCGAAGCCTTTGTACCGTTTGAAGCTTCCCTTATTTTTTCCACCTCTACAACAAAACAGGGCACCCTTGTTTTGCAAAAAGATAATCCTTCCGGGCTTCCTGAAAATGATGACGAGTTCATAATACCGGTTACTTTTAAGGATTTAGCTGCTCAAGGAGAAAAAATGACCGTGAAAGCGTTTTTCAACAACAGCAGCTTGGATTCGGAGTATTCCTGCAATAAAGTCTTCCCAATTGAAAGAACCGTTGATAAAACTCAGGCTACGGCCAGAGCTGCCCTGGAAGAATTACTGAAGGGAGTTTCTACAGAAGAGGAATCTGAAGGGTATTTTACGAGTATTAACCCTGGAGTTAAAATCAACAGGCTGGTTGTTGAGAACGGGACGGCTGAAGTTGATTTTGATGAGCAATTAGAGTTTCAAGTTGGGGGTTCCTGCCGGGTTTCAGCTATTAGGTCTCAGATAACCCAGACCCTTAAACAGTTTCCTACGGTTGAAAATGTAGTTATATCAATAGACGGCAGAACAGAGGATATTTTACAACCCTGAGTTGACTTATTTTAAAGGGTTGCTTATAATGCAATTAATCTCACATAATATTTATTAAGGAGGTATGTGTTGAGAGCATCCGCACCTTGAAAATAGCCATCAAACAAGCCGGCATAATATTTTAGGATTAATGGAGGTTGATTTGTCAGTCACGACATTTCCGGAATTGGTTCAGGCGATCCCTTTGGGGATAGAGATAGACCCTAAAAAGTCTATCGGTTTGGCTTCGGTGATTCCCGTGATAGAAGCGGACCTTCTGGCGGAGGTAGCCAGGTGTGCAGAATGGCTGGAGGCTAACCCCGATCCCTATTTCATCCCGGAAGGTACGGAAGAATGGCAGCGCGGGGAAGAGCGAAACAGGAGGTTGGCCGAGCATGCACAAAAAACAGAATCTCTGGCAGCTTCGAAAGAGACTCTTGCGAGGATTGAAGCTGGAACCTTCGGCATTTGTCTCGAATGCCGGGGAGAGATCGATGTCGAGAGATTGCGTATGCACCCGACCTTTCCTCGCTGCACAAAATGTCAGGGAGAAATCGATAAAAAGTCCCGTAATCTCCGTAATTCCAGGAGATAAATAAACAAGCCCGGCAAAGGCTGGTCCCACCACGGACCAGCCATTTTTTATTTCCTAAAAAAGTAGTAAAATATCTTATATGGAAAAGAAAAAAATATTAGTCTCAGTCACCGTTACGAATGGGTCTGATTGGAGGAAAAAACTGGAGGAGATAAAGGAGCTGAATATTGAAGAGGCGGCTGTTTTTTGCACCTGCCTTGATAAAGAAGGCCGGAAAGAATTCTACAGGCTTATTAAGGATTCAGGTCTCAAAAGCATTCCTTTGGTTCATTTGAGAAGCGATATGACGGTTGATGAACTGGATTATTTTGTTGAGAACTACGGTACAAAGGTTTTTTGCACCCATACACAAAGAGAGTATCCTTTTTTACACGACATATCCAAATATCACAGTATTATAGGGATTGAAAATGTATATCTTCCCCTTGACGAAGAGGAGATAAAGGAGTTTGGCGGTATTTGCTTGGATTTTTCTCACCTGGAGAACGCAAGAATCTCAACAAAAGACATATTCGAACATAATATTAAATTGTTGGATAAATATCCCGTGATTGCAAACCACATCAACCCAGTCAAGAAAACTCCGCATATTGATGAAAATGGATATTCGCGCTATGACGATCATTCTTTCGACAGCTTATCCGAATTCGATTATTTAAAAAACTATCCCGAGAGTTACTTTTCTCCTCTTTTAGCCATTGAGCTTGAAAGCAGTATAAAGGGCCAGCTTAAAGTTAAAGACTATTTAATTAAGTTAATCAATATATGATTCCGATTGAGTATAAAAAAGGATGGACGAAGTTTTTGGGATGCAAAATCGACTTGTCAAAGAAAACTTTCATTCCCAGGGTTGAGACTGAATTTTGGACGAGGAAATCTTTAAAAGAAATAGGGGATAGCAGATATTTGTTAATACTGGATGTTTTTTCAGGGTCTGGCTGTATAGGCGTTTCTTTATTAAAAAATATCAAGAAAAGCTTTGTTGATTTTGTTGACGTTGATGAAAGGGCGATAAAACAGATCAAAATTAATCTAAAACTGAATAAGATACCTGCTGGCAGATACAGGGTCATTAAATCAGATTTGTTTAAGAGTCTGAGAGGTAAGAAGTACGACTATATCTTTGCTAACCCTCCTTATGTCGCCAGAAGCAGGATAAAGGAGGTTCAGCCCTCTGTTTTGAAATACGAGCCCAACAGAGCGCTGTTTGGAGGAAAAAAAGGTCTGTTTTACATTAAGAGGCTTCTTGAGGACGGTAAGGATTTTTTGAAAAAAGGTGGTATAATATACCTTGAAATTGACCCCTTACAGAGAAAGGATGTGGAAGATATCTTGATTTCTTCAGGGTATAAACGATTCAAATTTTTTAGGGATCAGTTCAAGAAATATCGATGGGTAAAAATAAAGGTCGATAAATAATATAAATTAATAAAAAATACTATGGATATTCAATGTTTAAAAGAAAATAAATGCTGTTGCTGGTTAATAGCCATTCCTTTAATTGTTTTAACTGCATACGTGGGAGTGTTAACCTTCAACAAAATTAAGGAGAGTAGATATATAGGACAAACCGCAGACCTCAGAAATACTTTCACCATTTCTGACACTGGAGATGTCTATTCAAAGCCTGATTTAGCCGTAACCACTCTTTCTGTGTTAAGCGAAAAGAAAACAGTAACAGACGCCATGAGTGACAATACCGAGAAAATGAACGCTGTTATCAAATCAGTGAAAGACAACGGCGTCGAGGATAAAGACATGAAGACGGTCGGCTTTAATATAACACCAGTTTACGAGTACCAAGGCAGCACTGCTTGCGGCTATTATCCCTGCCCTGACGGCAAAAGGGTTTTAACGGGATATCAAGTAACCCAATCCTTACAGGTTAAAATCAGGGACCTGGGAAAAGTAGGAGAGATTATTCAGGGGGCTACTGATAACGGGGCTAACCAAGTAGGAGACCTGCAGTTCACCATCGAGAATGAGGATAGTCTCAAGAGCCAGGCCAGAGAAGAGGCGATTAACAAGGTAAAGGTTAAAGCTGAGACATTAGCCAAGCAGTTAGGTGTGAAAATAGTCAGAATAGTGAGCTACAGCGAAGGCGGAGGATATAGCTACCCAGAAGCTGCTTATTCATCGAAGGCGGTAGGTATGGGAGGAGGAGACACC